>Ga0180432_10005309_pt1 | contig 17226 bp, 7 predicted proteins | sample SS_ome_10_FD_132414 | JGI IMG/M metagenome (GOLD analysis project Ga0180432, IMG submission 132414) | Hypersaline lake sediment archaeal communities from the Salton Sea, California, USA - SS_1_MS_2 metaG | ecosystem: Environmental > Aquatic > Non-marine Saline and Alkaline > Hypersaline >...
CACCGCCCGCCGCAGGCCGGCAAAGCCCAGGGGAGGCTAAAGACCATGGCCCCGCCGATGAGCATGGCCACTAGACTTAACAATCTACACAACAAGCGTAAGTTCACGGCCAAGCTCTCCCTGGCACCGATGTGGGTTTTGGCGGAATAGGCGCCATCATTCTGAATGTGCTGCTTTGGCGGGAAACGTTGTGGTTACGGTTTCTTACCCGCCGGCCTGACGGCCTGCCGGTTCATTATAACCTCGTCCGCGCCGCCATAAAGTGGGGTTTCGTGCTTGGCAATCAAGAATATTCCAACGGCCTCGGTGGGATGGATCAAGATTCGCGGATACGAAGCCCTGGATTATCGCCACAACCGCATGTTAATGCACGCGGGAGCCCTCCGATGGATCAAATCGCAAACGAAGAAACCACCGGCCGCGAACGACCGGTGGCTTCTAGTTTTTCAGAGCGAAACCGTTACTTCTCCAAAATCGGGAAAACGGTTATTCGCAGCTTGGCCGAACCGTAGGGGATCAGCTTGAGGTCTTCCAGCTTCTCGGAAGACTTCACCGGGCTGGTGGGCACCGGGCCGGCGTTTTGGAACTCGTCGAGCTTCCAGTCCGGCACGCGGCGGCCTTTGACCTTCAGGATTACCTGCGGATGGAGCGAATCGAAGACGTATTTCCCTTCGGTTCCCTTCTCGACGGTGATCGATTTCTCCGGGTTCTTCGGGTCAAGCAACAGGGCGTAGTTCCAAGGCGTCGTGGGATAGACCTCGAAGTCGGCCGCTTCAGCCGGCTTGTTGGGGAAGTCGGGCCAATCCTTCTTCTTCCGCCAGTCCTCACCCATCTGCAACGCATAAGCCAACGGGCCGCGATAGACCACGTAGCCGCCGTCGCTCTCGATTACCCGCAAATCCATGGGCAGTTCGACCGTGATCGAATCGCCGTTTTTCCACTTGCGGTTGACCTTGTAATACTGGCCGCCCTTGGGCGTGGTCACGCCCTCGGGCGTGGTGACCTTGATCTGGCCGGCCCAGGCGGGAACTCGCACGTAGAGCGGGAACTCGACCGGCTTGTCGGTCTCGACCGTGAACTTGACCGTGCCCTCGAAGGGATACTCGGTCTCCTCGATTACTTTCACGCTCTGGCCGTCGCCGACCGTGGCGGTGACTTCCGAGGGTGCGTAAACAACGGCCGCCAAACCCTTGTCCGGACTGGCCATCCACACGTTGGCGGCGAACTTGGGCCACCCCTGCGGCATGTTGGCCGTGCAACACGGGAAGTTCGGATCGAGGCCGAAGGTACTCGAATCGGGACCGTTGGAGGTCCAAGGACGCTTAAGCGAATTGCACACCACCTGGTTGACCTGCTGGTCGTATTGGTGGGTCCAGTTCGAGGCGTCCAGCGTGGCCGGCCATGCATTGTAGGTGATTATCTCCAAGCGGTCGGCCAGCTCGTTGTCGCCGAGTGCCGAGACAAGGCATTCCAACGAGAACATCTCGTCGATCACTGCACAAAGCTCAGTGCCTGCCACGGTGTTTCTACCGGCCAGGCATTCGTCGGCCGTAAAGATACCGACGGCCGTGCCGTGGTACTTGTCCAAATTGTCGAGGCCCTTCTTAATCGCATCGCGATCGTAGGGGTCCTTGGTCAGCAGATAGATCAGCCCGGGCGATTTGATGCCCATGCCGATGTTCACGCCGTGGCACGTATGGTTCCAACCTTTGGTCTTCGTGCGCCAGGGCAACTCGGTCAGCTCCTTGCTCCAATCGCGACCGTACTTCTTAAGGTCCTTCATGAAGTCCAAGAGGAACGCGTCGCCGGTGCGGTCGTATAGCCACTGGGCGATGTAGGCGTAATCTCCCCAACGCTGCGAGGCCCACTGGGGATACAACCCGCCTTCGAGTACCGGGTGGATGCCGTCGTGGTCGACGACTTCCTTGCCGTTGATCGACAGCTTGCTGCCGTCGTCGGAGGAGAGGAAGAAGCTGTACTTGCCGTTCTTGGGGATATTGATCTTGCCCGTGAAACGCAGGGCGAAACCGTTCTTAAGCTCGGAAACCGAGAGGTCGAAGTTCTTCGCTTCGCCCGACTTGGCCGGCTTCTGCTTGTCCAGGTTGGGCATCTTCTTCCAAGGCTCGGTTTTGGCGTCCGGCTCCAGCAGATCGAGGTTCTTCGACTTCTTCCATTTTCCTTCGTAGAAGTTGTACTTCAGCGAGGACAGAGCTTCGGCCGGGATCCGCTTTCGCTCGAAGTCGGGGCCAGAGTAGTAGACGTTCAACGCGCGATTGCCGTCGAAGTCGAAGTAATCCACCTGGATGTCGTGCTCGCCGGCGGTCAGCTCGACCTCGCCCGAGGCGGGACCGGCCATGCGGCCATGCAGGCACTTCAGGTAGTTGGTCATTATGGGAATGACTCGCTTGTCGCCGGTGGCTTCGTAATACTGCACGTAAGCCTTGAGCATCGGCGTGGGATACCACAGACCCCAGGGGCGATACAACTGCTCAGTCGGCGGGCCGATCCAGCCGTCCTCGTGCGGATTGTCCAACGACCAACTCACCCACTTGTGAGCCTTCTTCTTAAGCTCCGGATCGTCCAACAGATAAGCCAGCGGGACGATGCCGTCGGCGTAGTACGGTGCCCATTGGTAGGCTTGTCCGTCGCCGCCGAGCCAGCCGTTGTCGTCGAGCATGCGGTAGAACTCGTCCATGCGACCGACCAAACTGTTGGCCTGGCCCTTGAGCTGTTTCTCGAGCCAACCGCGCGGCTTGACGGTTCCCAGCGGCATCATGGCGAACTCGCCGGGCAGCAGCGGAGCGCGATGGAACAAGGGCCCGGCCTTGGGATTCTGCGGCCCGGCCTGCTTGCGCTTGGCGGCTTCCTTGCGGCGTTTCTCACGCTTCTCGGCCTCGATACGGTTGAAGGCTTCGGTGACGTGCTTCGGCCAGACGAACGTGGGCGACTTGTCCGGGTTGTAGCCGTTGAGGTGCGGCAGTTCCGTGCGATCGAACACCGGCGTATAGACCCAGTCGGTGTTGCGGAAGCTGTCGGCGACGAACTTTGCCAACTCGGGCATGTATTCATTGAGTTGCTCGCGAGAGTTGACCGAGCAGAGGTGCTTGCCGTCGGCGTCGAAGGCTTCGAGCCCACCGCCGCGGTTGCAGTTGAAATAAGACTGGACGCCTTCGGCCCAGAACTCGGCGTGGTTGTTCATGCCATAGCCGCGGAAACGGCCGGAGTCCTTGGCCGCCTGGTGCAGTTTTCGTAGGTTGCTGTCGAAGCCTTCGTCCACCTTGGCGAAAGCGCCGTGCATTCCGTGGGCGAATTCGTGGATGAAGATGCTCTCGCCCTGGTACGGGTCGCCCTTGAAGGAGAGCAGATTCTCTTCGCCGCAACTAACCGGCCGACCACCGAGCCCTCTTGCCCTTTTGTCCCACCAAGCCGACATACGGCTGCACTCGGGCAGGTCGGTCTGCATCTCATTGTAGGCCATGATCGTGACGTACATGGTCCGCTCGACCAGCTGGGCCAAGACATCGGGCCGCTTCTCGAGAATCTTTTCAAGCAAGTAGGCCGCTTCCTTCATGGCATACGGGGAAAGCTTCTCGGAACCGACGATCAGAAAACCATCGACGACGGCCTTCTGCTTATAGAACGGGTCGAGCGTCTCGTAGAGTTCCTCGGCCGTCTTCGGCTTCTTCTTCTCTTCGGCCGCCGCGATGCCGGAGCAAAACGCCCAGGCCAGGCCGCACAGCAGCAGTGCAACGAACTTGTTTCTCATCTTCATTCTGGTTTCTCCATCTCGATTGGTTGGAAGGTCGTTTGTTCCATGTAGTTTAGCTGATAATAGTCGCGGGGACGGCAACCGGCAATATACTCCACTTTGCCTGGGACACGTCACCCACTCTCAGCTTCAGTCATCCGACATCATTCGCTTATCTTCTTCTCCGGCAACCACACTTTCATGCCGGTGCTGCCGCGGTTGTCGCGGGCGTAGTAGGGTATCGCCAACAGGCCGGGCTTCTTCGCGGTCTCGCTATCGGTGATAACCGTCACTCCGCCGAGCATGTCCGGCCGGTGCTGGGCAAACAGCTTCGTTTCCGGCGAAAGTATCAGTTCGTCAAGCGCCCCTTCGATGTCGAGCGCTTCGACGCAATATACAATGGGACCTCGCTGCAGGGCAACGTGGTCCTTGTTCGTTTCCACCTTTTCGTGAGAATAGACTCGCGTGATCGGCATGGGGAACTCGATCTCGACGACGTCGCCCTTCTTCCATGTGCGACTGATTGGCAAGTAGCCGTTTTCAAACACACCCCCGAGAGTTGCCTTTTCGTTGATGCTTAACGCATAAAGCACCGGGGAACCGCCCGTCGCGCGATACAACTTGCCCGGCGTTTCGACTTCGTGTACCCACCCGGGAACGCGGAGGTAAAGGTCGAACTCCCGCGACTTGCCTGGATCAATGGTCAGGCAAATCTTTCCATCCCAGGGGTAATTCGTCTCTTGCGTGATCTTCACCTTCTCGTCGCCGAGCATCGTTTCGCACGAACCGTTACCGTACAGGTGAACGTACAGGCTCTTCTCTTCCGGATCGGTCGAGTAGAACAACCGACCGACTTGCGGGATGAACCGCGCGACGTTCGAGGGACAGCACGAACAGTTCATCCACGGCGAGCGGCAGTACTTGCCGCTGGAAACTAGTTGATTGCGGTAGAAGAAGCGGTCGCCTTTGAGGTTTATGCCCGAGAGGGTGCCGTTGTAAAGGGCCCGTTCCAAAACGTCGGCGTATTCGGCCCGGGGATCGATCTGGAGCATTCGATAGGCGAACAGCACCAGCCCGATTTGGGCACACGTTTCCGAGTATGCCAGGTTTGGTAGTTCGTAATCGCCGCGGAAGGCCTCGAAGTGGCCGGTGGCGCCGATGCCGCCGGTGACGTACAGCTTGCGATAAGTGGTGCTTTCCCACAATTTGCGGCAAGCGTCGAGCAGTTCCTTGTCGCCGGTCTCCTGATAAACATCGGCCATGCTCATGCAGAGGTACATCGCCCGAACTGCGTGGCCGACGATTTCCGTCTGCTTGCGAACCGGCAGGTGGTCTTGGTTCTCGGGGCCGAAGGATACTCGCTTCTCGTGAACGCCTCGCTGGTCGATGAACCACTTGCCCAGGTCGAGATACTTCTTCTCGCCGGTGACGCGGTACAACTCGACCAGGGCCAGTTCCAACTGCTCATGCTCGGGCACTTCCGGCTTGGCGTCGGGGCCGAACTTCTCGTCTATGTGATCGGCCAGCTTGATGGCAACGTCGAGCAAGTCCTTCTTGCCCGTTGCCTGATAGCGGACAACGCCCGCTTCGATCAAGTGGCCCATGCAGTACAGCTCGTGCCGGGCCGGTTTGTAGATGTGCTTGAAACGCTCGTCCTGGCGGTCGATGGTGAAATAGGTGTCGAGATATCCGTCCTCACACTGGGCATCGGTCAGCAGCTTGATGAGTTCGTCGGTCTGCTTCTCCAACTCGGGGTCGTTCTTCAGGGCCGTATGGCAGGCCATGCCCTCGACGATTTTGTAGACGTCGGAATCGTTGAACCACAGCCCGGCGTACTTGCCCTGTTTCCGGCCGGCGGCGATCTCGAAGTTCGCGATGCGGCCGGTCTTCTCGCACTGCTCGATGCTGTGCGGGATAGTCGTTTCTCGCGATGCCTTGATCCAAGGCCCCCAGAACCCGCCGCTCAGTTGAACGTCGAAGAACGGCACCGGTTGCAACTTAGCGAAAGGCCGCTTCGTTTGAACCGGCCGCTGATTGGGCTCCTCCGCAACGACATTGGACGAACCGCAAAGCCACGATGCAATCAACAGTAACGCAACAGAACACTTCAGCGCGTGATTCATGATCGAGTCCTTCTTTGGCTGCGAGCTATCAGCAGTCAGCCATGAGCCATACGAGCTACAAGCTCTTGCTCATAGCTCAAAGCTCACGGCTCAGGGCCATTCTACGGGCACTTCACCCGCGCGACAAACCCGCCGCCATTGGGTATGGCCAGTTCGACCTTCTGGCCGCTGGTCCACTCGGTCTGCTCGACGCCCAGGGGGTTTTCCTTGTCGCGGACATCGGTGACGGTGATCGCCTTGCACTTGCCCTTGGGCAGGAAATCCAAGGCCAGTTCGTACTTCATGTGCTGGTCGGTGCCGTTGAGGATGCCGATCCACCACTCGTCGCCGGCGCGGCGCGCGAAACCGGCGAATTGGCCGATGCGGCTGCCCGGCAGAACGATCGTCTCGTCCCACGTGGTGGGCATCTCTTGCAACATCTTCAGCACTTGCTCGGGCTGTTCGAGGTAAACGTCCGGCTTGTCGGCCCAGCACAGCACGGGCGTGCTCAGCACAACTGCACTGGCAAGCTGATGCGCGCCGGTGGTCCGCTTCTGTCGTTCCTTCTGGAAAGTCGTGGGCGTGAAGTCGCCGTGACCGGCAACCAGCCGAGTGAACGGCAATACCGTGTAATGGCCGCGGGGAATCTCGATCCACTTGTTGTATTCCAGGCCGAGGATTCCTTCGCGGGTCATCTCGTTCGGCCAGGTACGCATCTCGCCGGCCGGTTTGTTGGCACCGTGGAAGTTGACCATGATCTTGTGCTTGGCGGCGACTTTCAGACACTCGCGATAGAAGTCCAACATGTCTTGGCTCTCGGAGTTCATGAAGTCGATCTTCACGCCCGCGGCGCCTACCTTGGCACAGTTGGAGAAGAACTCCTCGCGTCGCTCGGGCGTGTCCAAGCCCGGCCATTTCCATTCGGGCTTATGTCGCCAGGCACGCCAGATCCACAGCTTCACGTCCTTGCTCTTCGCGTAGTCGGCCAGTTCCTTCATGCGTTCCCATTCGCTCCGCTCGCCTTCCATCCAACCGAACTTGGGGTTTTCCCAGCCGTCGTCGACCAGGTAGTAATCGCACTTCAGCTTGGCCGCCATGTCGACGAACCATTTCTGCTTGTCCCACTGGGCACCCGCCAGACCGTAGGCCCACCATTGCCACAAGCAGCGACCGGGCTGGATCCACGGCTCGTTCATTCCCTTGGGAAACAGCTCCTTGTCCGGCGCGGGGCAGACGTTTCCGATAAGCGTGCTATTTGCCAGCTCGTTCAGGTTGTCGACGGCCAGGACCACTCGCCAGGGAGTGGCCATTGGGCCGGTCATCGTCCAACCTTCCGGGTCGTCCTCGAACATCGACTCGAAGACACCCTGATCGTTGAGCTTCAGCGACATACCGCTGTAGCCCATGGTGTCGGCTTCGTTGAGCATGGCCAGCTTGCCGCTAGGCAGTTCGACCGTGACGGGCATGCCCACGCGCGGCGGCAGCGGGTTCATGTCGTTGCGCTTGATTACGTAAGCCGTGTAGAAACCTTCGTAACTGCCGGTGTTCGTCTGGCACCATGCCCTGGAGTTCTCGGGCAGCGTGAAAGCGGTCGACTCGCCGGTTACCTTCATCTCGCCCGTGCCGGGTACCAGATATCGCCAGGCAGCGCCGTCGTCGTAAGCGCGGATTTGAAGCTGCCACTTGGTGCCGCTCTTGCCGTGCTTCATGTCGGCGGTCATCTGGTTGCAGTGGTTTCTGGCTTCGGACTTATTCCCGCGCCAGGGGAACGTCTCATCGATGGTCGTCAGTTGCGGATTGCTCCACGAGGACCTGGCGCCGAGGTCCTTGCCGTCGACAACAACGCCGATCGGCGAGGGCTCAAGCACCGGCTGGCCGTCGCGGGTTACTTCAATCGTCAAGCCGCCGATAGCATCCCAATCGACCGTAACTGCCACCGATTCATCGGGGCTGGCCAACTTAAGAGCCTTTTCATTGGCAAGAGTCTCGGCGGCCGCGGCCATGCTCAGCATGAAAGCGAGCGACAATGTGCAAGCGATAGTCTTCTTCACTTCTGGCGTTCCTTGTGTGATGTTATGTTAATGTGATGTGGATTACTGGTTCTTACTTCTTCAACTCCGGCCCAAGCACGATCCGCAGGCCGATAATCCCCAGCGGCAGGTCCGGCTTGAAGTTGCCGCGCGACGCGCTGCGAAGGTATCGATAGTCGCGGTTGACGTCGGCTTCTTGGCCCACGGGCACTTTGCCCGACATGAACGAACCGCCGCGGGCGACGCGACGCTTGCCGTCGGCCGGGCCAGCCGGGTCGGTGGTCGACTTCGGCTCATAAGGAGCATACCAATCTTGGCACCATTCGTAAACACTTCCGTGCATGTCGTACAGCCCCCAAGGGTTGGGGAGCCGCTCGAAGCCGACCTTGCGATTGCTTGAACCGCCGGTCGCCACGCAGAAGTATTTCAGATGTCCCTCGGTGTTAAAGGGGCCTTTGCTCCCCGCCCGACAGGCATATTCCCACTCGGCGTCGGTCGGCAGCCGATACACGTAACCGGCGGGAATCCTGCCCGCTTTTCGCTCGCGGGCGGTGATTTTCCTGCAATACTCGACGGCCTTGGCCCAGGTGACGCCCTCCATGGCGTACTCGCTGGTATCAGGATTGTACTTGCTCTTTGTAAGGAACGGTCCGCCCTGATGAACCTCCGGCAGACTATGTCCCCAGGCGGCCACGCCGGAGTAAAGCGGCTTGTAGTCGGGAATCATCACCGGGAGATACTGCTGCTGCGTAATCTCGGTGCGGCCGATGTAAAACGGCTTGGAGATCGTGACCTCGCGTTGGACCTCGTCGTCGGCGCGGGCCGTTTCACCGGAGGGGCTACCCATGGTAAACTTGCCGGCGGGAATCTTCAGCATCACAATCCCGCCCGAGTCGGGAATCGCGAAAGCATTCGACTTCATGGCAACAATCTCGGCCGCCGTCCCCGGCCCAACTTCCGGCATCGGCGGAATCACAACTTCGGCAGCCACGGCCGGCGCGGCCATAATCGCGGTGATAATCAGTGCGTATATCTTCATCATTTACCTCTGTTGTCAACAGGTCGCCTATAGTCGCCTTTCGCTCCGCGAAAGTAGCGTGCGAAACGAAAGGCACAGCGATTAGTGATCTTTTTTGTTGTGGTAACGATCTTCTGCAGCAATTAGTGGTGCAGCCAGTGGCACCTTCGAGCTTTGCCGCACGCTACTTTCGCTTCAGCGAAAGGCGACAATGGGCCCAACGCACCCACAAATCTTACTTGTACTTGTACGGCTTAACTTGCTTGTACCAACGCAGCATCAACGGCGACAACTCGCCGCGTAGTTCCCACTCTTGCCGGTCGTCCCAATCGACTTTGGTGTGCCACTGGGGCTCCTGGAAGCGAAGGGCGTTGCGCATCTGCTCGCGGTCTTCCGGCATAAGCGGCATCGTTTGGATTCTCAGCGACTCCTGGGTGCAACGACCGTACTGCCGCATTCCCCACACCAGAGCCTTCAGGGCGTTGTATTCGTCGGCGTTCTTCTCCAACGCGGCTTCGGTTCGCAGATCGACGGCGATCTTCTCGACCGCCTTGAGCTTCTTGTCCATTGCCTTCATCTTTGAGGCCACGTAGAAGTTTCTCGCTTCGTGGTCGTTAAGCGCGTTGCGTTTGCTCTCCAGGTCCTTGAGCTTCGGGTTGTCGCGAAGAGCTTCGTCCAGCTTGCGACGTTGCTGGTCGATCTTCTTATTCTGGGCCTCGATCTCCTTGTAGCGGGCGTCGAGCCTCGCCCGGGCTTGGACCATTTCGTTCCGCTTGGCGCCGATCTGCCAGTGAGCTTTGCTCAGTTCATTCGCCTTGGGGTCGCCGCCGCGCCACAGGTTGCGTTGGTGGTGGAAATTATGTCGGGCGAGGTCGCGCTGTTCACGTAGCGTATCTATGCGGCCGAGTTGCTTGGCGATGTCTACCTTCAAATCTGCCTGCGCCTTGTGGAAAAGTTCCTCGACCGATTCGGATTTCTTCTCAGCCTGAGCTTTGCGGAAGCTGCGTTCGTTTTCGGCCATGGCACGCTCCAACTCGCGTCGACCGTCTTCGGCCTTCTTCAAGGCCTCTTCGGCAGCGGCCAGTTTGGCGGCCCTTTCGACGGCGGCGGGCAGCTTGTTGTAGTTCTCTTCCATGTATTCTTCGAGAACCTTCCGCCTCTGGACTTCCTCGGCGGCCAACTCATCGAAGACGCCTTCGGCCTTGAGTTGGGCCTCGGCCTTTTGGCGAATCTTGATCCGCTCCGGCTCGCTCTTGCGACGCAGTTCGTCAAATTCGGCGAACTTCGGCTCGGTCTTTCTGAGTTCCTGCCACATGGCTTGATACTCTTTCTCGGCGGCGCGGAACTTGGCCGTTCGCTCCTTGCTTTCCGGCAGGTTGCGATACTCCTGCTCGACCTCGCCCTTCTTCTGGTTGAACGCTCTTTGCATCTCGGCGAACTTGGCGTCGGCCGCGTCAGCCTCGGGCGAGGACTCCAACTCCGCGATGGCGTCGTTTACCGTCTTCTGCCATTGCTCGTAGAACTCGTAAGTCGGGTGCGAGCGGACGCCGGCCATGAACGCTTCTTCTTCCTTCTCGAAGTCGGCGAATCGCTTGTCGAACTTCTTGACGAAGCCCTTGTACACGCGCCGCGGCGAGATCATCGGCACCTCGGGCGCTTTGGAGAAATCATCGAACACCTTGCTGTATACGCGAAGGTAATCCATGCTGCCGGCCAGCAGGCTTTTCTTCTCGCGGTCGGTGGCGATGAAGTTTCGCTTCTCAACGCCCGGGGGAAACAGGTCGGCGGGCCGGAAGGTGCTTTCGTGTCGGCCGACTCGCTCATCGTCCAGCCAGAGCGCGAGAGTCTTGCCGTCGGCCTCGACGCGGAGCGTGTGCCACTGGCCCTTTTTCAATTGCAGGCCCGAGATGTTCTCGTTGCTGCCGTTTCTGGTAACGGTCAGGTCGATTTTTCCATTGTCGGCCACCGACAAAATCATACGGTTGTCGGTCGAAGAGCCGAAGTCGAAGATCGTACCGGCCTTGCCCGTGAACTTGAGCGAGGTGACGACGGTTATCTCACCCAAGTCGGCCACGTCGGCGCCCGCCTCGGCGTATTGGCTCTTACCATCGAAAGTAATCGCGGCCACGTCGCCCTCTTCCTCGAAGCCGGGCTTGCCCGAGAGTATGCCGTCGTGGAACACGATGTCCTCGCTATGGGCACCGTAGCCGAAACCACCCGTGCTGTGTTCAACGAACGTGTCTTCCAGAAGCACCGTCTCCGGGCGTTCGAACGAATAGTTCGCATACAGAGCGAAGTCATAGTCGCCAAAAACCTTGTCGCGCCGCTCGGGCCCGGTCCGCTTCTCGGCCGGGCCGTTTTCAACTTTGAACACGTAGGGCGGCGCGTTGGGATCGTCCGTGTTCCAGGTTACCTTGATGTTTCGCGTATTGATCGAACGCCGTACGCGTGCGTATCCGGAAATCTCGGCGGCACCGTAGACCATGGCTTTGCCGTACACCTTGGCGTTGTCCTTGATTACAACTTCCGGCCCGCTGACGATGGCGTAAGCCTCGATAGAGGCGTTGTCCAGAACCTTGGCCCCGTCGAGCACCATGCAGTGCTTGCCCACGTATGCGGTCGGCGCCACGGTCGCGCTCTCGGCCACCCAACCGCCGCCGTTGGCGTGTCGGCTGCCTTTAGAGTTGGCCAACAGATATTCGATCCGCCAGGGCATCATGATCGCCTTGGTGGCCGTGTTGTTCTTCCACCAAGTATGAATGTACAAGCTGTCGTCGATCACTCGTTCTTCCAAAGCGGGCAGGCCCGGCTTCAGAGCGGTAATCCGCTCGACCATCTTCTCGTAACCCGGTTGGTCCGAAGGCACCGGTATATCGACCGACAGGCTGTTGTTGTAGCTGCGCGGTTCGCCGCCGCTTAGGTCCCAGTTCTCGCTGTCGGCCAGCGTGTTCCTGGGCGAGCCGGGCGTGCAACCGGCCAGCTTTACGTCGTACGGATACTTGTAAGCGAAGCCGCCCTGGTAGACGGGCCAAATGTCGAAGCGCCCCCGCGGCATGCCGCACTTGCTGAGCGCGTAAGGCGTGGCGGTGACCGTCAGCCAGAACCGCTTGTCGCCCGGCTCGATGTCCATCGACATGCTGCCCTTGTTCCACAAGGGGCTATAGCGACACTTGCCCTCGGCGTCGACGGCCACGATGCACACGCGCCAATCGGCGTACGTCTCGGGGTCGAAGTGGCCGCGGAAGTCGACGGTCAGCTTCTTCGCCCCTTCCTCGGGAAGCAAACGCACGATGTTCACCCCGAACGGCTCGGGAGCCTCGATCGGATTGCAGCGATACAGCCCTTCCTTCCTGTCAAGCGGCAGCAGAAACGAGCGGTTGGGCGTCAAGTAATGCTTGCGAATGCCGTATTCCAGTTCGCAGTCGAGCTCGGCCATTCGGGCACCGATCTGGCCCATGAAATCGCCCATGCCCTTGATGCCGTTCTTCCATATACCCCGTTCCTGCCCAAGTCGGGCAATGCCGTGCATGGGCGTGTGTTCGCCGTTTGTCAAAAGAGCGGGGAGAGTCGACGGGGCGGCGTAACCCCAGTTCGGATCGTCGGCCATCATGGCGTATCCCAATCCGCCCGGGTATTGACCCCAGAAGAGGTTCTTCCACGGCCGAACGACCTGTTGAACGACCTTGCCGGTGACGTTCGGGTCGGCCATGGTCTGATGGGCATCGCACATCGTCTCGCCGCCGCCGAGCATGATCATTCCGCCGCAGGTCGAGCCGTGTCCCCACTCGTGGAACAGGCCGAGCCAACTGCCGTTGCCGGTGCTGCAATTTCCGTATCCGCCGCCGTTGCCGCGGCCGAGGATTTGCATGCCGTTGACTTTCGTTCCGCCCACGACCACGCAATACTTATACTGCTTATCCTTTTCCCAATACGGCATCAGGTGGCCGGCGTATTCGTTGTATGCCCAGAAGTCTTCGTAGACTTGTATGGTCGCCTTGCGATACCTTGCGGCGTAGTCCCTGTCCTCGTTGCTGAGCCATGGGCTGGGCGTTCCGTCGTCGGGCGGTTCGCTGCCGGCGGCCGCAACCATGTGCTTGCCGTAGGTGAGAAACGTGCCGACCGTATACGGCTTGCCATTGATGTCCCACCGGGCGAGCGTCTGCGGTTGAAACTCCGGCTCGACCGGCCAAAGGGTCTTTCTGATCCGCTCCATCTCCTTGTCGTACAGTTCCATGATGAACTTCTGGTCGGCGTCGCAAAAGCTGCCGCGAGTGAAGCAGCGTTTGCGACCGTCTTGAAGTCGCAGCACGACGGCCGGCGTCCAGAACTTGCCTCGGGTAACTTCAAATATCTTGCTGTCTTCGATCGGAAACAGACTATTGCCCAATCCGCGGAAACCGAGCAGCGTGGCCTTGAACTGTTTTTTCCCGTTGAACTCTTCCGGCCACCAGTTTTGGTAAAGCGGGTTGCTCAGCAGCGGTTCGTCGGCGTCGGCTCGGATTGTCCAAACGCGCTCGATCGCGCCGGCCGGTTTGACGACGACGTCGACGCCCTGTTTCGGCCACCAATGGACAACCCGTCGGTTGTCGCCATCGGCCGCGTCGGGCCCGCCCTCTTGCTCGATCTTGTCGGGAGCAACGTCATCGCGAGCGAAGCCGGGATATCGGGCGTTGCCGAAGTAGTCGTACTCGGCCCGGGCCGCCGTGGAGAGATTCGCGATCAGAACAAGGGAGACGAGAAACGAAAAAAGAGGCCGCATGGTGGGTCTTCTCCTGCCGGTATTTCGGTCGGTTGGCGATCGTGGTGGTAACCGCCGGTAGGTTCGAAAGTCTATATATTCCTCCTATCCTAATGCACCCAAAAGCAGATAACAACGGATCGCGCGGTTGAAAGAAATATTTGCGCAAAAGTGGCGCGATCCAGCCTAGGCACAATGAAGAATGGGCCCCCGTGGGAAGGAGGGTTTTCGGTCCTTTCCAATGCAATCGACGACCCGGAAACTACTTCTTGTAGAAAGCGACCGGGTGCCATGTCCCACGCTTGCGTGGGCATGCGAAGCAGTGTTCGCTTGGTTTCCAGCATGCCCACGCAAGCGTGGGACATGGCACCCATTTACCTTTCGGGAAACAGTAGCAAGCTACTTCTTCGCTCGCTTGTGCTTCAGCAGCCACTCGTAGAGTTTCGGATCGTCGTAGGTCTTGGTCCACGAGTCGTGTCCGGCTTCCGGATAGATAGTGAACTCAACGTCGCCGTCGACGGACTTGACGGCTTCGACCATCTTCTCCGATTGGCTGATCGGCACGACTTTGTCCTTCGCACCGTGGAAAACCCAAAGAGGCAGGTCCTTGAGTTTCTTCCCATCGCGGGGACTGCCGCCGCCACAGATGGGCACCGCCGCCGCGAACCGCTCAGGTGCCCTGGCCGCCAGCGACCAAGTTCCATAGCCGCCCATGCTCAGGCCGGTCAAGTAGATCCTCCGGCGGTCCACCCGGTACTTCTCTTCCACGTGGTCGAGCAAGCCCAGCAACGCGTCGACATTCCAACCGAAGCGCGGGCTTTGCGGCGAGACGACAATGAAGGGAAAGTCGGTTTTCGTCTGGAGTATCTTCGGCGGGCCGTGCTTCTTCACCTTGTCGAGATCGTTGCCCGACTCACCCGCCCCGTGAAGGAACAGTATCAACGGCCAAGATTTCTTTTCGTCCTTGTCGTAACCTTCCGGCAAGAACAGCAGATACTTAAGCTGCATCTTGATGACGACTTCGACCTCTTGCGGCTGTTGCGATCCGGACTTGACGACATCCGTTTCATCGGCCCAGGCCGGCGCGGTCGAACCGATCCACAAAGCGGCCATGGAGACAATCATCGCGAAAGCGGACAGTTTCATCGTTGGGCTCCCGAGTCGAGTTTTATCAGGACGTTGCGGTGAACGATATGCGCAGCATTTTCCCCCGAGACGCCGGTGTTGTCAAGAATTCATGAAGAGAAGCCCCCGAGGTGTACTCGAAGGCTTCCTTCCTGAGTATTTGACAACGAGAGCCGCTTTGGCAAGAATGCAGGCCGTGCGATCGGGCATGCGCATCTGATGCAACGATTGCGTCAACCGTGCACAGTAACCATTAACACACCTTCTTACCGGGAGAGTTGCGAATGAAACTGCCACGACTCCTCGTCGGCGTCCTGCTGTCCGTATTGTCCGCGAGCTTCTGTCTGGCCGAAGACTTGCCGGAAGTTCCCTTTGTTGAAATCGAGCCGACGCTGCCGAAGAAGTTCACTCTGCCGACGATTGACATTTCCGAAGACGCCAAGCGGCAGGTGATTGTCGACAAGGATCCGAACCGGTACTTCGGCCATCCGTCCACGCTGCTGATGCCCGACGGGAAGACGATGTATTGTGCCTATGCCTTGAACCACGGCGGGCCGCCGCTGTTTTACAAGGTCAGCCGAGACGGAGGGCTAACGTGGTCCGACCATCTGCCCGCCCCGCCAGGTTCAGATAAGCTGGGCAACTGCCCGTTCCTGCAACGGCTGAAAGCCCCCGACGGCACATGGCGATTGTTCAGCTTCGTCGGCGGCGACGATCACAAGGCCGACGCCACATGGCAGAGCCACTCGACCGACGGCGGCAAGACCTGGACGCCCATGAAGGACAACGGCATGGAGAGCGTCGTCGCCTCTCCCACCGTCGTGCCGGTCGAATGCGCGGAGAAGTATCTCTGCTGGTACCACACGTATCCGGCCGGCAAAAAGCGCAGCGGCCGCTTGCTTGAAGTTCGCCAAAGCGCGTCGACCGACGGCGGGTTGACCTGGGGCGATACGCGAATCATCTGCCGCGTTAAGGACTCCGCGCCGTGCGAGCCGGGCGTCGTTCGCAGTCCCGACGGGAAACAGTTGCTGATTCTCATGCGGGAAAACGCCCGACGACTGAACTCGCTGATGATGGTCAGCAACGACGAAGGCCGTAGTTGGTCCGCCCCTCGCGAGCTGCCCGCCGCCTTGACCGGCGACCGCCACCAACCGCGCTACGCGGCCGACGGGCGGTTGGTCATCGTCTTCCGCGACCGCGGCACGCAGAGCCCCACCGCCGGCGATTTCGTCGCCTGGGTCGGCAAATACGAGGACATCATCGCCGGCCGCGAAGGCCAGTACCGTATCAAGCTCCTACATCAACACGGCCGCAAGGGCGACTGCGGCTACGGCGGCCTGGAACTCCTGCCCGACGACACGCTGGTCGCCACCACGTACGTCCAACACAAGCCAAACGAGAAGAACTCGATCGTAAGCGTCCGTTTCAAGCTGTCGGAGATCGACGCTTTGCATAAAGAGTAGGACAGGCATTCCTGCCTGTCGGAGAAACCCGTAGGGTGAAACGCGACCCGTATTCGTCACCCTCCGCGTGATGGCCGCAATCGACCCGTTTCCCGGCTTTCGGCCTTGGATAAGTGCAACGGTTTCACTGACCATCACACGGAGTGTGATGAGTACGTACGGCCGACGCACCCCAACGCTCGTCGATTAAACTGCCCGTTTCGCGGCAGGCAGGAATGCCTGCCTACTGAATTAACGAAGGAGCCAATCATGAAGAAGCTCGTAAACGCGATGATCGTCGTCTGTCTGTTCGCCCAGTACGCGGCCGCCCAATCGGACGAAAACGCGGCCAAAACGACCGCCGAGCAACCGGCTCCGATCGTACACAAAATCCGCAGTCAGTATCTCGGCGGCGTCGAAACGACGATTCACGTCTTGCTGCCTTCGACGTTCGACCGGAACAAGCGTTACAAGGTTCTCTACATCCTGCCGGTGGTTGACGGGGAAGTTAGCGGAACGCCGCGATGGGGGAAGCCGTTGGAGGTTGCCCGGAAGCATCGTTTCGCGGACAAGTACGACGTGATCTGCGTGATGGCCACCTTCGACCAGGGCACGCTGTACGTGAACCATCCCACGAAGAAGAACATGCGGCACGAGGACTACTTCGTCAAGGACGTCGTGCCGATGATCGACAAGGAGTACCCGACGATTGCCGAGCCGCGGGGGCGGTTGCTGACCGGGTTTTGTGCCTCGGGAAACGGGGCCATGTGGCTGATGCTGCGCCACCTGGACATGTTCGGCAAGGCGGCCGTTTGGGATACGTGGCTGGGCATGAAGAAGATGTTCCCGCCGGATAAGAAGCAGATCGGCACCGAGGAGAACTACCAGCAGTATTGCGTGATGAATCTGGTCGACAAGCACGCCGAGCAGCTCAAGGCCGGCCCCACGCGGATAATCATGATGGCCTATCGCAACAACCGCGACGGTTTCTTCAACGTCAGCCAATTCCACGACAAGCTATTC
>Ga0180432_10005310_pt1 | contig 17225 bp, 14 predicted proteins | sample SS_ome_10_FD_132414 | JGI IMG/M metagenome (GOLD analysis project Ga0180432, IMG submission 132414) | Hypersaline lake sediment archaeal communities from the Salton Sea, California, USA - SS_1_MS_2 metaG | ecosystem: Environmental > Aquatic > Non-marine Saline and Alkaline > Hypersaline >...
AACAGAATCAAGAGCGAGGTGCCGACTCGAATCTGATCTGTAGGCATCGCGTCACCTCCTGGCGGCAGTGTTTCTGATTGCCGCATTGGGGTCAACAGAGAAGCCGGTGGTGCCGCTTGCATCGGTCCCGCTGTTCGATCACAGTGAAGACCATGGAATCGGCGATCGGTTCCCGAAAGGAGAAAGCGGCTTGTGCCTACGACTCCCTGCCTCTTGTGGCTCCGGCAGGATCTCCGCCTGAGAGACCATCCGGCCCTCACCGCCGCCTACCGGCGCGGGGGGGCGGTGATCCCGGTATTCATTCATCCCGCCACAGCCAAGGGGGAGTGGCCCCGCGGCGCGGCCGATCGCTACGCGCTGCATCAGGTTCTGCAGTCCCACAGAGACGCTCTGCGGAGGCGGGGATCGGATCTGATCCTGCGCCGGGGAGAGCCGGCAGAGGTTCTGTTGCAACTGGTGGCCGAGACCGGTGCCGGAGCCGTCTATTGGACCCGGCGCTACGAGCCGGCGTCCGTTGCGCTCGATGACCGTCTCGGCCGGCGGCTCCAGGACGAGGGGACAGAGGTTCGCACCTTCGGCGGCAGGCTTCTGCTCGAGCCGGGCGAGATCACAACCCGCACCGGTGGTCCCTACCAGGTGTTCACTCCATTTTACCGAGAGGCTCTGCGGCGGCTGCGGCCGAGCAAGCCGCTTCCCGCGCCGCGTCGCCTTCGCCCCCCACGCCGGTGGCCGCGGAGCGACCACCTCGAGGCGCTTCGGTTGGAACCGCGCATCGATTGGGCGGGCGGGATCCGGACATCCTGGACCTGGGGGGAGGAGGCCGCGCACCGGCGCCTGCGGCGGTTCATCCGGCGCGCCCTGGCCGACTACGAAACCGCACGGGACCGGCCCGATCGGGAAGGAACCTCGCGACTCAGCCCGCATCTTCACCACGGCGAGATCAGCCCGCGACAAGTGTGGCGGGCGGTCGCTTCGGCCCAGGCACTGGGGAGCACGCGCGAGCTCGACAGTGCCCAGGGATACCTCCGTCAGCTGATCTGGCGCGAGTTTGCCTATCACCTCTTGGTCCACTTCCCCCACACGCCGGAAAAGCCATTGCGCCCGCAGTTCGGACGCCTGCGCTGGCGGCGCGCGCGCGGAGCCTTGCGATCCTGGCAGCGGGGCGCGACCGGCTACCCGATCGTGGATGCCGGCATGCGGCAGCTCTGGGAAACCGGTTGGATGCACAACCGGGTGCGGATGATCGTCGCCTCGTTCCTGGTCAAGGATCTGTTGCTGCCTTGGCAAGAGGGTGCGCGGTGGTTTTGGGATACGTTGGTGGATGCCGATCTGGCCAACAACACCTTCGGGTGGCAATGGGTGGCCGGATGCGGCGCCGATGCCGCGCCCTTCTTCCGCATCTTCAATCCCGTCCTCCAAGGCCGGAAGTTCGATCCCCAGGGAGACTACGTTCGCCGATTCGTTCCGGAGCTTGCCGACCTGGCGGCTCGATGGATTCACGCCCCGTGGCAGGCGCCGGCTTCCGTGCGGGATGCCGCGGGAGTGATTCTGGACCAGACCTACCCGCGACCGATCGTGGACCATGCCGTTGCCCGCAAGCGGGCATTGGAGGCGCTGAGCCGTGTTACGCGCTGATGGCGACATTGGCAATGGCGCGGGCGACCTGTATACTCGATGCACAAGCGGCCGTACGCATTGATTGGGGAGTTCCATGGGTCGCCCAGGCGCACCGAAGCCAGCATTCCTGCTGCTCCCGCTGGTTGCATCCGCGTTCCTTTGCCTGCTCGGGGTTTCGTCCTTCACCCCGGATGATCTCGCCGCGGTCGATTCCCTCCAGGAAGCAGAGTCGATGGTCTACGCCCGGCAGTTCTACGAGGCGGAGCGCCTGCTGCGGAAGATCCTGCCTCGCGGCGAGGAGGCCTTCGGCGCGCGATCCCTGCGGTATGCGCAGATGCTCGACCTGCTGGCCATGTGTCTCTACCAGACGGGCCAAAGCCAGACGGATGAGGCCTACGAGCTGGCGAATCGCGCCGTTCGCATCAAACGCGAGGCCGTGGACGCCGATGAAGGAGAGACCGCCCGGAGCCTTTCCATCCTGGGGACCCTGCATGCGATGGGGGGGAGGCTGGATGCAGCCGACTCGATCTTCACCCAGGTCTTGCGGATCCGGGAGGCGAATCTCCCTCCCGATCATCGCAATATCGCAACCTCGCTCAATGCGTTGGCCAACGTGAGGTATCTGCGCAGCGAGTACGCGGCGGCCTTGCCGCTGGCCCGCCGGGGGCTGGCGTTCTTCGAAGCGCACGGTGGTGCCGAGTCTCCCCCGGCGATCACCAGCCGGGCGAATCTGGTGTCCATTCTGATCGCTCTGGGTGATTACACCGAGGCCCTGGAGCTTCTCGACGTCCAGATCTCTCTGTTGCAGAGCAAGGAGACGGTCTCCAGTGAGTTAGCTCGCGCATTCTCTCTCCGAGCCCGGATCTATATCGAACTGGGGGATCACGAAGCGGGCGTCAGGGAGCGACGCCGGGTGCTCGAGACCTACCAAGAGGTTCACGCCGCGGGCCATCATCGGATTGCCGAGGCCATGGAGAATCTGGGCGATCAGCTCATGCGGGTGGGGGAGTGGGAGGAAGCACGGCGAGTCACGGAAGAAGGCCGGGCGCTATGGGTGAAGAGCCGCGGCGCCGATCATCCCTTCTTGGCGAGCTTCGATCAGGTCTTGGGCGCCGTGGCGCTGCGGCAGGGAAGGTTGAAGGATGCCCGTCGCTACTGGGAACGAGCTTTGGGGCTCCAGCGGGTGAGCTTGGGTGACAGCGTGCCGGCGGTGGCCGAGGCGCTCACCGGCCTGGCGAGTGTCTGCGTGGAAGAGGGCCGATTCGAGGAAGCACAACGGTACCTCGCACGGTCGATTGGCATCATCTCGAGCACCATCGGTGAGGAGCATCCTCGGGTCGCGGCGTATGGCAAGGAGCTAGCCACGACCTACTTCCTCGGAGGCGACCGGGAACGAGCCCGCCGGGAGGCCCTGCAGGCCACAACGGTCTTCACCCGGCACCTGCGCCGGACGCTGCGTTCGCTGCCCGAGCGGCAAGCCCTTCGTTACGCGCGCGAGCATCGCGCGGCCAGAGACCTGTACCTGTCCCTGGTCGACGATGAGCAATCCGAGGAGGCCTGGGATGAGCTGATCCGCTCACGGGCACTCGTATTCGACGAGATGGCCGCCCGCCATCATCCGCACCATGGCCATGCGGATGCGCCGACCGCGGCTCTGTGGGATGCCTACCAGCAGGCCAGCACCCGCTTGGCCAACCTCTACGTTCGGGGACCCGGTGAGTCGGAACCGGAGACGTATCGCCGGCTGCTGGCCGATGAGTTGGATGCGCTGGAAGAGGCGGAACGGCGGCTGGCCGGTGCCGGGGAGGCGCTGGGTGCGCGGGTGGTCCGAGCCGGCTACAGGGAGGTGAAAGAGGCCCTTCCGCCAGGTGCGGCCCTGGTCGCCTACGTGCATCACGGGCAATACGAGATGGATCCGGCGCCGACCCGATCCCCGATCCCGCACTACCGGGCTTTCATCCTCTCCGGAAGGGACCGCGAGCCGATCTCTTTCGATCTCGGTCCCGCGGAGAACATCGACCGACAGATTGCGAACTGGAAGCAGGAGGCCTCGCTCGGGGCGCTGCGAGCCGATCGCACGCCGGAGGCCTCTCTCCGGGCCTATGCGAGCGCGGCCTCCGCGCTCCGGGCCTCGATTTGGGATCCGGTAGCTGAGTGCCTGGGCGATACCCGGCAGGTGTTCGTGGTGCCCGATGGGCAGATCCACCTGGTGAATCTGGCGACGCTTCCGTGGGGATCGGACGGCTATCTGATCGAATCGAACATCCGGTTCTGCAATCTCACCGCGGAGCGAGAGCTTCTCAGCGATACTCCGGCGGAGATGGTCTGGGCCGGGGCGCTGGTCCTGGGTGCACCCGATTTCGATGTCGCCGGGCGAGATCCGGCCGTGATGGCGCTGCGAGGACAGATGCCGGACTGCGGGGATCTTCGATCTCTCCGATTCGATCCGCTTCCCGGCGCCCTCGAAGAGGCGCGCGCGGTGGCCCATCTCTGGCAGATGCGCTCCGGTGATGCCCCCGTGACCCTGCTGGCCGGCACCGAGGCGAGTGAAGCGGCCTTCAAACAGCTGGCGCCCGGGCATGCACTCCTCCATCTCGCGACCCACGGCTATTTCATCGGCGGTGAGTGCACAACGGCCCTCGCGGGGGGACGTGGCATTGGTCGGCTGATCGAGGGGCGGAAGGATACGATCTCGGCCGTGCCATCGGAGACGCTGAGGCGATGGAATCCCCTTCTGCTTTCGGGGCTGGCACTGGCGGGCGCGAATCGACGCGGCGACGCCGCCCCCGCGGAAGAGGACGGCATCTTGACGGCCCAGGAGATCGCCTGTCTCGATCTCTCGGGTGCCCGCTGGGCGGTTCTCTCGGCCTGCGATACGGGTACCGGCGAGGTGCTGACGGGGGAGGGCGTGTTCGGCCTGCAGCGAGCGTTCCGCGTGGCGGGGGCGCGAACGGTTGTCACGAGTCTCTGGTCGGTGCGGGATGAGACCACCCGGCAATGGATGGAGGCCTTCTATCGCGCCGGCGTCGCCGAAGACATGACGGCGGTCGATGCGGTGGGGGCGGCCAGCCGGGAGCTCCTTCGAGAGGGGCGTCAGCAGGGTGAGACGGAGCACCCGTTCTACTGGGGGGCCTTTGTTTCCACGGGAGACTGGCGGCGGTGAGTATCCCCCGGATGACGGACCGTTGCTTCCTTCTCCTCCTGGCCCTTCTCGCCCTGCTTCCGCGAGTGGGGCTGAATCTCACGCTGTCCGCAGAGGACTTCCTGAAGATCGACGGCCGCGACTACCAGCGCATCGCCCATCATCTAGCGGCCGGTCATGGCTTCGCCATCGGCTCCTACCGCTGGTTTGAGCCCATCCCTCCCGACCCGCCCGATCGACATCCCGACTTCGCCCGGCCACCCTTGCTGCCGGCCGTGGGAGCGGTGCTCTACGGCCTGCCGGGTGACTGGACGATCTGGGCGCGCGTCGTGAGCATCCTGCTCGGCGTCGGTTTGGTGCTCGGGGTCCAGCGTCTGGCCCGGTCGCTATTGGGCGTGGGGGTGGGGCGCCTGGCGGGCGCGTTCTTCGCCGTCTATCCGGTGGCGATCTTCTACGGGGCGCACTGGAGTACCGAGTCGCTTTTCGCATTGTGCTTGGTGCTCGGCGTCTTCAGCCTCGTTCGATTGCGCGCGAGCGGAGATCGCCGGTTTGCCGCGCTGGCCGCGCTTTGCTTCGGGGTCGCCACCCTGGCCAGGCCTACGGGATTGGTCTACCTCGTGGGAATGCTTCCCTTGGTCGTGATCGGGTCCGGAAGACGCCGGCGGTTCCAGCACTTCGCGCTCTATGCTCTCGTCGGGTGTGCGGTCCTGACGCCGTGGACGGTTCGCAATTTCCGTCTCACCGGTGTGCCCAATCCACTGACCTTCTTTGGAAGCTACAACGCGTGGCTCGGGATGAACGAAGGGATGTACCGGATGTACCGGGCCGGTGAGCACCCGGAGTTCCTCGTTCACATGCAGAAGCTCTACGAAGAGGACTTGAAGCAGCATGTGGGGCGCATGGAAGAAGAAGGGTGCTTTGCCCCCATCGCGCAGGCGCGCTACTGGCGACGAGAAGCGAGATCGTTCATTCGCTCGAATCCGGAGAAGGCGATCTACATCCTGGGCAAGCGCCTCGTCCATTTCTTCCGTCCCTGGCCGAACCGCGCGAGCGTATCCCCTTGGGTCTCTTGGATCGCGGTTCTCTCCACGGTTCCGGTGTTTGCCTTGGTGATGATCGGGCTGATCGCCCACCCGCCGGCGCGGTCACCCTATCTGCTCGTACCCTGCATCCTGGCGCTCGTCGCGGCCATGCCATTCGTGTTTCACATACGGTTTCGATTCCCGATGTTCGAACCGTTTGCCGTGATCTTGGCGGCAGCCGGTGCGGTGGCGCTGGGGGCGGGGCTCAGCGCTCTTCGCGCAGGGCGTAGCAGGTCACCGTTGCCTGTTCGTCGACAGGCTCAGTGATCACCACCCGATCGTCGGCCAAGAAATGCCATGTACTCCCCACGCAACCCGCGCGGCCGACAATCCTCACGCGCTCGACGAGGATCCCCTCGGTGGAGAAGACGTCGAACTCCCCCGCGATTCCGTCGATCGAGGCCCGGCACTCCGTGTCGGGGAGGACCCAGAGCCGATCCTCGGCATCCAGGCGAAGCCTCGCAATCGCGGGCGCCCGATCGGCGACACGGATCTCGCGGCCGGGCCGAACCCCCTCGGTCCGGCGGAACGCGTTCTCGATCTCCTCCATCTCCGTGGGGGCGCGCTGACGTCGTTGGAGCTCCCGCTCTATCGTGAAGGAGGGTCTCCCAGCCGAATCTCGCACGGTCACCCGATAGGGTCCGCAGTCCTCCAACGAGTAGAGCCTTCCCTTGGAGTCCACAGTCCAGGCGTTGCCAGTGAATGGTCTCACATCGCAGTCGGCATTCGGGGTGCGTGCCAAGGGTCTGGAGTCGCAGCGGTAGGTGACCTGAAGTCTTCCCCCCCGATCGTAGGCTCCCACGGTCAACGTCTCGTTCGGGTTCCCGTCCGCCAAGCTCAGTTGGGAGTACGCGATCAAGAGCCTGCCGGCCCGATAGGCCGCCGCTCTGATGTTGCCGACACTCGGCCCCAGGGGCTGATCCTCGGCACCTGCCTGTCCCAGAGCGGTGACCACAGGAGCGGGGTTGCCTGCGGCATCCAGCCAGACGATTTTCGGGGGGAAGCTTTGCACGATGCCCAGCTCGTTCTTCTCGGTCAGGAGCAACCCTGTTGGTGCCCGGGTCTCCCCGGGTCCTTCGCCTTGCCGGCTCAGGGTCTCGAGATAGCTTCCCTGGGGCGAGAAGACCTTGATATCCGCGAGCTGCCGATCGAGCAGATAGACGTTACCGGCGGCATCGCTGGCTGCATCCGCGATATCACCCAGCAGGAATCCCTCATCGAGGTCGTTGGCCTTCCACAACTCCTCCATCCGGTAGGTGATGACCTTGGGGTCAGGTACGTGGGCAAGGGCCGTCGCCGGTGATGTACCTACCGGCATGACAACACACAGCAGAATGGCGGCTAGCGGACTCATGATCACAGTCGCGGGCTGCAATCGGTCCCCCTTCCTTCGTCCCGAGATATCGCTGTCGCTCATCCTAGCAGGTGGGGAGATCGGATAAGTTGTTTTTCTTCGTATCATCGCGATCCGCACGGAGGTACTTGCCGGTTGTCTTCTGGACGACCCTGATGGGAGTCTTCTGTCCGCCCGGCCAAAGCACGAAGTAGGCATGTTCTCCGCTTTCGATGTCTTCGATGGCATCACGTGTTGAGCGCGGTGACCAGGGCTTGGATGGGTTGCAGAGGGCGATGATGTCTCCATCGCCATCCTTGCGGGTTCGAGTGACAGCACGATTGGCCATGGTCGATTCCTCTCCCGTTTTGATCGGTTGTGTCCGCTTGCAGGAGGCGCCTGGACAACACCGGCGCCCCCCGCGCTCATTGGACGTCAAGTCGGAGCTATGGACAATCCACGTTGAGGAAGATCTCCTCGTCGCCGATGCCTTCGCACTCCGTGCAGTAGAGCACGAACTTGACGTCGATCAGACGATCCTTGGGGCAAGCGTCATCGAAGGGCGATGTCGCGTTGGTTGATATCGGATTCCCCCAGTCGAGGGTGCCCGACTCTCGTACGTAGACCCAGACCACGGGGTCGCCGCAGCCGGCCGTATTCGTCGTCCAGGTCCACTCCCGGCAGCCATTGGCATCGCAGTTGGATGTCATCGCCCAGATCTTGAAGCTGCAGACAGCCCAGCTGTCACCGGCAGCGCCGAGAAGCATGAAGCCAAGACAGAGGAGAATGCCGATCGATCTCATCACGTACCCTCCTGTCACATTCATGGGGTCAACATTCAGAATCCCGGAATCCGTTTCCGGGGTGAAACTCCTCGATGAACAGAGGCCAAGAGAGGGAGGACCTCGGGGAAGTGATGCTGAGCAAACGCCCTTGGTTGAACCCTCCGAGGGACCCAGCTGCGCCGGGGGAGCCAGGCCACGGGGGCTTGGGACAGGCGTTTGGCCGCCAGGGCTTGAAACCAAGACGCAGTACCTATGTCGAAACTTGGCATTCATGATGGACTTCCGCAACCAGAAGGGAATTTATCAGTTTGGAGAGCGCCTGGCAATTGAAAAAGTGCGATTTCGCACTTATTCCATATCCGTGATGCCCCATTTGGGGCGCACAGCTACCTGCCTGGGGCGACCTCGAGTTCGGTCCCAGCCAGCCCTCATGGCACGAGGAAGGGAGCAGGATCATCGAGCCGAGAAGTCACCCACAGCCTCCAGGAGGGGTTTCCCAGCCGAGAAACGACGGGAATGGATGGGAGGGATCGACTGATGTATCGGCGGAACAACCAGCGACATGCGAATTGTGACTCAATGTGACGGAAGGCCGAGGCGGCCGCCTGTTGGGGAGTTGGTGTTTCACCCGTTCAGGTTGAGATGTTTGCGCAAGGGCTCCGCTGCTTGGGCAACCAATCCCGAGATGGCTGAGAGGATGGACAGGAGGTGGAAGGGGCTGTACAATCGTTGCGATCGACATGCGGGCGGGTTGGAACTTCGCGATCCGAACGGCAATGGAAGTGGACGTAGCCAACGCGGAGTGAAGACCCTTGGAATACCACACCAAGTTCAATCCCCGGGACGGAATCGTCGAGACAACGGTCGAGGGAGACATTGACTCTCTAGATGATGTCCAACGATTCGCGGCAGACGTGGCAGAGATGACGAGGAAGTGCGACTGCCACCATGTATTGCACGATCTTCGTCGCACCGTCGTGAAGCTCTCAACCTCGGACATCTTCACCGCAGAGGAGATTGTCAAACGCGTGGGCCTTGCCGGCCCAGTGAAGCGGGCGCTGGTCATTGGGTCGCTGCATAGGGATGGCCAATTCTATGAGACCGTGCTTCTCAATCGTGGGCACTTCGTGAAGCTCTTCACGGATCTGGAATCCGCGAGGGAATGGCTGCTCCGGCTGAAGGGCATCGGTGAGGATCCCGGAGCGGGCTCGAACGGGGAGTGAAAGATTCCGATTGCGGGAATACGGATTTGGATAGGATGAGGCGTTCCCGTAGACCCCTGCCGCGAAGCTCCACGTGGGCGTTTGCCACAAGTGACCGGCTCCCTGCCGAACCCAGCACGACACAAGAACAGAATCACCGACCCAAGGGCAGGGTACGTCCCAGTGACCTGATGGATCATCCTTGAGGGGGGCGAGATACCCCTGCGTCACGAACATGTTCGTCGGTCCAGGTCCGGTCCAGTCGCTTTCGGGCAAAGCTAACGCACAACCAGAACTCGTTTGCTCACTGTCTCGCCACCCGCTGCCAAACGGCAGAAGTACGAACCGGCGTCAACGACTCTCCCTGAATCATCTCGCCCGTCCCATACCACTCTTCCTGTCCCCGCATCGGCACCCGTGGCAATGAGATCCCGCACGAGACGACCAGCGGCATCGAAGATCCTCAACGTGACGCGCGAGCCTTGACCCTCTTCTCCCACTGAGAAGGTGAATCTCGTTGCGTTACCAAAGGGATTCGGAGCGCTTGAGCGTAGGACCATGCTGGAGGCCGCGGGCCACTGCGAGGCGTTGCCCGCATCCTGCGCATTCCAGCACCCAATCGGCCATGCACCAATGAGACCACACCCAACCTGATTGCACGGAGAGTAGCTCCAAAGGTGGTAGTCGTCATCGTCGATGTTGCAGAAGCAGGGGTCGAGGGAGAAGTTGCCTCTGATGCCACACTGGCCCGCGATCGACCCGGTCCAGTCGCCGCCGTCATTGCCGAAGATGTCACTGCAGGTCAGCTCGATCTCATTCCATGTCTCGATCGCCTCGCTGCCGTGGTTGAAGACGATGATCGTGTTCTCGATGGTCGCCGGGGGACTGCAGACGCCGCGAAAGGAGAGCGCGCTGCCGGCCGTCCCCGTGTTTCCGACAATTGTGCACTGGACCAGTGCAAGATCACCCGGTCAGGTGCAGATTGCGCCACCCGGGCCGCCAACGTTGCTGGCAAAGGTGCACTGGGTGAACGTGACTCTCGAGCATAGGTCGATGAAGACGGCACCTCCGTTCCCGGAGGCGTGATTATCGAAGAAGATGCAACGTCGGACCGTGAACTGGCCTTGGTAAACCATGATGGCACCACCAAAGCTGGTCGTCTCGCCGCGCGTGACGGTGACTCCTTCCAGACTTCCGGGCAGGAAACCAAGGAATCCTCTGCCCTCGCGCTCACAGTCAATGATGCAAGCGAGGGGATCCCCGCTCTGGGACCGAATCGTGATCGATCTTCCCTCGTAGTCGAGGTCTCGGTTTCCCTCCCCGGTGAAGGTCCCGTCCGTGAGCTCGATGGCGTCCCCGTCCACTGACGCGTCAATGGCTTCCCTAATCGTGGGGTAGTCCCCCGTGCCGTCGGGCCGGACGAGATACGTTGCGGGCGTTCCGCGAGACGGCAACAGAATCAGAATACAGGCAGACAGAATCATGCGTTTCATGGCTTCGATCCTCGCTCGGGTCATGAACGGTCAGGCCATGGCCTCAGACTATCAGACACCAGGATCAGGCGCCAGCCGAGTGGGCTATGGTCTCCCTTTGGCAACAGATGCGTTCACGGGTGGCATCGAATCTGAATCTGCCCGGCGGACGGCGGCAAGCCCGCTGTAGACAGGGCCGAGATCGTTGGAGGCAGCTATGGCAGAGCCGAGCGGATAGAGTCTGCGCGCCTGGCTGGGATCGAACCAGCGACCAGCGGATTAGAAATCCGCTGCTCTATCCACTGAGCTACAGGCGCGCATCGGTCGGTGAGGGGGGGTACCTGGATGTTGTCTGCACGAACTCTACCCCGGAGTTTCGCCGCGTGACAACCTCCACGTGAGCGCAGTCAGACTTCGCCCAAACGCTTTGGAGCTTTCGCCGTTTGTCCGCTCGCAGACCTAACCTGCTGCGAAACAAAGCGATGGAGGCAGAGTTGTCATCGAATCCGAAGCATGCGCCTTGCCACCCGCGCCCGGTTTGTCTCCAGGCACGCGAGATAGGTGCCGGCCGCGACCGGCTGCCCCTGCTCATCACGCCCATCCCATCGCAGCGCCGTGTACCCGGCCGGGAAGCCCCGGCGGGCCATCCGCCGGACCACACGCCCCGCCGGATCGAGAATGGTCAGGCTCGCTTCTGCTTCCAGAGGGAGTCGGAATCGCAAAACCGTCTCGCCGCGGAAGGGGTTGGGCACGTTGGGCAGGAGGAACAGACCACGGGGATCACCCGCGCTTAGATCGGGCACATCCGCCAGGCTGTAGCGGATGACCGTCATGGCGGCGGGATCACTCGTTCCGAGCCAGTAGGGATCGCCGGAAGCTTGCTCGACCCAAGGACAGCTCTTGGGGCTCATGGGCGCATGCACGTCACCCGAGGAGATGCGCTCCGCATTGATCATGTCGCGACCCCAGTATTCGTTGGTGACGGGGTCGGTGGAGAAGAACATCGTGTTGGGCGTTAGCTCCGGGAACGTCTGCCATTGCTGGGGAGGAATACCCGGGCTGCCGTCGTACGTTCCGCGGATGCCATCCATCACCACGAGGATCGTCTTGTCCCGGATGTGGGGGTCGCAGTTCAGATCCAACATCTTCGGCACACCGCCGGTCCCGCAGATATTGGCGGGGCAGCAGGAGCCGTAGTGGTTCTTGAGCGCGAGGGTGATTTCGTGGGACGAGCCGTGGCTCTTGAGGGCGGGGACATTGATCAAATAGTCGCTGTAATAGAGGTGATCTGAGATCTGGTGGCCATTGACCGGGTAGTGGCCGGAGGAGCAGCTGGTGCCGTAGGAGAAGAGAGGGTGATCCCCGTCGAAATCGAAATGGGCATCGGTATAGCCGTGGCCGCTGATGGTCCGGTTGTCGTAGATGCTGATGTTCGAGATGTCGTAGGTTCCCCCGAGCATCATCCCGAGACCCGATACGATGCCCCGCACCATTTCCCAACGCGTATCGCAGGGCCCAATGCAGTTGACCTTGATCGCGATCTTCGTCGTCGTTGACAAGGTGGGGAAAAGCGACTCGAACGCGGCCGCGGTGTCACCGATCTCCGTCAGCAGGCGGACGCCGTGATGCACGACCTCCTCGGCCTTGGCAACATTGATCGTGCCCTGGCCATTGAGTTCGGGCTCATGATAGATCACGATGTGACCCGGCAGGGTGTTGCTGCGGGCCGTGCGGTCACTCCCGACTCGATCGCCTGAGGAATCTTCCCCCCGAGCTCCATTTCCCAGAGTCAATCCGGCGGCGGCCAGGGACGAGAGCTTCAGGAATTCCCGGCGCGACGGCCGGCGATCTCGACTCCGGTTGCGCATGGTTTCCTCCCACGGTTGCTTCCCTCAAGGAATGATCTTTGCATCGGTCCCCAGCGCGATCGGGACGGAACATGAAGGTAGCACATTGAAGAATGAGAATCTTGAGTCGATTGGCCAAAAGGTTTGAGTTTCTGAAGGTTACACCTTGATTTCCATGGAAATCAAAGGTGGTGGGCGGCTGTCCCGCCGGCGGCCGACTTGCATGGGAGCCGGGCAGCCCCAGCGTTCTAAACGCGTGCCGGGAAACGTGTTCCCCGAGGAATCAGTTGACTCTCCCCATCGCCTGTGGCACTGACAAGGCATGAGTGGGATGCCCGACAATCCAGTCTGTTCGATCGTGGTTCCGGTCTACAACAGCACCGACAATCTCCGTGAACTGGCCCGCACCGTGGACCGCGTCTTCCATGACACGGTGCACGCCGACTACGAGCTGATCTTCGTCGACGACGGGTCTCCGAACCCGAAAACCTGGCCTACGCTGCGGGAACTCGCGGGGGAGAAGTCCGCGGTTCTCGCCATTCGCCTTACCCGCAACTTCGGTCAGATTCCCGCAACCCTCTGCGGCCTGGAGGCCTCTCGAGGCGAAGCGGTGGTGGTGATGGATGATGATCTCCAGCATCGGCCCGAGGACATCCCGCTTCTTCTCTCCGCCCGCGACCACGATGTTGCCGTCGCCCGATTCGGGAGGAGAAGCCATGGGGCGCTGAGCAGGCTCACCTCTCGCATCAAGGGCTTTTTTGACTGGGTGATTCTCGGCAAGCCCCGTCATCTCCAATACTCCTCGTTCCTGATGCTGAAACGAACGATCATCCGCGGCATGCTGGCGGTCGAGACGTCCTATCCGCTTCTCTTACCCCTGATCCTCCATTGCACACGGGACGTCGTCAATGTCGACGTGCAGCACGAGCCGCGGAAGCGAGGGCGGAGCGGGTACTCCCTTCGCACGCGGTTCCGGCTCTTCACGAACCTCCTGATCAGTAACTCCTCCTTCGTACTCAGCGTGATCGGCTTTCTCGGGATCAGCATCGCGTTCGTGACCTTTGGGCTCTTCGTGTTTTTCCTCATTCGAAAACTGGCCGTAGGGATCGGCGTCTCCGGGTGGACATCGCTCATGGTCACGGTGCTTGGGATCGGCGGGGTGCTTCTCTTCTCCGTGGGCATCATCGGGACCTATCTGATCCGCATCATCCACACCTCCGAGCGCCGCCCCGGTTACGTGGTGCGCTGCGACACGCGCCAAGAGGAGGGTGGGGAGTGATGCTCGAGCCCCACACGGTCCATGTTCTGGGGGCGGGTGTGATGGGGAGCGGTGTCGCGCAGACGCTCGCGCAGACGGGGCATCGGGTCGTCCTCCTCGATGTCGCCGACGAAGCGCTCGAGCGGGCGCGCGAGCGCATCCAGCAGGGTCTGCGCTTGGAGATCCTCCTTCAGAAGAAGGCGGAGAAGCAGGATCCGGCGGTCGTGCTCGATCGGATCCGGTTCACGATCGATATGGAGGCACTGCGGGAGGCAGCCTACGTGATCGAGAACGTGCCGGAGAAGTGGGACATCAAGAAGAAGGTCTATGCCGATCTGGAGGCGGCCTGTCCGGAAGCGTGCATCTTCGCTTCCGACACCTCTTGTATGCCGATCGGCCGCATCGCCACCTGGACGGAGCGGCCGGGGCAAGTGATCGGCATCCACTTCATGAATCCGGTGCCGCGGAAACGGGTGGTGGAGGTGATCCGGGGAGCGGCGACGACGGAAGAGACGATCGCCCGCACGGGAACCCTTCTCCAGCAGATGGGCAAGGAGTGCGTCATCGTGAACGACGCCCCCGGATTCGTGTCCAATCGCGTCCTCATGTTGACGATCAACGAAGCGGCGTTCGTCTTGCAGGAGGGAACCGGGTCGGCCAAGGAGATCGATCGGATCTTCCGCGACTGCATGGGCCATGCGATGGGTCCCCTGGAGACGGCGGATCTGATCGGGCTCGATACTATCCTCTACTCGATCGAGGTCCTCTATGATAGCTTGGGCGGCGAGAAGTTTCGCCCCTGCCCGCTCCTGGAAGACCTGGTGAGAGAAGGGCATCTGGGTTGCAAGACGGGCCGGGGTTTCCACGACTACCCGGATGCGGTGCTGGGGACCTAGATCCATGACGCAATCGGCGGCCCGAGAGCGGATCCGCGCGTTTCTCTCTCGATCTTTCCCGGACCACGACCTTCGGGATGACGAAGACATCTTCGCCCTGGGGTTCGTGAACTCGCTCTTCGCCATGCAGCTCGTGCTCTTTGTCGAAAAGGAATTCGCGGTCACGGTCGACAGCCAGGATCTCGACCTCGACAACTTCCGCTCCGTCGATGCGCTGGTGTCGATGGTCGAGTCGAAGACGGCGGGACGGAAGTCGTGATGGACCTCACCTCCGAACAGAAGACTGCTCGAAGCGGATTCCGCGCCTTCGTTGCCGAACACGTCTCCCCGGTTGCGGATCGAGCCGACCGGGAGCAGATCCTGCCGGAAGGGATGATCGGGCGGCTATCCGAGGCGGGCCTGATGGGCGCCGTCCTTTCTGCTGAAGTCGGCGGCCGGGCCTTCGATGCCGTGACCCACGGCCTGCTTCACGAGGAGCTGGGTCGCGGCTGCTCGTCGCTCCGCAGCATCCTCACCGTTCACGAGATGGTCGCGCTGGCGATCAGCCGCTGGGGATCGGCGGAACAGCGGGAGGCGTATCTCGCGCGGATGTCCCGCGGCGAGGTGCTGGGCGCCTTTGCCCTCAGCGAACCGGAGGCGGGGAGCGATGCCAGAAGCATTCGGGCAACGGCGGTGGAGTCGGATGACGGCTATCGATTGACCGGACGCAAGCAATGGATCACCGCCGGCCGGATCGCCGATCTCTTTCTGGTCTTTGCGCGCGTGGGGGAGAAGCCCTCGGCCTTTCTGGTGGAGGGGGATGCGCCAGGTCTTTCCATCGAGCCGATCTCGAACATGCTCGGCCTGCGGGCGGCGATGCTTGCGCGGATCGACCTCGATGATTGCGCTGCCGACCTCTTGGGCGCGCCGGGGGCCGGTCTCAGCCACGTCGCCGGCACGGCGCTCGATCTGGGGCGCTACACGGTGGCCTGCGGATGTGTCGGGATCGGACAGGCCTGTCTCGATGCGTGTCTGTCTTACGTGACCGAACGCGAGCAGTTCGGTCGCCGGCTGCGGGAGCATCAGCTCATTCAAGAGATGGTGGCCGAGATGATCGTCCAAGTGGACGCGGCCCGGCTGATGTGCCGCCGGGCCGCGAGTCGCCGGGATGCGGCCGATCCCCGATCGATCATGGATACCTCGGTGTCGAAGTATTTCGCCTCCCGCATGGCGCTCAGGGTGGCCTCCGACGCGGTACAGATCCATGGGGCGCGCGGGTGCAGTGCCGCCTATCCGGTTGCGCGGCACTTCCGGGATGCCAAGATCATGGAGATCATCGAAGGCAGCAGTCAGATCCAGCAGCTCCTGATCGCCCATCAGGGGATCGCCGCCCACCGGAGATCCGCGCCATGATAGCGATCAAATGCGTGGTTTGGGATCTCGACTACACGCTGTGGGAGGGGATCCTGGTCGAGGATACCGACGTGGTGCTCAAGCCGGGCGCGCGGGAGGTCATCGAGACGCTCGACCACCGAGGCATCCTCCAATCGATCGCCAGCCGCAACGATCATGATCGAGCTATCAAGAAGCTCAAGGACCTGGGTCTGGAGGAGTACTTCCTGTTTCCCCAGATCGGGTGGGGCGCCAAGCCCCAGTCGGTCGAGACGATCGCCCGGGAGATCAACGTCGGCCTCGACACGTTCGCCTTTGTCGACGACGACCCCTTTGAGCAGGAGCAGATGAAAGTCTGCCTACCGCAGGTCCGGGTATTCGACGCCGATGACATGGGGCAATTACTCGCGATGCCCGCTTTCAACCCGCCTCATGTGACTGCGGAATCGAGCCAGCGCCGGAAGATGTACTTGAGCGAGATGAAGCGGCAGAAGGCCGAGGAGTCTTTCTCCGGACCGACGCCGGCCTTTCTCGCGACCTTGAACATGGAGCTTACCCTCGGGCCCGCCCGGGAGGGTGATCTGCAGCGGGCCGAGGAGCTCACGGTTCGAACCCACCAGCTCAATACCACGGGGCGGACCTATTCGGCGGCCGAGCTGGACGGCTTTCGCCACTCCGACCGACACCTTCTTCTGGTAGCTGATTTGCGCGATCGGTTCGGGAGCTACGGAAAAATCGGTCTCGTGCTGGTCGAGATCGAAGGCGTTGTCTGGACGCTGAAGCTGTTTCTCATGTCGTGCCGCGTGATGTCGCGGGGCGTGGGCACGATCATTCTCAATCATCTCATGGCTCGCGCCCGAGATGAAGGCGCGCGCCTGAGGGCCGAGTTTCTGCCGACCGATGTCAATCGGATGATGTATGTCACCTTGAAGTTCGCGGGGTTCAAGGAGAAGGAGACGGAAGGAGAGGTCAAGATTCTGGAGACCAATCTCTCACGGATCCAGCCCTGCCCGCCCTTCGTGGCGTTGATCACGGACCCGGCGTGAGTGCCTCGAGCCCCAAGAAGCCCGGCCCTATGCCCGCGGTCATCGTTTACGCCTTCGCGGGCGGCGGGGACGAGACGGACTTCGTCTCGACCCTCTCCGAGGACGATCGGACAAGGGCCGCGCGATTGGTGATGCCCGAGAAGCGTGCGCAGTTTCTTCGGAGTCGGGCGGTCC
>Ga0180432_10005311_pt1 | contig 17222 bp, 12 predicted proteins | sample SS_ome_10_FD_132414 | JGI IMG/M metagenome (GOLD analysis project Ga0180432, IMG submission 132414) | Hypersaline lake sediment archaeal communities from the Salton Sea, California, USA - SS_1_MS_2 metaG | ecosystem: Environmental > Aquatic > Non-marine Saline and Alkaline > Hypersaline >...
ACCGGACTGTCCGGACCTGCCGTAACGGCGGAGGTTCGGCCCGACTCAGGCAAACCGATCAGGGAAACGACCACCACGCCCGCCCGCGAGACCCGAGCGACACGCCGGGACGCGGGCGGGCGTCTTTCTCGCGCCTGCTGCCGCCTGCTTCGGGCCACGGTTCCCGAAGGGGGCGCAGCAGGGAAAGGGGCGGTCAGGCTGCCCGACCGGTGGACCGTGAAGCGGCGTGGTCCTGCACGCCGTTCAGGGTCCGGTCAGACGCTCTCCTCCTCCACTTCACTGACGAACACGCTGGAGGCCAGATCCTCGTGGGCTCGCTGGTGGAGGCTCTGGTCGGGCAGGGCCTCCCGCACGGCCGTGGCCCGGCGGAGCTGCCCCTTCTTGAGGTAGGCCAGATTGCACACCGGATCACCGGGGGCAACCGTGGGCAAGGTGGTCATGCCCAGAACCACGCCGTCACGCGGGGCCTCGATGAGACACTGATCCTGGCCCAGCAGGCTGGTGCTGGTGGCGATGGCGTCGCCCCGCTCGACGATGTCGCCGGGGCCGACGTGGAAGCTCAGGAAACCGCCGTTGGAGGCCCGGATCCAGCGGGTCTTGTCGGCCTCGATGCGGTACGGAGGGCGTACGGGACGGCCGGCAACCAGGCCCAGGTCCCGCAGGCAGTTGAGCACCCCGCGGCAGGCGTACTCGACGACGGTGGGCTCCACCTTCCAGATCTCGCCGGCCTCGAGGATGAGCGTCGGGCAGCCCGCCTTGCTGGCCGCCCGGCGGAGCGAGCCCTTGGGACCCGGGCCGCTGACGATCAACTCCGTGCCGAAAGCCCGGGCGAACTCGGCCAGAGTGGCGTCGCTCAGGTCGGCGCGGACGTTCGGGAAGTTGGTCCGCCGCACGGCGGCGGTGTGCAGATCGATGCCGTAGTCACAACGACGGATGATCTGGTCGAAGATCACCCGGGCCATGCGGCTGGCCAGGCTGCCGTCGCTCGACCCGGGGAAACTGCGGTTGAGATCACGCCGGTCGGGCAGGTAGCGGGAATGGCGCTCGAAGCCGAGGACATTCACCACCGGCACCAGCACCAGGGTACCCCTGAGCAGGTCCACGGGCTGCTCGACGATGAGGTGGCGGATGGCACCGGTGCCGTTGATCTCGTCGCCGTGGACGGCCCCGGTGACAAAGACGCACGGACCGTCAGCCGGCCCGCGCCGGACATAGACGCAGATGCGGATGTCGGCGCCGGCATAGCTCTCGGAAACCGAGACCTGGACCTCGCCCTGGCTGCCGGGAGCGATGCGCACCGACCCCCAATCGCCGGCATCGTGCCGGGCCGCGGTCACGATCCCGTCTCCAGGGAGTCGATCAGATCGGGATCCAGCTTCTGCACCTTGGGCCGGCGCTTTCGCCGCCGCTTGGCGGGCACCAGGTCTCGCATGGTTTCGAGCTTCCCGTAGCACAGCAGTCGGTCGTTGGCCTCCAGCAGGCGGGAGGCGACGGGGTTGGAGATGACGGAGGTGCCGCGGTTGAGGGTCAGGATGGTGAAGTCCCGCTCGCGCAGGCCGGACTCCGCGAGCGTCTTGCCGACGAACTCCGAGCCTTCGGGGATGTGGATCTCGGCCACGCCGTAGGCGGCGCTGACGGTCAGCCGCTGGCGGATGTCGATCTCGGGGAAACCGACGCGCCCGGCGATGTAGTCGATGATCACGCCCGCCACGTCGAGTTCGGTGGCCCCCTCGATGCCCTCCAGGCCGGGGGAGGAGTTGACCTCCATAACCTGCGGGCCGTCGGTGGCCTCGAGCATATCGACGCCGGCGACGCGCAAGCCCAGGATCTGGGCGGCGCGGACGGCGGTCTCGTTGTAGGCGGGATCCAGCGTGACGGCCTCCGCCTTGCCGCCGCGGTGAACGTTGCTGCGGAACTCCTGGCCCTGGGCGATGCGGCGGATGGCCGCCACCACCCGGTCGCCGACGACAAAAGCCCGGACGTCGCGGCCCTTGCTCTCGGCCACGAATTTCTGGATGAGCACGTCCTGGCGAGCCCCGTGCAGCGTCTCGATGATGGCCGCCGCCACCCGATTGTTCTCCGCCAGGATCACCCCGACGCCCTGCGTGCCCTCCAGCAGCTTGATGATGACCGGCGCCCCGCCGACCCGCTCGATGGCCGGCAGCACGTCCTTGCGATCGCGCACGTAGGACGTCCGCGGGATGCCGATGTCGTGGCGGCTCAGGGTCTGCAGAGCCCGGAGCTTGTTGCGGGAGTTGGCGATGCCGTGGGCGGTGTTCGGCGTGTAGACGTCCATCTGCTCGAACTGGCGGACCACGGCGGTGCCGAAGTAGGTGATCGAGGCCCCGATGCGCGGCAGAACCGCGTCGTAATCGCTGAGCTCCCTGCCACGGAAGAAGAGGGTGGGATCGCCGTGCTGAAGCTCGATCGCGAAGCGGAGCGTGTTGAGCACCCGGACCTTGTGGCCGCGCTGCTCCGCCGCCTGGCGCAGCCGCTGGGTGCTGTAGCAGCGGGGCGCCGTGGACAGAATGGCGAGCTTCACGGTCGACCTCCCGCGTCCCCTGCCGGACGCCGCGGCGGTTCGCTGACCACGTACTTGCGCGAGGGATCAACGACGAAGAGGCCCTCCAGCGCCCGCCGGCCCACCAGCATCCGGCAGAGCATCTCCTTGCGGCAGACCAGGCTGATCTCGATGTCCGCGGTGACGCCGCCGAGCACCATGCGGGTGCGGACCACGGAGCGCTGCTGGCGGTCGCCGCTGCTGGGCTTGACCGTGGATTCGCGGGCCGTCTCCGCCTCCACCCACACCGATCGGCGGGTGGGCCGTTCCCGGGCAACCACTTCGAAGCGGATCCGCCCCTCCGCGATCTCCTGGATCTCGGCCACGTGGATGGCGCTGGTGCGGGCCCCGGTGTCGATCTTGGCGCGAAGACGCCGGATGCCCCATTCGGGCAGAGCCACGTACTCCCGCCAGCCGATGATCACCCTGTCGTCAGCCGCTGCCGTCATGCAGAATCGTCCGTGCACCCAGCCCACCGCGGAGCCCGTCCGGCACAGTGTAGCACGGCGCTGAACGGCTGTCTGCGGCCGGGCGCACCGCCAAACCGGCCCCACCCGCAGGCCGACCACCGAGGCGCGGGCCGGGGTCAGGATCAGGATGAAACAAACCGGCCTTGGGCCTCGTCCCAGGCGTTGGTGTTCCACGGTTCGTAGCGCTGCAGCTCACCGGAGGCGGCGACGATCCGGCGCAGATCCGCGAGCGTGCCGATCCGCCCGCGGCCCAGGGCCTGCACCAGGAGGTTGCCCACGGCGGTGGCTTCGACGGGCCCGGCCACGACCGGCAGGCCGGTGGCGTCGGCGGTCCACTGGTTCAGCAGCCTGTTCCGCGATCCACCGCCGACGACGTGCAGCACGGCGATCCTCCGCCCGGTGATCCGGCCCAGGGTGGCCAGGACGTGGCGGTACTTCATGGCCAGGCTCTCCAGCGCGCAGCGCACCACCTGGCCGGGCGACTCGGGAACCGGCAGCGACGCTTCGCGACAGGCTTCGCGGATCCGCGCGGGCATGTCGCCCGGGTCCGCGAAGCGGGGGGTGTCGGGGTCGACGAAGGACCGCAGGGGCTCGGCCGCCTCCGCCAGGGCGATCAGCGATTCGTAGGAATGCTCTGTTCCCTGGCAAGCCCAGGTGCGCTGGCATTCCTGGACCAGCCAGAGGCCGGCCACGTTGCGCAGGAAGCGGGTGGTGCCGGCCACGCCGGCCTCGTTGGTGAAGTTGGCGTCCATCGCCTCGGGGGTGATCAGCGGCTCGTTCCGTTCGACGCCGACCAGAGACCAGGTGCCCGAGCTGATGTACGCCCAGTCGTTGCCCGCGGCCGGCGCGGCGGCCACCGCCGCGGCCGTGTCGTGGCAGGCGGTGTGAATGAGCCGCAAGCCCGGCTGGCCACACTCGTCGGACACCTCCGGCAGCAGTGTGCCGGCCACGGTGCCCGTGTCCCGGATCGGCGGCAGGAGGCGGGCGGGCAGGTCGAGCCGGTCGAGGAACTCCGCATCCCACGCTCCGCTGCGGGTGTTCATCATCTGGGACGTACTGGCGATGGTGCGCTCGGTATTCCGCTGGCCGGTGAGCCAGTACGCGAACAGGTCGGGCATGAACAGCAGCCGGTCGGCCGCCTCGAGCAGCGGCGTCTCACCCCTCGCGACGGCCAGCAGTTGATACAGCGTGTTGAGCGGCATGAACTGGATGCCGGTGCGCTCGTAGACCTCCCGGCGCGGGACGCGCTCGAACACGCGCTCCATCAGCCCGCGGGTGCGCGGGTCGCGGTAATGGCGGGGCATCTCCAGCAGTTCCCCGCCCCGGCCCAGCAGGGCGAAGTCGACGCCCCAGGTGTCGATGCCCGCGGCATCGAGCCGGACGCCGCGCTGCGTGCCCAGCCGGATGGCGGCCTTGATCTCCTCGAACAGCGTCAGCGCGTTCCAGTAGAGCCGGCCGCCGAGGGCGACCGGGCGGTTGTCGAAGCGGTGGATCTCCTCGAAGGTCAGGCGTTCACCGTCGAACGCGCCGAGCACGACCCGCCCGCTCGAGGCCCCGAGGTCAACGGCGAGGTAGTTGGCAGTGGCGGTCATAGGCCTGGCTCGTCAGTCCCGCTGCGGCAGAGGGTGTGGCACCGGTTTCCAGCCGGTGGGCCGCTAACAGCCCGTTGAAAACGGGGACTGGCTCCGAGCGGAGGCCCCCTCACGGCATGGCAACAGCCGCATTGCGAGGTGCCTGTCCCCTTTTTCAACAGGCAGCTAAGCGTGAGTATCTTCGGGGCGAGGCCGGATGACAACGCCTCGTTATGTTCGTTCCACCCGGATATCCTGTTGGCTCCGGGTCGCAAGGCTGGCGCCCCACACAGGTTCGTGCAACACTCCGCCGGTCTGCCCCGGAGGGGCAGATTGAGAGTAGCCCAGCGATTCATCGCCGGGGCGACTGGGTGGAAGAAGGCACAGCCCCGGAGGGACGGATGAGCCCGGCGGCGGGCAGGCCGTCCAGTGCCGTCCTCGGTCGTCCCTGCGGGGCAGGCACCCGGTCCGTCGAGGAGCCTCCAGCGCTGCATCATGGTACCGACTGGAGGCGACTGGGAATTCAGGTTGCTCCCTACGCTGTCAGGCATAGGAGGCGCCTTCGTCCTTCTTGCGGCCTTTCCGCTCGGCGGCGAGTCGCTGGGTGTGGCCGCTGTCGCGGTAGGCGGCCAGGGGGTCGGGCGCCAGGTTGCGCGCCTTGCGGTACTCGGCCAGCCAGGGCCGCACGTCGGTGGCAAACGCGTCGCGGAGCACCTGCTCGGCCAGAACCACGTCGTCCCTCTGCCGGGCGGTGGCCAGCAGGCCGTGATCCACCAACAGGGCCTTGGCGAAGTGCTCCTGGGCGGTCAGCACCGTCTGGATCATGGCCTCAATCTTCGGCTTGAGGTTGTGCGACTGGTCCACCATGTAGGCGATATCCAGGTCGCGGCCGGCCTCCTGCTCCGCGGCGGTGATCTCGTGGAAGATGCGGAAGAGCTGGTAGGGGTCGATGCTGCCCATAGTCAGGTCGTCGTCGGCGTACTTGCGGTCGTTGAAGTGGAAGCCGCCCAGCAGGCCCTCGTCGATCAGGAAGGCCACGATGTGCTCGATGTTGCAGCCGGGCAGGTGGTGGCCGGTGTCGACCAGCACCTTCGCCCGCGGGCCGGCGTGCCGGGCAAAGGCACAGGCCATGCCCCAGTCGGCGATGTCGGTGTGATAGAAGGCCGGCTCGAAGGGCTTGTATTCGACGAGCATGGCCATCCCGTCGGGCATGGCCTCGTGGACCTGGCGCAGGGCGTCCTGGAACCAGCGTTTCCGCTGGCGGATGCTCGCCTGGCCGGGGTAGTTGGTGCCGTCCGCGAACCAGAGGCTGAGCAGACCGGAGCCGACCGCCTGGCCGATGTCGATGCTCTCCAGCAGGTGCCCGACCGCCCGGCGGCGGATCTCCGGGTCGCGGTGGGCCACCGAGCCGAACTTGTAGCACTGGTCCTGGAAGACGTTGGGGTTGATGGCCCCGAGGCGCACGCCGAGTGCCGCGGCCTTGCGGGCGACGGCCGGCGGATCCTCGCCCGGCACGAAATCCCAGAGCACGTGCACCGCCACGCTGGGGCAGCAGCCGGTGTACTCGTGCACGGTGGCCGCGTCGGCCAGCTTCTCGTCGATGGTCGTGGCGGCCGCGTCCTGGAGAAACTTGCCGAAGCGCGTGCCGGTGTCGGCGTATCCCCAGGAGGGCGTTTCGATACCGAAACGCTCCAGCCGGGCGGCCAGCTCGTTCTCATCGACGCGTACGGGCAGCTTCATGTTCACCTCCGGTGCGGAGCCTGGGGTTCGCGGGCGGTCGGTTCGTCACCGGGCGTGGGCAGATCACGGCGCACGAAGAAGTTGAGAAACGCGTCGTTCAGGGACACCCACACGTAGCGATACGCCCGGTGCAGCTCCGGCCGGGCAACCAGGGCCCGGTTGAAGTCACCCCAGGCCACGCGATCCACGGACCGCACCGGGACCGGCAGGGACACCAGCACGTGGGGCACCAGGATGTAGCCCGGCCGGCGGTCGAGCACGTGGTCGACATCGAACTTCTCGTGCCCGGCGTAGCCGCGGCCGAGTTCCTGCCGCTGGTGGGCGATGCCCGGGTTCACGATGCCGTGCGGATCCACGATGGACAGGCCGGAGTGGTAGCCCACCGCCCCGATGGCGATGGTGCACAGGGACTCGTCCGCGGGGGCGCGGGCTGCGAACCATTCGCCGATATCCGCCCACTGCCGCGCCCACTCACACTCCGAAGCGAAGCGCTGGAACTGCGTCTTCTCGGTGAGTTCACCCCGTTTCTTCTGCTGGCCGATCAGCAGGTCGGACCCGCCGATGACCAGCAGACCGAGCAGGATGACGCTCGACGTGTGCGGGTCGGCCGGCCCGCGCCGCACCGCGGCGGCCGAGAAGGGATACAGCGCCGCCAGCGTCAGCAGGGGCAAGACCGGCACGAAGAAACGGAACATGGCAAAGTGGTCGCCACCCACGTAGACCACGATCAGCACCTGGAGAGCCACCCCCAGCAGACACGCCTTCAGCCACAGCGGCGAGCCCCGGATCTTGTACAGGGCCACAGCGCAGAGGAGCATCAGCAACGGAGCCGCCCGCACGAAATCCCACAGGTGCACGCAACCCCGCAGGGCCAGCGCCGGGCCGCCGTAATCCAGCTTGGCGTAGAAGGTGTTCGGAAAGAGGTAGCCGAAGTGGAGGGCCCGCATCGCGAAGTAGGTCCCGAAACCGGCCGCGAAGATGCCGGCCCACAGGGCCGCCCGGCGGACGGACCGGCAGCGGAGGTAGACCACGGCGAGCACGACGGGCAGAAACGCGGCCCCCTCCGGCCGGGCCATGCCCGCCAGGATCAGGCAGAACGCCGAACACGCCAGCCAGCGGGCCCGGTCGGCGGCCGTGGCCGACAGAACCGCCGCGGTAAGCAGCAGGGCGTACAGACAGCTCTCCAGCCCCGAGAACGACCAACAGACCATGGCCGGGTTCAGCGTGGCCACCGCCGCCACCGCGGCGGCATGCGCGGGCTTGCCCGGGAAGAGGTGTGCGCACATCCACAGGGCGACCAGGCCACCGAGCAGGGGCAGGGCCATCCGCCCGGGGAGTTTCATGGCCAGCAGCGGATCGAGGCCGCAGCGGATGGCGCCGGCCTCGAAGAGCACCAGCAGGAAGTTGGTGTAGCCCTCGACCGTCTCGCCGGGATTGAAGGCCAGGCCCCGGCCATCGGCCCAGTTGTCGGCGTAGCGGAGCGAGATGTACGCGTCGTCGACCGGCCCGAGGCCGTGGCGGGCGCCGATCCACTCGGCCACGGCAGCGGTGAGGCCCGCGGCGGCCACCACCGCTGCTGCCGTCGCCCAACGTCTCGACCGATCCGGGCACGCCATCAGGCCGCCTCGACACCCACAACTTCCCGCCGACGCGACGACCCCGCGCCGCCGCAGTCCACATGTTAGGGACGCCCCCCACCACCCGCAACGAACGGCGAAACGCCGGACCAACCCGCCCCCCGGCGGCGGCGGTCACGGGATCAGACCGCGCCGGCGGTACTGTTCCAGCCTGTGGCGGGCGAAGGCCCGCTCGTCGCGGGCGGCCCGGGAAGAACGCAGCACGTGTTCGAGGCGGCGGCGGGCCTCCTGGGGGCGAAAGTACGGCGTACCCGTGTGCCGCACGTAGAAACCCGCGGAGATCGCCTCGGCCCAGCCGGGCGTGCCCGCCAGGGCAACCGAGCGATCGAAGGCCCGCTCGGCAGCCTCGAGCCGGCCGAGCTCCTCCAGGCTGAGTCCCATCCGCATGTACGCCGTCCCTCTCCCGGTGCGGGAACGGACTGCCAGGGCCTGCTGGTAGCAGCGGATGGCCGCCTCGTGCCGCTCCTGTGTCGCCAGGTGGATGCCCTGGTCGATCCGGTGCCACGTCAGCCACGAGGTGAAGCCGAGGCCGAGCAGTGGCAGCAGGGGCAACACGTTCCAGAGCAGCCTCGGATGCACGTGGCGGCGGAGCAGAAGTCCCGCGTGCCCGACGGACAAGAGGTAGACGGGCCCCCAGGCCGCCGGATGCCGCAGCGCCACGGCCGCGACCGAGAGCACAACGAGAACGCGGGCCAACAGGCGGGCCGCGGGCGAGCAGCCCCGTTCGAACGACGCCCGCAGCAGCAGGGTCCAGATCAGCGGAGCCCCATACAGGCACAGTTCGGCCGCGATCGCCTCGGCGTGACCGGGCCCCCGGGCGTCGAAGACCCGGCCGAAGTACCACTCCGCCACCGCCACCCGCACTCGCGGCAGGTCAAGCAGGTAGTGGCTGAGAACCACCCCGGCGATCACCAGGTAGGGCCAGGGCCGGCGAAACCGCCCGATGAGCCCGAACAGCAGGCACGCCCCGACCGCCAGGCCCCCCACCAGCAGCGGGGAGTGGGTGGCGAAACGCTGGTCCAGCAGCCCCGGGTGAACCACGACCGCCAGCCACTCGGTCAGGTCCACGGCGTAGGCCAGCATCACCAGGACACCGGGCCACACCCAGCGCAGGCGGTCGTTTCGCAGCCGGGCCGGTACCCACCCACTCATGCCCAGGCCCAGCAGTCCGTGGCCGATGGCCGCCATGGGACGTCTCCCGACCTGAAAAACCGCATGTCACCAAGGCCGCACCTGGCGTGGGCCGCACGGGCCCAGCGTAGCCGGTCCGCCCGCATCAGGAAACGGGTCCGCCCGCGCGGTGGCCGCCCCGTGGCACTACGCCGTCCTCTCAGACGCCCCGCGATCACGCCATCGCGTTGACTCCGCACTCCCTGTTTTGCTAGGGTGGTAACGGTGGAGCGTGGTCTGTATGGGCTGACGGGGAGGCAGGGCCGGTCGGCGTTCGGACGGACTCCGGAGTTCTCCGGGGCGGCCTCGGCCCGTGGCTCGACAGGATGCGACGTTCGTCAACCACCACACGCGGTGCTGCCGGGGCAACGAGAGCCGACAGCAGGCCGAGGGTATTCGGAGGGTCGCCGCTGGGGGGCGAGCCTTCCATCTCGCTCACACGGTTCTGGTGCAAAAGGAGGGTTCATCTGATGACAGCGAGAAGACGTCTGACGATCTGTGTCTGTGCGCTGGCCTGGGCGGCGGTGGCCCCGGCCTCCGCGGAGGTGCTCGAGGATTGGAGCAGCGGTGACGACAGCGCCTGGACCCGCGTGGACCTGTTGGACGAGTACGGTCTGGGCGGCACGAGCTACGAGGTCAGCGGCGGCCAGTACCACCTCACCTCGAAGGTGCCGCTGCCCCCGCTGGACATCGACATGGGGTCGGCGTCGCTGTACACCGAGTCGGTGGCCGATCCCGCCAAGTATGCCGACGGGTACCTCACCACCCGGTTCACGCTCAACAACGAGACCACCGACGCCTTCGTGCCCATGCGGGCCAACGTGACCGAGCTGGATTTCATCAGCTTCTACGCCTCGCAGGAGGACGACTCCGTCGGGATCTCGGTCTTCGACAACTTCGACTACATCAACGGCACGTCGGCCTCGCTCGACATCGAGCCGGGCGTCGAGTACTTCCTGACGGCCGGCGCCGTCGGTTCCGAGCTGTCCATCAAGGTCTGGGCGGTGGGCACCGAGGAGCCCGCCGAGCCGCAGGCCGTCCTGATCGACTCGACCTACACCCAGGGGCAGATCGGCGTGGCCATGTTCAATCAGCATCTGATCGGCGGCACCCTGGCCATCAGCTACGGCGAGGTCAGCTTTGTGCCGGAGGCCGGCAGCCTGGCGCTGTTCGCGGCCGCCGGTCTGCTGCTGCGGCGCCGCCGCGGGTAATCGCTCGCCCTTTCGGGTGGGGTCCCGAATGGCCCCGGCAGGGGCCGGGAACTGTGCCCACGGGTCTCGTCCCGGCACGCCGGGACGAGACCCGTGGAATCCGTGTGGAATCCGGGCACCGATCCAAGCCCACCCCGGAGGGGTGGAGGTCTGTAGCCAGGGGCTTGCGCCCCTGGAAACCGGGCCGCATCGACCATCCAGCCCCAACGGGGCGACAGACCCAGGCGAGCCTGACCCTCGTCGCAGCGGAGCGCGAAAAGTAAGCGTCACCCCCTTTCCAAGCTGAAACCCTGCGTCGCCGCGTGACGAATCAAGGGAAGTGCAGGCGGCACAAGCCTGCGGCCTGATCCGGGCGGGTGGTACAAGCCCGTTCGGCCGTGCCGTGCTCAGGGAACACCCGGTCGTCCGGCGTGTCCGTTGCTGCCGTACAAGGGTTCGTCCCGGCGTGGCTGAGGCGGGCAGGCGAAGTCCCGTGCATCGCCTGCCCGGCGGACTCGGGTCAGACGGTCATCACCGAGCCGAGGCCGGGCAACCCCGACGCGCGGCCCGCGCGAATGCCTCCCACCTCGCCGGTTCGCCGCAGGAACGCGTCCACCACCTCCGGGTCGAACTGCCGGCCGCGCTGCTCGCGAACGATCGCCAGGCAGCGATCCATCGGGAAGGCCGGCTTGTAGCACCGCTCCGACGACAGGGCGTCGAACACGTCCGCCAGGGCCGTGATCCGCCCCATCAGCGGGATCTGCTGCCCGCTGAGCCCGTCCGGGTACCCCGTGCCGTCGAACTTCTCGTGATGACTGCGGGCGATCTGGGCCGACACCCGCAGCACGGGGGCCTCGGAATCGCCCAGGATCTGCGCCCCGATCAGCGTGTGCCGCTTCATCTGGTCGAACTCGTCCGCCGTCAGCCTGCCCGGCTTGCAGAGGATGGCATCGGGCACCCCCACCTTGCCCACGTCGTGCATCGGCGCCGCGTAGCGGAGCAGGTCCACCTCCTCCGCATCCCGCCCCAGTTCCTTCGCGATCAGCACGGCGTATTCCGCCATGCGGCGGATGTGCTCGGCCGTGTCGTCGTCGCGGAACTCGACCGCCACCGCCAGCCGGAGGATCGTCTCGTGGTAGGCCCGCTTGAGCTCCTCGGTCAGCCGGACGTTGCGGATGGCCACCGCCGCCTGGGACGCCAGCGAACGGACCAGCTCCTCGAAGCGCGGATCGAAGGGCACCACCCCGCCGTCCACTCCGCGGGCGTTGATAAGCTGGAGCACCCCCATCGTGCGCCCGCCCGGCTCCTGCATGGGGACCAGCAACATGGACCGCGACCGGTAGCCCACGCTCCGGTCGAACTCGGCGTTGAACCGGTAGGATCGCCCCGCGGGAATGTGGTAGGCGTCCTCCAGGTTGATCACCTCGCCGGTCAGGCCGACGTAGCCCGCCATGCTGTCCGGCGAGAGCGGTAACCGCCTGTCCTCGAACCAGACCGACGAGTCGTCGCTGCCACCGCGCCCCGGCAGCACCTCGTTCTGGCTGACCACGAAGCGCAGGGTCCGGCCCTCGACGGTGTACAGCGTGCCCGCCTCCGCACCGGTGAAAAGGCGGGCCTCCTCCAGAATGCGGCGGAGCAGCCCGCGGAGATCTCGCTCGCTGGACAGGGCAATGCCGATCCGGTTCAGGCGGGCGAGGTGCTCGTGCAGATCGTCGATTCGGCTCATGTCGACGTCTCCGGGCATCGGAATGCGGCGCCGGCGGCGGAAACCAGTATACCACCGCCGAGGTGGCAGGTGGGGCGCCCGGACCACGGCCCCCTCGCTCCGCCGGGCTCTGCCGCGTCGGGTCGATCCCCCGAAACCCGGTCCGTTGGCCCGCCTCCTTCAGAGGCTCGGGGCATTGTGTTGCCCTCCGAGGGTGCCCACCCGTCAGGATCCGGCGATCGCAGCCCCACCGACGGCGCCTGCCGGCCAGGCACCGGGCGTTGGGCTGGCGTACCGTCTCCAGCACATCGCCTCTCCTGATTCACGCCCCAGGCGGTTGACGTGGACATTCGCAGGTCCGCACGGACCCGGCTGCAGCGGGCCTTGTTCGGTTCGCGGCTCGACAAGCGGGGCACATCCGCGCGAACTGAAGTTCCCGGCTCGGCAGCCTGCTGTGTTGGCGGGTCGCCAGGCTGGTGGCCGGCAGAGCGAATCGGCAGGCTTCTCGCCCGTGGTGCCCTCCGTGGTGTGCCTTCGGCCGGCCCTCCGCGGGGCGGATCCTCACGGAGCGGCGGGCGGCAGCTTGACGCTGATGGCCACGCCGTCACCGATCGGCAACCAGACGGTTTGCAGCTCGGGGCGGTTCTGAAGGGCCTCGTTGTAGAGCCCCATGGCGAACTGCCACCGCCGGGCGCTGTCGGGGACCTCCATGACCGGGAAGAGCACGTCGTCGGTGACCAGCAGCCCGCGCGGAGTCAGCAGGTCGACCAGTCGGGGCAGCATCTGGAGGTAGTCATCCTTGTTGCCGTCCTGGAGAATCAGGCCGAAGGGTTCGGTGAACCGCTGAATGGTGTCGTTGGCGTCCTCGACCAGCACCTCGACGACGTTGTCGAGGCCCGCCTCCTCCAGGTTCTGCTGGGCGGACCGGGCCAGGCGGGGGTCGTTCTCGATGGTGATCAGTTGGCCACCGACCCGCTTCAGCGCCCGGGCGATGGCGATCGCCGAGTAGCCCACCGAGGTCCCGATCTCCAGCACCCGCGTCGGGGCATGGGCCAGGATCATCACATCCACGAGCTGGGCCACGCTCGGGCCGATGGTGGGCTGAAGGGGCACGCCCGGACCACTGCGGTTCTCCGCCTCCAGCCGTCGGACCTCCTCGGGCAGGAGCCCTTCGACGTACTCCTGAGCGTTGTGCCAGTCGAACGACGGATGGTGGCTCATGGCTGCGCTCCGGCACCGGCCTGACGGCCTCGACTCGTCTGCCCGGCCGACTCGGCCCGACGCCCTACTTGTAGCACGGTGGCGCACCCGTTCAAGGCGCCCCCGCCCGGGAGCCGCCCGCCCGAATGTGACAGACCTGTTACGGCTCTGCGGCAGCCCGCGGTCGCCACCGGCCCCGCACCGCAGTAAGATCTGCTGGACAGAGGCATTCCGCGAAACCACCGGGCCCCGGGCTGCCCTGCCCGCGTGCAGGATCGCGTCCCGGACGCCGCCGGGGTAGTCAGGCCCTGAACCGGACGATTCGACTCCCCCGGCGACCTGCCCGGAAGGAGCTGCTGATGAAGAAACGCCGGATCGTCGTGGTGGAGGACGAGGCGCCCATCCGCCGGGGGATTGTGGACGCCCTGCGAGCGATGGGCTACGAGTCCGTCGAGGCCGCCGACGGCCCCACCGGCCTGGCCGAGGCCCGGCGCGTCGGCGTCGACCTCGTCCTGCTCGACCTCCGCCTGCCCCGCATGGACGGCATGACCGTGCTGGCCGACCTCCGCAAGACCCACCCCAGCCTTCCGGTCATCATCCTGACGGCCCGCGGCTCCGAGGACGACCGCGTCCGCGGCCTCAAGAGCGGCGCCGACGACTACGTGGTCAAACCCTTCTCGGCCCGCGAGCTGCTCGCCCGCGTGGAGGCCGTCCTCCGCCGCTCGGCCGAACGCCCTGTCCCCGTGCGGTTCCTCTCCGCCGGGGGGTGCCGGGTCGACCTCTCGCGGCGCGAAATCCGCTTCCCCGGCGGCGAGCTCGCCCAGCTCTCGGAGATGGAAGCCGCCATCCTCGGCCACCTGGCCGCCAACCGGGCCCGGGCCGTCTCCCGGGACGAACTCCTCTCCTGCGTCTGGGGCATCAGCTCCGAATCGCTCGAGACCCGGGCCGTGGACATGCACATCACCCGGCTGCGGGGCAAGCTCACCCGCCCCGGCGACGATGAAAAGACCGAGTGGCTCGTCACCGTCCGCGGCAAGGGCTACAAGCTCGGGCCCGACATCGCCACGGAGACCTTCTCCGAGACGGAGTCCGCGTAAATGACCCGGAGGCGGCGCAACGCCCGGTTCGCCCTCACCGGCTTCGTGCTGGTGTCCCTGCTGGTCTTCGGCAGTCTGGCCTGGGCCTCCTGGGTGTCGCTCCGCTCCCAGCGGGCCGAGCAGGTCGCCCTTCAGCGCGAGCGGCACCGCACCGACCTGGCTTTGGCCCTGCGGCGCATGGAGGCCCGCGTCCAGAGCACCCTCACCCGGGAGACCAGCCGCAGCCCGTACGAGTACTCCCCGCTCTACTACCCCCCCCTGCTGTGGGACAACACGGGCCTGCCCATCGAGGCCGGTCAGTACAGCGTCGTCTCGCCCCTGGTCGACCAGCCGCTGGAGGAGTGGCTGCTGCTCCACTTCCAGGTCTCCCCCGACCAGGAGTGGACTTCACCGCAGGTGCCCTCCGACGATTTGGTGGCCCTGGTGGGCGTCGACCTGCCTCCCAAGGCGGTCATCGATCGGGCCGCCATCGTGCTCTCCACGCTCAAGCAGTCGGTTTCTCCTCGCGAGCTGGGCGAGCGGCTGGCCGAAGGCCGGGCCCGCGATCTGGCCAACGCCCCCTGGTCGGCCCCGGAGGACGCCCTGGCGGCCGCCGCCGCGCAACCGGGTGCGGCCGGATCGCAAAGCCCCGGGCGGCAGGCCCCCGCCCAGCAGGCCGAGACCTCGGAGTACCAGCGCCGCCAGCGGCAGACCCTCGAGACCCGCCAGCAGAGCCGGGCACCCGAGGCCTGCGACCCCTCCGAGCTGGCTGCCTCCAACCTGCTCCTGCCCGAGCCGGTGTGGCCCGGCGAAGACCAGATCGGCACGCTCTGTGTCACCCCCTCGGACGTGACGCCGGTCTGGCTCGACCTCGTCGGCCTCGACGGGCCCTTCCTGGCCTTCGTGCGCACCGTACCGATCGAGATCCCCGGGGTGTTCGTCTATCAGGGCTTTCTCGTGGACTGGCCGCTGCTGCGCTCCGCGCTCCTCGAGGACATCGCCGACCTGTTCCCCGACGCCGACCTCGCCCCCGTGCACGACGGCCCGGTCGACGACCTGGATACCCTGATGACCTGGCTGCCGGCCCGTCTCGTCACGCAGCACAGCGTAACCACACCGTCGCTGGCGGCCTGGTCGCCGCGGCACAGCGGGCTGCTGCTGGCCTGGCTGGCGGCCGCCACCGTTCTGGCCGCCGTGGGGCTGGGCGTCCGCAGCCTGCTCGCCCTGGCCGAACGCCGCACCCAGTTCGCCTACGCCGTCTCCCATGAGCTGCGCACCCCCCTGACCACCTTCCGCCTGTACACCGACATGCTCACCACCGGCCTGGTGCCGGCCGAGAGCCGGGACGACTACCTCAAGACCCTCAACGAGGAGTCGCAGCGTCTCGCCCAGCTCGTCGAGGGCGTCTTGGAGTACTCCCGCCTCGAACACCATTCGGCCAACATCGCCATCATTCAGACCACGGTCGGCGCCCTGCTCGCCCAGGCGGAAGAGCGCTTCGGACAGCAGTGCACCGAGCGGGACCATCACCTCATCGTCGACGCCAACGGCCTGGCGGACCGGGCTTGCAGGACCGACCCGGAGCTCACCCTCCAGATCCTGGGTATTCTGGTCGACAACGCGTGCAAGTACGCCGCCGGAGCCGACGACCCGCGAATCATCGTGTCGGCCGCGGACGACCGCGCCGGCCGCTTCCGCATCGCCGTGCGCGACTTCGGGCCCGGCGTGCCCCCCAACGAGCAGCGGGCCATCTTCCGGCCTTTCAGCCGCGGGCGATCATCGGCCGACGCCTCCGGCATCGGCCTGGGCCTGGCCCTGGCCCGGCGCTGGGCCCAACTGCTCGGCGGCCGCCTGGAACTGGTCAGCCCCGGCGACAGGCAGCCCGGGGCGTGCTTCCAACTGGTGATCAACCCGTAGCAGCGACCGACCACCACCCCCCAGCCGGAGCCCCCCAGACAGAAGCCCGACCGTAAGGGAGGGGCAGAGGGGCAAACCGGACGTCACCCTCGCCGGTGCCCGCCACCGTCGCACACCACTGCGCGAAGCGCGCCGCGAGCACCGAAGGCACTGCTGCAGCGGCTCAGCAATCGCGATTCTTCCGATGGACGCACCTGAAGAGCCGGGCAGGCGCTCGGCAGGCCGCGCGGACCCCACCTGCGGTCGGTTGTGTTTCGTTTGCCGTGCGCTTCGCCGCGGGGAACTTCCGCGCAAACCCCCGCCTGCAAGGGGGGGCAGCCGCGCGGACCCCGCCTGCGGCGGGCTTCGTTCCGTTCGCGGCTCGATAACGTGTCGTACTGGTGAGTCCCTGCCCTATCGGCCGGCGGCCCGCCGGCGACACGACCTTGGGCGACCGGCCAGCAGCCTGGGAGCCGCCAGCAGGGCCAGCCCCATCCCAAGCATGGACACGGAGACACCGCCGCAGGCCGCCGGCTGGGAGCGATCCGCGGCGTCCGGGTCGGGGTCTGCGGTGATCGTACTCGAGTGCGTCTCCAGGCAGTCGGGAATGCCGTTGCCGTCGTCATCGGTATCGGCCGCACCACAGCCGCACGCTCCCGGATCGGTCTTGGCAGGATCGTCCGGGCACTCGTCGGCCGGCAGAACCTGAACGTACGCGGTGGCGCTGGCCTCCGCCCCTTCGCCGTCCCGGATGGTGTAGACAAACGAGGCCTCGCCCTCGAACCGCGGATGGGGGCGGAACACGATCACCCCGTCGGCGCCGAGTTCGGCGGATCCTGTGGAAGCGTCGGCGGCCCCGAGAACCTCGAGGGTGTCCCCGTCGGCGTCCCGGTCGTTGGCCAGGACGTTGATGGCCACGAAGGCGTCGCCGGAGCACGTGGCGGCGTCGTCCCGCGCCACCGGGCTGTCGTTCACGGATTGGACCTCGACGGTCACTCTGCCGGTCG
>Ga0180432_10005312_pt1 | contig 17221 bp, 17 predicted proteins | sample SS_ome_10_FD_132414 | JGI IMG/M metagenome (GOLD analysis project Ga0180432, IMG submission 132414) | Hypersaline lake sediment archaeal communities from the Salton Sea, California, USA - SS_1_MS_2 metaG | ecosystem: Environmental > Aquatic > Non-marine Saline and Alkaline > Hypersaline >...
GTACCGCCTTGTATAGGTCGTAGTCTGGCGTTCTGGTAAGGGTGCGGCTTTCCACCTTAGCATACACAACGGATTTGACCATGCGCACGATTCCAGTAACGTTTTCACCAATGACCCAAGTGGGCCTGACTGCGGATATAACTGCAAGCATCTCAGGCCAGAGCCAGCGGTCATCTTCCGTGCCTCGACGCTTCCCGGCGCAGGATACAGGCTGGCACGGGAAACCCCCGGTAATAACGTCTGCTTGTATCTCTTTGAGTCGTTCATCCCTTATGTCCGGTATGATCGGTGCGTTGCACCAGTGTTTTTTGAGCACTTTCTGGCAGTATCGGTCGATCTCGCAAAACGCCACGGTTCGGAATCCCCCTGCCCATTCAAGGCCAAGCGAGAAACCACCGATGCCAGAAAACAGGTCAAGAACACGCAGCATGATCTCCTCTTGTGTTAACCACCCCGCTCATTTCCGCGACCCTTCTGCCTCGTCGCGCCAATGGCTGATCCACCAGCGGACGCCGAGAACCAGGAACATCACCATGCCGATAGGCACCATCAGCCAATCCACCAAACTATCGAGCCGGCTACCCTCGCTCATGCCCGCAGCTCCGTCCATAGAGACACGCCCATTAACAGGGCCAGGCCGGCGCCGGCGCTCGAAAGCAGCACCTTGATCGCCAGGGACACGTGAGGCCAGAGGGCGGCGATGCCCACCATCCCGAGCACCGCGACGAGCGCATAGCCCCCGATCAACGTTGATGCCTCGACGCTCTCTGCCGAGTGCCCCTGCCCGCCGGCAATGCCCGCAGGCGTCGTGTCGGGCGCCTCCCGCTTGCTTTCACTTTTCATGACCAACCTCCCTTTCACAGAAATCACTCGAAGAGCCCAAGCGCCTTGTTTGCGGATAATCGCAGCTATTCATTTCGCGTCCCCTCGAACAACCCGTCCTCCACGCGCTCCACCTCGACGGGCGTTACCCCACGCTCCTCCATTCGGGCAAGCTCCTCGTCTGTCTCGTTGCCCGCGACTACGTACTGCACCTCCTCCGGCAGAAAGGCGTGAAAGATGCCGGGCCGGTAGACAATGCCCGTGCCATTGCATTCCGGGCACGCGCCATCGCCGACCCGCGCCTCGTCCAATGTGGGCAGCAGGCCCTCGCAAGTTGGGCATGGCAACGAAAGCGCCTGCCGGTGGGCGACGAGCACCCACGTCTTGCCGACCTCGAATCCACGCGGCAGGGCCGGGATGCGGCGGCTTACGCCCTGCTTGTTGGCTTCGCGCGTCCAATCGCCCGGTCGCTTGTAGTGGCGCCCCCCTATCCACAGCAGCCCGCAGCGGCCCAATCCCTTACCTATCGGGCAGGCGGCGCATCGCTCCGGTGCTGCGCCGCACGGGACGCCATCAAAGAGCGCCGACCCATCCACCCACGTCCAGCCCCTCGCAGGCTTGATGCCCGAGCCGCACACCGGGCAAACGCTCAGCTCTAATGGCAGCTTGCCGCATCGGGCAGACAGCCCCGACGCGACCAGGTAAAGGCCGCCCGGCTTTCGCCAGCCGCAGCCACGCTTCCTGTCCTGCACCCTCTTAACCATCCTGCAACCCTCCCTGTTGCTGATGATCACATCCTCTACCGTAACGTCTCCTTAAGGCCCAACGTTCTATCTCGAAGACAACCAATACAAGCAGCCACAAGGGCAACAGAATGATGAATGCCGCCAACCTTGCCAACCCAAATATCAATGCTTTCACCTGGTCACTCTCCATCATCCGACTTTAAAAGTTGGCCCGCTGGCCGGATTCCCCACCCGGCTCGTGCTCTTCCTGCTTTAACCCCGCCTTGGTATCGCTTTGCGCCAACTGAAGCCGGTTTGCATCGAACCACTGCGGGTCTAAAGGCTCCCCGTTGGTCAGCTCCTGGAATTGAAGCGCCACCTCCACGCGGCCATAGAGCCACTCGGTCCGCGCCACAACGATGCCGGTGAACCCGGTGAGGCTGTCCCTTGCTTTCTGGCCTAACTGGATCATTTCAGTCTTCGCTCCGATTCTGGTGGGCTGAATCCACGTAGTGAAAGCCCCCGGGCTTCCTGGCCTGCCGTTCCTTTAACAGTTGTTGCAACCGTGGCAGGTCCTCCTCCTTTATCATGTAGGTTCCGGCGAACTTCTCGAACGTCCCTTCCGGCGCATCGCGCAGCGCCCGCCACACTACGATGTAGGTCGCTCCCAGCTTCTCAGCCACTTGCACCAGCGTGTACGGCTTTCCCGATTTTGCCCTTGACATCTTCGCTCCCGTCTGTTAAGGTAATTACTAAAGGCGCGGGCGCGAAGCCCTGAAAGCACAATGCTCTTGGGGTTGCGACTTCGGCAGGAACTGAGCCACCTCTATCCAAGGAATCACTCAGTCATGCCGCCCACGCCTTTTTCTATTGGCCGCTTTGCCTCCCTATCATGGTGCTGCCGGAGGGGAATGCATGTACAAAAAAAGGCTCCTTGCCCGTTGGGGGAGAGAGAGGATCGCGCCCTCCCCCTACCACCTTGCGGGTAAGGAGCCGCACCGTCCCTGTCTGTCGTAAGTCCTTTCCGGTTAAGAACTTAACAGAATATATCTTATCAGACGTTATTTCGCACGACCTGCTCTCCGCAGCTCCCGGGCTCCAACAGCCCACGTTGTCATGCGACTTCATTCTGCTTCCTCTATCCAAGTCCGCAAGGAATGATACCCCCCTTGCCCGGATATGTCAAGGCTTTTCCCGGTTTTTTCTCATATCGCTTGAAATCGGCCTCACGGGACCGTATAACGGATAATCGAGGCGTGAATCTCCACTACAGAAAGGAGACAGGAACGATGGAACGGCGCGTGCGAAGGCTCGAACGGATCGTTGTCCTCCTTCTCGTCGCGTGGATTGCCACAATCGCGGTGGCTCTGAGCCCCCAGGGTCCCCCAAGGAAGATCGTCGCGCAACGCTTTGACATCGTTAGCCGCGATGGCAAACGCAAGCTGGCTTCCCTGGCAAACCACCACGATGTGGGGGCGTCCCTTCAATTCTACGGTAAGGAGGGCGTAATGCAGGCCAATCTGACGTGCGGCGGCGGCGTATCATCCCTTCATCTTACTCCAGGCGGCAGAAGTGCCGTAGGGCTTGTTGGCGGCTACAGCGAAGTGCTCCAATCTGGCAGGGGCCACATGCACATCGCAGACCCGCAGTCGGATAAGCTCATTCACACGTACTTTCAAGTGACAAGCCTACCCCCAGAAAACGAAGGCGGGCGCAGGCGGCCTGTAATGTGGCTGGGCGCCGGCCACAATGACAGATATTGGGAAGCCCCGGTCGTCATGCCGAAAGATGGCGAATAGCGCTTGCTCGGTTGCCGAAGCAAGACCAAAACCACCCCTGGTCAAAACAAGAAAAACCCCCCGTTGCAGGAGGTGGGTACAACGAGGGGTCACTGCCGCGGGCGGGGAGGCTCACCCGGCGGGCCGAACCGCTGCCCTGTTCGACCGGCTTCATTTTACCGCCAGGCGCTCCTGTGTATCAACCCCTTCGGGTAGATTCGCACAACTATGTGATAGGAGCCGGTAGAAAGAAGGACACATCACCAACCTGGCGAACGCCTCAGAATTCAACATGGGGATGCCGGCCTGCGCGCGCGCCTCGCAGACCTTTAGCAGATGGGCCAACTCACTGACGTTGTTCTTCTGCCCATCGCCAGAACTGTTTGAGGACGTGTTCATCATAGTACCTGATGGCTTCTTCCAGGCGCTTTTTCTCAGATGGGGTTCGCGATTCGATGAAGGCCGCCTTCTTGTCGTCGGACATGCCGGAAAGAGGGCGCATTCTATCAATTGACCGTTTGAGGTTCGCCAGGTCCCACTTCCCTTCGATCTCCAGCGCCATGAGCTTTTGCGCCGCACCGGCGAGCCCCGCCCTATCCCGGTATTGCAGCGCTCTCTTAAACTCCCAAAGCGCCTGGGCTTTCTTGTCAACGTCGTATTCGCGCTCCAGGAATTCCGCCTCGGCGTGCTTCTGCTCGAAGTAATGATACTCGCCCGGCTGCCTTTCGTATACGACGGCGTTCATGGCCGCCCGGGCGATTTTCGCGATGCTGTCCGTACCGCCCAGCCCCCGCATGGGGCGTCCGGTCATGAGGTCATAGACCGGCGCCAGGCTGAACGCATCGGCTACGTGGCGAAGACGACTATGTATTTCCCGCGCGTTCCACACCTCCGGGTATGTCTTCTTCCCGACGACCGTCTCAAATGCCACCTTGGCGGGACCAAGACCTTGCCACAGCTCATTGGCAGCAGAACGGGGAATCGCTCCCAGAAGACTGCCCCAATCGCCCCGCCCGAGGGCAAAGTCACGACCAGCGCTCAGCAACTCGTGGGCGCCCAGATACGTTAACAATTGGTCAAAAGAACCCTCAGTGCGAAAGTAAACGTCAGTGCCGTCCCACAGGGTGCCGAAGTTCAGGTGCATCCTGATGCGGTCAATCAGGCTAAGTCTCTTCTCCTGCTCGGGGAACAACGTTATGTTCCATATCATGTGAGCCGCGTAGACGCTTATCGCCTGGAACAAGCGGGCTGCAAGGCCGGTTGCCACACGAGTCAGGGGGCGAAACCGAGTCCGCGGGTTGTCAGACCTCTTTGCTTCTTTTATGGTATTAGCGAAGCCGTTCCAATAACGCTTCAAGCAGATTTCCTTCCATGCCCAGAAGGGAATTAAGCGCTCACGAAGCCACTTCCCATTCACCGTGATAGAGCCATAATCACCAAGGGCGTCCCGGGCAAGCGTTCCTACCAGATTCTCCTTGTTGGTCATACCCTCTATAATGCGCCAGTTGGATACGCCATGAGGCTTTTTGCCTTTGCTCACTTGGTCTTTCATTCGCAAATAAGCGGCTACGCGCAATAACGCTTCCCGGCCCTCTGTCTTCGTCTTCGCCCATTCCCAGTACGCTTTCCACATGCCCTTCAGAGCCTGGCCGGGGGATTGTCCCTTCGGTGCTTCAAACGCCTTCGCGAGTTTTCTCACCTCCGGGCGGAGTTCTTGCCCGCTAAAGCCCGAGGAGAAGATACCCTGCTCCCACATGTGTCTTACTTCTGGTGTCAGGGGCGCGTCGCTGTAGAATTCCTTCCAGACAATGCGGGCCGCATTGCCTATTTCGAGTACAATCCCCGGATCGCAGAAAATTGTTCCGTCTAGGTCGCCAACTGCGTTGCGAATATTATACTTCGCCAATCGCATGGGGTTCATCAGAACATATTGTTTCCAGGCGTAAATGAACTCACGCTCGGCCTTGCCCAGAGCTGCGCTAGTGCCGGCCCCATGAGGCTTGTACCAGTGGGCCAACGTATCTACAATAGGCTTTGGCATGACGACAAAGGGCTCTCTCCCCCCCATCGCGAGAACGCGGCGCATCTTGCCCGGGTCCACGCCCAACCCCTCCTCAATGGCAGCGTTGTATAGCCTCTCGCTCGCGGCCATCGCCGTGAAGAAGACATGCGGGTTGTCGCCGGGACTCCACGCGTCGCTGCATTCCCACCCGGGCAATGCCATTTCGACAATTTTAGCTTGTGTCCCCAGGTCCAATCTGAATTTCTTTCCGTCGCGTGCCGCCTGCTGCTTCAAGTCCCGTACAGCCATTCTTATCGAAGCAACTTCCTCGCCCGTAAAAGGCCCCTCGGTCATGCCGCCCAACCCCGTCTGGCCTTCTGCTTGCTTAGCGACGTTCTTGAGCGCCTCATTTGCCCCGTATCGGTCGAAAAGACCATTGAAGATACGAACGGTTTGGAGGTCGCGTTCGGCCCGAGCAAAGTACTCTGAGAGAACGTCAATATAGTCTGTGACTACGGGCAGCTTCGTGCCCTTACGCTTTTGTGCATAGCCTCCCGGCCTAGCCGAAAGGCCCTCGCCGCCTCGGTAATGCACTGTCTCGTTTATGCTGGCATCTATGACCTGGTGCGGAAAGTGCCAGGGGTTTTCTTCCACCTGCGGGGGCAGAATGCCGGCCTCAACCAGCCGGTGCGCGTAGCTCTGCATCAGCTCCATGTGCCGTGAGTATGCGTCCCCCAATGCGTCCTTGCTCTCCGCTGGTAGTGTATTGCGGTAGTCGGTAAACGCATCGAACTCGCGCTTGAGCACTTCAGCGTCAAGCCCTCCGGGCACGTTCTTGCCCAATTGGATGTCTCTCATGGCATCATTGAGGAACACCATGAACCGGAAATCATCCATCAGGTTTGCGTTCTTGCCGAGCGGTTCTGTGACGTAACGAAGGTTATCCTGTGTCACTCGTGCAGCCAGAGGACCCGTTGACCCGACACGCCGTAAATATCCGAAAGCATCACCGAAACGCTCGGTTGGGGGCAGATATTCAAACTCCCGCGTCATCTGGCGATAGAAGGTTTTAGCCCAGGCGGTCGTGCGCTGCAATAGGCTTTTGTTTGGCTTGTGCCGATATTTTGTCATCAGCTCTCGGGCATCGGCGTCCTGCGGCTCATAATGTCTGGCTTGTTCCTTGACCTTGCTATTCACCGTTTGGATTGAGGCCCCGCCCGGGGCCACCGCGTATGTGCTCGTGGCTTCAATGGCCTGCTGGATTTTATCCTCCATCCTCCCGTGCTCATTTGCCACCTGGAACGTCATTGTGTTCCGCTGGTCGGCTTCGTCGGCCTTGGCATAGGCATCCGAAATGAGAGTTTTGACATCATCGTCCCGGGCCGCGTCTTCCAGGTTTGTGTGTTGCGTAACGGCATCTATGGCCTTATTCAAGCCCGAGGTAATGGCCTGCCATGCTCGCTGGCCCCTCACCGCCGACTCCATTTCCTCTGTATTTAATCGCTGTTGAAACGCTTTCAGGCCCTCTTTATAACGGCGCCATGCGCGTGAAGAATAATCCCTCGCGCCACCGCGCTGCCGATGTTGCCAGGCGTCTACACCGCCTTGTATGTGTCGCGGCATGGCGGCAAACCATTCTTCTGCGCTGTTCGCCAGGTACATGAGGGGCCATCGCTTCAGCGCGTCTGTCATCAGGCTCACGAGGGGCGCATCCTTGTCCATGTTATCACGCGCCATCTCCCAGGAGTTCACGACAGACTCCGTGAAATCATCGAGATGGGTATACATGTACGCCCCGGCCCAACCGGCAGCAGGGACCTTCTTCGCCACCCCCAGCATCACCTTGGAAAATGCGCGGCCTACCGGCGTTTTGGCAACCAACGCTCCCAACCCCTGCAATCCATGAGCCCCCCCGAATATAATTCCTGCATCTCGTGCCCCTTCCCACCAATTGGCAGGGAGTTCTTCAATTGCCTGGCTGGTTTCGCCGGCACGAATCATGCCGTAAGCAGGCATAGACATCAAGGTTTGATAAGTAGCCAGAGCCGCCCGCGCTTTCCAACTCCCGGCCTGCGCGGCGGAAACAAGCGATCCGAGGGATGCCCCCCCTGCTTTGGAAGCGACGCCGCCCGTGATAAGCATCGCCGCGCGCAACGTCATCATGAAACCGGCTATCCCGCCGCCCTGCTCCGCCAACCATTCGCCTACGTTGGAGGGAGGCTTTTCGATGCTCAGCGGTTTGTACGCCTTCGTTGCTGCCCAACCAACCGGCGTGTTCCAGAGCATCTGACGCCCGAACCGACGTACCCACTGATCTTCTTCCTGCGCGAGAGCGGCGGTGATGGCCCTGACCTCATCATCGTCGGGCATGAGGGGCAACCCGGTGCGGCCAGTCGCCTCGTAGACAATCAACTTTCTTTTTGCCGGGGGGATGGGCAGCATGTCCGCCGCAAGGGCAAGCCCCCATGAGAGCTTGTCCACGTCTTCAGCCGTTTCATCCCACAGCCTTTCTGCTTTGCGCACCAGGTCTTGCCGGCCAATCAGCTTGCCCGCCCCGCGCATCAACTCCACGGCACTGAAGGCCGGCAAGCCTACAAGTGCCGTTACCGCCGATGCGTCCTTCAATCCGAAGTCGAAAGCGCGCTCCGATTCGTGCCGCAGGGAATCAGTGGCGCCATACATTTCCTTCATTATGGCAAGCCGCTGATCTGTGCGTTCCTCAAAGACAGGATTGCCAATAACGTAAGTGTCAAGGAACTTCTCGACAATCTCATCACGTTGGTCGTTGCTCAAGTCCTGGAATTCTGGCGCGTGGACCCATGCATAACCCATTGCGTTGATTTCGTCGGCAATATTCCCCCTTGCCAATTGTTTAGCTAATTGGTCGTCATTTTCCGTTAGCCCGCGGGTTGTAACGCTATTTGCCCCCACGCATCATCTCCGTAATCTCTTGTTCCCTGAGCCACACCGCCAGCGGGTCGTTCGCCGCGGCGTATTTCGGGCTGGCAAGTTCAGCACGTACGCGGGCATAATCTTTCTGGTGGACACCCGCACTCTCCAGCACTTCGTCAGGCCACCGCTCTACCGGGGATTGGGCTTCGGGGCCTTCAAGCTCCGGCTTCGGCTTCTCATTGCCTTTCGCCAGGGCTGTCATTCTGTCTAACACGCTTTGGGCAACGTCGCTTATCTCCTTGGATAAGGGCGGCTTAATTCCATAATCGTCTTCCTCGCCGAGCCCATGTAAGGTCTTATAAATAGAGGATAACTTGGCCAATTCAGCCGTTTCCCCGATTTCACGCTCAAACGTGGCTTCCTCCTGATCTTTCACGCTCTTTTCCAAATCATCAATCATTTCTGCTGCCCGCTCGAACCTGTTGGCGTCAATCGTGGCAGCGATCCCCTGCATTATGGACTCGGGAAGTTCGCCATACTGTTCCTCCAGGCCGGCAACCTTAGCCCGGAGATACCCCTTTGCGGCGGCGTTGGCTTTTCTTTTCTGTTCGGGGTCAAGAACCTCACCAGAAGCCCGGGCTTCTGCGTACTGGTGAACGGATTGCCATAGCCCCAGGTCTGCACTGTTGCCTATCCGGGCGTTGTGCTGTTTGATGTACTCCCCGAAAGGTTTCCCGTCGTAGGCCCGTTCAACCTGCTCGTGAAAGTCGGCCTCAGCGCGCTTTTCTTCCTCGCGCCGGAGTTTCTGCTGTTCTTTCCATCGCTGGAGCATAAGCTCCGAGGCTTCTGCTTGCCGGCGTCGGAGCAACACGTCTTCAGCGCCCATCCGCTTGAGCTGAAGATTATGGCTCACCTTGGCCCGCTCAAGCGCGCTCTCGCTTCTTTCTCGCTCCAGCGCCAGCGCGTGTGCGTACTCCTCCCCCCTGCGTCGCCGGCGCCAGCGTTCTTCCAGAAGCGCGGCCTCCCTCCGCAAGCGCTCCTGTTCCGAGAGCACGCCGACCTGATAACGGGATGGTATGGAAGCTCGGAAATCAAGTAGACGTGGCATTGGCGTTCCCCCCACCAAGTCCCTGCATGATGGTTGACGTTTGCTCCATGACTGACATCACCAATTGATAAGTTTCGTTGGGGTCTGCGTTCACTTTCCGCGCCAAATGCGAAATAGCTTTCTTCACTTCTTGTGCCTCTGGAGGGCGCCCGCGGGCCATCCGTTCCTCCATCCAGGTGCCAAACTGCTGTATCACGCGCATCATCTTGGCAAGAGCGCCCGTTGCATCCGTTTCTTCCACCCGGTCTATTATGGCATCTTCTCCACGCATCTTAACATCGTCAACGAAATCGCCATGCAAGCCCAGAGCGCCGGCCAAGGATTGGAGACGTTCCGACTCAACGGCATCTATGTCAACTCCTGATGTTGGGGCCTCCTGCGCGTTGCCTTCAATACCTCGTCGCCTCCCCGTCTGCGGTCCTGTCCCTTCCGGTGGTCCGCTCCTGTCGAGCAGTGGCATTATACGCCCTTTCTATTCTATGGTTACCACGTCGGAACGCCGTATTGGACCCCCTGGTATGGCACGGCCTGGTAAGGCATAAGTATGGATTGGAGCATTGTGCCTATCTGGTTCCAGTAATCTTGGTGCTGCATCGAGTACGCGTTCCATAGCCATTGCCTACGTTGCTGTGCTTCCGATTGCGCTACCTGGTAACCCATCAAACGGGTCCGGTACTGCTGTTCCTGCTGTTGCCATTGGCGGAGGGCTTCCGACTGCTCCCACTGCGTTCGTCGCGTCTGCTCGGAGGATTGAAGCTGCATCCGCTGCATCCGGGCCGCGCTGGCCTGGTCTGCCGCTGCCTGCGCGTACATGGTACTGTCCAGCATCCCCCGCGCCGCCAGGTCCTCCCGGACGGGCTCCATTGCGCCCTCGTAGAGCAGCTTCTCCAACTCGTCGTAATCGCCTTCTGTGAGGCTGTAGAACTGCGGCTGCATCTGGCCGCTGCTGCTTCCCTGGCCTGTCATAAGACTCGGCACACCCTGGATATCTTCCGGCCCAATGTACTCCGGGGGCTGAAAGTACTCAATGCCCGAGCCTTCTGACGACTCAGGAGCAGAGGAGCTTAAGGGGCTGTAACGCACTTCGGGGTATTCTATAGTGGCACGGCCAATACGCTGTGTCTGGGCGGGTGCAACCTGGTAGCCACCCGAGGACCCCGCCAAGTGAGGTCGGCCCCCCCACCCACCTTCCGGCGGGTTCAGCCATGGTTCCGAAGGTTGTTCTTGCGGTAAAGGCGTCAGCCAGTTATCGTCATCAGCATATTTCTTCTTCTGCTTGTACAAAAGGCCCATTTTATGCTCCTTTCGCCCTGGCCCCGAGGTCTAAAGCCCCCAGCCCCCGGGCCGCATTGCCAGCAAGAGTGCTGCGCAGCTCCTCTTTGGCGTTCCTGTAGTCGCTTGACGACTGGCGCAGAGCCGTCATGATCTGGCCCCTGATTTGGCCCCGCTCCTGGGCTCGCTGTGCCGCTTCCTTTTCCGCGTAGCTGTTCCATAGCTCCGAAATGCGAAGCGCCCGCTCGATGTCCTGGCGCCGCATTGCCAGTAGCTTGGGGACATTCAGACCCCTGTAGCGTTCATCTTCAACCAGCGTCGGCGTGGCAACATACCGGCCCGGCCCTTCGGGGGAGGGTATGTCTTCACCAAACACTTCTTCTATGTCCTCGGACGCGGGCGCGTCTTGACCCACGAAACCGACTGCGCTTTCCACACCGCTGAACAAGCTCGTAGCCACCAACTCTAACAATAATCGCAGCATAGTTCCTAAACTCCAGTTAGAAGAACACAAGCCCAATCCCTTGGATACTACCCTTTGGGCTGCCAGGTAGGATTCGTTGCGAAGTCGGATAATCCCTTTGAATGTCTTCCCATAGCAAGTATACGTCCTTCTTGCTATCCCTGCCCGCTATGTCGTGTAGCATCATCAAACCACCGGCAGCCATCAATTTGCTGTAATCCAGGAAATCCTGGCTGACAGCATCCAGCTTATGATCCCCATCAATATGCAGCGCCTCAATCGGCCCTACTTCGTCTGCTACCCTCTGCTGAATTTCCGGGGATTGGCTTTTACCCTCCAGCAGAACGACGTGGTAGCCTTCATTGTCTAACTTATCGAGCAACGCATTACGCCTGCCCAGGTTTCCATCCTTGTTTGTATCAATCGCCACCAGCGTTGCCCCCGGCTGGCAGGCGTGTGCGTAAATGTAAAGGCTTCCCGCTTCGTAGCATCCAATTTCCACAAAGTGGGATGGCCGGCGTTGTGCTAACTCCTCGAATGCCCACTCGATCTCTGCGCGAGTCTGTTGGACGCGGTTGCGCTCTTCCATCAGTTTCGACCATGCCTGGTCGAATGCGGTCTCTTTCCTTTCGTACTCAACCATGCGAATCGGGCGGTAGCCGTATTGTTCGCGATAATGTTTCACCATGCTGCGTTTGAGCTTCAACCGCCCCGGCTGTTTGGAAAGGGCATAATCGGGCGATTCGTCTCGCATTTCCTTATAGCCAGATTTCACCGAAGGGACCACAAGCGCCGGCGGCAGGCGAAGAGACTGAAGCGCTACGCTCATTACCAGATCGTCCCCCGTGCAATCTCCAAGCCGGTCTTTCATGTCACGCCACAAGTCGGCTTCCCCATATATCCTTTGTAATATCTTTGTCGGCAGGAGAAGCCCCTTGGGCCACACATAATCCGCTTCCATTGGCTTTGCGATCTTATGGCTCTTGTAGAAATGCCGGCGTTGATAATTATCAAAGGGGTAATCAAACACGCTCCCGATAAGCCCCAAAACCCTGTCAGGATACCGGGTCGCATACTCCCGCAACGCGTTGAGACCTTGCTTTGTAATCCTGCAATCATCATCTATGAACAGCACATAAGGCGTATCAACCATTGTGCCGAGCGCCCACCGAGACCAGGTGCCCATGCTGGCTTTGCTTTTGACCCAATTTGAAACGCCGCGCGGCCTTTTGGCATTCTCATGACACCATGCCCATATGTGCCGTAACCCGTTGTCAGTCAGCGACTTCACGCATTTATCCAGAGACTTGGGGCGCTTGTACTGGAGCACAACCGCGGTAATGTCGCTGCGGGGGACCATCGGGGCAGGCGGCAGACTCTCAACGCACCAGGTTTGAAAGAACTCCTCATCCGAGCGCACCTTGCCCTTCAACAGAAACGTATCTCGCTGTTGGCGCACGTTTGAGCTATCCCACTCAGATAAAGCCCCATCCTTGAGAGAAGAGGTTTGTTCCAGAATCGGCTTCCATACCTTCTCAAAGGTCTCCGGCTCAAAAACCACCGCCGGCGCATACCACGAATTCAGGCGGGTATGATGACGCGGGATGCTGTACTTTACCTTCTTATCTACGTTCTTACCCGTCTTGTAGCGATGAAGAACTATTGTATCCCTATGAACAAGGATCGGCACGTTGGCAAACCAGGCCCGCAGCGTCAACCCCAGCTCCTGGCTGCCCCAGCGTCCGGGGTATTCATTCCAGCCGCACAATTGATCTTCCATGACGGCGCGGGGTATTGCCCAGCAGGCCCACGAGACTGCTTCCACTTCTACCAATTCGGCATCGGGCCGCGACGACCCGCTGAGTTCCACGCTTAGACCAGCTCCGCTTACGTGCAACTGCCCGCCCCAGGAACAGTTGTGGCTCCCATGATCGGGGCCGGGCTGCTCTGAAGGTGCACAATGCAAAGGCGCCAAACCGGGACAGACAACCCCACGGTTCTCCATCGCGAGCCTCGCCATTTCGGCTACGCAACCCTCCAGAACGCGCATGTGACCATCAGCGTAAACCAGAACCTTGCCCGTCGCCTGCATCGTGGCTTCCGCTTTGGCCTTGCCACAACCGACATATGCTTCGTTGCGTATGACTCGGACCTTCTCGCCCAGGTTATTGCACGACCGATCAGTAGTGCCGTCGGCAACGACAATCACCTCCATCGGCACATTGCAATGGCTGCGAAACGATTCAATAGTTGACCGAACGTCATCACCCTCGTTATGCGTGTTGATGATGAAGGATACGGTAAGGTCGCTGTCAGGAGACTTGCCGGCCCCGCAGTCCTTACACGGTGCCTTCTTTGGTTCTATCTTGCGCTTTTGCGCAGCTTTTTGAAAACGTGCCAACTTCGTATCCACTTTATCGCCCCTTCATTAGAGCAGCAACACTGTCGCTTATCTCAACGGCAACAGCGGGTTCAAGCCCGTAATCCCGGACCATTATCTCCAGCTTGGCGTCTGCATCTTCTTGAGTGCCCCCGCCCAGCAACACCTCAAACATCGGCGCCCACCGCTCTCGTTGAGCCTGCGTCCGCTTCTGCGCCAGTTGCGCCTGGTTCCACGACTCCCATTCTTCTGTATCCACGGGGCCAACGGACTCGAGCCCATCCCAATAGCCCGCCGAGCAGTTATCAACCGGCCCTTCCATGAACTCCTCATCGCGGTCCCGCGGTGCGTCGGGATGATAAACGCAGCGCGGCCAATGCCATGCACCGCAGGCCCTTCCATATTCACAACGCGCACAACGCCGTATCCGAGCCATCTTGCTACCATCCATGTCGGGAGTTCCTTTTACGAATACACAGTCACATCCACCTGTTGGCTGCAATCCGGGCAATCGCCGCTGATGGAGGTATAGCTGCCGTCAGGGCAGCATTCAACCCAATCGGGCTCGTATGCCAACTGCCAGTAGCAGGTTGCCCCAAAGGCGCCTACCTCAAGATTCCATTGCCCGGGGTAATCACACCATAACGTGCCATAGCAGTCAGGTAGCCCAACATCCCCTGTCCACGTGCACGCGGCAGAGTACGTAAATGTCCAACCCCCTCCACAATCCTGTAGGCCGGCACACAACCCGGTTGCCAGGGTCGCATAATATGAGGAGCTACAACTGTTGGCGCAGTAATCGGAATCGCACCCCTCACCGCAGCCCATCTTCGAGCGGGAACGCGACCGGGAACCCCACCGGGAGGCACTGCCTGAGCGTGAGCGAGACTTGGACTGCGAACGGAGCCGTGACGCTGTTCTGCTGCGCTGGCGACTTTCGGAGCGCGAACGGAAGGCACTGACGGAGCGTGAGCGAGACTTGGAAGCGGAAGGATTCAGCTTCGATGCCGATTTTGACCTCGAACGAGACTCACTTCTACTCCGAAGTCTGGACTGTGAGCGCGAAGCAGAGGAACAGGTGCAAGCCTGAATCCATACCCTTGTGCCACCCCCGGTTGCACATTCATACCAGCCCACAGGTGATGTGGCGTCGTGCGGTGAATCCTCTTTGTGCCAGTAAGCCCAATCAGTTACCTGTTCATCATCGCAGCAAATAGTGTTGCGAAAAACCCATCCTTCCACGCAGTCGAAGTACAACTCATGAGTCATGCCAAGATAGTTGTAACCGAGACAGCCTGCATACCCCCCATGCCATGTGCAAGCATGGGTCGGATTGAATGCCGGGTCCCACTCCACCCGAAACGTATCGCCAACGAACGGTGACCAATCAACGGGGCTTTCCCCGCACGCACCGCAGGTCGTGTCGTCTTTGCCGGGCCAAAATTCTGCGCAATAGCACATATTTCGCAGGTCGTAACATTCCTGTTCCCACACGGAACACCGCGAGGCGGAAACAGATACGCTCCGGCTCCTGCTCCGACTCTTACTTGCCGAACCGGAAAACTCCGCTTCTCGTGAACGGCTCCGGCTCTGCAACCGGGATTGGCTGCGAAGTTGTGATTCCCAACGCGACATCACCCGGGACCAGGATCGGCTTACCTGTTGCGAACGGCTCCGAGAACGCCGGCGAGATGCAAACCCTGACCACTCAGCGCTCCCAGGCGGCCAGGTGAAGCCTGAAACGGAACGAGAAGCCGAGCGCGAACGGGAACGTGAACGAGACGCGGGGCTAAACGATGATGCCTTTTTGGACCGGCTTCGCGACGCGCTTTGGCTTTGGGATGCTCGGGCGGAAAGCCGGGAACGCGAAACGGAATGCACCTGCGACGCCTGTTGGCTGGCCTCATGCGAGTGAAGCTCAGAGTGGTATTCCCACATGTGTTCCCACGGCATGGGCTCCAACACGGGCCAGTCCACGTTGATCCAGGGCGGGTTTAGAATGGGCCACTCGCTGATAAGCCTAGCCTCTGTTTTCTCGCACGGAGCGCGTGCCTATGGTGAAGTTCCTGAAGCGCACTTCCTCCGTCAGGTCAAGAAACTCAAACTTGAACTTGACGTGACGCACATTGAAATTCGTCTTGACGCGATTCGCCCCATCCGTGTTGATGATGTACGATGGGTGTGTCTCGTGGTCTTTGTAAATGGAAATGCGGACATTATCCGCGCCGCAATGGGCGAATTCGCCCTCGACATACCGGATGTTTTTGACAATCGAAGGCGAGCTAAGGTCCCAATCAGCAGTCGTGAAGCTGACGGTTTTGTCCATAAAGTTGCAGCCGCCGGCGTCCCAATAGCTATCCCTGTACCCTTCGTAATTGTATTTCCAGATGTGCCCTTCGCGTGTTCCAACGTACAGAGTGCTATTCGCTGCCAACATGCACCAAACGTGTTCGTCATCAGGAATGGCGAACTTTGTCCATACGCGCGGTGCCACGCCCAGGTTCGAGACGTAAATGTCCGCGCCATCCCCCCCTACAAGATAAGCATTGATGCCCGGGAAATAGCTGCAATGCGGGGAGGATATAGAACGTATGTCTGACTCTACGGGTTCGCTGATCGGATTAGACTCGACCAAGCGCTTTGCTTCTGACGAGCGCAGGTCGAAGACCCCGCCTTCGGCGATGAACATGATTGAGTTAGCGCATTTCCTTGCAGTGCCCGAGATTGGCGCCGTCCCTGCCAGTTCATCCGTCCAGTGGAATGTGCTGGCGCTGTAGCCGGCGAGGCGCCGTACACGCGGGGGGGAGCCCGTCTTGAAAACGTGTAGGCTGCCCAGGTACTCCACCCAATCCACAATCTCGCCGCCTTCTTCCGCCATGAGCTTGAAAGCCACGGCACCGCCTGTTTTCCAGTTCGTCGCGTCACGAAAATCGCTCACAAATATCATGCACGGGTTGTCAGAAGACCCCGTTGCCCAGAGCCGGTCAGTGCGGGTCTTCAGCATCCTGACGCCGTGGGGCACTTTTGCGCCTGTAACCTTGCTCAGAACCCCGCCCTTATACGTCCAGAGGCCCAAATCTGAGGCAATGTAAAGGGCACGTTTGCCCCCGGAGCCGAAACCCAGCATGTCTACCTCCGAGCCAGTACCCTGTATGGGAACGGGGGCCGGCCACGACCACCTGTAAATGGTCCCACCACCCCGCCAGTAGAGCTGATTGTCTATGTACCATAAATGGCTGATTTGCGATGAAGCCAGCGGGGTCCACACGCGCTCCCAGGCCCCGCAGCTTCTTATGCTGTCGGGGGCCTGGAAGTACATGTTCTCCACGTCACTCAATTCATCGGCGCGCAGGTGTTGAGGCGACTGCTGCGTATTGAGCCCGCGCACCGGAACAGGCCATTCGACTGGAACCGCTCGCGCCATAGGACCTTATGAAGTGAGTGTCTGCCGGGTGTACTCGAGCCAGATACTCGAAAGAATGAAATCATCTGTGCCGAGTTCGCCGTCCTTCGGGTGGAAGACAATGGTTAAACCTGCTGGTGCCGCGGGCACGTCAGAGGAAGCAAGCGTCACTGTTTTTTCTTCCAGATTCGTGTTGTTCGCGAACGCCGTGCTCTCGCCTCCGCAGTCAGTGTCGGCGTTGATAGCGGCACCCGCTACGGCGAAATACGCTTCAACAACCATCTTCGGGGTATCGGTCGTTGCCGTTACAGTGCCCAGAAAGTGAACGACGACATCCTCGCCGTCGTCCAGGTCATTCGGTATGTGGAACAACGCA
>Ga0180432_10005314_pt1 | contig 17220 bp, 10 predicted proteins | sample SS_ome_10_FD_132414 | JGI IMG/M metagenome (GOLD analysis project Ga0180432, IMG submission 132414) | Hypersaline lake sediment archaeal communities from the Salton Sea, California, USA - SS_1_MS_2 metaG | ecosystem: Environmental > Aquatic > Non-marine Saline and Alkaline > Hypersaline >...
AAGGTTTTTTATGGTTTATCCCAAAAATCCCCGTATAAAGCGCCATTAAGGCCTTGACAAAAAACAAAGAAATACATTAGATTCACGCTACCGAGTCCCCAAGTAGAAAGGCTGGTGATATTTCTAGAAAAAAATCAGGGTTTGGAACCAAATGCTAACACCTTTTACAAGGAGGAAAGACCATGCGTAAATTGTTCGTGGCGACAATGATTTTGGCAATGGTTGTGGGGCTGATGACACTGGGTTTGCCTGCGGGGACATCAGCAAAGGATATTAAGGTGGGAGCAGTGATCAACCTGACGGGACCAGCCTCCACATGGGGGCAGTTTCACGCAAAGGGGCATCAGGATTATTTCCGATACATCAATGAAGTCAAGGGAGGCATTGGCGGAAACAAAATCGACTTGACCGTGGTCGATCATGCCTACAAGGTACCAGAAGCCATCAGGTACGTGAAGAAGTTCTGCACCCAAGACAAGATGGATATGATTGCCACCTGGGATGCAGGATCGGGAATCATGGTCAAACCCATCATCCAGAAGTACAAGATCCCTAACATCAATTACTCCACCTATCAGGGCATCCTGAAACCGCCGGTAGCTTATGCCTACCTGCCTTTCGGAAGCTATGTCATGGACTCCTACGCCGTGCTGGAATATATCGCAACGGTGCACAAAGGTAAGGAAGCCCCTAAGGTGGGACTCCTCACTTACAACAACGCTTACGGAAAATCCATTCACGGCCCCAGCAAGGAGTATGCGGCCAAACATAATATTGATATCGTGGCTATCGAGGAGTTCCCTCCCAAGGCCTTGGACCTCAATACGGAACTTCTCAGGCTCAAAGACGCGGGCGCAGAATACATCTCTGTCCAGTGCCTGCCCTCCGCGATTATTATGGCCCTCCAATCGGCCGATCGTGTAAACTATGACGTGCCCTTTTTTGGCACCTGGACCTCCACGGATCCGGACTTCTTTAAGCGCGGTAAGGGCCTGATCCGTGATCGGATGCACATGCAGTTTTGCGGATGCGTCCCTGATGATGAGACCCCAGGGGTCAATCTTCTTTATGATTTGTGGCAAAGGTACGGCACGGTAAAGAAGTTTGATACCGCTTACTGGGAGGGTGTGACGGTGGCCTCCATCCAGGCCAGGGCCTTCAAGAAGGCTCATGAGAAATTTGGAAAGATCAACAGCGAGACCATTAACCAGGCCCTTGAGACATTCCGCAATGAGGATTTTGGCGGCCTGGTCCCGAACGTCACTTACACCGACTCCGATCACGGCGGTTCCTTTACGGCCAGGATCGTTAAGATCAACGAGGACCAGACCTTCACGCCACTGACAACTTTCTGGGAACCCGGAAAAGAGAAAGTCAAAATAATAAAATGAAGGCCTTTCGCGGGGAGCCAAGTGTCTTCGCCTCCGCTCGGCCCGAGGAACGGCGGGCCGAGCTGGAGGTGAAGCGGCTTACTTTAAAGTTCGGCGGCATCACAGCCCTTAACAAGGTCGACCTTTCCGTGCGCACGGGCGAGCTGGTCGCCGTCATCGGCCCAAACGGCGCTGGAAAAACGAGCCTATTGAACTGCATCACCGGGTACTACAAGCCGCAAGAGGGCCAAATCTTCTTTAATGGAGAAGAAGTAACCCGCCTCAGCACCCATCATCTCACTGAAATCGGGATTGGGAGAACCTATCAGAATATTGAGCTCTTCCCCGGCATGACTGTGCTCTCCAACATGATGTTGGCCCGTCATGTCCACTCCAGATATGGTATTGGGAAGGCTTCTCTTTTTCTCAAGTCGGTCCAAAATGAAGAGGTCCGGCACAGGAGGATCCTGGAGGAATTAATCGACTTCCTCGAAATGCAATCCATTCGGAAACAACTTGTGGGGTCCCTCCCTTACGGCATGAGAAAAAGGGTCGAGCTAGGCCGGGCCCTGGCTTTGGAGCCAAAGCTCCTGGTACTGGATGAGCCTTTTGCAGGGATGACCCTGGAAGAAAAGGAGGATATGGTTCGTTTCTTGGTGGAACTAAACGAGGCGTGGAACCAAACCATGGTGCTGGTAGAGCATGATATGTCCGTGGTGATGAGCATCTCCAAGAGGGTTATGGTCCTGGATTTCGGGGTCAAACTTGCGGAAGGATCTCCCGATTTTATTCAAAACCACCCCCAAGTGATCAAGGCCTATCTAGGGGACACATCCACCATCGATTAAAGTCGCTGTTTTCTTGATTTGCACGGTAAAACATTTCAGGTATTTTCCACAACAGATAGACTGGCCATGGCCTTGAAGGCAACAAGGACTGTTTTCAATCATCCAAAGAATGTCAAAGATAAAGAATGAATACATCCGACCTTAAGATAGAACGTGTTAATGATGAAACCCTGTCATCTCTGGATCAATTCACCTTCCCTCAAATCCTTTTGAGACAGGCGGAGCGTCTGGGAGCGGACAGGATCGCCATACGAGAAAAGGCCTATGGCATATGGCAGACTTACAGCTGGCAGGAATACCTGCGGTACACCAAGTATGTGTCTCTGGGGTTGATCTCTCTGGGCATTAAAAGAGGGGAAAACGTGGGACTCATCCTGGACAACCACCCAGAATGGCTCTTCAGCGAGCTCGGGGCCCAAGCCGTGGGGACGCTGATCGTCCCCTTGTTCACCTCGGCAGTAGCCAAGGAACTGGCCGCAGGGCTCAAACGTATCAATGCCACCTATGTCTTTGCTCAGGACCAGGAACAGGTGGACAAGCTCTTGGCCTGGCGGGAATCCCTTCCCCATATTCGCCATCTCATCTATATTGATCCCACCGGGATGAGAAATTACCGGGATGATCCCTGGTTGATCAGCTTCAGCCAGCTTTTGGAACTGGGCGAAGAACTGGACAAAGAAGAGCCTGAACTGTTTATCAAGGAATTGTGGGAAGGAAAGCCCGATGACGTGGCCTTGATGCTCATGACCTCAGGGACCACGGGGGAACCCAAACTGGTCATGTTGACCCATGAAAACTTTATTGAAATGGGCCGTAAATGGCTGGAAAGCGCACCGGTGGGCATTGGGGACAACTGGATCTCCATCACCCCTACGGCCTGGATTGTTGATCAGCTCTGGGGCGTGGGAATCACCATTTCCGGCGGCATGGCCATGAATTTTCCCGAAACCTTCGAAACAGCCGTGGAGGACTTTAGAGAAATAGGCCCTACTGTAATCGTCACCTCTTCGCGGTTCTGGGAAGATCTTGCTTCCAAGATCAGGGTCAAGATTAATGATGCCGGGTTTATTAAACGGGCCCTTTACAGATACTCCCAGCGCATAGGGGGCATCGTGGTGGACTTGGAATCTGAGGGAAGACCCGTTTCCCTGGGGCTACGGGTTCTAAGGCGGCTCACGAAATGGGTTGTATCACGCCCCCTTCTGGACAGGGTGGGGTGTCTCAATTTCCGTGCCGCTTACACAGGAGGACATCCCATCAGCCCGGACGTGATCCGTTTTTTCAGGGCCAACGGACTGAATCTCAAACAGTGTTACGGACTTACCGAGGCGGGCGGGATTTTTCAGGTACAACCCGATGACGAGGTGAAACCCGAAACCGTGGGCAAGGCCCTTCCCAGAACCGAGGTCAGAATCACCGAAGACCAGGAAGTTCTGGTGCACAGCAAATCCAATTTCGTAGGCTATTATGAAAACCCGGAGGCCACGGCCAAGGCCCTGAAGGATGGGTGGTTTTACACGGGGGATGCGGGGTATTTTGATGATGACGGCCACCTTCTCATCATCGGCCGGAAAGAAGACATCATGCGTACCAAGGACGGTGAAGCGTTTTCACCGGACTTTATTGAAACACGGCTGAAATTCAGCCCTTATATTAAGGAAACCGTTATATGGGGCGAAGGTCAGCCCTATATCACCGCCTTCATCAATATTGATTTTGGGAACGTAGGGAACTGGGCTGAAGAGAGGAAAATTCCCTATACCACTTACACCGACCTCTCCCAGCAGCCGGCCGTGGAAGAACTGATTCGAGAGGAAGTGCGCGAGGTGAATACCCAACTGCCCCGACCGATGCAACTCGTTAAGATCATCCTTCTTTACAAACTGCTGGACGCCGATGACGAGGAACTGACGAGAACGGGCAAGGTAAGAAGAAAATTTGTCTTTGAGCAATACAAAGAGCTCATAGACGCCATGTATTCTGACAAAACTGAATTACCTGTCAAAGGTCAGGTGAGATACAGAGACGGGACGGTCGGTACCATTGAGACCACTGTAAAAATCTTGGAAGTGTAGTAAGGAGGGCAAACCCTGCTATGGATTTTTTCCTTCAGCTTCTTGTAAACGGTATTTCCCTGGGCTTCCTATACGCCCTTTCAGCTCTGGGCTTTGTCATGATCTTCAAATCGAGCAGTGTGTTGAACTTCGCCCATGGAGAACTTCTGGCCATAGGGGCCTTTGTGTTTCTGGTCCTGTCCTCCTGGGCCAACCTTCCCATTATTTTGGCCTTTGCCGTGACCCTCATAGGATCTTTCGCCCTAGGCTTTATTGTGGAACGCTTCTTCCTGCGTCCCTTGATCGGGGAGGCCCTCATCCAGGTCATTATGCTCACCGTGGGTCTGGCCGCCATGTTTAAGGGGCTCATGCTCTTTGTTTTTGGGGGAGACATCCACAATTACCGCAAATTTCTGCCCGACGCCCTTTCTATTACCTGGGGAAACATTCAACTCCCGGCCGTTTATGTGGCCTCCTTTATCATTGGGATTATCTTTCTCATCCTCTTCGGATTCTTCTTCAAGTATTCTTCTCAAGGCATCTATATGAGATCCGTTGCCGACAACCAGCCCGCGGCCCTGTCCCTGGGAGTCCACGTAAGAAGGGTCTTTGCCCTTTCCTGGGCCATTGCGGCCCTGGTGTGCGCCATGAGCGGCATTATCCTAGGGATAATCAACGGCATTAATGTCCATGAGCTGAGCGCGATCGGCCTTAAGGTGTTTCCTGTAGTCATCTTGGGCGGCTTGGACAGCATCGGCGGTGCTATCCTGGGGGGCGTTATCATCGGATTGCTTGAAACCTTTACAGGGGGATATATTTCTACTTCTTTGCGGGAAATCGTCCCTTACATTGTTCTTATCTTTATCTTGATGGTAAAACCTTACGGCCTGTTCGGCCTTGTTGAAATAGAGCGGGTCTAACCAGGACACGGGAGGGGTAAAGCGAGGATGCGCAAACTTCAATTTCACCCTTGCGGGGACTTCAGAGAATCGTACTTTAGAGAGCTTACCATATTTGAAACCGATTTCGGCAGGCTCTGGCTCTTGATCGGTCTCGCACTCCTTTTTGGTGTCATCCCCTTTATCACAAGCCCTTACATGCTCTACATCCTGAACACCATAGGGATCTATGCCATTGCAGCCATAGGGCTCAATCTCCTCATTGGATACACAGGGCAGATTTCCTTGGGGCACGGGGCCTTTTTCGGCGTAGGGGCTTACACGGGCGCTATCCTGGCAACCAAAGCGGGCTTTCCCTTTTGGCTTTCCGTGCCGGCCGGGGGCGTGGTTACCGCGGCGGCAGGCATGGTCTTTGGCATCCCTTCCGTGAGGCTCAAGCACCTCTACCTTTGTATCGCCACCCTGGCCGGTCAGTTTATCATTGAGTACGTCATGGTCCAGTGGCAAAGTCTTACCGGCGGGGCCCAAGGGATCAGCATCATTGGGACCACCCTCTTCGGTCTTGATTTGTCCACGGACCGCTCCTATTTTTACGTCATTTTCTTCTGTTTTGTGGTCATGACCTGGGTGGCCGTCAACCTTGTACGGTCCCGGTTCGGCCGGGCCTTTGTGGCCATTCGAGACAACGACCGGGCCGCTGAGGGTATGGGGATTCCCATATTCCTCTACAAACTGCTCTCCTTTGGAATCAGTTCCTTTTATGCCGGCTTTGCCGGGGCCCTGTATGCCTATTACATGATGAGCATCACCCCCGAGCCTTTTAATCTTTGGCTTTCCATTGAGTATATCGCCATGATTATCATCGGGGGGTTGGGAAGTATCCCCGGATCTGTTTTTGGTGCTGTTTTTATCGTGGCCCTGAACGAAATCCTGAGTATGACCACCCAATACTTGATGAACCTCGGGGCTTCTACGGGAGTGGCCATCACCATCGCCCCCCTCCGTGAATTCGTTTTCGGCCTGGCCATTGTCATGTTCATCATCTTTGAACCCAAGGGGCTCGCTGAAATCTGGCGGATCGTAAGGTCCAGTTTCAGGCTCTGGCCCTTTTCTTACTAGTCCGGAACCAAACAAGGATGTTTCACCATGTTAAACAATGTCCGCTTGCTTCTCAATAACATTAGTGTGGTTTATTCCGATGTCATCCAGGTCCTCAAGGGTGTCTCTCTGACCATACAAAAAGGTCAAATAGTCTCCCTCCTTGGCAGTAACGGGGCTGGGAAAACCACGACCCTCAAGGCGGTCTCCGGGTTGCTCAAACCGGAAAACGGCAAGGTGACCGAGGGTTCCATCCATTATGACGGGACACCCATTCAGAATTCATCCCCTGAAGCCATCACCCGCAAGGGAATCATACAGGTCTTGGAAGGCAGGCAGGAATTCAAATATCTCACGGTTGAAGAGAACCTGAGGGTAGGCACTGCCACCCGCTGGGGCAAGCCCTATCAAAAGGACCTGGAACTGGTTTACCACTATTTTCCAGCCCTTCTGGCTCGAAAGCGAGCCCTGGCAGGGTACTGCAGTGGCGGTGAGCTCCAGATGCTCGTCATCGGACGCGCGCTGATGGCCCATCCCAGTCTCTTGCTCCTGGATGAGCCGTCCTTAGGGTTGGCCCCGCTCTTGGTCAAGGAGATCTTTCAAATCATAAAAAGGATCAACGAGGAACAAAGTACCACCTTATTGGTGGTGGAACAGAATGCCAACATGGCTCTCCAGATCGCCCACTACGGCTACGTTATGGAGAACGGCAAGATTGTTATGGAAAGCGATGCAGTGGACCTTCGGGAAAACCCGGATGTGAAAGAGTTCTATTTGGGCACCGCCGCTTCAGGAGAGTTGAAGTCCTATAAAGACGTCAAATCCTATAAACGCCGTAAACGCTGGCTTTAGGTCAGAAACGGGTTTACGGAAAAATGGTTCCCACTGATTCCCTTCCTAAAGAAACCTTCTGGCAGGAAGACTCCTTTCGATTCATTAAGCCCGACGAGTTTGAAGCCCTGGGCATCGATCCGTCTGATATCCCTGTAGGGACTTTCGCGGCCTTAAAACATCCCTCTCATCTGGAGAGCAGGTTCGGTGGGAACGCTTATGGATCAGGACTCTTTGAGGTTTATGACCGGTTAAGGCCAAAAGATATCAAGTTCCTTCAGAACATCACCTTTGAAGATCCTGAAGCCATCAGGAACCATTACAAGACTATCAACGAGATCTACAAAAAGATCGGCCTCTTGATCAGATATTCAAGACACGGTCATCCTTACTACCTTATTCCGGTTCACCTTGTTTCCAATACCCTTGCCCATATCAAGGCCAAAGTCGAAGAAATCAGCAAAATAATCGCCTTCCACCGCAAAAAGTACCTGAAGGAACAGCACGTTATCGGCCTTGTAACCCACACCGATGATCTCCTCATTCACGAACTTACTTTCCGGTTTAAGGAACATCGCTTTATGGTGCTGGACTCCTTGGAAAGCCTTCAGTCCTTTAGACAGACTCTGGACCTGGTCATTCTTACTTGGGCCCCTTATGAAATCGTCCTTATGGATAAATTCAGCACCCTTGCTCAGGAAATGCCTTCCAAACGACGGCTGGATCAATATGCCATGTACATCCTATGGAAGCTCTATAACCTGCTCAAGCCAGACGGAGAACTCTTTATTGTCGCCAATCGTTACACCCGTAAGACATCCCAGAGCACAAGAATCCTTTTCAAAACAGCCCAGGAAGAAAAAAGTTTTCTCCTCTTTACCCATCTGTTCAGGACCAAAAAGAAATATCGCATAAAAAACCACTCCCTTCATGTCAATGTCTTCGATTTTCAAAAATACCTTGACGGCCTCTATGTAGAGCAGGAGGTCATGGACAAACTCCTTCAGGGGAAGGCCTTGGAAGATGTGTCTGTGGAAGAGATCGACCACCTCCCTTACATCAATCTTCAATTGGCAGATTTACCTTTTTTGGGTGACCAGGAGAAGACCTGGTCCAAGCTCCTCCCGGTTTATTTCGACACCATGTTTTTGAAGCCTCTTGTCCCGGAATCCATAAAAGAGGAATGGAAAAAGAGGTTTACCTGCCGGGAATATGATCCGAGCTACATGCTCATTTACCTGGGCCAAAAAAAGCCTTTAAAGACGACCCTGACCGATCTCAAACGAGATGTAACGGATTCAAAGCTAATCGGGTGTCCTCCGGATCTTCTGGCCGAATACAGGGATTCCTTTGAATTTGTAATCCAAACCCTCCGGGTCCTTGAAGATCTCAAGGCCGGCCATTACGGGGGACTGCCCCGGGTCTTTATGGAACGACTAAAACAGCCCCTGGAAAACAAGAGCAGGCGATTCAGCAACCTCAACGATGTCATGAAGCTGGTCAAAAAGGTTGGCCGCATCGAAAGGACCAAGACCTATTTCAACCCGGATAATATTGAGGGGACCAGGACACAGATCCTCAAAAATTTGGAGGCCCTTGCCTTTTTCGACTTCTCCTATAATGAACGCAAGGAAATCCTCTATATCGTACTCGGCCATACCCCTTTGGGCCGCGTTATATCCGGTAAGCTTAATGAAAAGGCCTTAAAACCGGTCTCAGACCTTGCAAGGACTTTTGATCCTCAGCAGGGACTCAATCTTCTCCGTTACTCTCGCCTGCTCACATGGGCGGAAACAGAAGCCACCCGGGGATCCCAAGTCACCCAGGAACAGCTCGCCGAGCTCTTTAACCTGTATGAATCCACGGTCCGGGTCGTCCTGAACCGTGACCTGGACTGGGACCGACTTCTGGATGAGAAGATAACCGGCATGGGCGGTATTCACAATAAGATCATTCGCAAACTCCTCAAGATGATGAACCACTTCGAATTCCTTGAAAACTGGCCCGAGCTCAGAGAAAAGGGAGCCATGGAAAAGGAAGCCCTGGCCGATTACGACGATCACAAGCTTTCGAGGATTGAAAACGTCATCAGGCTGGTCAATATCATAGAGAAGTTCGAAGAAAGATATCTCAGGCAGGACCCCCTCCGGCTGCCGGCCTTTTACAGAAGGTTCATGGACATGGAATTCCACGGCACGGGCCATCTCTTTGAGCGGATGGACAGCCGGAACGTCTTTATCCTCCTGTGGATCATGGTCAACCTGGCCCGGGGAGAAAGCATTAACTTTAATCCCATCCTGGCGGGTTCCGAAACACAGCAGGTGGACGATTGGGTCCGAAAAGTGGAGGAAGAAGTCAGAAATATCAATCTCGATTATCTTGAACTCAATGTGCTCAGGCAGTTCAGCGACCAGCTTCACCAGATCGGCTCCTCTTTTATCATAGGTACAGGGTTCCAACTGAAAATAGATTCAACCATGCAGGCCCTGGAAATCACCTGCATGGATATGAACAAAGACATCGAACGGCTGGATAACATGGCCAAGCGCCTGGCCGGGACCCTCATATCCGAAATTCCTGCAGAAGAGCTTAAGGACCTGGAGACCCTTTTTTCCAATCTCGAAAGCTTTTACCAAAGTCATTTAAGGCTCCTGGGTCAGGAGAAGGCTGGTCTGAAACTGCCTGCAAGACAAAAGCAGTGGTACCTAGAGATCCAAGCCCTCAGGGAACGGCTGAAAACCAATTTTTTGAACGTCATATTTCAACCTGAGGACGTGTATACCGATCTTGATTTGCTCTATCACCATGCCCCGTCACTCCTCAACTTCATCCTCCCTGAATTCACGGCCCTCGAAGATCTCGACTTCTCCTCCAACCTCTACCTGAAATCCCCTGTGACCCATTACATCATCACGGCCACCAAAAAGCTCCAAGCCCTGGTGAGACATGACAGAGCGAGCTTTCAAGACACCCAGTTTCTTCATAGACTGGCCAAGAGGGAATTCGGGCCCATGGCTGCGGGCATTGTGGGCGTCAGTGAACAACAGCTGGAGGCCCTGGAAAAATGTGTTGAGAACCTGAGCAGGAATCAGCCCCTTTTCGACGCCCTTATCAAGGCCTTCATATTTCAGGATCTCGGCCGTGTACCCGTACTGAGAGAAAAATACAAGGATGAGGTCCACCCGGCCGATCTGGCCCATGCAGGCGCTTTATTTATCATTAAGGAAAAAATCGCCGAAAGATACTACCTCCACACCAAAGGGAAAGGCCACCTGATCTTCCTGGTAAGGCATCACGGCTTTCTTCATCATATCATTCGAGGAGAGCTGTCCTTCTCGGCTATAAAGGAGATTCTCGACATGTCAGACCGGGATCTTTTCGATGCCTTCTTTTTGTTCTCCTTTATTATGATATCCGCCCTGAGAGAAGATCTCATCCTGGAAGATCTCGCCAACAGGCTTTTTCAGATCTGGGACCTGGGCCACCGGATCCTTAGGGGTGAAACCGCCCTGGAGGAGCAATTGAGCGAAATCTATGAACACAGAGGGAACCTGTATTTCTCGGTGGAGACCTATAAGAACCTTGGGCTGCCCGAAGGGGTGTCGCCGGCTGATTACCTTGAATCTTTGGGCTGGCGGGATGTGGAAAAGACGAGGCGCATTCGTTCGGGAGAAATGATCTTTGCCCTGGAACGGCTTTTCAGGCTGGAAGGTATAAGGTATGCGGTATTTTTGGATCTGGCCAACCTTATAGTAAAGGTTCCCCTCAAATTTATCTATAAGAGACGAAAATTCTCCAGCATAGGATATGCCACCTTTGAAAAAGAGCTTTATGAGGCCTTTCGGATCTATAACACCCTTCAGAATCTTGCCGAAGAGACCCGGCATTTCATCCTGAACCAGCTTCAGGACGACAGGGTGAGGATCTACGGATATGAAAAGGTCAGTGGCTATCTCAGTTACGAAAACAAGATCAAGCTCCTTTTGGCGGCCTTACTAGGGACCACCAGATTGGAATCCCCTTCCGGACCTGTATGCATCAATTTCCTGGATATGAGCAAAGAAATCGAAAAACGCTATGAAGCGGTGAATGATTACCTGAGCACCCTATCTATAGAAGAACTCTGGAATGATGAGGACCGGCTTGATCACCTCTTTAAAGCTGAAGCCGGTGTGGTGCTCAAGAAAGAGGCCTTTCCCGATGTGATTTCCGTGGATTTTCACGACCGAATCAACATCGTCCATAAACTTTCCTACATGGAAAAAATTAACGATGTAGAACAACTTAAGAACTACTTCCACTACAGTCTGCGATCCTTGAGAGAACACCCTTTCTATACCGATGACTATGAACTGGAACTTGAAAAGGCCTTTGAAAACAGGCTGATTGAGATTACAGACATGATATTGAATCAGACTAAAAGGCAGATGGACCTTATCGAAGATTTTGAGGAACTCCACAACCTGGTCAGCGATCTTATTGATCGGTCCCTGGAAATAGGCTTTTCCGAAGACCAAAAGAATAGACTCAGCGACCTTTATGAATTGAGAAAGACAGCCTCAAGAGGGAAAAACTCTCCGAAATCACCGGTATCCTTCAAACCATTCACGACCGGCGCGAGTTGAATGATTACTGGCAGAGTATAAAGTGGTACCTACACAAAAACCGCGTCTTTTTCGGCAAGGAATTTGAAAACCTCATCGCCAGGAAATTTGACGAGCTGAGGCGAGCCTTATGACATCTTCCCGGTTCCCGTCGATTGTTGACACGCTCATCCGGCCTTTCTCTCATGACCCTTCATCCGGTTGCTCGTAAACGGCCACTCACCTTGAGAGACGCCCAGACAGCATGCTGCAGCAGCCTACGCGGCCTTGAAAGTCCTGGGGTTCCCGCCCCTCCCTTCGCCTTGTCGGAAAAGGTGGAAAAAACGGAAAACCTCTTTCCTGGTAAACTGACTTCTGAAACCCCACCGCCCCCTCCAAAGGAACCCGCTCCTCCCGCGAGAGAGTTCAAAATGGACGAAGACGAGGGTTGCTAATCCCCTTGAGACCCGCTGGGTTCTATGCCCTCCTCTTCAGAGGAAAGAGAGGAAGGTTTCTTGTTGGGATCTTTCACCGCACGGTCAAGGGTATATTGGTAGGTATAATCATCCTTTTGGTCGTATTTGGTCAGTTGCATAACATCTGTATCAATATTAAATGGCTCCTCAAGAGACTCGAGCCATTCAGAGATTTCCCTGCTCACCCCTGATATCCTGTCACTGAGTGACATGGTCTTTGGTAAGGTTATGGTTTTATGCTCGGACATCGCAGTCCCTCTCCTTATGGTAATAACATTGTAAAAAATATAATACATTTTAGCACATTTTCCACAGGTGACAAGGGCCATTCGGATAAAAAGAGAAAAGTTCTTTATATATCAAAGGCTTACACAAAACAAAAATGATCAAAAAGGAGAGATCCGGCAGGCGAATGAGGTGAATTTCCCCTCAGGCCTCGTCAAAAAAGGGGGCCAATAGGGCCTTTGTTTTGACCACATTCATGTTCAGGCCCAAGGCCTTTCGGTCAAATCCCATGGCCAGCCCTAGGAGTTGGGTCAGATACAGGACCGGTAGGTTATAGTTGCACTCGAATTCGGATTCTATGCTCTTTTGGTTTCCGTCATACATGACCGAACAGAAAGGGCACACCAGACACAGGGCATCGGCATCGGTCCGGGCCAGGGCGTCCAGCTTATCCTTGGTCACCGCCAGGGCCACCTTTTCATCTACGGGGAGCACCGGCCCACCACAACACCTCTTCTTGCCGGGGTAATCCACGATTTCAGCCCCGGTAAGCGCCACCAGCGCATCCAGCGAATTAGGGGCCTCAACATTCTCAAAACCTTCATAGATCTCGGAAGGCTTTAGATAGTGACATCCATAATGGATGGCCACCCGCAGGCCCCTGAGGTCCTTTTTCAAATGCCCCTTGATTCTTTCCGGGCCTATGGCTTCAAAGAGGAACCGGGCAAAATGCCTTACCCGTACCCTCCCTTCATATGTGAGCCCCACCCGGGCCAGGTTCTCGTTTACCTCATCCCTCAAAGGGCCGGGCTCTGAAAGGTGATAAGCCGCCTCGGTCAGGGCGGAACCACATGAACTGCACAGGGTCAATATATCCAGACCTTTCTTCTGGGCCAGGCACAGGTTATAGGCCGCCATCACCTGGGCGGATACCCTGTCGCTTCCTTTGATAGGGAATCCACAACAGATAAACCCGGGGATATCCACGAGGTCAATATCCAATTTTTCCGCCACCTTTCGGGCGGAAAGCTCGTAGTGTCTTGATCTGGCTGGGATCGTACAGCCCAAAAACAACGCATATTTCATGAGGTCAATCCAAAATGTGTTAAGGGGTAACTTTGTGGCGACCTTTGGTCATCACCCCGGGAACAAGGTCTTGATAATTTCAAAAGAAGTGGGCAAGAGAGGAAGATTGACCTTGGCCCGCTTTTTGTTGTCAAAATCATCAATGGGGTAGATCCGCCCTTCCCCCTTTACAAGATCTCTCTGGGCCTTTATCCCCTTCGGAATATGGCCTTCCTTGACTGCCAAGTTCTTTAAAACATTCATAAAATCGGTAATGCTCACGCCTTGAGGACACCGCTCCTGGCAGGCATAGCATCCTGAGCAAAGCCATATGAAATCGCTTGAAAGGACTTCTTCCTTGAGTCCGTAAAGGGCCATCCGGATAATCCTGAGGGGATGGAATCTTTCGTTTACCGCGGTAATGGGGCAACTCGCCACACAGGTCCGGCACATAAAACAGGCGGCAATCTTTTCCCCTCCCGGCTCCTTGGCCAGGGTCTCCCGGAAATGGGAATCCGTCCTCTCCAGTTCGATCTCGTCCATATAAATCCCTCCGAACGTTTTGATCCTTGTGTCCGGGCCTCGTAGATTAGATCTCATGGATCATGGCCATAATCTGCCCCTCCCCGAATCCCTTCAGATTCAGGGCCCCGGAACGGCAGGAGGCGACACAGAGGCCACAGCCCTTGCACAGTACGGGGTTTATTTCAGCCCTCCCCGCCAGCTTTCCCTGGTCTAAGATGGCCGGGGCCGAGTAAGGACAAATCTCTACACATACCCCGCAGCCTGTGCACAGACGGGGATCCACCTCGGCCACAGTACCACTGACCCGGATGGACTCCCGGGCCAGGAGGGTCACTGCACGCGAGACCGCGGCCTGGGCCTGGGCCACGGATTCATCAATGGGCTTGGGATAGTGGGCCATGCCACAAAGAAAGACGCCGTCGGTGGCGAATTCAGAAGGGCCAAGCTTTGCATGGGCCTCCACGAAAAACCCGTCCTCATTCAGGGGGACCTTGAAGAACCTGGCAAGGGGCTCATTTCGGGGAGGGACGATGGCCGAGGCCAGGGCCAACAGATCTGCCCTGATGACCATCTTTGCCTTCAAAACCGGGTCCCTGACGACGATCTTTAGCCGCCCCTGGTCCAAGGACACCTCCGGCTTGCTGTCCACGGTAAACGGAATAAACAGGATCCCCGCGAGCCGCGCCTTTCTGTAAAGGAATTCCCGTTCTCCGTAAGTCCGGATGTCACGGTAGAGGACATAGATGTTCATATCCGGATTCAGCTCTTTTAAATGAAGGGCGCTTTCAATGGCATGGCTGCAGCAAACCCTGCTACAGTAAGGCCTTTCAGGTTCCCGCGAGCCCACACACTGAATAAAGACCGCCGTGTCCATCTGCGCCAGGGAAGGGTCACCCTGTCTGAACTTCTCATCCAGCTCCAGGTGGGTCAACACCCGGGGGTCCTCACCGTAAAGGTACTCCCGTGGTTCCAATTCCTCTGCACCCGTGGCGATGAGGGCAACCCCGTGCTCAACCACCTCATCCTCTTTTCCAGGAGCGCTAATGGTGGTCTTGAAATTCCCCACAAACCCTTCCACCGCGCTCAATTCCGTGTTCAAGTGAACATTGATTTTAGGATCCTCCTCGACGGAGGCAATCAAATCACTCAAATTCTCGCCAATATCCTCCCCCTTCCAGGTCCTGAAAAGGTGCCGGGCCTGCCCCCCGAGGGAAGAGGAACGCTCCACAAGGCATACCTCGTACCCTTGGTCAGAAAGGTTCCTGGCCGCCGCCATGCCCGACACACCCCCACCCACCACAAGGGCGTTCTGATTGATCGTCAGTTGCCTCTCCTCCAGGGGCTCCATAAGGGCCACCTTGGCCACCGCCATTCGCACCAGATCCTTGGCCTTCTCCGTGGCCGCTTGTGGGTTGTCCCGGTGCACCCAGGAGTCCTGATTCCGGATATTGGTCATTTCAAAGAGGTACTTGTTGAGACCTGCACGGACCAGGGTCTCCTGAAAAAGAGGCTCATGGGTCTTGGGGGTGCATGCGGCCACCACCACCCGGTTCAATCCCTGTTCCCGGATGGCCTCTACCAGGGCCTCCTGGGTGTCTTGAGAACAGGAGTAGAGATTGTCGGCTGCAAAGGCCACATAGGGGAGGGAAAGGGCGTAATCCCTTACCGAAGCCACATCCACCACCCCACCGATGTTGATGCCGCATTGGCAGACAAAAACGCCTATCCGGGGTCTCTGCCCCGAAATATCCCTCTCCTCGGGGACCTCCTCCTCACGTATCAGGCTTCCCCTGGCCTCCTTCAAGAGGGCCCCTGCTTGAGCCGCCGCAGAACTGGCTTCAATCACGGACTGGGGGATGTCCTTGGGCCCTGCGAAAGCCCCGCACATATAGATGCCGGGTTTGGAGGTGGCCACGGGGTGAAAGGAACTGGCCTGACCGAACCCCCCTTCCGTAAGGGCTATGCCCATGTTATCGGCAAGGGCCCGCACCTTCTCCGGTATCTCAAGCCCCACGGAAAGGACCGCCAGGTCAAAGGGCTCTTCCATGGGAGATTCGTCTTCACCGATATACGGGATGATCACATCGTCTCTGCCCTCCACCGTCTCAATGGTGGGCACCCTGGAACGGATAAAACGGATTCCATGTTTCTCCCGGGCCTCGTTATAGTACCGCTCAAAGTCCTTGCCATGGGTCCTCATGTCCATGAAAAACACCGCACAGTCCAATTCCCCACCGGCATGCTCCTTGGCCACTATGGCCTCCTTGATGGCGTACATGCAGCACACGGAGGAGCAGTAGCCGTGGTCACAACCATGGACGTCCCTTGAGCCTACGCATTGGAGCCAGGCGATCTTTTTGGGCTCTTTGTGGTCGGAAGGCCGCACCAGGTGCCCCAGAGTGGGGCCCGAAGCGGACAGCATGCGCTCAAATTCCATGGAAGTGACGATGTTGGGGTGTCTTGAATAGGCATAGGTCTCAAAGGCGGAAGGATCAAATGACTTAAAGCCAGGAGCCAAGACCACGGAACCCACGTCCAGTTCCACGATCTCGTCCTCCTGTGAATAATCGATGGCGTGAGCCGCGCAGAATTCGGCGCAGATTCCGCATCCCCCTGTCTTGAAGTGGATACACTTGCTCCGATCTATGGCCGGTGCATTAGGCACGGCCTGGGCATAGGGCACATAGATAGGCTTTCGCCCCGTCAATCCCATGTCATATTCAGAGGGAATTTTCTCCACGGTCAGGGTGGTGATATCTTCCAGTTTGATATGCCCGGTGGGACATACAGAGGCACAGGCACCGCATCCCAGGCACACATCCGTTTGAATGTGGAACGGGGTGTCGACCCTGATATCCACACCCCGGCCGGCCAGGCTGATGGCGCTGTTTCCCATGCGCTCGCAAATGCGCACGCACAGCCCACAAAGGATACAATCATCCCCCTCGGTCTTAAACCGGAGCTCCTGGACGCCGTAGGTGGCGGCCAGTTCCTGAATAACGGGGACGTCGGGACACCGGGCCAGCAACAATTCCACAATCAGCCTCCGGCCCTTATGAACCTCCTCTGTATCCGTGAAAACCTCCATGCCTTCCCAGATAGGGTAGTTACAGGCGGTGACAAAACGGGTCCTGCGTCCGTCAAATACTTCAACGGTACAAAGGCGGCACATGCCTACGGGCTCCAAGGCTTCGTGGTGGCAAAGGGTGGGGATATGGATGCCGTATTCCCGGGCAACATCCAGGA
>Ga0180432_10005317_pt1 | contig 17216 bp, 14 predicted proteins | sample SS_ome_10_FD_132414 | JGI IMG/M metagenome (GOLD analysis project Ga0180432, IMG submission 132414) | Hypersaline lake sediment archaeal communities from the Salton Sea, California, USA - SS_1_MS_2 metaG | ecosystem: Environmental > Aquatic > Non-marine Saline and Alkaline > Hypersaline >...
AGGCCTTCCCCCAGGCTCCTCGGCCCCCGTCAGGCAAGGCGCAACAAAAAACCGGCCTCCCGCGGGAGGCCGGTTTTTTGTTGCGCCTTGCCTGACGGGGGCCGAGGAGCCTGGGGGAAGGCCTCAGCGCGCCTGGTCGTCCTGGTCGGGCTCGTCGTCCTCGGCCTCGACCGTGATGGTCTTGTCCTGATCGGGCGCCATCGGGCCCTGGGGCCCGAACGTGTACAGGTGCACCGCCCCGCCGCCCTGTTCGATATGGGTCTCGAACCGGCGCCGCAGCCACTGGGCGAGCAGCCGCCGGTTGCCCGGCACCATGAGAAGAAACCCCGCGACGTCTGTGAGAATCCCAGGAGTCAGCAGAAACGCCCCGCCCACCAGGATGAAGAGCCCGGACACGATCCGCTCGGTGGGCAGGCGCCCGGCGTCCAGGTCCGCGCGGATGAGCGCCACCGTGCGCATGCCCTGTTGGCGCAGAAGCCAGCTCCCGATCACCCCGGTCAGCACCACGAGCCCCACCGTGGGCCACGCGCCGATGACCCCGCCGAGCTCGATGAGCAGGTACAGCTCCACCAGCGGCACGGTGACAAGAAGGAAGAGCAGCCAGCCGAACACCCTAGCGTTCCTCCGTGCGGTCCTTCCTGTGGTTGCGGGCGGGCGTGTGCGGCGCGTCGAGCTCCTCGGACGCGACGTCGGCCCCGTCGCCGAACACCTCCAGCCACGCCTCCACCTCCGCGCGCGAGGGCGGCGGGGGCTTGGCCTGCGCCTGGGCACTCGCCGCAGGACGCGACGGCGCCTCCAGGCGCGTCAGGAACCGCTCGACCGAAATCGCCCGCGCGCCGAACGCCCGCGTGTTCGCGGCCAGTGCGCGGTCGCTGGTGACCGCCTCCACGCTGCGCGCGTCCGTGGACCGATGCACAAGATCGAGCATCAGCTCGTCCGCGCACCGACCAGGGCCCGCGTAGTGGGCCGGCAGCCCGCCGACCGTGGCCCGGCCTGCGCGCAGGCCCCCGTCGAGCACGAGCTCCACGCGCTCGCCCGCGGACAGCGCCTCGGCCAGGAGCGCGCCCGCGCGGTGCAGGGCCGCCTCGGGGTCGGTGCTCGACCGGAAGAACCCCGCGGTCCGCGGCCAGCGGTGAAACAGGTTGAATCCGTCCACAAACGTGACCGGCTCCACGAGCGACCTCCGCATCCTTACAGAACCACGGGGCGCACCTGCGCCCCACCGTACCAATATGTGTCATGGTAGGGGGCCGCAGCCCGGTCCTGCAAGGAGAATCCGCACGCGCCAGCCGTGCTCAGGACGTCCCCCTGCGCTCGCGGGACCCTCGGCCCCGGAGGATGGGTGTGGCTGGGCAGGGCGCGCCCGCAGCCGCCTACCGCCCGGGCGGGAAGAGTTCGTCCGCGTTGCCGGAGAAGATGCGCGCCTTCTGCGCCTCGTCCAGGCCGAGCTCGTCGAAGATGCCCATGTCCCAGTCCAGGAACTCCTTTTGGTGGCCCAGGCTCCCGGGGATGCCGCTGTCCGTGCCGAACAACAGCCGCTCCGGGCCCACGTAGCTGAGCGCATTGGCGATGGCCTGCTTGCGCGCGTACGGGGGCGTGCCCGGGGTGAGGTCGATGTAGCTCTGCCACTCGCCGCCGTGCTTCTTCATCGCCGCGCGCATACGGCCCATGACCGCCAGGCACTCGTCGCACCACGGCCAGGAGATGTGCGCCATGAGGAATCGGACCTTCGGATAGAATAGGAGCTTCTCCAGGTGCACGGGCCGGTTGAACCGCGACCCGTCCTCATTGCCCCACAGGATGCCGGTGTGGAACAGGATGATCGCGCCCACCTCGTTCATGGCCTCCCAAAAGGGTTCCAGCCGCTCCTCGTACGCGTACCAGTGGTCCGGGATGATCTTCAGGCCCAGGAACCCCATGCTCTCCAGCGCCTCGCGCGCCAGCGACGCGGCGCCGGGCAGGGTCGGCTCGATGCGCGCAAGCCCGCCGATCCGGTCGGGCGCGGCCTCGAACAGGGCCTTGGTGGCCATGAGATTCCGTCGGGTGGCGTGGATGGATCGGCTCTCGGACCGGGAGAACACGATCATCCGGTCGATGCCGTTCTTGTCCATCTCCTTGAGCAGGGCGGACGGGTTCTCGATGGGATGGTACATGTGGACGTGACAGTCGACAACGCGCATGGCTTCTCCTCGTCCTGGGCCGCGCCATAGGGGGCGGGGCCGCGATCGGAAAATCCGTCAACAGCGGTGCAGTTCTATCAGAAACGCGCGGCGGGTCAACCGGGCGGGGGCATGCGGCCCGGCTCCTGCGCGCGCTGGTCGCCGCGCCCGGCCACGCGCAGAATGAGCGGCACCACCACGACCAGGACCACGACCAGGCCCAGGGGGATGGCGGCGATTACGCCCACGATGGTCGCCCACAGCCACATCTCCCCGAACCGGTCCAGGCGCGCCTTGCTCGGTTCCTCGGGCGGATACAGCACCGAAACGGTGTCTCCCACCTCGTACGGATTCGGGTTGGTGGCCAGCCGCGAGGTCACCGTGTGCTCGGCGCCCTGCTCGTCCGTGAACCGGTACACCGGCGCGTAGGTGGTGCCGCCCTCGGTTCCGCTTCGGGCCTCCAGGTCCACGATCATGCCTTGGGTGGTGACCGCGCGCTCGCGGAAGGTCTGCGTGCGGTGGTATAGGTACCACGTGAGCATCAGGAGTGGCAGGTCCAGGCCCAGGACCACCAAGCCTATGGCGAGCGACGCGCGCCTCAGGCCACCCAAAATGGACCGCTCGCTGGACACCCGAGTTCCCCCGGGAAGGCCGGTCACTGCTCCTCGGCCATGCGCTCCTGCGACTTGCGCAGCTTCTCTTCGAGCTGGGCCTTTTCGCGCGCGGCGCGCTCGCGCTCGGACTGCACGCGCGCGTTCTCCATGGTGTCTTGGTACAGGGCCAGGGCGCCCTCGTAGTCGTGGATGCCCTCTTCGGTGAGCTGCGCGATGCGCAGGCGCGCGGGCAGGGTGGTGGCCGGGTTGATCTCCAGAACCATGCGGTAGTACTTGATCGCCTGCTCCCAGTCCCGGAAGAAGAGCGACGAGTAGATCTGCGCGGCCCGGTACGCGGCCAGCTCGCACTTGTCGCTGGTGGGCCACTTCTCCAGGATCGCCAGGTACAGGTCCAGGGCCTCGTTGAACCGGCGCTTCTTCAGGAAGGGCAGGTGGGTGGTGACCGCGGTGCGCTTGGTCTCCGCGAGCTCGTAGTAGCGGTCGGCCTCATCGATCTGCTCGTACAGGGGCGGCTGCTTGGGTCTGCGGGGCTTGAACTTGGGCTTCTCGTCCTTCAAGGGCGCGCCGACCTTGTGCCCGCAATACGGGCAGTACACCGCGTCCGGAGGGATCTTCTTTCCGCACTTGATGCAGTAGATCCAGTCCGCGGCCTGCAACAGCCCGCACAGGGCCAGTGCGACCGCCAGCGTCATCCCCGCGCGCAAGGCCCTGCGCATGGATCCAACCCCCCTTGTGCGTCCCAAGCTCGCACGACGCGCACGCGCCTTCAACCTTGACCGAATCCTACGAATCCGCGGGCCGGTGTCAAGGCCGGCGGGCAGGTCGGACGGCCTCGCGCGGACGCAGCGTACGCGTCGGTGCAAACGCGTCCTGCGACGGAAGTCCGTCGGAGCCGGCGCTGGCGGCGGGGGCCGGGTCCAGGCGTGCATGGGAAAGGGCGACCGCCGCGCGCGGGATCGAATCACCGTCCCTTTAGCTCATATACAAGCAAGTGGGTTAGGGCCAATCTCGTGTGAGGATTACCCGCTGTGCGCCAACGGTGGTACGCCACTTGCAACTTGGGTCACTCGCAAAAGCCTCGCACGAGTAGGAGTCCACGGCCCTAGGCAGAGGAGCGAAGAGTGGGAAGATGAGGATCGGCGCGGATGAATAATTTGCGTTTCTGTTTGCTGGGGCCAGAAATCCGAAGTACATTGAAAAATGAGGCTTCTGAACGCGGGATGGAATGCGGCTCTGGTCCGGTTCGGCGTGAACCGGCAGCCGGTTACGTGTGGGTTCGAGACACGGAAAGGAACGGGGAGATGTTGAGGATCGGACAAGGGACGTTTGTGGGGCTTGTCGTGGCGGGGCTGGCGATGGCGCTGTGCACGGTTGTGGCCGCCGGCGAGGGCGAGATGCAGGGCCCCAAAGAGGTGGCCTTCGAGGAGGGCAAAGCACCGCCCCCGGCCGAAGAGGGCATGGCGTGGTGTCTGGTAAGCAAGCCCGCCAAGTTCAAGACCGTGACCGAGGAAGTCGAGACACGACCGGAGACGCACTACATGAAGCCGGTTCCCGCGGAACTGAAGGAGGCGACCGAACGGGTCCGGGTGGCGCCGGCGAAGCGGACCGCGCAGGTCACCCAGGCGCGGTTCAAGGCCGAGGAGTTCGACCACGTGGTCAAGGAGGCATGCTTCCGTTACGAGATCGTGCCGGCCGAGTACGACTACAAGGAAGTGGAGGTCGAGGTCCGGCCCGCCTACGAGAAGCTGATGGTCGAGCCGGCCCAGTACAAGACCGAGTACGAGAAGGTCATGGTCACGCCGGAGACCGAGCAGTGGGTGGAGGTCGATTGCGCCCGGATCGGCTCGGTGCGCGTGCCGGGCGAAACCGGGGACACCTGTTACCAGAAGGTCGTGTGCCCGGCCGAGTACAAGTCCGTCCCGGTGCAGAAGCTCGTGAAGGAAGCCGAGGTCAAGCGTACGACCGTGCCGGCCGAGACCCGTACGATCCGCGTGCGCACGATGGTCAAAGAGCCGCAAGTCAAGAAGATCCCCATCGAGGCATGCACTGACTGCTTCACCCGCCAGGTTTTGGTGGAAGAACCCGGCGTGGACTGGCAGGAGACCGACCCGCGGTACCAGACCGTTGAGAAGAAGGTCGTGGCCAAGGAGGCGGGCCAGGAGAAGGTAATGCTCGCCGCCCAGAGCGCCACCCTCAGCCGGCGGGTCCTGGTCGAGCCCGCGAAGCTCGTGTGGCGCCAGGTCGAGTCGGCCAGCTGCGCGCAGATCCGCGCGGCCATGCGCAAGTACGGCAGCTGCCCCGGCGCCGGCGGCAAGTGATCCGGCTTTGCCCCTGGCGAGAGACGTCTCGCGCAGCGCTTTGACAAACTCGATGGTGGATCGATAAGGCAGAAGGCGGTATAACGACAGGGGAGCGGACGACCGGCCCGGACGCGGACCGGCCGTTCGCATCCCCTGCTTGCCATGCGGATGGGGGCATCATGAAAATGCGCAAGCTTGCTTTGTCTTTGTGCCTGTGCGGCTTGGTTGTGGGCGGGGTGGTCCTGGCCGCGGCCGAGGGTGCGGCGGCGCCTGTGGGCCGGTTGTCCGCTCGGTACGGGTCGGTGCCCAAGGGCCTGACCTTCGAGGGCGCGGCGCGTGGCTTGCCGGACTTGGAATCGGTCTCCTATGATGTGGCCCGCAACGCGTTCGTGCTCAACGACCGGTGCGAGTACGCCAGTCCCTTGAGGCCGGCCGCGTTCCTGGAGCTGTACCAGGCCCTGGGCGAAGACGATCGATTGGGGGTGTCCATCGGGCGGGGCGAACGCCTGATCGTCTACGGCGAGCTGAAGTCCGGCAGCGGATTGGTCGCTCAGATGCTCGACGCGGACAAGGTCTTCGGCGGCGCCGCGTTTGCGCGCGCGGAGTACATCGCAGAGACCGAGCTGCCCGGGGGATTCGAACCGAAGCAGCCGGGCACCAAGCGCATCGTGGTGTACATCAATTTCCACGACTTCGCGTTCGGCGAGAAGAAAGACCCCGCCCAGGACGAGCAGGAGCAGGAAACCGCCTCAGAGGCCGAGAACGATGAAGCCGAGCCCGGGCTCAAGCGCCTTGTCTGCCTGGATCGCAAGGTGGACGTTCTCCTGATCCCCACCACCGGAGAACGAGCCGAGGACGGAGGCTACACGCCCGACTTCGACGCGGTGCGCGAGCATAGGATCGACCCCGCCGCGCAGGCGAACGTGGCGCATATTCAGGCCAACCGCGAGGCGTACATGAAGCTCAAGCGGGTGATCCCGGCCCTGCGTATCGGCGAGGCGGCGGCCTTTGCCAGGTACTTGCGGGCCAGCGACGTCGACTTGAAGCCACTGCTCGACTCGATGCGAGAGGCCGCCAAGCCCGACCACGGCCACGACCGAGAGGCCGAGGGCTGACGCCCGGGCCGCAGGGAGCCGCGCATGATTCTCTACATCGTGGCCGACAGCGAAGAGCACTTCCGCCACCAGACGCACTGGTGGGCCCACAGGGGCGCGCTCGAGCGGATCGCGGGCGACGCGTGCGTGGTGCTCCACTACACCAGCGCCGATCCGGACATCGTCGCCCGGCTCGCGCCCTGGGCCATCGTCCACTCCGGCGGGAGCGCCCAGTACGACTCGTACGACGTCCTCGACAACGATGCCTACCGCAAGCTCATCACCGAGTGGCCCGTGCCTCAGCTGGGCATCTGCCGGGGCCACCAGGTGCTGGCCCACTACCACGGCGCGCCCGTGGAGCGTATCCGGCCCATCCGCGACGACGAGCCCGACATCGCGCCCTACAGCCCGGGCTGGTACAAGGAGTGGGGCTTCTGCCCGGTGCGCATTCTGGCCTCCGACCCTCTCTTCGAGGGGCTCGGGCCCGTGATCCGCGTCAAGCAGGCCCATGCCTGGGAGGTGAAGCGCCTGCCCGAAGGGTTCGTGCATCTGGCCGCCACGGACGAGTGCCCCATCCAGGGTTACCGCCACCCGTCGCGCGCGCTCTACGGCGTGCAGTTCCACCCCGAGGTGGTTCAGGACGCGTACCCGGACGGCACGAAGGTGCTCGAGAACTTCTTCCGCATCGCGAAGAACGCCGCGCCCGCCGGGCGGTAGGCGCGCGGACCGTCCATGCGCGGCGTGCGGCCCCCGGCGCCGCGACACCCCTGTCTAGGACGGGGGGCGGTCGGCGGCCCGGTACCGGAACCAGTCGAAGTCCGCCGCACAGCGCCGGCCGCCCAGGTCCTGGGCGCACATGCCCACAAACGCGCCGGTGAACCCCTTGCAGTATTCATCGGAGAGCACGGTCGCGTCCAGGGCCGGGCCGACGTCCGTCCACGATGCGCCGTCGTACCCGTAGGAGAACTGCAACCGCTTGCCCGCGAACACGACGCGCAGCAGCACCGGCCCGGGGTCCGCGAGCGCCATGCCCTCGCCCATGGGTTCGGTGAGCTTGCCGTAGTCCTTCGCCATGATCTTCAGGCAACGGCCCAGGTCCTCGTGCCAAGTGACACACAAGTAATAGTGCGCGGACGCGTTGTACGTCGCGATGAGTCCGGCCGTCTGCTGGATCGAGTCCGGGTGGAAGTCCAAACGCGTGGCCGCCTCGCAATGCACGGACTCGACCCGGCGCGCGAGCAGGCTCTGCCGGTGGCGCGAGGCCGTGGATTCGCGCCCATACAGCCGCAGCCAGCCGGGCCGCTCGGAAAGCGACATCCAGGACGGGTCCACGGGCACCCGCAGGCTCTGGAAGGCCAAGGGCAGCGTATCTTCGTCGAAGTCGACCTCTTCGGGCTCGGGCGCGAACTCGCAGGCGGGCAGGTCCGGCGCGGGTACCTGGTCGGCCGGCGCGTTGGCGCCGGTCGACAGGCGCAGCCAGCCGTCCTGCGTCCAACGGCAGCGCTGGATCGCTGTCTCGCGGCCCAGGATGGAGCGGCGCGGCTCGTCGAAGGGCCGGCTGCACAGATGCACAAGATACGAGGACCCGTCCGGGCACTCCACGAGCGAGGCGTGCCCGGCCCTCTGCAGGCGCGCGTCCGTGCCCCGCGAGGTCAGGATCGGGTTCGCGGGGTCGACTTCGTACGGCCCGTGGATGGACCTGGACCGCGCCATGGTCACCGCGTGCCCGTAGCCCGTGCCGCCCTCCGCGGTCATGAGGTAGTAGGTCCCGTCTCGCTTGTACAGGTGCGGGCCCTCGACCGTGCCCAGGTCCGTGCCGGCGAAGATGCGGGTGACCGGCCCCTTCAGCGCGCCCTGGTGCGGATCGTACTCCTGGAGCACAATGCCGCCGAACGAGGTGCGCCCGGCGCGCGGGTCCCAGTACATGTTCACAAGCCACTTGCGCCCGTCCTCGTCATGGAACAGGGATGGGTCGAATCCGCTGGAGTTCAGGTACGTGGGCTCCGACCAGGGGCCGGTGATCCGGGGCGCGGTGACGAGATAGTTGTGCGCGTCCTTGAACGGCCCGCGCGGGTTCTTCACGTCCGTGTACACGAGGTAAAAGGTCCCCTGGTCGTATGAGAGGCACGGCGCCCAGATGCCCCCGGAGTCGTCGTCGCCGATCATGTTCAACTGCGAAAGGCGCGTGAGCGGCCGGGCCAAGAGCCGCCAGTGCACGAGGTCCCGGGAGTGGTGGATCTGGACGCCGGGGAACCACTCGAAGGTGGAGGCCGCTATGTAGTAGTCGTCCCCGGCGCGCACGATGGACGGGTCCGGATTGAAGCCACGGAGGATTGGATTCGTGATGACCTGCTCCGGCATGGGCGGGCTTTCTTCTCAGAAGAGTGTACGCTGCCGAGTTCTCCTTCCTAGCGCGAGCGGCCCGCCGCAAGGCCCGGCCTACCGCTGTGACGGGTGGGCTTTCTCGGCCACATCATCCGGCCGTCTTCCTGTCGCGCTTGCGCAGGATCCGTTCGTACCGGATCGCCTCGCTGGGCTTGCAGGGGAAGACCCGGCCCGAGATGCCGCCCTTGGCGACGTAGTTCTGAAGGTAGGCGCGATAGACCGGACTGTAGTCGGTATTGGGCATGATGTCCGTCGCCTCCCTCTTGCCGGCGCCCAGGTTGAATGAGCTGACCATCCATCCTCCGCCGGTGTCGGTGGTGGTGGTGACGGTCGCCGGCCCGTCGAGATTCCGCTCGAGCCATTCGAGCTTGAGCACATGGTTGACCAGCGGGTCGTTCTTGCCGGGAGCAAAGCCCCTGCCTTTCGGCATCCCGGGAAACGCATCGAACTTCGTAAACCGCAGGGCGGGGCAGTCGCTGTCAGCGGCCAGGAGCGCTCGGGGCTCCGGCACGTCATCCAGGCCCACCCCCGCGTGCGCCATGCCGTACGCGAAGCCGAGCTCCTGAAGGGCCCGGTGCTCGTGCGAGAGCATTTCCATGTCCCATATGGGCAGGCAGTCCCCGCGCGGGAGGTAGCCCTCTCCGAGCATGTCGCGTATGGCCGACATCGCGAACGCGACGTGCGTCTTGAAGACGTCGTCCGAAAGCCGAACCGGCTTTAAGCAGTGCTCCGGCACCATTTCCGGCCGTTGTATCGCACCGCGCTGGTAGAAATTGGACAGCCCGGTGTGGTAGAGGACCGGCTCGATCCAGGGCGCGTACGCGGGTGTGAATATCTTCTGGTACACATCCCGGTAATACTCGATCCAGGGGAGGGGAAAACTGAACCCGCACTTGGAGCCGAACACCTCGTAGGTATCCATGAGAACGGGCAGGCCCGAGGCATACGCGATATCGGTGCACGTCCAGACGAAGCAGAAGGCGATCTTGTTCTCCTCCGCGCACCGGACCAGATACTCGTCGCTGTATTCCATATCCCACGGCGTCACCTCCGGTTCGTCGAGCCGGTACCGCCGTCCGCGCAGGATGCTGGGAATGCCTGTTTCCGTGGGCACCTTCCAGCGTCCGACGCCGTAGGTGCTGGCCGATCCGAACCAGCTGTGGTCCCAGGACATCCAGACCCGCCCCATGCCGTCGCCGCCGCCCAGGATGTTGCGGTTGCCCGTGGCCTTGGCCAGCTCGGCCACCGTGGGCATGCTCTCGCGCCAATCGTAATGGTACACGGCCATGTAGCGATTGCGGATCATGAACCCCAGCCAGCCCGGATCCAGCTTGTCGCTTTGCCACATGCCGTGCGCGACCCCGCTGGCCCGGTCCTTCCACCGCTCGAACGCCCTGAGCGTGGTCGACCACTCGTCGTCGTCCTCGGCCGTACTGTCGAGCACCTCCACGTCGAGGCCGGCCGCGTCCCACTTCTCCCTGTCCACGTGGCAGAGAAGCGCCTTCCGAATTCCCAACGCCTTCACCTGTTCCGGCTCGACGTCATCGGTGAATCCCAGCGCCTGCCGGAAATAGACCTCGGGCCAGAGATAGAACTGCAGCTTGCCGAAGCCCTTCATCAACGGATACCCGTAGGGCGTGTCGCCGGCCTGGAGCGGATAGGGCGGGGGTGCCGCGTCCGGATCGTCGGGGTAATAGAAGTCGTGCATGCGCGCGTCATACGGCGCCAGATCGCCGTGAACATACGGCGGCTGATCCAGGCGATGGCGGCGAGGAAGGATCACGGCCGTGTCCGTGCCCTCCATGCCGTCCTCCTGCAACAGCCTCCGATAGCAGGTGCAGACGTCGTCGAAGACCGCGGACGCATCCAGGCTGCCCACGGGTTCGGTGAGCTGCCGGGCGCGCGTGCCCATGAAAATCCAGCGCACGTCGAAGTATCGGCTCGTGAGCAGCAGGTACTCCGGCACGCGTTGGTCCAGGTACTGCCTGAAATCCATGCCCGGATAGTTGTAGCACGTCCAATAGGAGTCGAACAGTCTGCCCCGGTGTTCGGCCAGCCATGCGACGGTCGGAATCAGCGCGCCGCCGTATTCCCACAAATAGTGGGAGTCCAGGGCCAGCATGGTCAACGGACTGCCCTTCGGGTACGATTCCAACGGGTAGCGCCAGCCCGCCTTCTCCAACTCCCTGTTCAATGACGCCAAGTCCATGTCGTACGAGCATTCCTCCAACGCAGCCTGTTTCTTCATCGGTTCTTTCCTCCCCGCGGGCGAAGACGCTCTGTTGATGCTTGTCTTCGAAGTGCTCCCCATTGTTTGGATAGGAAGTAGTCTTTACTGAAAGAATGCTCCAGTCAACTGCTTGCCGGAACGGAAGGAGCCCGTCCGGCGATTGATGCTCCAGCGACCGGACGCGCGCCCCGGCCCGCGAGCGAGAGTGGTGCGAGGAGGGGGACTCGAACCCCCAATCCCCGAAGGGAACAGGATCCTAAGTCCTGCGCGTCTGCCGGTTCCGCCATCCTCGCATCAAGACGGCTCCCAGGGCCGCAGGCAACCATACTCGCGTGCGCGCCCTGTGGCAAGGGGGCGGAGCCCTGTGCGCGGGAGGCGCCCCCGACGCAGACAGACACAGCCGCGCACAGCGCCCGGGGGCGCGGCACACCTGCACACGTGCAGGTCCGGATCGGGGAACGAGTAAGGGAAATTTCCGTCAACGCGTACCGAATCCATGACGATACAAGGGCAGAGAGAATCCGTGTACGACAGGCGGGCCCGGCGCGCGGCCGGGCCGACGCGATGCGGAAGGAGTGTCCATGCGCGCCATCCTGCTGTGGGCGAGCGCGGTGTCCCTGAGCCTGAGCGCGTGCCAGGGGCCAGCCCCGTCGAGCGGCTCCGCGGGCGGCGGGGGCGCGCCCAGCGCCTTTGCCAGCCGCCACGGCCGGCCCGTTGCCCCGGTCAGGCCGCAAATGCGGCCGTTCCGCGCCACGGAGAGCACCTACACGGGCGCGCAGCCCGTGCCAAGGCTCGCGCCCCCGGGGCGGCCGCCCGTGGACAACCTGGATGCCGAGGCGTGGACGCCCGTGAACCTGCACGCGTTCGATTCCGCGCAGCCGCCCAGCGCGAGCAGGACCGTGGCCTATGACCCGGGAAGCCTGCGCCCGGTGCGCGAGCTCATCTACGGCGGCCGGCTCGACGAGCAGCCCGGCGAGCGGCCGTACCGGTTCGGCGTGAACGACCAGATGACCCTACAGGTGGAAGACCACGACGAGCTCTCGGGCAAGGTGCAGGTCTTCACCGACGGCACCGTGGAGCTGCCGCTCGTCGGGGACCGGGTGCAGGCGGCAGGGCGCACTGTGGAGGATCTCGAGGCGGGCATCGCCAAAGACCTCTCCGATTACCTGAAAGATTCGCCCGAGGTGAAGATCGGCGTCGACTACGCGGCCGGCCAGTACTACTACGTGTTCGGCGAGGTGCAGACCGCCGGGCGCTACGCCATGGGCGTGCGGCCGATCACGGTCAGCGAGGCCGTGTTTCGCGCGAACTCGAGCTCCATCCTCGACCGGGACGTGTCGGGCGGGATCATTGTGAGCCGGCCCGAGGTCGTCAGCGTGGAGGACCGGATCGAGGCGGAGCTCGACACCAGCCACCGGGTCGACTACGACGATCTGCAGACCGGGGACCTGCGCAAGGTGTACCTGATCACGCCGCACCCGTCCCGGCCCACGCGCGAGATCATCAATGTCAAGTCCATCCTGTACGAGGGCCGCACGGGCGAGGATCGCGTGCTCAGAAGCGGCCAGATCGTGTTCGTGCCCTCGGCCACGGATGCGCGGTTCATCCGGTTCGTGGAGCGGGTGCTTGAGCCGCTCAATGCCGCGCGGAGTCTGGACGAAGAGGGCACCCACTGGTACGAACGGCTCCGATAGGGGCCTTGCCGTACGGCCGGAGACTGCGCAATGCCGTCCTCGAGCTTCCAGAGCGTGACCATGTACGACTACCTGCGCATCCTGTTCCAGCGGATGCACATTCTCATCGTGTGCGTGCTGCTCGGGGGCGCGGTGGCCGTGTTTTTCGCGTTCTTCGTCATTCCCACCCGATACATGGCCAGCATGGAGATCATGGTGGTCCAGGGCAGCCGCAACAACCCCTTCATGCGGCAGATGTTGCCCCCGGACACGTTCCGCGCGGTGATCACCGACGTGCAGGAGCGCCTCCAGGGCCAGCCCAGGCTCAAGCTCCTGGTGCGGAACCTGCGCCTGAGCGTGAAGAACCGGTACGTGCGCCAGCACCATCCCAACGAGGCGTTCGACGGCCACGACCAGGCCGCGCGCCGCATGCTGGGCGCCATGAGCGAGTCCGAGCGCGTGGAGTTCCTCTCTCGGCTGGAGCTGGTGACCCTGGCCAAGCTGCTGGGGGTCATGCCTCTTGCCCACCCGTACGAGATGACCGGCGGCGAGGAAGGCAACCTGTGCGAGTACCTGCTCGACGGCGAGAACGAGATCTTCCTGCAGCGCCTGGCCGAGCTCTTGTTCGAGCTCGGGGAGAAGGTGACGACCCGCGGCCTGCACGCGCGCGCCGTGGTCCGATTGGATGACCTGCTGAGTGCGCCGGAGGGGCTGGCCCAGTTCACGGGCCCGCAGCTGTGGGAGCTTCGCAAGGAGCACCTGGCCGCCGACCGGCTGCGCGAGACCGGGCTGTACCGGGTCTGCGCCCACTCCGACCCCGAGGCGCGGGCGCAGCTGGAGGCGCGCGCGGCCAAGATTCGCGGCGGGCTGGACGTGCGCATGCTGCGCAAACAGTTCATTCAGCTTAAGCACGACACGGTGTACGCCTCCCAGCGCGAGGCGATCCCGGACCTGGTGGTGTGGGTGGCCTACCGCATGATCCAGGCCGAGTACTACGCCACCGAAGTCGGCCACCGCGAAAAGGCCAAGTTCGAGCTCCAGCGCCAGATCGAGCGCCTGGAAGAGGAGCTTCTGGCCGTCAACAAGGACCTGGCCAACTACAACCAGCTCAAGGAAATCATGCTCGCCTACGCCGCGGACACGCAGGAGGGCCTGCAACGCACCGCGCGGTTGCGGCCCGAGGACTTCCAACTGCCGCGGGTGACCGTGCACATCCAGCGCATCAATCGGCTCCAGGACGAGAAGCGGGAGATCGAACTCGACATCGCCGAGAAAGAGGAGCGCATCGAGGCCCTGCGAGGCGACCTCGCCGATCCGCAGAAGACCCACGAGACGCGCACCACCGTGGCCCGGGCCCCGGCGCCGCGCGTCCTGCAACTGCGCCAGGAGCTCGTCAAGCTCCAGGAACGCCTGGCTCGGCTGCGCGAGACGCTCACCGACAAGCACCCGTTTGTGCAGGAGGTCCTGGGCGAGGTCGCTCGGGTGAAGCGGTCCCTGGAGGCCAGCCGAGTCGAGGAAGAGGTGGTGGTCACCACCGAGAGCCCCGAGGTCCGGGAGTGGGAGCGCGAGCTGCGCCGCCACCAGGAGGACATCCAGGCCCTGCGCGCGAAGCGCGAAGGGGTGCTCGACGCCATTGCCCAGGAGACCCAGAAGGCCGTGGCCGCGCCCAAGCGCCTGCAGGAATACGAGGACCTGCAGCGCGAACGCAGCCGCCTGAGCAAGGAACTCGCGAACAAGCGGCAGATCCTCGCAGAGGTCCAGGAGGCCGAGCAGATCGGCGAGGGCGTGCTGCGCACCGTGTTCGAGGTGCATGCCGAACCCCGTCCCCCGGCAAGCCACTACCAACCCAACCGCAGCGTGATCGTGGTCATCGGGCTGGTGGTGGGCGTGTTTGCCGCCGCGCTCATGATCTTCCTGGTGGAGTACGCCGACCATTCCATCAAGGGCATCGAGGACGTGCGCAGGCACTTCGACGTCCCGGTCCTGGGCACGATCCCCGAGTTCGAGTTCCAGGCCCGCGAGGCGGCTACGATCTGGGGCCGACTGCGCCGCCGGCGCGTGATGCGCTGGCTGGGACTCGGGCCGCCGGAGGGCGCGCGGCGCGCGCGCCAGCAGATCGTGGCCCGCAGGGGCGGGCGACTGCGCACAGCGCTGCTGGTCGTGCTGGTCCTGCTGCTGGCCGGCGGGGGCGCTTTCTATCTGTTTGGCCGAGACACGGAGGCGTACAAGCGATTGCGGACCTATATCCAGGAATTGCGCGACGAGAATCGAGACTCCGACGAGCCCGAGACGGGCGCGCCCGAACCGGAGGACGCAACGTCCGGCGAACCGGAGCCCGACGAACCCGAGGCCCCAGAGCCGGCCACCGAGGGGGAGCCCGCACCATGACCGTGGACGACGCCTTTCGCCAGATGATGCGCCGTGAGCCTCAGCCCTCGGCTGGGGCTCCAGAGGCGTCCCAGAAGGGCGGGGCCGAGCCCCTCACCCTGGAGGCGATCAGCCCCCGGCCGCGGTTTGAGTACGCGGACGTGGAGAAGCGCAGCCAGGTGGCCGAGGAGTACCGCATCCTGCGCACGCGCCTGCAGGTGGCCAGGCCGCGGCGCAACTCGGTGTTGGTCACGAGCTGCCGCCACGGCGAGGGCAAGACCACCACCGCGGTGAACCTGGCGCTGTCCATGGCCCAGCGACCCCGGCAGCACGTGCTCGTCCTGGACCTCGACCTGCGTCGGCCGCGCATCGGGCGGATGCTGGGCGTGGAGGCGGAGGTGGACCTCGTGGACGTGGTGCGCGGGCGCGCCTCGCCCGAGCAGGCCATCGTGTACGGCGAGCAGGAGAACCTGTACGCGCTCACGGCCCGGCGACAGTACGCGAACGCGACCGAGCTCATCGAGACGCCGGCCATGCAGCAACTGCTCGACCGTCTGCATGCGACCTTCGACTTCCTGGTCGTGGACGTGTGCCCGTGCCTGTCCACGGCCGACCCCATGGTGGTGGGTCCGTGGTGCGGGGGCGTGGTGATGGTGGTGCGCACGCGCCACACCCAGCGCGAGAGTCTGGACCATGCGATCCGGGCGCTGCGCGAGCACGAGGTGCCCACCCTGGGCGTGGTGCTCACCTTCATGAAGTACCTCATCCCGCCGTACCTGTACCGGTACCAGTATTACCACGATCCGTCGTATTACTACTACCGGTACGACACGCGCGGCCGCGCCGAAGAGGCGCAGGCCCACGGCTGACCCTCGCGGAAAGGACGCATGTACGAACAGCATTGGGGCCTGAGGCGACCGCCCTTTGACGAGGCCCACGCGGGCGAGAGCTTCGTGGACCTGGAGCGCCTGGCGCTGGCGCGCGCGCGGCTGCGGCACGTGTGCGCCCAGGGCCAGGGCGCGGCCGCGGTGGTGGGCCCGCCGGGCGTGGGCAAGACCGCGGTGGTCCTGTCTCTTTTGCGCGAGCTCGACGCCCAGGGATGGGTGGCCAGCTACGTGGGCGGTCCCCTGGGCGGCGCGCGCGACGCGCTGGGGGCAATCGCGCGGGACCTCGGGGGCGAGGGCGCGAGTCCGCTCGAGGCCATCGAGGCCGCGGTGGCCGTGCTCGACCGCGAGCGCCGGCGCGCCTGCGTCGCCGTAGACGAGCTGCATTCGCCCCAGGGGCGCGCGCTGCTGGAGGACCTGCGCATGCTCCTGAACATCGAGGCCGAGGGCCGTCGCCCCCTGAGGCTCGTGCTGGTGGGCCAGGACCCGCTCGTGGATGCGTTGCGCAGGACCAGCAGCTTCCACCAGCGGCTCGCGTACCTGTGGCGCATGGCGCCCATGACGGTCGAGGAGACCAAGCACTATATCCTGGCGCGGCTGAAGGCCGCGGGCTGTACGAGGGGGCTTTTTACCAAGTCCGCGGCCGAGCTCGTGTGCGCGCTCTCGGGCGGGTGCCCCAGGGAGGTGAACCGCCTGTGCGAGCTGGCGCTCGCCACCGGGTACGGGCTCGGGGCGGACAAGGTGGGCGAGGACCTCGTGCGCATGGCCGCCGCGGAACTGGGCCTCGCGCCGCGGCAAACGGCTGCCCCGGACGCCGCGCCGCCCCAGCCGCCGACCGGGGTGGACGAGGACGACTTGCTCGCGCGGACCCCGGCCGAGCCCCGCGAAGGGACCGACCAAGCCTCACACGGCGAGAAGCCCGCCTCGGACGACCTGCTCGCGCGCCTGTAAGCGGGCAGCCTGCGGTTCCTCTCTTCATCTTCACCCGAACCAGTGACTTTCGGCCCGGCACGCCAAGGCCAAGACCGGCGCGCCTACGCGTCCGGCGAAAGCAGCCAGACCTCGGCCGTCCGCGGCGGCAGGGTGCGCTCGTGGTCCAGGGCCTCGGTCACACCCTGGGCAAGCATCTCCTCATGCGGATGAATCGCGCGCAGCGTGCACGGGGTCTCGATCCCGTACAAGGCCGGGTCCACGGTCACGCAGGCCGGCTGCTCGGTCGCGGTGTGATTCACAAGCACCGCGCACAGGGTGCCGTCCAGCACGAAACAGCCGCTCAGCACCGCCGGCTGCTGGGGCCTGGATCCTTCGCCCTCGAGCGGTATGTCGATGCGCGCGCAGCGCACGGGCGCGGGCGGACGCCACTCGCCGAGGTTGAGCCACGTGCGCGCGGCCACATGCGCGCGCGCCAGCATCAGCATGTACTCGGTGTGGGGCCGGAACTTGTCCTTGTCCCAGTCGCCCGGGAAAAACGCGGCCAGCATGAGCTGTTGCCCGCCCACCAGGCACAGGG
>Ga0180432_10005318_pt1 | contig 17213 bp, 12 predicted proteins | sample SS_ome_10_FD_132414 | JGI IMG/M metagenome (GOLD analysis project Ga0180432, IMG submission 132414) | Hypersaline lake sediment archaeal communities from the Salton Sea, California, USA - SS_1_MS_2 metaG | ecosystem: Environmental > Aquatic > Non-marine Saline and Alkaline > Hypersaline >...
CGACCACCATGTCCTGCACGCCGTCCCCGTCCAGGTCATCAATCCCGTCCACCGAACGGCCAAAGGAACTGCCGGCCGCCATGGTGGGCGCACCGTTCGTACCGTCACTCAACTCCACGTAGCTCTTGACCGTTCCGTTGGTATTCATGAACAGCACCCACACGGCGCCGCAAGCGGTCTTGCCGTTACGGTCCACGCCCTGGCCACCGACCGCAATGTCCACGACCCCATCACGGTCCAGGTCACCGAGAGTCGACGACGACAGGCCGATGCCGAATGAGTCCCCGCCGTCAACCTCGGGTATCGTTGGTTGAAGAGGCGGCCCGCCGTTCGTGCCGTTACCGATCCTGACCGAACTCGCCACCGAGCCGTCGGTATTGAGGAACAGCACATCGATCGCGCCTCTGTCCGTGTCATCGCCGAACCCTCCCACGGCCATATCTTCGACGCCGTCCCGGTTCAGATCGCCGAGCGCCGCCATAGAAACACACCAGTATTCGCCTGCATCCCAGCCTGTGCGACCGCTGATCATGGCGTTGCTCTTGACCGTGGCGTCTGCGGCCATGAACAGGACGTACGCAGCACCCGACAAACCGTTCACGCCGTAGGCACCGACACCCAGATCGTTCACCCCGTCGTCGTTCACGTCGCCCAGAAGGGCTACCGACCCGCCGAACAGGTAGCCGTTCTGGAGGTCCGGACCGCCGTTGAACTGATCTCCGATCCTCTTATACTCCCTGACCGTCCCGTCGCTCCGCATGAAGTTGACATAGATGGTGCCGCTATCGGTTGTGGTATCGTCGTCCCCTGCTACTCCCACAACGTTGTCGTCCGTGCCATCCCCGTCCCAGTCACCGATCCCGCAGACGGAGAGTCCATACAGGTCGCTCGGGCTCAAGGGGTCCGAGATCTTGAAGGCGCTCTTGGCTGTCCCGTTCGTGTTCAAGCAGAACACCCAGAGCGCGCCGACATTTGCACCATCTACCCGGCCCGCTTCGTCGTCATTCGACGCGCCCGCCGTCAGGTCCATGATGCCGTCGCCGTTGATGTCCCCTATAGTGGCCGAAGACATACCCCAGCACAGGCCGTCGTCCTGCGCAAGGTTGGGTCCGCCATTGGTGTTATCACCAACCTTCTTGTACCCCTTGGCCTCCCCATCCGTCTCCAAGAACAGCACGTAGAAACATCCCTCGTTTGAGACGTCACCGTCATCGCCTCCGGCGCCCACGGCGATATCCTCCACGCCGTCACCGTCCAGATCGCCCAGCGCGCAGAGGGAGGACCCGAAAGCGTCATTATCGTCGAGCGGCGGGCCGTTGTTCACGCCGCTGGCGATGTTCGTGTAGCTATTGACAGTCCCGTTCGTGTTCATGAACAGGATCCAGACACTCCCTCTGTCTTGACCGCCGGTGTCGTCGTAGTACGTACCCGCCGCAATATCCTCAATCCCGTCATCGTTGAGATCACCGATACCGCACAATCCCCCGCCGAAGCGGTCCCCGGCATCCAGCGGAGGGCCGTTATTCACGCCGCTCGTGATCTTCACGGGCGATCCCTTGACCACGCCATTTGTCTGCATGAAGAGGATGTAGTTCGCGCCGGCTGAAGACTCGTCGAACAGGGCGTTGACAACGAGGTCAACGACCCCGTCGTCATCCAGGTCCCCGATGTTTGCGATGCAGTGCCCGAAGAAGTCACCAGCGTCCAAGCTTGGCCCGCCATTTTCCCCCTCCGTGATCTTCTTGGACTCGCGGACCGTGCCGTTCGTGTTCATGAACATCACGTAGATCGCGCCGGCGTCCGTCTCCCCGCGACTGTCATCGCCCGCGTCGCCGACCACGATATCCTCGACTCCGTCGTTATCGAGATCGCCCAGGGCTGCATTGCCGGGACCGAAGAAACTGCCATCGGTCAAGTCGGGCCCGCCCCCGATTTGGTCGCCGATCTTCTGCTGGGCTTTGACCGATCCGTCGGAATTCATAAGCAGCACGGCCACCTTCCCATAGGTGGTTCCCAGAACATCAACGACACCATCGCCGTCGAGATCACCGATGCCCCCGGCCCCTCTCCCAAACGCGGAGCCATCGCCCTCTCCCCGCAACACCAGGGCTGGGCTAAGCTGCGTCACCGCCTTGGCTTCGCCCACCGCTGCCCTGACCGTGGTTGCCGCCAGGCCCAGCACGCCCACCATGCAGACTACGACCCATACTCCGACCCAGTTCCGATGCGTTCTCATCGCACCCCTCCTTTGGTTGTTTGCCCCTCGGACCCTACGCTGTGAGTGCCCTCCCTGCTCCCCCGATCGTCGCGTATTATGCCAGAATTCCGAAGAATGTCACGGCCGATATGTGTGGGCGCGGCGCCAAGGGGGAGTATGGGAGTGCGGGGAGAGCGTGTCGCGTGTCGGGTGTCGCGTGGGGATCTGGAGTATGGGGGTATGGGAGTGCCGGAGTGCGAACATCGAAGGAATGGAACCGGCATTTGACGCGACCGTGGCGCGCTCTTATTGTTGTCTTTGTGATGCAATGTCGGGCACGAGCCGGTCGTAGAGCGGCCGCTGCAATTCTCCTGATGGCGGTCATAGTGGCTACGGGTCAAGGGAGGGCGGAAGTGATGGAGATTGATTTCATTACCGACCAATGCGAGCCGCGCGGCAACGGCATGGGGAACGGTAACACCTACATGTCACGAGTGGTGCACACGCGAGACGGTGTGTTCACCGCCCTCTTGCTGCCGGGCGGAAAGACTGGGGACAAGCGCTGGCAGCTCGCGTGGCGACGTGAGGACCGTTGGGTCAGGGATCCCGCGTGGCAGGGCGGGTCCTTTGTCGAGCCGCCCAACGTGCTGGCCGGGCGCGACGGCACGATCTACGTGATCGCCTGGCCCGCCGGCCGGCTCACGATTTGGTCCGGTAAGCCGGAGAACGGCACGCTGACCCTGAAGCACGGACCCGTTACCGGCATGCCCCCGAACAACTGGCCCTACTGTGTGGCAGGCATCGATGCCGAGGACAACATCGTCATCACCTCGAGCGATAACGAACTCGCGCCCTCGGGCTACCATTTTGCCCGGCGTGATGGGAATACGGGCCGATGGACCGTGCACCGGATGGAGCTGGACACACGCCACTGCAACGGGTTCGTGTTCCCGAAAGGCGCGGGCATGACCCTCGTGGGCGTAGTGGACGTATTGTGGGAAGTACTGGGCTACCGCAAGCCCGAAGGATGCCGGCACGACTATATCTGGGGCTCGTGGGTCCTTTGGCGCACCGACGCGCTGGCCGAGTCGGCCCCGCGCGAGATCGCGGCCCGGCGCGTGGCCCAGCGGGACGGCGAGTTTTGCCAATGCATGGCCCAGGACGCACTGATCGACAGCCGGGGTGTGACGCACATCGTCTACGGCGTTTGGGACACGACCACGGGGGGCAATCCCGAGTTTCGTCATGTGGCGGTTACTTCTCAGGGCAAACAGCTCTACGACGTGGATCTTCCCACGCACACAGTCGAGGATCACTGCTGGACCGGCTACCGGATGTTCGAGGATCAATGGCAACGGCTGTGGCTGATCCACCGGGACGGCCTGCTGTACCGGGTCGGACCCGACGGCAACACGGCCGGCGGGCCGGAGAAGCTGGACCTGGACGGCAAGGTGATGTGGTTCGGCTGGGCGGTGGCGGCGCCGCGCGGGGGCACGCCGCCGAGCGACGGCGTGGACGTGATCTTTCCGGCTCGTTCGGACAGCGTGCCCTGGTATCACGCGCGGATTCGGGTGCCGGAGCCTTCGCATTGAGAGGCAAAGGGGCGCGGCTTCAGGTTTCGGGTTTGGGGTTTTGGGTGTCGCGTGTCGGGTGTCGCGGTTGAGGGAGGAAGTGTCTTCGTGGGTGATGGTACGGACGCATCGTTACATGGGGTGCGGTTCCCGGCTGGCATGACGTGTCTGGGCGTACTGGCGCCCACGGACGTCGCCCCTGCTCTGACCCCCATTCAGGTCGAGGGCGCCCTGCGGCGTCCGATCCGGCCGGGGCCGGACCGGCCGACGCTGTTCGACCTGATCCAGCCCGGCGAGACGGTCTGTTTCGTCGTTTCCGATCACACGCGCCGGACTCGAACCGACGTCGTCCTGCCCTTCGTCCTGCGCGGACTCACGGAAAAGGGCTGCCGCCTGGAAGACATGTTTATTCTGATCGCTACAGGGATCCACCGCCCCCCCACTCCGTCCGAGATCGAACGCATCCTCGGCGCTGAGGTCTTTCGGGAGTTCCAGGGCCGGATTTTCCCGCACGATCCGGATGACGACCGCGGCCTGGTAGAAGTCGGGATGACGTCCCGGGGGCACCGGGTCCGGGTCAATCGTCGCGCGATGGAGGCCCGGCATCTCGTGCCCATCGGCGCGGCCACGTATCATTACCATGCGGCATTCGGGGGCGGCCGCAAGTCGCTCGTGCCCGGCATCGCGGCACGCGACACCATCGCGCACAACCACAGTCTCACGCTCGACCCTGATCACGACCAAATCCACCCGGCCGTCCGCCCCGGCATCCTGGACGGCAACCCGGTGTCTGAAGAGATGCTCGAAGGCGCGCGTCTGTGCCAGCCGACCTGTATCGTCAACACGGTCCTCACACCGTCCGGAGGACTTGCGGCTGTGTTCTCCGGAGACCTCGATGCCGCCCACCGCGCGGCCTGCCAGGCCGTCGAGCGGGTGTGCCGCATAGACGTGGCCCAACGCGCGGACATCGTCCTGGCATCGGCGGGCAGCGCCCTCAACTGGATCCAGAGCCACAAGGCGCTCTACAATGCCTTTTTGGCCCTCGCGCCCGGCGGCCGCGTCATCCTCGATGCGCCCTGCCCGGAGGGGATCGGCGACGAACGGTTCCGGCACTGGGTCCGCAAGAAGGATCCTGGAGCGATCTATCGTGCGTTGCGGCGCTCGCCGGAAGTGCTGGGGCAGACCGCCCTTTCCACGACCGAGAAGGCGGCACAGACGATCCTTGTTACGCGCATGCCGCCGCGCGATGCGGAAGACCTGGGCATCCGAACGGCGCCGGACGTGGAGACGGCGCTCCGCACGGCTGCGAACGAGATCCGGGAAAACCGACCGGGAGGTGCGGCTGCGCGCGGGCACGACGTCACGTATTACCGGATGCCCGGGGGTCGGCACACGGTGCCGTTTGTTCGGGATCCGTGCGGCGGAGCGGGGTGAGGAGAAGCGTATGGCGTAGGGCGTGTCGCGTGTCGGGTGTCGCGTGTCGGGGAGAGCGTGTCGGGTGAGGAGCGACGCGCTTTACCGTTCGATCGTGATGCTCCGGCGGATGAACGTGGGGGTGTCCAGGTCTTCCCCGTTCAGGATCGTCGGCTCCGTGTCGCGAAAGCGTCCCTTCCCGCCCGCGTCGAACCCGAGCTGGATCTGCTGCGGGCGCCGGCCGCCCTTGGCGCCGGCCGGTTCCGCGTCTCCCTTCTTCTTCGCGCGGGGCCCGGCGGCCCACTGCTCGGACGCGATCACGGTCACCGTGATCCGGCTCCGGCACTCCGCGTCCACGACCGTGCCCATGAACACATCAGCCTCCGCTCCGGCCGCGGCCTTGACGGCATCCATGATCTCCCCGACTTCCTTGAGCGCCAGATCCTCGCCGCCGACAATACTCACCAGCAGCGCGCGCGCAGAGGCTACGATCCGGCCCTCGTCGAGCAGCGGTCCCTGCAAAACGGCCTCGACGGCCCGGGCCGCCCGGTTCTTTCCCCTGCCCTCGCCGAAGCCCATGGTGAGCGAGCCGCTCTGCTGCGCAATCCGCTGCAAATCCGCAAAGTCGAGCGTGATCAACCCCGGCTGCGTGACCAGCCGCCAGACCGAGCGCGCGGCCGCCGCCAGGATTCGGTCCGCCTTCTCGAACCCCTCGGGCAGCCCCGCGCCGCCGGCCGTTTCGAACAGGCGATCGTTCGGCACCACAATCAGCGCATCGGATACCGCGCGCAGCTCCTCCACCGCCTCGTCCGCGATCTCCCGCTTCTGTGCGCCCTCGAATTCAAACGGGAGGGTGGCAAAACAGAGGGTCATCACGCCCGCGTCCCGCGCGGCTTCGAGAAGGACCGGCGCCGCGCCGCTTCCGGTTCCGCCGCCCAGGCCGGCCACCACGAAGGCGAGGTCCATGTCGGCGAAGAGGTTCCGGATCATCTGGAGATCGTTCTGCGCGGCCACGCGGCCGGTATGCGCGTTGCCCGCAGCGCCCAGGTCCCGCGTGAGCGTCGCGCCGATCTGGATCTTGGTCGTCGCGCGTGAAGCGGCCAGCGAGCGGGCATCCGTGTTGACGGCCGCGGTGCCGACGCCCGGCTTCCCGGCGCCGGCCAGGCAGTCCACGATCCGGATCCCGCCGTTCCCCACGCCTACCACGGATACGCGCGTCTCTTCCATTTGGCTCCCTCAACGCCCGAACAGCTTCCCGATCCAACTGCCCCACGTGGGGCCCTTCTTCGGGCCGGCCACCGTACGGAACCCGTACTGCACCAGCCCCGTGCAGGTCGCGTACTCAGGCCCCTCGGTCACTGTGGCCAAACCCGTCACGTTGCGCGGCCGGCCGATCACGGCCGGCACCCCGAATACGCGCGTCGCCAACTCCGCAATCCTGCGCAGGTGCGCCCCCCCGCCGGTCAGAACGACTCCCGCGCCGAGTTGCCGCAAGATGCCCTCGTGCTCGAGCCGTTTGCGAACCATCCTGAGCATCTCGTCCACCCGCGCGTGAATCACCGTGTGCAATGCTTTCAGGCTGACCGAGCGTCCCGGGAATCCGCCTTCGGGCGGCAGGGCCACACGCTGGCGGGGATCGGCATCGTCCCAGATCGCGGACCCCGCTTCCCTCTTGAGCCGCTCGGCCTGGGAAATCGGAATGCTGAACGCCAGCGTGATGTCGTTCGTCACGTGGTCGCCCCCGACTCCCAGCACCCCGGCGGCGGCGACCACGCTGCCGGCATACGCCAGGTAATCGGTCGTGCCCCCACCCAGATCGATCACGGCGACCCCGCTCTTCTTCTGTTCGGGCGTCAGCACGGCGAGCGCCGAGCACAGCCCGCTGAAGGCGACGTCCTGCACGTCGAGCGGGATCTTCTGGACGACGCGCATCGTATTGTGGAGGCGCGTCCGCACCCCGTGCAGCACGAGCGTATCGAGCGACAGCTTGCCGCCCTCCATGCCTTCGGGGCGGATGACCCGTTCCTGATCGTCAATACAGAAGTACTGGAAGATCGTGTGGAGGACCTCGCGATCCGTCGGCAGGTGAACGGCTCGCGACACCGCCGCGACCTGCTCGATATCCTCCTCCCTGATCTCGCCGTCCTTGTCCAGCACGGGCACGGTTCCACGGTTGACCATGCTTTCGATGTGGCCGCCCGAGATCGCCAGGTGTACCTGGCGGATCGTGACCTGGCTGCTCTCCTCGGCGGCCTGCAGCACGGAGCGCACGCAGATTGCGGCATTCTCGATGTCGATCACCTCGCCCTTGCGCACGCCGGAGGCCGGGTATTCCCCCATCCCGGTCACCATGACGTGGGCGTCTTCCCGGAGCTCGCCCACCATGGCGAGGATTTTCGAGGTGCCGATCTCGAGCGCTACCACAGGAGGAATGGCCACGTCATGCCCTCGCGCCGCCTACCGGCCGTAGATTCGGTCCCCAAACGTCGCGTCCAACTCTGACAGCCCGCGTCCCTCTTCCGACACGAGCGTCTCCCGGATTCCCTTCAGTCTCGCCAACAGGTGCGCCTGGGACTCCCGCGTGCCCTGGCCCATGCCCGGCCACGCGAGCTGCACCCGGGTGACGGGCCGCCCCACGGAAACAGACACGACCAGGTACTCGTCGCGGTCCACCTCCACGGCCCGCACGCGCAGGCCCAGTTTCGGATTGTCGCACATCGCGAGCACCTCGAGGGCCGCGAGCGCCGCACCGCGCAACCGGCTGCCGGGCTTCAAGTGGGCGTCGCGGTAGCCCTCGATGCTCGGAAGCGCGCGCAGGCCCGACCGGATGCCGAACACGTACCCGTCCCGATCCGCCACGAGCGAACCGCGCCTGCCGATGCGGGCCAGCGGATGCCGTTCCGCGACTTCGATGCGGAGCGTACCCGGCAGGTACCGGCTGATGCGCATGGCCCGCACGTTCGGGGCGCGCTCCAGAAACTTTGCCCGGATCTTTCCGATGTCCACCTTGAACAGGTTCATGCCCTCCCGGATGCCCGTGTATTCGCGGATCAGCTCCGCCGTGATGACCGGGCCGCCCGTGATCTCCAGACAGCGGATCGCGAACCGGTCATTTTCGGAATACAGCCGGCGCCCCGCCCAGCGTGCGCCCCACCAAAGCAGCGCGCCGCCCGCCACCAGAATGATCGGCACCAGCACGAACACGGCGGTCCGGGCCCCGCCCGTCCCACGCCGCATGTTCAACCGGCTGTGCATCTTCCAGGACGGCTGCCTGCCGAATTTCAGCTCGCCCCCACGCAGACTCCTGCCCGACAGTTCGATGTCACGGAACCACATCGCGCCTATGCCTCCCCGTTTTTCGCGCACCTCAGGATGCGGTCACAGAGTTCGGAGAACGCCATACCCACCCCCGCCGCCGCTTTCGGGAGCAGGCTCGTCTCCGTAAATCCCGGAATGCTGTTGACCTCGAGAACAAAGACGCCGCCGTCCTCGGCGTAACGAAAGTCCACGCGCGCGAAGCCGCGGCACCCGAGCACGTGGAACGCCTGCAGCGCCGCCTGCGAACACGCGCGCGCCACGGTATCGTCGACCGGCGCGGGAACCAGGTAGGAAGTCGCGCCCGGCGTGTACTTCGCGCGGTAATCGTACCAGGCGTCCGGCGCCGCGATCTCGACCACGGGCAGCGCCTCGTCCTCGACGATGCCGACCGTCAGCTCGCGTCCCGCGATATACGCCTCCACAATCACATCCGGACCGTGCCGCAGCGCGTCCTCGAACGCAGCGGGCCAGTCGGTCTCCTCACGGACCCGGTGCACGCCGATACTCGATCCCTGCCGCGCGGGCTTCACCACTACGGGCAGCGGCAGCCGCCTGCTCGCGCCGCGTTGCAGGACCTCGTAGGTCGGATGCGGGATGCCGCAGCGGTCGAAGATCCTTTTGCTGGCGACTTTGTCGAACGCCGTTTGGCTCGCCTCGGGTCCCGAACCGGTATAGGGCAGCTTGCGTTGCTCCAGCAACGCCTGCACCCGGCCGTCCTCGCCGAACTCGCCGTGCAGGGCCACGAACACGGCCTGTACCGGCTCGGGAATATCCAACGCGCGGCCCGTCACGTCGATCTCGACGACCGTGTAGCCGGCTTGCCGGAGTCCGTCCGCCACGGCTGCGCCCGAACGCAGGGACACGTCGCGCTCGGCGGAAGGGCCTCCCATCAGCACGGCCACGGTATCGAACCGACGCCGGCCTTTCACGGAATCATGCAAAGTACCTGACCTCATTTTCCAGGCGCACCCCGTACTGCTCGGCCACCGCCCGACGGACTTTCTCGATCAACGCCTGCACGTCGCTCGCGGACGCGCCGGGCGCGGTCAAAATCACGTTCGCGTGCCGGGCCGATACGCTCGCCCCGCCCACGGCGGCGCCTTTCAGGCCTGCCGCCTCAATCAGACGTCCGGCCGCCTTTCCCTCGGGATTCCTGAAGACCGACCCGGCCGACCGGCGCCTCGGCATTGCGGACCGTCTCGCGCGGTAACCGGCTCGGCGCGCTGCAAGGTCCGCCGGACGCCCCGGCCGCACCCGGAGACCCGCTTCCACAACGATCCGGTTCTCGAGCCCGCCGCAACGACGATAGCCCGGAGTGAGCATCTTCCGATTCACTATACACTCCGACCCGTCGCGGTTCAAACAACGAATCCATACGACCTGTTCGCAGATCGCTTCTCCCCACGCGCCGGCGTTCATTTGCAGCGCGCCGCCGACCGTGCCGGGAATGCCTTCCAGGAATTCGAGACCGGTCCGCCCGCGCGACTCGAGCCGAGCCAGAAGCGCAGACAGCCGCAGGCCGCCGCCGGCCGTGACCACATCGTCCGCCACGCGGACCCGGCGAAACTCGCGCCCGGTCAGTTGCACGGTCAAGCCCCGGACCCCCAGGTCGCTTACCAGCGCGTTGCTGCCGGCGCCCAGCACGTGCAGAGGGAGCGTGTGCGCGTGTGCCCACTTCAGGAGCGCAGCCAGATCGGCTGCGGATTCCGCGCCGGCCCAGAGATCGGCCGCGCCGCCCACCCGGAGCGTGGTCCGGCCCGCCAGCGGCTCGCGGAACCGGACCTCGGTCCCGCCGGACCGGACCGGCAGCCGCGGGCGCCGGGCGCGCCCCTGCTCGGCCGCCCACTGCGCGATCTTCTCCACGTCCCCGGCGCCGATGACCAACAGGCTATCGCCGCGTTGCCGTTCGCCGCGCAGGTACCCCCATGCCTGCTCCAGAGAAACGGCCACGGTCACGACCGGCTTCGCGCGCCCGCCGGCCGGGCGCCCGGCAAAATGCTCGTACAGATCCCACACCGTTCCGCCGGGCCGCGGCTTCTCGGAGGCCGCGTAGACGGGGACCAGCACCAACCGGTCGAGCCCGGCGAACGCGGACGGAAAATCCGGGCCGAGCGCGCGGGTGCGGCTGTAGCGGTGCGGCTGGAAAACGCCCAGGAGCCGGCCGGCCCGCCGCGCCCGCCGGGCCGTCCGGATCAGGGCCGCGATCTCGGTGGGATGGTGGGCGTAATCGGAGATCACCCGGATCCCGCCCCGCCGCGTCACGCATTCGAAGCGGCGGCGCGGCAGGCTCAGCCCCGGCAAAGCCGCGCGGATCTCCGCGGCTGGCAATCCCATCTCCAGCCCCACGGCGGCCGCCGCCAGCGCGTTCAACACGTTCTGGCGGCCGGGCACGCCCAGACGCAGCCCGCGCAGCGTGCCGCCCCGCCAGACGATATCGAAACGGGTGGCCGCGGCGCTCTCGCGTACGCGAACGGCGCGTACGTCCGCGCGGGCGGAAAAACCGTAGCCGACAGACTCCGCAACGTCCCGGCCGAGCGCCGCGGCCCGCTCGTCGTCCGCGCAATAGAACACACGCCCGGCCGTGTGACGGATCAGTCGGCGAAAGCACGCCTCGAGAGACGGCGCGTCGGCGAAATGCTCGGCGTGATCGAACTCGACATTCGTGATGACGGACCGGACGGGACGGTACAGCCCAAGCGTCCCGTCGCTCTCGTCCGCCTCCACGACCATCGCCCGTCCCTTCCCGGCCGCCGAGACGCCGCCCAGCCGATCGGACTCCCCGCCGATGCACCAGGACGGATCGCGGCCGGCGCGCATCAGTATCTGGGCCAGAAACGTGGCGGTCGTGGTCTTGCCGTGCGTGCCGGCCACGGCGACGCCGTCGCGACCCGTCAGCAGCGCGGCCAGTACGGCGCCGCGCCGGAAGACCGGGATGCCGTGCGCGCGCGCCCGGCGCAGCTCCCCCGTGCGGGGGGAAACGGCCGAGCTGCGCACCACCCAGGTCACGCCGGCGTCCAGGTGTCCGGCATCGTGACCCGTTTGAACGCGGATGCCGCGCTTCGCCAGCCAGCCGCTCATCCGGTTGCAGGCCGGATCGCACCCCGACACGCGGAACCCGCGCGCGCGCAGCAGGTTGGCCAGGCCCGCCATGCCGATCCCGCAGATCCCCACCAGGTGCACGTGCCCCTTTCGCCGGTTGAGGATGCTGCAAAGCACGGAATCGTCACGGCCCGGCCTGGCGCGGGGACCGCTCATTCCCCGACCCGCGCAGGCTGGATCGAGGGCTCGACGATTTCGCGGATGACGTACACGGGCTTTCCCTGCGATTCGTGCCAAGTGCGAATCTGAATCTCGGCCAGCAGCCCCATGCAGACGAACTGCATGGCGAACGCCAGCAGCATCAACGGCGTGATGATCCAGAACGGCCGCTTCACCAGAAACGGATCGAACCAGCCGAACGCGCGGTCGGCGACGAGCAACGCGATCATCAGCACTGCGGGCACGCCGAACAGCGCCCCGATCCTGCCGAAAATCTGGATCGGCCCCCGGCTGTACTGCAGCAGGAATTTTACGGTCAGCAGGTCAAGGATCACGCGGAACGTGCGTGAAATCCCGTACTTCGAGGATCCGGACACCCGCGGGTGGTGCGCGACTTCCACTTCCCCGACCGTGCCGCCCACCCACCGCGCCAGCGCGGGAATGAACCGGTGCATCTCCCCGTAGAGGTGCACATCACGCATGACCTCGCGCCGGTAGGCCTTGAGCGTGCATCCGTAGTCGTGCAGGGGCACGCCCGTCATCACGCTGATCAGCCGGTTGGCAATCATGGACGGCAGCCGCCGGCTCAGAAACGGATCCCTCCGGCGGCGGCGCCAGCCGCTGATCACGTCGTACCCGCGCGCCATCTCCTCGAGCAGACGCGGAATGTCGGCGGGGTCGTTCTGCAGATCCGCATCGAGGGTCACGATGATGTCCCCGGCCGCTTCCCGGAAGCCCGCACTCATGGCCGCGGTCTGGCCGAAGTTCGTCCGCAGGCGGATCAGCCGCAGCCCCGGATAGGCACGCGCCAGCTCCACGAGCTTGTCCCAGGTGCCGTCCGTGCTGCCGTCGTCCACCAGGAGCACTTCGTAGGAGCGCTGTATCGCCGACAGCGTCTCGTGCAGCTTCTCGCACAATCGCGCTACATTTCCGATCTCGTTGTAGATCGGCACCACCACGGACAGATCCGGCATGTCGCTTCCTCCCCGCGTTCCGCCGGGAACGCACTCACACACGCTGTCCCGCTACCATATCGCGCGCCAGAAGGCACGACGAATCTTTTCCGGCAGCGGCACGAACATCGAACGTCGAGGGAAAAGAGAGGCCCGAATCACGAGCCGCTGGGGCAAAGACTTTCTTCCGACTTCGATGTTCGGCGTTGGATGTTCGATGTTCAACGTTCGGTCGCTGATTTCAGGGAGCGCGGGCCTTGCTATCCCGGCGGACGGTGCGGTAGAGTGCGGATCCGGGAGGCCCGGCATGCCCGAAAAGATCTCTGCATGCATCACGGCGGGAAACGAGGAGAAGAACATCCGCCGGTGTCTGGAAAGCGTCCGCTGGGCGGACGAGATTGTCGTGGTGGACAGCTTCAGCACGGACCGGACGGTCGAGATCTGCCGGGAATACACGCCGCTCGTCTACCAGCACAAGTGGCTGGGATACATCGGCCAGAAGAACCTGATCAAGGATATGGCGGCCGGGCCCTGGATCCTCTTCATCGACGCCGACGAAGAGATTTCGCCGTCGCTGCGGGACGAAATCCTGGCCGAATTCCGCACGGACGCCTCCCGGGGCGTGGACGGCTACGAGTTCCCGCGCCTCGTCCGGTACCTGGGCCGCTGGATCACCCACGGAGACTGGTACCCGGATCTGAAGCTGCGCCTTTTCCGCAAGGAACACGGCACCTGCAGCGGCCAGGAGCCGCACGACCGGATCACGGTCCAGGGACACGTGAAGCGCCTGGACTCCCCCATGCACCACTACACCTACGACGGGATCTCGGACCAGCTCACCACGGTCAACCGCTTCTCGACCATCAGCGCCGAGGGCCAGCATGAAGACGGCCGGCCCTTTCGGCTATGGGACATCCTGCTCCGGCCGCCGGCCCGGTTCCTGCGGGGATACGTGCTGCGGCGCGGCTTCCTGGACGGAGTCCCGGGGCTGATCATCGCGGTCGTGTCCGCGTTCGGCGTCTTCGCCAAGTACGCCAAGCTCTGGGAGGCGCGATCCGCGCCCGACGATCAGAAGAGCGTGTAGATGAACGGCGCGGCGGACTGGCCGGCGAATACGAGCAGGGCCATCAGCAGCAGCACAACCAGCATCGGCACGATCCACCACACCTTGTTGTGCCATGCGAATTCCACCGCTTCCCCGAGCAGCCGTCCCAGATGCCGTAAGAAGATCATTTGGAGATTCCTCGACTCCGCTGCGCTCCGCTCGGAATGACAGTCAATTGCCTTACGGATTTTTCCATCACGACACTCTAGTCCAGCACGTAATCCTCGCGCCAGTCGCCCGCCTCGCGCCACGGCGGCTGGTCCTCCTTCAGGAGGAGGTACGAACCCAGCGCGAGGCAATCCATCTTCGTCCGCATGAAACAGCGGTACGCGTCTTCCGGGGTGCAGACGATCGGCTCGCCCCGCACGTTGAACGAAGTGTTGATCACGATACCGTATCCCGTCCGCTCTTCAAAGGCCTTTATGAGGTCGTAGAAGCGCGGGTTCGTCTCCCGGTCCACGGTCTGGACCCGGGCCGAGCCGTCTACGTGCGTAATGGCCGGCACATCCGAACGGGCGGCGTGAATCCGCTCACGGAACGGCCGGTCCCCGTCGCCGTCGCCCGGCAGAAGCCGGTCCTTCCTCACGGGCGCCACCAGCAGCATATACGGCGAGGCACGGTCCAGGTCGAAGAAATCGCCCGCGCGTTCGACCAGGCAGGACGGCGCGAACGGTCGGAACGACTCCCGGAACTTGATCTTGCGGTTCATCAGGGACTGCATCTCCGGCGACCGCGCGTCTCCGAGGATGGACCGGTTGCCCAGGGCCCGGGGCCCGAACTCCATGCGTCCCTGGAACAGCCCCACCACCTTCTGATCCGCGATCAGCCCGGCGATGCGCGGGGCCCATTCCGCTTGGGACAGTTTGCCGGCCGGGTATCCCCGCGCCCGGAGGAAGGCTTCGATCTCTGCGTCCGGAAAGGCCGGACCGAGATAGGCGCCCTTCATCGCGTCTCGGGCGCCGTCCGCCCGTCGCTCGTGGTTCCGGACCATGTGCCAGACCAGCAGGGCGGCGCCGACGGCGCCCCCGGCATCACCCGCCGCCGGCTGAATCCAGATGTCCTCGAAGGGACCCTCGCGCACCACGCGGCCGTTGGCCACGCAGTTCAGCGCCACGCCGCCGGCCAGGCACAGCTTGTTCTCTCCCGTCACCTCGCGGGTGTGGCGGGCCATGCGCAGCACGATCTCCTCGGTTACGGCCTGGATGGACCGTGCCAGATCCATTTCGCGTGCCGTGATCTCGGATTCGGCCCGGCGAGGCGGGCCGCCGAACAGGGCATCAAACCGGTGGTTCGTCATGGTCAGCCCGTCCAGGTATCCCATGTAGTCCATGTTCAGGCGGAACGAACCGTCCTCACGGAGATCGACCAGGTTCTCGAGAATCGTGTCCACGTACCGCGGCTCGCCGTAGGGCGCCAGCCCCATCAGCTTGTACTCGCCCGAGTTCACCCGGAACCCCGTGAAGTACGTGAAGGCCGAGTACAGGAGTCCGAGCGAATGCGGGAAGGACAGTTCCTTCATCACCTCGACGCGCCGTCCCTCCCCGCGGCCGATCGAACTGGTGGCCCACTCGCCCACGCCGTCCATGGTCAGGATGGCGGCGCGCTCGAACGGGGACGGAAAAAACGCGCTGGCCGCGTGGGACTCGTGATGGTCGGCGAAGTACAGCTCGTCGGGCTGCCGGATGCCGTTCTTCTGCAGCGTGGTCTCGATGTGCAGGGGAATCCACAGCTTCTGTTTCATCCAGATCGGCAGGGCCATCATGAACGAGCGCAGCCCGCGCGGCGCGACCGAAAAATAGGTCTCCACAATGCGGGCGAACTTCTTCAGCGGCTTGTCGTAGAAAGCGACGGCGTCCAGCCCGTCGGGCGCCACGCCGCCTTCGGCCAGGCAGTAGCGCACGGCTTTCACGGGGAAGCCGGCGTCGTGTTTGCGCCGTGAGAACCGCTCTTCCTGGGCGGCGGCGACGATCTCGCCGTCGTGCACCAGGGCCGCGGCCGAATCATGGTAGAATGCGCTGATCCCGAGAATCTTCATCAGTACTGCTTGCGATAATCGCGCCGTTGCCCCGCGGCGCCGCAGGAAGTCCAGCACGTGCGCTCGCCCGACGGGAACCGACGCTGCATCGGGTCCTTCCCCCTGAGTCCCAGCGCGATCCGCGCCGGAACAATCACGAGATAGAAGAAGGGGACCAGAAGCGCCCAGGTCAGGGCGCAACCGACCGCCGCCGCGAATCGGCCCATGGCCCGGCCGAAACCCCGATAGAGCGGCGGCGCCCACAAGCCGCTCACGGCAATGAAAATCGCCACGCCGCCCGCCACGGCGCCCGGGATCAGGGCCCCGAGTCCGAAGACCAGTGCCAGACTCACGGCCGCCGCTACGGCGAACCGGGCCAGCACCTCGGCGCGGCGCGGCGCAGCCGGCGAGGGATCGTCCGCCGCTTCCCGCCAGGGCCAGACCACCCGCGCGACCTCCTGTTCATGTGGTCCGGACATCCGACGCCTCTCTCGCTTCCTTTGCGGCGGCCGCGTTGCGGCGCAGACGCCGGATGACCTCTGCCGGCCGGCCACGCCGCCCCTTTCGTTCGGTCAAAAGCGGGCATTGTAGCAAAATCCGACGGACCGACGCAACCGGCGCGGCCGGATCGAACCGGCCGGACAGCCGCGCGGCGTAGGCGCCCAGGATCCTCTCCTCGCCGGCGAACGGCAGCGGGTCCGACCCTGCCACAATGCCGAACCCGCGCCCGGCGGCCCGGCCCATGAGTCGCGGCTCCGGCCAGCCGGCCGGACGGAGGGTCGTGTCGCCGAGCAGGAAACGGCCGGGCTCCCCCTCCTCGATCAACGCGCTGATGACCCGTCCACGACCGAAGAACCACTTCCCGGGCGCCCAGCTCAGGACGGGCACGCCCCCGGCGTCCCGTATCTCCTTCAGCGTCTCGCGCACGGGACGGCCGTCCGAAAACGGACCGCGCGTCGCCAGGGCAAGCACTTCGATCCGCTCGCGCGTGACGACCTGTCGGCCCGCAAACAAGTAAAGCGGAGTTTTCCCGTCCTCCGCAAGAAGCAGCACGTCCTCTTCCGGCCCCCGTTCCACCCAAAACCGGCCGACCCGCTCCCCTGCTCGGGCCCACAGCCGCGCGAAGAAGTCGCAGTCGGTTCGCTCGGCCAGGAACCCGGCCCGGCACGCGTCGGGATCCAGCTCGCGCAGCCGGTCGGCCAGGCCTGCAAGCGCGCGGTCCAGGTCGTAGCACTCGTAGAGGTGCACGTGCGTGTCGGCGATGAGGGACGGAGTGTCGCGTGTCGCGTGTCGCGTGGCGCGTGGCGCGTGTCGCGTGTCGGGTGTCGCGTGGCGCGTGGCGGGTGCCAGAGAAGGGGGGAGGAGTTCGGCGTAGCAGGCTGCG
>Ga0180432_10005322_pt1 | contig 17198 bp, 20 predicted proteins | sample SS_ome_10_FD_132414 | JGI IMG/M metagenome (GOLD analysis project Ga0180432, IMG submission 132414) | Hypersaline lake sediment archaeal communities from the Salton Sea, California, USA - SS_1_MS_2 metaG | ecosystem: Environmental > Aquatic > Non-marine Saline and Alkaline > Hypersaline >...
GGGATTAACAGAATCCATTAGGTCTATCCTTGGTAGACCAAATATAGAATACTTTGATGCAAAGACAGGAAGACCAAAAACTACAGTTAAAACTGGTGAGAAGAAAGGATTTTCTGCACCAGGTACATTCCAGAGAACCCAACAACAATTACAATTATATTGGAATTATTATGACTCTGACAATACTGTTTGGGCTGCAACTAATTCATTAGCTTTTAATACTGTTATGGTAGGATACGATATTGTATCAGAAAATGAAGAAGCTAAGAAGGTTATTGAGAAGTGGTGTAAAAGAGTTGATTTGCAAACACACTTACTTGATAGTGTCATTTATGCAGTTGTATTTGGTGATGCTTTCCTTGAAGTTATTGGAAACAAGAAAGGTGAGCCATCAAGTCTTAAAACAGTAGATCCAAAAACTATGGAAATAGAATATGACAAATTTGGTGTTGTTCAATACTACATGCAAAGTCTTGGCAAAAGAGACAAGACAGGAATTCCAAAACTAGAGACTGAAAGGATTTGTCACATAAAATTATTTTCAATGCCAGATGGGCCTTATGGTATTTCTATGTATAAGGCTAATCTAGAGGCAATCCAAAACAAAATTAAAGTAGACAGAGCACTTACAAATGCAATCATAAGACATGGCACATCTAAATTAGTATTCACTGTTGGCTCAGAAAAAGATGGTAAATTACCTCCACCTGCTGTGCTTGATGCAATAGAAAGTGAGGTAGAAGATATCGATGAGAAGAATGAATTCATTGTCCCATGGAATGTAACGGTACAATCCATAGATGAGAATGGAATTCAAGGTGTAGAGCAATATTATGACTTTGCACAAACTGAGCTGATTATTGGTATGATTTGCCCTGAGGAAGCATTGGGTATGGGCAAAAACACAACTAATGCCACATCTAAGACTAAGGCAATATTATATGAGAGAATGATTAGAACATTCCAACAAAGGATAGCTAGAACAGTTGAGAAACAATTATTTACTAGAGTCTTACAATCTAATGGATTTGATCCAGAAGAAGTGTATGTGGAAATTAAATTTAAAAATGTAACTAGTGAAGACGATGCTATGGAAGCTAAATGGATGGGTAATCTTATTAGAGGATTCCGCTCTTCAACTGTAAAACCTTTCACAATTAATGAGATTAGAAAGAGATTTGGTGAGCGTGAATTGGACATACCAGAAGCTAACACTATTTTATATGGTGAATTTGAAGAGGGTGGAGACCAAAATGAGCCTGGTGATGATGGAATGGAAGAAGACCCAGAATTAGATGACATGGATGAGAATGCTAAAGAAGACATGAAAGAAGAACTAAATGAGGAAGAATGATGTCTACAAAGAAAAGATTAACGGTTCACAATGTATCGTTCGAATACAATGATAAGATTGTGAGTAAAAACACTGATGTTAGAATGTATCGTGATGTAGTTATGATTGCACCTGGAACGTTTACTGATTCAATTACTATGGCTCCAGTCAATTATTCTGCTGATGTATTATCAAGGACTTCACATAAAGTAAGATCAAACTATCTAAATATTGATCATTCACATAGAACTTTAGATAGAGTTGGTAGATTCGTCAATCCCTACTGGGATGGAGAGAAAGTACGCGCTGATCTGTGGATTTATCCAGTAACTCAGAATGCAAGAGACACTATTAGTCTTATTGACGAAGGATTAGTCAACTGGTTATCAGTTGAACTAATGACTGAAGATGAATGGGATATACATGATGAGAGGAATGTCGTGGACTTAGAATATATAGGTCTAGCAGTAGTGACATCTCCAGCATGTAAAGAATCACTTATTGATGAGTATGGTGAGAATCCTCCAGATTGGTTGTACGAATAATGAAATCACTTCACGTAGATGGTTGTCCATTTTGTAAAATCTTCGAAGAATTATATCTTCCTACTGAATTGTATTATCCTAAAGCGTCTGAGATTAAAAAGTTTGATGACTTTGTCATCATAAATTATAAAAAGAAACATATTGTTGTTGTGACGGACCACGTCCAATCTGTTTCAAAAGAACAGTGGGGCAGAGTCCTTTATAAATGTAAAGAACTATATGGTCAGGGAACACGTCTTAAGATGAAGATGTATCCTATAAGAGACCATTGGTACGCAGAAATAGTCTGCTCTAATCAGAGAGACTATACACAAAAAGATTTAAGAGGCCAATAATGCCTAAAGTAAAACCTGGAGAGAATAAGAAAGACTTCATTGGTAGATGTATACCAATTGTTGAATCTGAAGGCTATGAACATGACCAAGCCGTTGCTATATGCTATTCTATTTGGGAGAGACGTAAAGATAAATAACATGTATGTAATGTATGTTATAATTTAATATAAGAGAACTTAAAATGAGTAGACTAACAAAAATATTGGAATATGCAAACTCTCCTCCAAACAAACAGAAAAAACTGTTAGAACAAAAAGACTTTCCCTCTGACATGAAGAAGCTATTACTTGACACTCCATCAGAGTCATCTGATTTGGTTCGTCGAGAAGCTATTGGTGCAGTTGTTGAAGGTGCTAAGTCAAGAGAGAGTTGCAGAAAACTCTTACCAATCATAAATACTAATAGTAATACGGTAAAAATAGCATATGGAGCTACTCCATCTGGTGTATATGCACAATATGTATCTGACGGTGCTGCGATTCCTATAATGACTAATAATTACACATCTGGAAATGCTACTATTAAGAAAGCTGCAGTAAGACCAGCAATCACAATGGAAATGATTGAAGACGGTCAATACGATACAATTGAATTGGAGCTTCGTAGAGCTGGTGCTTTGTTAGAAAACAAACTTAATCAGCAAGTAATGACTACATTACTAGATGGTGTTAGTGGACCTGCAAATGTTGATCCTACAACTCATGTAACTATTGCAAACATTGGTGAAGTAAAGAGCAATGTTGATGCATATGGTTGGATGGCTGATTCAGTATTTATTCACCCTGCTGCGTTTGGCTGGTTATATGATGAAGCCAATGTTTCTGACATTGTTGATGGAACGCATAATCTATTAGGAATGAAAACTGCAATTGTTGATTGTGTAACTGATGGAACTGGAACAGCGTATTGGGATGACACAGACAATACGAACCATTATTATGGTCTTGTGTTTGATTCATATAACTTTGGTTATATAGCAATGCGAGAAGATATTAATGTAAAAGGTTACAAAGACCCAGTACATGATTTGGTAGGAATGAATGTATCAATGAGATTTGGTGTTGGCATCATGAATGCTAATGCTGGATGTAGAATATTATCTAAGTAGGTATCCAAATGACAAATCTGGCAGAACGAATTGGTAAATTAGAGAAAATATCACAAAGACTTCTTGCCGAAGAGAAAGGATTTGATTTAGGTGAGTGCGAAGCTGGTACACTAATATCAAAAAATCCATTTATGGATACCTTATTTATATTTCTTGACCACCTTGAGACGTTTGCTATGATAACAGAACCAGACGATTCTGTTATATATGTTAATCAACCAATGATTGATTGGCTTAATAAACTTGGAGCATCATTTGATTTAAAATCTAAAAAACCTTGGTGGGAACAAATTGGATGGGCAACAAATCCATCTGATAAAGGAATTTGTACTCAAGAATGTATGCAAAAAAGGAAAGTGATAAATCATTATGTGCCATCAAGATATATTGATGGACTTAGATACGAAGTTATGTGCATACCATTAAAATATAATGGTGTTGCTGCTGTTTTGTCTTTAATAAGACCTGTTGATACTAATGACTGATGAACAAAGATGGATGGATTTAGCTGAATTTCGAGGAGAAACAATTGAAGCAATGAAAGCCATTCACAGAGAACTAGAAGATATAAAGGATTCGCAAAGAAGAATTTCTGATAAATTTGATAATCATTGTATGGATTTTGTAACATTGAAATCTAAGGTAGCTGGTATGGCTGTAGGCATCAGTATGGTAACATCAATTGTTGTTGGTTTAATAATGTTAATGTTAGGTGTATTATGAGTGATATAAATATTGTAATAAAAGATAGCCTCTCTGATAATGAGAAGGAATTCATCGAAAAAGAATTAGCTACATTGTCAGATAAAATTAAGTATGACTTAATATCTTATGATGATAGAGATCACATAGAGTTTGACTTAAAAGGTGGTCTTGAAGTTGTAAATAAATCTGATGATGGTCGTAGAGTTATTGCTGGCTATGCTAGTGTTGCAGTGGTAGATGATGACAATCAATATATACCACCAAAGGTATTAGAAGATGGTCTTAGGACTCTAATGGCTGATGAATCTTATGCTAACTTAATGGTAGTTCACCACAACATACAAATAGGAAAACTTCTTAGTGAATATAAAGATTTACAGACCAAAGTCGATGACAAAGGTCTATTTATTGTAGCAGAAATACGTAAGGACTTAGAGACAGCAAATAGTATCTGGAGTAAAATCTTAAATGGGATTATGAAAGGATTCTCCATCGGAGGAGAAATTATAGAGAAACATAACCATTGTGATGAAGACAGATGTTATGAAATGATAGATAAAATTAATTTGTTTGAAGTCTCAGTTTGTAGCAATCCCATCAATAGTCCATCAGGATTTGAGATTGTTGCGAAGTCAAATGTAAGTGAAAAATGTGAATATAAGGACGATGACAATATGTCAGAAAATAAAGAAGAATTGGATACCAATGACTGTAAAGATTGCGATCCAAAGGATGTAGTCGAAGAGAAAGTAGAAAAGACAGAAGAGACCGAAGTTGTTGAAGAAAAGGTCGAAGAACCTGTTGAAGAGACAGAAAAGGCGGATCCTATGGAAGCTATCATGAGTCAGATGGAGGACTTGTTTAACAAGTTTTCAAGTTCAATTGTCGATCAGTTTGATACTATTATGAAGTCAATTAACGAACCAGAACCAGTCGAAACAGAAACCGAGGAAAAGTCCGAGGACGAAGTTACAGAAGAGAAAGTCGAAGAGACTGAAAAATCTGAGGACAAAGAATTTGAATATGCCATTAAAGCTCGTGACGATGCAATCAAAGGTTACGAAGAAAAAATTGGTGAACTCGAAAAAACTATCAAAGACCTCTCAGCCAAAGTTGAGAATCTTGAGAATGTTGAAGAGACTCCAAAGACCACACACGAGGTCGAAGAGGAAATCATCAAAGATTCTGGTATCATCATTAAACATGGTCGAGTTTACAAAGCTTAGACTCATGTGTAATATGTTGTAATTTATTTGTTAATGTTTAAATAATATAGGTGATATAAATGGCGATGACATTTGCTGCAATTACCGAAGATATTATTGTAGAAGAAGGCACTTTTGGTATGAACTTCGTTGCTTCTGGTACCATCCTTGGTGGAGAGGGAGTCGAAGTTGTTGGTGAGACTACAGGCTATGGTCGAGCAAAAGTTAAAGTTGCTTCACAAGATCATGGTAATTATCTTGCATCAACTAGCTGCTTTATCGGTGTGGCTGGTGGCCCAGCAACTGATGGTAACCCAGTGACTGTTTACCCAGTTGGTAACAAGGTTACTGTTCGTGCATCTGGTGCAATCACTGCAGGTGATGCAGTTAAAGCCGTATCAAAAGGTTTCTTCAAATCACAATATCTTCATGCATCTGGTGCTGCGCATCAGGGAATTGCATTGGAAACCTTCACTAGTAATGAGATGGGTATTATCTTACTCGTCTAAATTTAATTTCATTCTTTCATAAAGAATACACATGTATGTTTTATTATGTTCCTAATAAATAGGTGATAAAATGAGTCGACTAACGAAGATGCTCGAATATGCTTTCGCAGGAAATGCAGAACAATCCCGAATGAGACAAAAAGAATCTTTCAAGACTACAGTTTTGGATACAATTCCAAAAGCTGAGAAAGAACTTTTGATTTCAGAGGGTATGAATTCTACGTCTCTCTTGCAAACTGAAGTATACAACACTATCCTTGAGGGTGCACAACCTGAGATGGTATGCAGAAACATTTTCCCAACGATTACAACCGACACTAACCAAATTCGTATTACTTATGAATCAGGTTCACTTGGCCTAGCCGAGGAAGTTGCAGAGGGAGCAGCTATACCAATTCATACAGAGAATTTCAATACACACAACATTGATATTAAGAAAATTGGTGTCCGACCTGTGATTACTAATGAACTTATCGAAGATGGTCTTTGGGATATGGCTGAGTTTGAACTTAAAAGAGCTGGACAAAAACTTGAACACAAGTTTAATTACGATGTAATTGGTGAAGCTACTGATTTAGATACGTATAGTTCAATCGGATCAACTAATGCTGGAGGTACTTGTACCGTCCAACAGTTAATTACTGCAATTAAGGATATCCATAACAATGATCAGTTCCCAACTGATATTATCCTTACTCCAACTGCATATGCTAGCTTGATATCTGGTTCAAACATCTTAGAGGCAAACAAAGCAGGAGATAACAAAGCACTCAGAAACTATGATATTGGATCTGTTCTTGGTCTTAAAGCACATATGCTTACAGTTGATGGACCTCCAAGTCCAACTACTAGTTATCAGTGGAATCATGGCTATGATACCGCAGTTGATATCGGTGCTGTTATTTGTGATCCATCATATTGTATGATTGGAATGCGAAGAGACCTTACCATTGAGCAATATGACGACCCAATCCATGATTTGGTTGGTATTGCTGCAACAATGAGATTTGGTGTCAAAACAGTAGATCAAACAAAAGCTCACATCTTGTACCATTAGATAAGATGCGTAATCCGCACCTTATTTTTTATTTTTTTATGTATGTTATAATGTTTAACTATTGGAGATAAGAATGTTACACGGACGTGGAGATAACTTTCAATTGACTAAAACATTTCTAAAGCTAAGAAATAAAGGACTTAGAGATAGAACTGATTTGACCGATGAAGAAATTGAAGAGGCAAAAATTACTGGTATAGAAGGTCTTGGTGGAACTGATGATACAAAGACTTACATACGTAAGAACATGCCAGTCAATTCTGAGAAGAGTCTAGTGAAAGTTGATAGACGGAAAGCTTATCCACAGCTTGGAGAAAAAGGTGAAGTAGATGAGTGATTACAGTCCATCTTTAGTTTATGAATATGAAGTAAGAAATGCATTCACTCCGCCACTAAACTATGACGATATTTCAAAGGTAGATCTTCTAACTAAAATAGAACTTGTAGAAGACTTTATTAAACACAGATACTTTGATAGTAGTATGCCTACAAGGACACAAGCAAAATCTGCTGCTTTAATGATTGTCATGTCTCGAGTTGTTAGAGGCAATCCTGAATTAGCAAAGAAATATTCTGAGTTACAGTCATTAGAACTTGGTGACTATAAGGTAGCTTTCAATACAACTGGTAGAGGTAAGCATGTTACTGCATACGAGAATGCTCTATCATGGGAAGAAATGGCTTTACAAATACTTGATAAAAAGGAAGCTGACGCTGCAAGTTGGACCACTCCCGTGTTAGTAAATGGCTAGAAAATATAAACGGCCTGACAATAGATATCCAGAGAACTGGAATCGTTTGAGATTTGTAATCTTTAAACGAGACAACTACACATGTCAAATGTGTGGTAAGAAAGTATCTCCGAAATTTAAAGGAAATAAAAAAGCTAATTGTCACCATATCGTTCCTTTAGGATGTGGTGGCAATAACTGCTTTGATAATCTTATAACTCTATGTGCAGGATGTCATAAAAAGATCCACAAGAGGAAAAATAAATGAGTAGTTATTATGAAAACTTACTAAATAGAAATGTTGCACGTTATACTAAAACTACGGCAACAAATGCATTTGGTGAGGATGTCTCAACTATGTCATATGCTGAGTCTGGTGTCAAGTGTAGACTTGTTCCAGTTACAGCAGAACAACGAATGACTGCTCTTGGTGATTTTAAAGACATTGTGTACACAGGATATTTCTTGAGTTCCCAAACATTGGATCATGATGACCAAATAAAATATGGTGGCTATTCTTACGTTGTAAGAGAAGTATCTGATGATTCTAGTGGATATGTAAGAAAAGCATTACTGAGTAGACTATGACTGAATTAATGATGAAGATTAACGTCAGAGGACATAAAAAAGTTCTTAAAAATCTAGACGTTTTAAATGCAATTTATATGGATGTTATAGACAGTGGTGTTACATATTTCTTAGAAGAGTATGCTAGAGCTGCTAATACAAATTTGATTAAGAGAATGGAGGGAAAAGAAAATCCAACCACATCTCATGGTGATGTGCAAACTCCAATTATAGACCCTGCTGATGATTTAGCATCATGGCATCTAACAACCCTAGAACGTGCAGGTAATAGAATTGTTAAGAAAATGGAGAATGTAAGTGAACACGCTGCTGTAGTAGAATTTGGAAAGAAAGGAAAAATCTATCCAAAGAATTCTGGTTATAGAACTGGAGCAATAGGTGCAGAAAACTATGGTGGGATGTTATATCTTGGATTGAGTTGGGGTGGTAATCCTGTTTATAAACCATGGGTTGAAGGACAGGCTGGTTATGGATACGCAACTGAAGCTTTACATGACCAAGCATTCATGAGAGCACAAGTTAATTTCATGAGAAAGAGATTCTATAAGAATATTACTAGAGCATTTAATTTATAGGTGATGATATGACATATACTGAAATGAAAAATGTATACGATTCACTTTGTACTAATACTGCACTTACAAATGTAGTTCCATCTACAAGTATTAGAATAGGTGTTTTATCAGACGAGGATCCAACATTCCCTGCTATATCAATTAGACAAGCTGGTGGAAGACAAGTTGGTCGCCTTGGTCATGGCTCTAGTGGAGAAACAATGGAAGATACAACTCTTCAAATTGATGTATACTCACGCACAAGTGTAATGCAAGCTTATCAAATAGTTGACTTACTAGATAATATAATGATTAGTTCTACATATCGTAAGGACTCTGATTTAGATATCTGGGAAGATGAGTTTCAAGCTCATAGAAAGGCCACACGTTGGTCTAAATTTAGAATAATATAAATGTATGTAATAAATGTAATATATATTAGGTGATATAATGGCAGGAATAGTTACAGGTGAGCACGCCCTGATTAAGTTCAGCAGTGCAGCAACTGCAGGTGGTTTTACTAATATGACGCTTCATGCTTTTTCGGATTTCTCTCTTACTTTTGACAGAGGAACTGTTGAGCAAGAGCTTTGTGGTCAGAAAGGAAATTACTTTAAACCTGGTGCTATGAGTATCGAAGGTTCTCTTACGGCTTGTAGATTTGGTGCATCAGGAAGCGATGCATTCTTAGATAGTATTATTGATGGTACATTATTTAAACTTTCAGGTACTACTAAATCTGGTGCTGCAGCAACTGATGACATTGGATTCTTTTTCCATTCATGTCAGTGTACTGGCTATGATGTAACTGCTGGAGATGCAAGTACTATTTCAGAAGCAACCATTGATTTCACTGTACTCGATCCGTACAATATTACGTACGCATCTGGTTGGATACAATAAGGTGATGAAATATGGCATATGGAGATAATTTAACTACATATACTGGTGAGGAAGCATTCCTTTATTTCAAACCGTATGGTGGTTCTGGCTATGACATGGCTGGTATTGGTGTAGGAGACTTCACTATTACCCTAGAGAGAGGTACAGTAGAGCAAGAGTTGTTAGGTCAAACTGGTAATTACTTTACTCAAGGTTCGTTAACAGTAAATGGTTCATTAACATCAGTTAAACTTGGTAGTAATGCGGCTGGTATCTTTTTAGATTCTATGCTAAATACTAAGGTTATCCAAATTTCTGGTGGAGTTAATAACATTAGTGGACTAACATTTGATTTCGCATCTGGACAGATTACTGGGTTTGATATTAGTATGGGTGACGCATCAACTATTACTGAAGCATCTGTTGACTTCACTATACTGAATCCGTATCAGCTTACAAAGACTGCTACGGCAAACGGTACAAAACATCTTTCATGTTAAATAATGTTATTTTTTATTCTTTCCATAAGTGAAGGAATATGGAGAAATCTTTATGGCAACTAAAGAAATCGAAGAGGAAAAGAAAAAACTAACAAAGAGAATTTCAGAGGAAAAACAAAAAGAGAAAAAACAAAACCTCGAGAAAGCTGCTCAATTACTTGCTACTAGACAAAAGATTGAACGGGACTATGATGAGGATAAAATAAAAGTTACATTTTATACCTCACCAGAGACCCAACGTACAGTCCTTGCTAGAAAGCCAAACAATAAGGAAATGATGACTGTTATGATTCTTTCCGCAAGAGCAACTAAGTTCGAAGGTTCTGCTGATCCAGATAGCCTCTTAGAGATGGTAGAAATCTATGAGAAGTTAGCATCAATGGCTGCTGAACTCTCAATAGACCCTGAACTCGATGAAGAGTTCTGGGGAGAACACGTATCATTCTCAACTCTTCAGAGTTTCGTAACGGAGCTAGTCACTGAGTCCCAAAGTGGACACAGTGTCTCTTCGGAAGAAATGAAGAATTTTCGTTGAGTCAGGTTACGGACATCTAGAATTTAAAATGTGTGAGTTTCTAAACTGCACACCAATGGAACTAAACAAAAAGCGAGATGAGAATCCTGCTGGAGTTAGATTCATTGAGATGTCTTTCATCCATCAATGGGAATTACAAGAAGAAGAAAGGAAGAAAGCAGAAAAGGAACGCAAGAGAAGAGCGGCACGTCATAGATAATGTATGTTTTAATGTTTATAATATAATGGTGAATTATGGCAGCAAGAGTATATGTGGCTGAAATGAATGGTGCAAGCTGGTCTAAAGGAAATATGACCTTACTTAGTGGTAACGGTGTCGGTCTTACGGCAAGATATTGTACTACTGATGCAGCACAACCAGCACAAACATTTCCAATTCCAATTCCAGATTCTGGACACAATCCAAGTTATGTAAAGACACACTTTCTTTGGATTAGTGGAACTACATCAGGTGGTGGAGGTACTAATACATTTACATATGTTTCATCTATAAGATGGTATGCAGATAACTCAATGTTTAATTGGGGAAGTACTAAGGCATCAGGTGTCGTATTAGTTGGTTCAGGTAACTCTTCATATTGGGGAGTAGCTAGTGGAAGCTATTCACAAGCAACTGGAACACAAGGAACATCTGGTCAGTATCTAACTGATTTGGCATCAATTGATGGCTCATCTAATGTAGAATCATTCTATGATTTAGATCACTGCTTAACAGTTGATGAGAGAAAGATTGTACCAAATGACACAGCACAATTTGTATATTCAAAAGCGTTACTACACCAGTGTTGGGTTGGTGCAAATGCATCATCTGGAAATCCTGGTACAGAAACATTCACTTGGGTTTGGGATGAAGTATCCTAAATGTATGTTCTAATGTGATAATACTTGATAGGTCGGCAATAATATGTATGATAAAATGGCATCCAAGTCGCTGTTAAAACACACTCAAAAAGATGGTTCATGGGTTTACATGTGGATTGCTCATTATGATAATGGGACTTCTCTACCACAATATGATCCATATACATTAAAATCATTCACGTTCGATGATGTAGATAAAGAACGTGTAGTTAAATTTGGTTGGTATCCATTTCCAACTCAGTTAGCAAAAAGACTTCGAGAAGAGAAAAACTTACCAGTTAAGGCAAATGTATTTCTTCCTAAATATGAAGTTGAAATAGACAAGAACAAAAGAGTCATCGGTGCACTAACTACAAACTTCCAAGAACAAAAGTCGTATGTTAAGTGTCCTGAATGTAACTCTGTAAATGAAAAGAAGAATGTTAAGATTATAAATATGGGCGGTAAAGTTTATACACCACAATGTCCTAATTGTGGTACCAGAGCCTATTGGAAGTGTCCTAAGTGCAACAGAAAGTTTGCACATATAGAAAAGTATAGATGTCCTGATTGTGATGTCATGCTTAATGCTAGAGATGCTCCTAAATTTGAAACATTCACTAAAACTGAGAGATGGAGAATATACAAATTAGGGTACCAAGAGACAATTAACAACAAAAACTACAAGACCATAATGCATATATATGATGATGGTCACGTAATATTAAAGGATAATTAGCTGAATTAAAGTCCAATGCACAGATACAACTTTTTGGTTCTACCACTTCGCTTGGGTATTTATCACTCTTTATCCATGTTATAATGTTTTGATTAAGGTTTATTAGGTTTAATTTATGATAGAATTAGTATTGATTGCAATGTTAATAACATTGGGTCTAGGAGCAGTCTATTTCAGACAAGATATTATTAAATGGTTTAAGAGTCATTGGAAGAAAATGGCCGTTATTGGAACAACTGGTTTAATATTAGGAGGTGGAGCTTTATTAACATTAGAACCACCATCATTAGATACAGGATGGAATAATCCAACAGGAGATGGTGCTGGTTATGATGAATGGACTAATCCAACTAATGCATATACACAAAATGATATTAGAGCTCAAGCATCTAGTTCTGGTCCAGGTGCGAATGAACAAACATTCAGTGATTTTGGGTTCGATGAAGAAGTTGCAAGTGCGATATCAATAGATGGTATAGAATTAGAATTAGATATATATGGAGCTGCTAGTGGCGGGGATTTTACTATTAAACTATCGTGGAATTCTGGTAGTAGTTGGACTTCAACTCAACAATATGAAAATGTTGGTACTTCAGATACTGACACATATTATGCACTTGGTGGTAGCTCTGATACGTGGGGACATACATGGTCAACATCAGAGTTGGAAGACGATAATTTTTTGGTTTATATTGTTGTTCAAGGAGGTGGAGTGTTTGGTACAACATTTTATGTTGACCATGTACGCTGTAAAGTATATTATACTATAAATAGTAATCCAACTTGTACTTTAGATGAAATACCTGCTTCAGCTGGGGATAGCGATGTAGTTCCTATTGAGGGAACTGCTACTGATTCTGATGGTGGGGATTATATTACTAATGTTAAGATGAGATTACTAAATAATACTGATGCAACGTGGTGGCGTGATTCTGATGATTCGTGGCAAGGTGGAAAAGCGCAATATTTTGATGCAGTTCCATCAGATGGTACTTTTAATTCTGCAAGTGAAGATTTTGAGTATAATATAGAAACAAATCATGGTGAATTTGTAGCAGGAAAGAGTTATAGTATATATGCTCAAGCATTTGATAATAATGGTGGCAAATCAAATATTGACACTGATTCTTGGACACATGTCGGTGATAATACAATACCATATATTTCTAATCCAATTCCTGAAAATGAGTCAACAAATTGGTATTCTTCTCCTTCAATGTCAATCGATATTGAAGATGCAGAGGGAGATAGTATGGAGATTTATTGGAATTGGTCAGAAACAGGTACTGGTAGTTGGGAAAATTTTGGTCATTATACTTCACAAACAAATGGTACAAAATCAGAAACTGCAGATTTTGCAGATACCGAATCAACTACATATTACTGGAAAGTTGATGTTGGAGATGGAACTACTTGGAATAGTTCGGATGTCTTTGAATTTACTACAGGTACTCCTGCAGAAATTAATCCGTGGCCAGCTAATTCTAGTACTGATATTTTAACTGGTATTACTAATGTTACATTTGAGCTTACTGGTGGAGCAGATGAAATACGAATAACTGGACATAATATAGATACAGGAGCACAAACAATAAGTCAGACACTTACAAATAAAAGAGCTGGACGTTATAATGCTACTGTAAATACATATTTTATGTTTAATAATACAATAAAGTGGTACATTAATTCGTCATTTGATGATGCATGGTATAACGGAACATATTTTACTTATACAACTTTTAATGGTTCTGGATTTTTATATTTAGACAACGAAACTAATTCTTCTGCAGAAGAATCTGATGATTATCGTTTAGGTGTAGAAGCAATTAATGGAACTTATTTTATTCTATGCAATAACACTGATCATGATATTGATTTATTATGTTATAATGTTCAAAATCAAACTCTAGTTCATTATGAAACAGTTCAAATGGATGGCAGCGCAGCATTTACCGCATCGGAAGTGAAAGGTTTAGCGGCTGCCAATTATCTACATACAATTTATTTTCATGATGGAGTATTAGGACCAAAAAGTACAATTCAATCTGTTGATGTAATGACTCCTTTTGGAGGAGAGTTTTATACTAAATTAGGAAAGGAACAATTTGGAGTTGCAGTAATTAGAGATGTTGCTGCTACAGCAAATACATCAGACCCTACTTCAGATTGGCTTCACGTTTCTATGAATGGTGATGGAGTCAATGGTATTAGATGTTGGAATATCTCAGGAGAATATAGCGGATTTTATGAAGAGGGAAATACTTCTGTAATTCAGGCGCGTGTGGGCAAATTAGATGTTATTGGTCAAAATATTATTGGTATAGACAGTTCAGATTATGATTTAAATTTATTTACTTATGACGGTACTTACACATATAGAGATACTTATGTGGGAACATATAATGATATTGTTCAAGATGGAACGTATTTTTATGCTGTTTCTGATACATCATTAGATATATTTACTGTAGAAGATAATGAAATTGTTCGTTTATATAGTCATGAAGATTCTGCAGAAACAGCATATAAAATTGGTGATGAAGTATTCTTAGGTACCATAGATGGATATTTAGGTTCATTTTTATTTGAGGGTGGAGATTTTCTTGAGCAAGAATCAGAAGATATGATAAACAACACAAAGAATGTTTATCGATTAAACGGTGAAGATATGTATGTTGTTGCAGCGTGTGAAGATGGTGGTTTGCATCTTTATGGTTATGAATTATTGAGAGTTGCTCCTCCAGTTATTATAGTTGATATTGCTGGAGACCCAACTGCTGATATAGTTACTCGAGATGGACAATTAAGATATGTCAATCAATCGTTTAACTTTCAATCATTTTGTAATGTAACAGCAAATATCACAGTTCCAGATTATCGTACAATGGGGAGATATTTTAAAACTACAGATGATGATATTTTAGTTGCTTCAGGAAATTTAAGTGATGGTGATACACAATATGTTCATGAACAAAATCATACTATAATAGCATGTAAATATCCTTGTACTTATACAGGTAAATATAGTCAAATTACAGCTTATTTATTAGGTTCTGGATTAGCTCCACCGTGGGTAGGTTATGCAATTTATGATGATAATTCAGGTGAGCCAGGAAATCTTTTAGCATATACATCAGCAGGTTGGCCTGGAAGTGATGTATTTACTGAAACTCAAAGAGATTTAGGAACTCTTTATTATCCACCTTGTCATAGGGTTTGGCATACTCAAGACATTGCTTATGACGCAAATGATGATGCAATCAATTATATTGAATTAACAGAAGGAACGGATTATTGGATTGTAATGGCAACTAATGATAGTTTAGGATATACTACTTGGGGCCTTACATATTCTACTGATATTTATTGGCTTCTTTGTAATGAGTTAGGTGATGAGTCACAGATGAAAGTTGCTCAATGGAATATTACCGCAGATTGTAATTTCAGTAATGTAACATCACCAACTTGGGAAACTGCTGTAGGACAGAATGGTGAATCTCCTAATTATGGTTGTATTTATGCAGTTGCAAATTCAACTTATAATGATATCACAACAGTTGATATTACTTCTGCAACATTAGAATGGTATAATGATTCTTCAAATGATTGGAATTTAACTATGACTCAAATGGCTGATGGAAATTGGACTTATAATGTTACTGGATTAGATGATAATAAATGGTATTCGTTTGATATTACTGCTAGAGATGAATTGGATGATTCCGTCACATACGAACATTATAGACAGATTGTAGAAGGAAATACTGAAAGAATAGAATTTATGAATAATGTTCCAGCGACCCAAGAAGCTGACCATTTAGGTTATGATAAAGACCTTAATACGTCAGCTGATTTATATGCATCACCTTACGTATTTTATCTAGAAAATAGGACTTATGGTACTGATACTTGGTATGGTGATGATGAACATATGGAAGATGCACTTCCTCATGAACAAGGTGTTGATGGTACTGCTGATGATACTGGTGGATGGGTAAGAGGATTACCTGATGATGAGATACAAGCAAGACATTGTTTAAAGTTTGCTGGTGGATGGTGGGATGAGAATATATCTATTGATGGCGAAGTTACTTTAAATCGTATTTATTATCACTGGTGGACAGGTGGTGGAGGATTAGGTGCATGGGATACTATGCGAGTTCATTTTGGTCAATTAGATACTCTTTATGATTTTGGGTGGTTAGAACTTACTGAAGAAGTAGGTGAATCATGGAATTATACAGAATTAGATACAAACGCAAGTTGTCGTGAAACTTATTATCCTATTCCTATTTCTGAAAATGTTAAAGACCCTGAAATATTAAATCTTGGTAGATTGAGAACAGGATATATTGATGTTTCCAATATCAATGATAATACATTTGATGGTAGTAGTATATATAATTTCTTCATGGGTTTTGATAATGATGGTTTTCCACCATTTGATGGTGATGAAGGTTGTTTAATATATAATAATAGAACATATTTATCTTACATAATCCCGAATGTTCCTGATAATATTTTCGATGGAACTGATACTACGACTGATTCTGATGAAGATACTCTTTCAGATTACTTTGAACTAAATACTTCATTTACTCATCCATTTTTAGCTGATACTGATGGTGATGGAGTTAACGATGCAACAGAATATAATGGTGGTTCGAATCCTAATAACTTTTGGGTAACAAGTAATTCTGTGCCAACAATTACTAATGAGGGACCAACAGATGGAACAGTTGATGTTGCAGACCCAAACCCAACTCTAAATGCAACTATTGGTGATGTAAATCATAATGAAGTGGATATATATTTCTATACAAACCAATCAGGAGCTTGGACTGAAATTGGTTCAGCTAATATGTCAACTTATACAGGTTGGTATGGCAATCCAACAACATTTAATGCGATAAGAAATCCAACAGTTTTTGCTGAACCATCGACTAAATATTGGTGGTCAGTAAATGTGACAGATGGATTTACATGGACTAATTCAACTTTTGATTTTACAACTGGAGCAGGTCCAACGGTA
>Ga0180432_10005323_pt1 | contig 17190 bp, 15 predicted proteins | sample SS_ome_10_FD_132414 | JGI IMG/M metagenome (GOLD analysis project Ga0180432, IMG submission 132414) | Hypersaline lake sediment archaeal communities from the Salton Sea, California, USA - SS_1_MS_2 metaG | ecosystem: Environmental > Aquatic > Non-marine Saline and Alkaline > Hypersaline >...
CAGTGGCTTGAACCACGAGCCTGTTCTCATGCGAGGTCGGAAGGGAAATCTCACTCATGGCAAATCGATGCGATATCTGCGGCAAGGGACCCGTGACCGGAAACCGGATCTCCCATGCACATAACGTCAACAAACGCAGGTGGATGCCAAATCTTCAGAGGGTTAATGCCGTCGTTGATGGCAAGAAGAAGAAGATCCGCGTGTGCACGCGCTGCCTTCGCTCCGGCAAGGTCACCAAGGCCCCCGCTGCCAAGCGGGCTCCTTCGACGGACGCCGACGTGGCGTAGTCTGGAGGATGAAGACCGTTCGGGTCTGTCGATCGTGTATCATCCGGGCGGCCCGCCGACCCATTGATTCCTGGAACCACAGATTCTCGGACGGTGTCGTCCGGTCATGCAACCCGCCCCCTTGCGGCATGCGTGTCAACATCCGGCAACGGCCTCCGGACCTTCGGAATCCCCGCGCGAAACGGCCCGGCGCCCCCGTGAATCGCTTCGCCGATTCGTCTCGGCCCCGCCCTGAACACGGCGGCGTGTCCTTTCAGCTCGACGCTCTTCTCAAGTATGCGGGTGCTTCCAGGTCGTCCTCCGCGAAGTGCCGGACCAGCGTCCGGGGATCCAGGAGCGTGTTTCTCGACTGCCGGTCCCGCTCGTTGCGAAGATAGGTTGGCGTAGCCAGATCCTCGGGTCTCAACCGCCGCGGCCCCACCATGGATCTCTCCTCCATCTGCGGGCGGACCGCGCCCGCCATACCGATACCGGTGGCGATCACCGTTACCCGGACCTCATCGCTCAACCATTCGGAGTCCACAACGGCGCCGAACATCACGCTGGCATCCGCACCCGCCGCTTCGTAGACGACGGACGTCGCATCGCTGACTTCCTTGAGGGTCATTTCGTTGCCGCCCGTGATGTTCACCAGAACGCCCTTTGCCCCCTGGATGGAGACCTCCTCCAGCAGCGGGCAGGAGACGGCCGCCTGAGCGGCGTGAATCGCCCGATCCTCCCCGCTGGCGCTGCCCGTCCCCATGATCGCGTCGCCCATCTCCATCATGATCGTCCGGACGTCCGCGAAGTCCAGGTTCACGAGTCCCGGCACCGTGATGAGATCGGAAATCCCCTTGGTCGCCTGCAGGAGGACGTCGTCGGCCACCGTGAAGGCATCGACCAGCGCCGTACTGGGATCGACGATCTCCAGAAGCTTCTGGTTCGGGATGACGATGAGGGTGTCCACTTTCTCCTTGAGCTCGTCCAATCCATCGTTCGCCTGCCGGTTGCGGATCCGCCCTTCGAAGACAAACGGGCGGGTCACCACCCCCACCGTCAGCGCCCCCAGTTCTCTCGCGATCTCCGCAACCACGGGTGCACCGCCCGTGCCGGTGCCGCCCCCCATTCCACTGGTCACGAACACCATGTCCGCCCCCTCGAGCGCACTGGCGATGAGATCGCGATCTTCCTCGACCGCCTTGCGGCCCGTTTCCGGATTGCCGCCCGAGCCCAACCCCTTGGTGAGACGAGCCCCAACCTGGATCGTGTGCGGTGCGCAGGATCGAGTGAGAGCCTGAGCGTCCGTGTTGGCGGCGATGAACTCCACCCCCTTCAGGGCGGAGTGAATCATCCGGTCGATGGCGTTTCCCCCCGCGCCGCCAACACCGATGACTTTCAGTTTCGCAAAGCAGTCCTGGTCGTATTCAAACTCCAACATCCTTCATTCCTCCTTCCGCGCTCCCGCCCCCCCTACACGACAAAGAACGCATCTGCCCATCGCCGAATCCGCCCAAAGGCCTTCCCCCGACCCTTGCCGTTCCTCTTCGCCATTCTCCTCCCGTTGAGTCCATAGAGCGCCAATCCCACCGCCGCACCGTACCGAGGGTCATCCACGCTCTCCAGCAATCCTCCGATCTTTCTGGGAACCCCGAGCCGTACAGGAAGACCGAACATCTGCTCTCCCAGTTCGGTCATTCCGTCCATGAGGGCCGTCCCTCCCGTAATGACCACGCCGGTTCCCAGAAGCCCCACGTAGTCCGTCTTCGCAATCTCCCGAGACACGAGGCTCAGAATCTCTTCCATCCTGGCTTCCACGATCGTTCCCAGCTGGGCTTCGGAGACGCTCCGGTCTTTGCGCCCGCCGATACCGTGAACGCGAATGGTCCCCTCCGTCGAGGGTTCCGTGACCATGGCGCGCGCATAGCTGAGTTTGATCTCCTCCGCCTTCGACAGGGGCGTCTTGAGGCCCACCGCGATGTCGCTGGTCACGTGCCCGCCGCCGAGCGCAATCACCGAACTGTGCCGAATGCATCCGTCATGAAAAATAGCGACGTCGGTGGTACCCTCCCCGACGTCCACCAGCGCGACGCCCAGTTCCATCTCGTCGGGTTCGAGAACGGCCGACGCGGTTCCCAGAGGCAGAAGGACGAGCTGTTCGACACCGAATCCCGCTCGGTCGACGGCCTTGACCACGTTCTGAGCCGCGCTCGTGCTGGCGGTGATGATGTGCACATCCACTTCGAGGCGAACGCCCGTCATCCCCAGCGCGACTCGGATCCCATCCTGCGAGTCCACGACGAATTCCTGCGGCAAGACATGGAGGATCTCGCGGTCCATGGGAATGGCCACTGCCTTGGCTGCCTCGACCACTCGATCGACGTCGCGGTCGGTGATTTCCCGATCCGGCCTCGATACGGCAATCACCCCCCGGGAGTTGAAGCTGCGAACGTGATCGCCGGCGATTCCCACGTGGACGGCATCGATTTCCACGCCGGCCATCTGCTCCGCCTGCTCAACCGCATCCGACACCGCCCGCACGGTCTTCTCCAGATCCACGACGGTTCCCTTCCGCATTCCCCGAGAAGGACTCGTACCCACCCCGATCACCTTTGGGAACTCTTGGCCGGACCTTTCGGCGATCACGGCACAGACCTTGGCGGTTCCGATATCGAGTCCCGTCGAAATCTCTCTGGCCAGCATCTTCTCACCTCGTTCTTTCGAAGTGGCGGCAGGCGCCTTCGAGTCCCTTCCCACCTGCTTCATTCCTGAGGTTCCGTCCACATGTCGCGCGCCGGCGTTCGGGTCGCGCGCCCTTCGGGCTCAGGCTCCCGTGAAAGCGTGGGCCAATTCCTTTCCCCACTTCGGCAGGGGCCCCACCACTACCTGACCCTCAAACCGGAGGTCGATCATCTCCGGCTCCGTCGGGATACCTTCCCAGTGGGGTTCCACGATCGTCAATTTCTCGACTCTGCGAACCCAGTCCCGTCGACCCACCAGCAGGGTCGCCGAGCCGGAGTCCGTCGGGATCATCAGGCTTCCGTCCTCCGAAACCAGGAACAGCGAAAACCTCCGTTCGAATCCGAGACGCTTCATCGGTGGGCGGCGAAGGGCCGCAAGCAGCCCCAAGAGTCGAGGCGCCACCGTGCCTTCCAGAGGCGCGCCCGGAACCAGGGCCGTGGCTCCACCCAACCCAATGAACTTGGGCAACGTGTGCTGAAACTCGGGCCGGACCCGACCCAGAACCACCCCCGTTTCGTCGATCTCGTACCACTCGTTCGCAAGAACCTGGGCAACCGGAACACGTTCGATCACCCGCACGACCAGCCGGTCCGGAAGACGGCGCGTAACCACCGCCCTGCGGATTCGAGGATGTCGCTCAATTCGGATTCCGACGTCGCGAACGTCCAGTTCAAAGAGATGGCTCTCCATCTCCAGGCCCGAGAGATCTCGGATATCGGCGGGATCCAGGGTGACGTGCCCCGCGATCTCCACTTGCCTCAGCGTGAACATGGACGACTGGCCAACCCACGTCTGGATCCGCAAACCCAGTCCGCCCAGAACCAAGAGGGAGACGACGACCAGGAGGCACAGTCCCGCGACTCGGGCGGTCCGAACCCACGCACCGCGACCCTTTCGCTTCGCCTCACGTTTCATGGCTTCTCGCCTCCAGCAGTCGCCTCCAGCAGTCTCTCGCCGATCTTCCAGACATCGCCGGCGCCCAGCGTCATGACCACGTCTCCGGGCCGGATGATCCCGAGCAAGCTTTCGAGCGTGCCGTCCGCCGATGCCTCCGAGACCACCCTCCTGTGCCCGTGTCCCCGGACCGCATCGACGATCAGTTTCGCGCTGACGCCCGCGATCGGTCCCTCGGCCGCCGGATAGATGGGCATCACGAGCAACTCGTCTGCTTCGTAAAAACAGCGACCGAACTGCTTCCAGAGGGCCTGTGTCCGGCTGTACCGGTGAGGCTGGAAAACCGCTACGATGCGCCGTCCCCACGCCTCACGGGCCGCCCTCAGCGTCACCTCGATTTCCGTGGGATGGTGGGCGTAGTCGTCGACCACGAGCACCCCGTTCGCTTCGCCCTTGATCTCGAACCGGCGAGCGATGCCCCGAAATCCCTCCAGCGCGGCTCGAATGCTCTCGAAGTCGATCTCCAACTCGCACCCCACCGCCACCGCCGCCAGCGCGTTGTAGACATTGTAGATCCCGGGCATCTGGAGCGTGAGCGCGCCCAGAATCCGGCCGCGGTCCGAGACCGTCATCGCCGTTCTGAGGCCCTCCCGGCGAACGTCCGAAGCCACGTAGTCCGCCTGGGCGGAGAGGCCGTAGGTGAGGATCCGTTTCTCCAACTTCGGAATCAGCGATTGGATGTTCTCCTCGTCCAGACAGACGACGCCCGTGCCATAGAAAGGCACCTTGTTGAGAAACTCGACGAAGGTATCCTGAATCTCTTCGAGGCCGCCGTAGTGATCGAGATGCTCCTCGTCGACGGTGGTAACCACCGCAATGCTGGGCGAGAGCTTCAGGAAAGAGCCATCCGACTCGTCCGCCTCCGCAACCAGGTATTCCCCGCCGCCCAACTTGGCGTTCGCGTCCAGGCCCTTCAGCTTTCCTCCGACCACGATGGTGGGGTCCAGTCCCCCCTCGGCCAAGACCTGCGAGATCATCCACGTGGTGGTGGTCTTGCCGTGCGCGCCGCCCACGGCGACCCCGAACTTGATTCTCATGAGCTCCGCCAGCATCTCGGCCCTCGGGATCACGGGAATGCCCTTTCGTCTGGCCTCCATGACCTCGGGGTTTTCCGCCGAAATGGCGGAGGAAACAACCACGACCTGCGCCCGGCCCAGATTCTCGGCCGCGTGGCCCTCGGCGATTCTTCCTCCCAGCTTTTCCAGCCGGCGTGTGACCGCCGTGGTGCGAATGTCCGAACCGCTCACCTCGTATCCCATGTTCAGCAGGACCTCGGCGATCCCCGACACGCCCTCACCACCGATTCCCACGAGGTGCAGCTTTCGAATCCTTCCGAACATCACATCCCCCGCCTATGTCCGGCTGCTTCCAACCGCCGCGCTTCATTCCTGTTGTCCGTACGCTTCCACCGCCGCGCTTCTCGTCTATGCCGCGTCCACCAGCGTCCGGATCAGACCGGCCACCTCATCCGCCGCCGCCGGTTTGCCCAGGGCCCGGGCACGCGCCGCCAGCCGGGACCGGTGGCCTCCGTCCTCGACCAGACGCCGAATGGTCGCGGCCAGGTCCCCGGCCGTGACCGTGCGGGCATCCAGAACCTCGGCCGCACCTTCTCTCGACAGAACTTCCGCATTGGCTTGCTGGTGGCCGGCCGCCGCGTACGGGTACGGAATCAGAATGCCGGGCAAACCCCGGGCGGTCAGCTCCCCGAGCGTCGTGGCCCCCGCCCGGCAGACAACCAGATCCGCCGCCGCGTAGGCATCCTCGATAGGATCCAGGTACGCGTGCACAGAGGCCGGAAATGCCCGGTTCGCGAAACGCTCCTCCACCCAACTGCGGTCCTCCCCACCCGTCTGAACGACGAACGAGACCGGAAGATCCTCCGGCAGATGATCCAGCGCCTCCGTCAAGAGCTCGTTGATCTGGCGCGCGCCCCGGCTTCCCCCCACCGCCAAGACCCTCACCGTTCCCGAGTCTGGCGGAATCGCTTCTCTCTCGACCAAGCTCCGCCGGACCGGATTGCCCGTGACCCTCAGGTTGTCCTTGCGGCCGAACCACGGGGCCGAATCCGCATAGGTCAAACAGACGAACCGCGCCCAGCGGGCCGCTGCCCGCGTGGCCAGACCCGGAATTCGATTCTGTTCCAGGAGCACCACCGGGATTCGCCGAAGGACGGCCATCCACGCGGCAGGCACCGACGCGTAACCTCCGGTGCCGACCACCACGGCCGGCCGCCAGGACCGGAGAAGGGACCCCGACTGCCCGATGCCCCGGACCAGAGAAAACCAGAAACTCACCCAGCCCCAGGACACGCTTCTGGGGAACCCCCGCACCGAGATGGATCGAAACGGATATCCCGCTTGGGGCACGACTCTGCTCTCGATTCCCCGGTCCGTTCCCACGAACAGAACCTCCGTGTCCGGCCATCTCTTGCAGAGCGCCTCGGCTACGGCCAACCCCGGATAGAGATGTCCTCCCGTTCCCCCTCCGGCAATCAGGACCCTCTTCACCGTTTCGACCCTGCACGGCGCCTCGACGGACGACGTTCCTTCCAGGGCGGCCGGACCCCCGTTCCCCTCGATTGCTGCGAGATGTTGAGGAGCATACCCACACCCGCGGCGTTGAAGAGCAACGATGAACCTCCGTAGCTGACGAAGGGCATCGGAAGCCCCGTCGCCGGAAGCAGTGACATCGTGACCGCCACATTGACCACGAAGTAGACGAACACCGAGATGGAGATTCCCCCGGCCAGCAACATGCCCGAGAGGTCGGGGGCCCTCAGCGCAATCCGGATTCCCCTCCAGATGAAGAACAGAAACAGCGTCAGCACCAGCGCAGCCCCGACGAACCCCAGTTCCTCCCCGATCACGGCGAAAATGGAATCGGTGTGAGGGTCGGGCAGGAAGAAGAACTTCTGCCGGCTCGCTCCGAATCCCACGCCCCACAGGCCTCCGGACCCCAGGCCGATCAGCGATTGGTTGACGTGCCACCCGGCGCCCAGCACATCCGGTTTTCCCCTGACGAAATCCAGGAACGATTCGACCCGCGCCCAGCGGTAGGGGCTGGCCATCGCAAGCAGCCCGCCGACCGCGGCCCCCGCGAGTCCGCTCAGGGCCAGGGGCGCCAGACGCGCGCCGGCGATATAGAGCACCCCGAAAACGATCGCCATTGTCGCCAGGGCCGTTCCCAGATCCGGCTGCGCGAGGAGAAGCGCCACGATCACCGCCAGGATCGTCAGCGGCGGCACCAGAAAACGCCTGAAGTCGTGGATTTCCGTCTGCCGGCGGCTCAGCGTACCGGCCAGGTAGATCAGAAAGCCCAGGCGGACCGCTTCGGCAGGCTGGAGGGTGAGGGAAGCCAGACGGATCGCCCGACTTGCTCCGCGGACCTCGCCCGAGCTCAACCCGAGGTTCGGAACGACTGCCAGGACCAGAAGTGCGAGCCCCAGCATCACAAAGACTCTGCCCCCGCGGATCAACGTATGATAGTCGATCCACCGCAGCGTCAGGAGCACCCCGAGCGCCAGACCAAACCGGACCAGATGCCTCTTGAAGAAGAACTCGCTGGAGGCGAACTTCTCGGAAGCGATCACAGAGCTCGAGCTGTACACCATCACGATCCCCAGCCCCATCAGGAGCAACGCGGCGGCGAACAGCAGGACGTCCGGCTTGCGGCTGAGCGGGGAACCCGTCCGGTTCATCCGATGCCCTCCATCAGCGTCCGGACCTCGGCCCGAAACGCGTCTCCGCGATGTTCGAAGTTCCGGAACATGTCGAAACTCGCGCAGGCCGGCGAAAGAAGAACGGTCTCTCCCGAATTCGCCGTTTCATAGGCGCGGCGGACGGCGCCCGACAGAGTCTCTGCGAACTCCACGTCGGCGACCGGTTCGAGAACGCGGCCGATCTCCTCCCGTGATGCCCCGATGAGGATGGCCCGCCGGACCACCCCCCGCGACGCGCCGGCCAGAGGCGAGAAATCAAGCCCTTTGCCTAATCCGCCGGCGATCAGAATCACCGGACGCGTGAAACTCGAGAGCGCCGAGAGAACGGCTTCCACGTTCGTCGCTTTGGAGTCGTTGACGAACTCGATGCCGGCCGCGGTTCCCAGCGACTCCATCCGGTGCGGGAGACCTTCAAAGGTGGCCAGTGCGCGCGCCACCGCGCTCGCCGGAGCACCCATCCAGAGCGCGGCGGCAACCACCGCCAGCGCGTTGGAGAGATTCCGGGGTCCCCGAATCAGAATGTCGTCTCGGGCACACACATCGAACGAACGCCCGCCGATACGGGCGACGACCCGCCCGGCCTCCACCGACACTCCCTCGTCGACGCGTCCGCTCAGGCTCGTCGCCAGAACCCTCGCCCGAATCCGCTCCCGGGTGGACCAGACGTGTGCGTCGTCCCGATTCAAAACGGCCAGGTCGCTCTCCGTCTGGTTCTCGAACATCCGTTCCTTCGCCGCGCCGTATTCGTTCACGGACGCGTATCGGTCCAGGTGGTCCGGGGTCAGGTTGAGGTAGATGGCCACTCTGGGCCGGAACCGGTGAATCGTCTCCATCTGGAAGCTGCTGACTTCGGCAACGATCCATCCCTCGGGCGGCACGCCGCGCACCACGGCCGAGAGTGCGCGCCCGATGTTGCCCCCCACCTCTACCGGACGCCCCCATTCCCGAATTGCCGCTCCCAGGAGCTCGGTCGTCGTGCTCTTGCCGTTCGTGCCGCCGACGACCGCGATCGGTGCCCGCGCCGCCCAGGATGCCACCTCGATTTCGCCGACCACCGGAACCCCCGCCTCGCGGGCCCAATCTACCCAGGAGGACGAGAGCGGCACGCCCGGGGAAATCACCATCAGATCGAGACGCTCCATCTCACGGCGTCGGACCTCTCCCAGACGCACCCGCACACCCCGAGCCTCCCACCCCGCGGGATCAACGGTCTCCGCCAGTCGTACATCATCATCGACCGCCTGAACACGCGCGCCTTCGCTGAGCAGTAGCTCGGCCGCGGCCTGCCCGCTTAATCCGAAGCCGACCACCAAGACGTCGGCTCCTTTCAGAATCTCCGGAATCGCGCTTTCGAGAGTCGCCATCGTCGGATTCCCCATCAGCGAAGCTTGAGCGTGCTCAAACCCAGGAGAGCGAGAAGTACGCTTCCGATCCAGAAACGGACCACCACCTTGGGTTCCGTCCAGTTCAGCAGTTCGAAGTGGTGGTGAAGGGGCGCCATCTTGAACACCCGCTTTCCTTTCCACTTGAATGAGATCACTTGAATCACGACCGAGAGGACCTCCAGCACAAACACGCCCCCGATGATCACGAGCAGATATTCCTTCTTGATCAGGATGGCCAACGTCCCCAGCGCTCCCCCCATGGCCAGCGATCCGGTGTCCCCCATAAACACCTGGGCCGGATGGCTGTTGAACCACAGGAAACCGAGGAGTGCGCCGACGGTCGCCCCACAGAACACGGCCAGTTCGCCGCTGCCCGCAACGTAGTAGATGTTCAGGTAGTCGCTGAACTTGACGTTGCCGGACACGTATGTGATCCCGGCAAAGGTCACCGCTGCCACGGCCAGCATTCCGGCTGCGAGCCCGGCCAGACCATCCGCAAGATTGACGGCGTTGGAGGTTGCGGTGATGACCAGAATCACGAAGGGGATGTAGAACCATCCCAGATCGATCGAGGCGTTCTTGAAGAAGGGTACGCCGACGCGTGTGGCGATCTCGGGTTCGTTCGGGAAGAGCTGGAGTGCGATGCCGATCAGAAGACCGAGACCGATTTGTCCCGCCAGCTTGTACCTCCCCACCAGTCCCTTCGGGCGCTTCTTGACGATTTTCAGGTAGTCGTCCATGAACCCCACCACACCCAACCACGCCGTGGCAAACAGCATCAGCAGGATGTTCCGGTTCCCGAGATCGGCCCAGAGAAGTGTCGGGACGATCACGCACGCGAGAATGAGAATCCCTCCCATGCTCGGCGTACCGCGCTTGGGGCGGTGCGTGGCCGGCACATCCTCCCGAACCTCGTCTTGAATGGCCCGGCGCTTGAGATGACGGATCAGCGGAGGGCCCAGGGCAAAGGCCAGGACCAGGGCCGTAACCGTGGCATACGCGGTCCGGAACGTGATGTATCGGAACACGTTCAGAATCGAGAGGTGCTGGCTGAGTGGATACAGAAGATGATAGAGCATTCCGCCCCCCGACCCGGGCATCTCACCGTACGATGTGGATTCAGAGCCCGGACGAACTTCGCTCGCGCAGGAAGCTCACAAGCCCCTCCGCAATCGTCTCCATGCGGCATCCTCGAGAGCCTTTGACCAGGATCACGTCCCCCTTTGCCACAGTGCGACGCAGGACCTCTAGGGCCTCTTCCGTCTCTTCAGAATGCCGGCCGTTGTCCGCCGGCAACCCTTGAGAGAGAGCGCCGCTTTGAATCTCTCGGGAATGCGTTCCGACCGTGAAGAGCCGATCGACGGCCGATTGCCCCACCGCCTCTCCCACTTCAAAATGGAGCCGGGACGAATGCTGTCCCAACTCGAGCATGTCCCCCAGAACGGCGATTCTTCTCCCGCGTGCCGCTATGCCCCCCAGGGTTCTGAGAGCCGCTCGGACCGACGCCGGGTTGGCGTTGTACGCATCGTTGATCACCGTGGCGTCGCCCGCCCGGATCGTCTCCATACGCATCCTGCACGGGCGGAATCCCTGAAGTGCCTCGCACGCGTCGTCTACGGGAACTCCCAGTGCGGTGCCCGCCGCGACGGCCGCCAGGGCGTCGTACACAAACTCCCTGCCGGGGACTCCCAGCCGCACGTCGTGTCCTGCGAGCGCAAAGCGCGCCCCTTCTCCAGACACCGCCTCGACGCCGCTCGCCCGAAAGTCCGCGGGCGCATCGATCCCGAAGGTCAGCGTCCTCGCCCGAACGACCAGACTGCCGCTCATGAGGTGCGGGTCATCCGCGTTGACCACAGCCGTGTCCGCAGGCTGGAGATACTCGAGCAGCTCCCCCTTGGCGCGAAGAACGTTCTCTACGGACCCTAGAAACTCGAGGTGACTCTCCCCCACGTTGGTCACCACACCGACCCGTGGGCGACTGATCTCGGCCAGACGGCGAATCTCACCCTGGTGATTCATCCCCATCTCCACTACGGCGGCCTCGGCGTCTTCCGGAATCGCGAGAAGGGTTAGGGGCACGCCCAGATCATTGTTGAAATTGCCCTGGGTCTTGGCGGTTCGATACCGTCGAGCGAGGATCGCGGCCGTCATCTCCTTGGTGGTGGTCTTCCCGTTGGACCCGGTGATCGCGACCACCTGCACCCGGAGGGACCTTCGGTAGTGCGCCGCGAGGACTTGGAGCGCACCGGTTGTATTCGCCACTCGAATCAGAATTCCCGCCGCGGTGTCCGGATGTCCGGCGGCCCATGCCTCCGACACCACGGCCGCCAACGCCCCCCTCCGAAACGCCTCGTCAACGAATTCCTCGCCGGACCGGACCGGACCCCGAAGAGCGAAGAAAATATCGCCCGGCCGGAGCCCGCGGGTGTCGATGGAAACACCCGCGGGCCTGGCCTGCCCCTGGGCCGGATCCGGAGCGATGATCTCGCCCCCCATAACGTCGGCGATGTCACGAACCCGGTACATAGACCTTTCCTTCACGCCCGAGCGAAACGCCTCTGGAGGCGTCGCCGGATCAAGCGTCAGCGTCCCCACCGTGTCTCCAGAATCTCCCGGACCGCCTCCCGATCATCGAAGTGGATCTTGGTGCGCCCCAGAATCTGATAGTCCTCATGGCCCTTGCCGGCAATCACCACGGTGTCTCCGGCGCGGGCGCCGTCGATCGCGCGTTCGATAGCGTCTCTGCGATCCGGCACCACCTCGACCGAGGCCCCGGCGAGGAACCCTCTCTCGATCTCTCCGATGATAGCCAGAGGATCTTCGGTCCTCGGGTTGTCGGAGGTTACGATCGTGTGGTCGGCCAACCGGCCCGCAAGCCGGCCCATCTCGGGTCGCTTGGCGCGGTCCCGGTTGCCCCCGCATCCGAATACGAGAACGACCCGCCCCTCGGTCATTTCCCGAACGCCGGCCAGCAGCCGTTCGAGAGCGGGCGGATTATGCGCGTAGTCCACCATCACCCCGTAAGGCTGGCCGCAGCGGATGGCTTCCAGCCGCCCCGGAACCTGTGTCAAGGATTCCAGGCCCTTCGCGATCCGATCGGGCGGGATCAGCGACGCGGCCGCCGTCGCTGCGGCTGCGAGCGCGTTGTACACGTTGACCCGCCCGGGCAGACTCAGGCGGACGGGGACAATCTCATTCAGAAACCGCACGTCCAGGAGTGTCGAGTCCGGTCGGAGCACGACGGACTCGGCCCGGACGTCCGCTTCGGCCTCCACCGCGTAGGTAACGGTAGGCAGAGACGTACGAGCGAGAATGTCCTTTCCCACCGGGTCGTCGGCGTTGATCACGGCGATTCGTCCTTTGCCGAAGGAAACCCGGTCGCCGTCGTTGAAGAAGAGACGCTCCTTGGCTTCGCGGTACCGCTCGAGGGTCCCGTGGAAGTCAAGGTGATCGTGCCCCAGATTCGTGAAGACCACGGAGTGGAACTCGGTCCCGCGAACGCGGTGAAGTTCCAGCGCGTGGGAAGACACCTCCATCACGACACACTTGATCTTGGCATCGACCATGTGGCGCAGGTAGCGCTGAAGATCAGGCGCCTCCGGAGTCGTCATGGGAGCGGAAAGCCATTCGTCTCCCAGCCGGTAGCCGAGGGTCCCGATCACCCCCGACGGGTATCCTGCCGTCTCGAAGATCGCGGAGGCGAAATAGGTCGTGCTGGTCTTGCCGTTGGTCCCCGTAACCCCGATCACCTGAGTGTTGCGCGACGGGAACTCGTAATACCTCGCCGCGACCCATCCCATGGCGGATCGCGCGTCGGAAACCCGGATCACCGGCCGGTCCGGATCGAGAGACACGGCTTCGTCCACCACAACGGCCGCCGCACCCGCGTTCAGCGCGTCCGCGGCGAATGCGTGGCCGTTGCGTTCGCTTCCTCTCAGGCAGAAGAAGAGATCCCCGGCACGGACTGCCCGCGAGTCATAGGAGAGTCCCCCCACCTCTTCCGGCGGCGTGGCTCCGGAGATGTGGTACTCGGTTCCCTCGAGAAGATCCCGCAGATTCTTCATGCATGCATCTCGCACTTTTTCCGGGGATGCCCGGTATCCGAGGGATGTCGGTCCATCGGGAAGCCCCGTACCGTCAAAACGTTTTGCTCCGCACACCGATCGGGCCGTCCGAATGCTCAGGGCTCGGCCCTCCCCCCCGTTCCGTCGGACGAGGGAGCCGCACCGATGGACGCAACCCGAACACCCGGCGCGCCGGCCACCCGGCACCGGACCAGTGCTTCCTCGAGCCCCACGGCCCGGGTGGTGATCATGCGTTCGACGATCCGCCGGAACACGGGCGCCGCAACGTCGCCGCCGTAGTAGGGATTCTGGGGCTCGTCCACGACCACCAGAACCAGAACGACGGGGTCATGCGCCGGCAGGTAGCCGACGAAGGAAGCCACGTAACTGTCGGGGGCATAGCCCGTTGCCCCGGCCTTCTGAGCAGTGCCCGTCTTGCCGGCCACCTGGAGCCCGGGAAGCCGCGCGGCTTGTCCCGTGCCGTTCTCCACCACGCCGACCAGGTACTCCGTGGTTTCGCGAGCCTCGTCCTCGGACAGCACCCGGCGGATAGGCTTGGGGTCCACCCGTGTGAGCCACCTGCCCTCCGGCCCCACTACTCCGAGCACGATTCTGGGAGTCATCAGAACGCCCCCGTTGGCCACCGCCGCCGCCATGTTAGCCAGCTGCAGCGCGGACACGCCCACTTCCTGGCCGATGGCGATGGTGGCCAGAGACCGGCGACTCCAGTCCTTCGGCGGTCTCAGGAGACCCGAGGTTTCCCCGGGCAGCCGAACACCCGTGGGACAGCCGACCCCAAAATCCCGGGCCATCTCGTAGAGCGCCTCCTCACCGACGAGGTCCGCGATTTTCGCAAAACAGATGTTGCTGGAGTGCTCGACCGCCTCGCGAAACGAGATCGTCCCGTACGGGTGGTGGTCTCGAATGCGGAACCCCTCCCGTTGCATGCACCCCTGCTCGGCGTCGAGCATCATGTCCGGTTCCACGACGCCCTTTCGAATGGCCGCCGCCAGAGCCACGATCTTGAAAGTGGACCCCGGCTCGAAGTAGTCCGTGATTGCCCGGTTTCGTCGGTGTTCCCGAGGAGACCGGCCGGGGTCATTCGGGTCATAGCCGGGCCACACGGCCAGGGCCAGGATGTCTCCCGTTCTCGGATCCATCACGAGCACCTGTCCGGAACGCCCGGAAGAGCGCTGGACGCCACACCGGATTTCTTCTTCCGCGATAGCCTGGCAATCGAGGTCAAGGGAGAGAATTACCCGGCACCCGTCTTGGGGAGTGCGGAGAAACTCCCCGGGCACCATGTGCCCGCGGCCGCGGGCGTCGCGGGCCAGGAACACCCAGCCGGGAATCCCGGCCAGGCGAGAATCGAACTCCAGCTCCGCACCCTCCAGCCCCGTGTTGTCGGGATCGGTGAAACCCACGACGTGCGCGGCAAGCGCGCCCCGGGGGTAGACGCGCGCGTGCTCGCGCTCAAGGTAAACACCATCGAGACCACATAGGCCGTCGACGCGGCCATCATCCAGAAGGAGATCCCTCTTTGCGAAAAACGGCCTTCCCGCCCGAGTCCTCCGGTCCAGAGATCCGGGGTCCAGTCCCAGGGTCCGAGCCAGAGCGGGGACAATGTCCGTTTCCCCGGACGCGTCCTGGGGCACGACCTTGACGGCGTATCCCGCGACGGTCTGCGCCAGGGGTTCCAGATCTCGATCCAGGATGTCTCCCCGGCGGGCCGGGATGCGCTCCCGGCTGCAGTGGTTGCAGCGGGCCTCTTCGGTGAGCGAAGGGCACTGAATCATCTGAATCTCGACAAGCCGGGCCAGGAGCACCAGCCACACTACGACCCCCAGGACGAGCAGGCTTCTCAAGCGAAAACGCTGCCGGTCGTTGATCACAGCGACGGCCCCCCGCGCGATTCCCACATCTCGGACCCCGCGTTGCGGCTCGGGTCCAGTGACGACTCGGGCGTCACGAACACGATGTCCGGCCACTCCGGAAGCCGGAGACCAAGCTCGGCACCGGCTCGAGAGACGATGCAGCCCCTCGACATCTTCCGCTCGAGAGCCATCTCCCGGCACACGACGAGGTCGCGAAGCCGCGAGAGCCCCTGAGTCAGCCGTTCGTTGTTGCGCATCGTTTCGATCATCTCCACGCGCTGCCACGTCTGGAGAACCAGGATCGCCACCATGCCGAAGACCAGACAGACAATGCTGATGAATTCTCGTGCCGTTCTCCTAGGCCCGCCGAACAGCCTCCCTCCCAACACGTCCGGCACTCTGGATTTCCGGCGTCTGCGTCCGGTCGCCATCACTCGCCTCCGGTCGAAAGACTTCCGCCGTCGGGATCCACGCCGGGCAGGCGCTCGACCACCCTCAGGACCGCAGAGCGGCAACGCGGGTTGCTGCGAACCTCCTCGGAGCCCGGGCGGACCGAACGGGTCACGAGGCGGAGTTTGGCCTCCGGCTCACACGCGCAAACCGGCAGGCGCGGCGGACAAACACACTCGCCACTGAGCCTCCGAAACGTTCTCTTCGCGATACGATCCTCGAGGGAATGGAACGAAACGACCGCCAATCGCCCACCGGGTCGGAGGAGATCCACCAGACGAGGCAGCGCGTCCCGCAGCTTGTCCAGCTCATCGTTGACGGCGACGCGAATCGCCTGGAACACCCTCGCGAGGGTCTTGTTCACGACCGCTCCCGGAACGCTCTCTTCCACGAAGGTTCTAAGATCGCGGGTGGAACGGAAGTGCGTGCGGCTTCGCCTGGCGACGATACCCCGGGCAATACGGCGTGCGAGGGGTTCCTCCCCGTAGCTGCGGAAGATCCGGACCAGTTCGTCATCGGTTCCGAAATTCAAGATGTCCTCCGCTCTTCGGGGTCGCGTGAGATCGAATCGCATGTCCAGGGGTTCATCCTTGCGGAAACTGAACCCTCGCCCCGAGGATTCGAGCAGGTAACTGGAGATACCGAGGTCCAGAACGATGCCGTCCGCCGGGATCCAGCCTTGCTCCCTTGCCAGTTCCGGAAGATCTGCGTAGTCTCCCCTGACGAGCAGGACCCGGTCGCCGAATTCGGCCAGTCGCCGGGAGCTGAGTCTGACGCATTCCGTGTCCAGATCCACCCCGAGGAGGCGAGCGCGGGGCCCGGCCGCACGAAGGATGGCCCCCGCGTGCCCTCCCAAGCCGACAGTGCCGTCCAGGTAGATCCCCCCCTCGGCCCGGACCAACATCCCCACCACGTCGTCCACCAGGACGGGGATGTGATCGGCCGGATCATTCAAGCGGGCCTCCGGAATTGGCTATATCAACAGATCTTCTGCCGCGTCTTCGAAGGTCAGACCCGATTTGTCGTTGTACGTCCGGAAGGCTTCCGGATCCCACAACTCCAGGCGATCGAGTGCGCCGATGATGAGGACCTCGTCATGGATGCCGGCCAGATTCAGAAGGGACTGCGGAATCGAGATCCGGCCCTGTGCATCGAGATCCGTTTGGGAGGCGTTGGACATGATCTGCCGAACGAAGTGCCTCGTCTTCTGCTCGAACCGGGGCAGCTCCCGCAGCTTGGCTTCGATCTGTTTCCATTCGGCCGCGGGATAGACAAAGAGGCATCCGTCCAGTCCCTTGGTAGTGATGAAGTTACGCCCTTCTTTGCCCCTGGTCAGAAGTCTCCTGATCTTGGCGGGGAGGCTCAGGCGACCCTTGTGATCTATGGAGTGCTGGAAATGTCCGATGAGTCCGGCCATCTTGTTGTCTCCCATGAGATTGACCCGGATCGGTTACTGCCCCGAAACCCTGGGCCCATCCGGCCCCCACTTTCCCCCACTTTCTCCCACCCGAATGGGACAGTACCTTTGTAGCGACTCACTTGTCAACAAAAAAACCCACCAAGATAGAGAAAAATTCGCAAACCTGGCCACAGGGGCTGGGACGTGCGGAAAACGGGGTCTGGCGGGAACCCCACATAGGGAAAGAGCCGATCCGGGCATCGTTCATCCGAGGCCCGCATACGGCGGAGAACCGAAAACCGAGAGCCGAAAGCCGGAGCACACCATCCCCGGGCCGGGCG
>Ga0180432_10005324_pt1 | contig 17190 bp, 19 predicted proteins | sample SS_ome_10_FD_132414 | JGI IMG/M metagenome (GOLD analysis project Ga0180432, IMG submission 132414) | Hypersaline lake sediment archaeal communities from the Salton Sea, California, USA - SS_1_MS_2 metaG | ecosystem: Environmental > Aquatic > Non-marine Saline and Alkaline > Hypersaline >...
CGCCTGCGCTCAGCCCCCCGCCAGGAGCTGGCCACCCGGTCCATCGCCATGGGGGACATCCTGCCTGAATACCTCGGGGATATTGGTCACCGGCCGGGACTGGACCCGTTCCACCAGCGGCAGTGTCCGCAACTGCCGCTCCAGATGCCATTGCAGGTGGGCGGCGACCAGGCCGCTGGCATGGCCGCGGTGCTGCCCCGAGGAGGACTCGGCACTGTCCCAGTCACCCTCGTAGAGCGCCGCCATCAGATCCAGTACGGCCTGCGGCGGGGTCACCGACCCGGAGGGCCGGCAGTGCACACACACGCTGCCGCCGGCCGCGATGTGGAAGGCACGGTGCGGGCCGGGGGCGGCGCAGCGGGCGCATTCGGTCAACGCCGGCGCCCAGCCGGCGATGCCCATGGCCCGCAGCAGGTAGGCGTCGAGCACCAGTTCGCGGGGGCGGGCGCCGTCGGCGACCGCCCGCAGGGCGCCGACGGTGAGCCGGTGCAGGGCCGGCACCGGGGCGCGTTCCTCACCGGCGAGCCGTTCGGCGGTCTCCAGCACGGCACACGCGCAGGTGTAGCGGCCGTAGTCGCTGACGATGTCGGCGGCGAACGCATCGACGGACACCACCTGGGTGACGATGTCCAGATTGCGGCCGGGGTGCAGTTGAACGTCGATATGGGCGAACGGCTCCAGCCGCGAGCCGAACTTGCTGCGGGTCCGCCGAACCCCTTTGGCGACCGCGCGGACCAGCCCGTGGTCGCGGGTCAGCAGGGTGACGATGCGGTCGGCCTCGCCGAGTTTGTGCTGGCGCAGCACGACCGCCCGGTCCCGGTACAGCCGCATCGCATCAGTCTCTCACCGGGTCCGGGACATACCTAGGACCACGGCCGATCCGCCGGGCCTGAAATCCCGGCCGACCCTAAAAACCCAGACGGCCCAACTGCTTGGGATCCTGCTGCCAGTTCTTGGCCACCTTGACCCGGAGCTCGAGATAGACCTTGGTGCCCAGCAGCCGTTCGATCTGGCGCCGCGCGGCGCTGCCGACCTTTTTCAGCCGCGCCCCGCCGCGCCCGATCACGATCCCCTTCTGGCTGTCCCGCTCGACGTAGAGCACCGCGTGGACGTCGATCAACTCGCCCTGCTCCTCAGTCCGGCCCTCCCTGGGGCGTACCTCGTCGATCACCACCGCCAGCGAGTGCGGCAGCTCATCGCGCACGCCCTCCAGGGCGGCCTCCCGGATCAGTTCGGCCATCAGGACCTCCTCGGGCTCGTCGGTCAGTTCGCCGTCGGGGTAGAACGCCGGACCCGGCTCGAGATGCCCAGCCAGCACGTCGGTCAGCACGTCGACCTGCTCGCCGGTGGCCGCCGACACCGGGACGATCGCCGCCGCGCTGTCACCGACGAGTTCGTTGACCGCCACGAGCTGGGCTGCGACCTTGTCCCGGGCCACCTTGTCGATCTTGGTGACGATGACCACCAGCGCGGTCCGCGGCGCCACGGCGCGGACCTGCTCGTAGATCCAGCGGTCCCCGGGGCCGATCGGCTCGTCGGCCGGGATGCACAGACCGATCACATCGACGTCGGTGTAGGTGTCGCAGACGAGGTCGTTGAGCCGTTTGCCCAGCAGGGTCCGCGGCCGGTGCAGACCCGGAGTGTCGACGAGCACGATCTGAAAATCCGGGCGGTGCACGATGCCGCGGATGGTGTGCCGGGTGGTCTGCGGCCGGTTGGAGGTGATAGCCACCTTGCTTCCGACCAGCGCGTTGGTGAGCGTGGACTTGCCGGTGTTGGGCCGGCCCACCAGGCACACGAAACCGGAACGGAACCCCGCGGTCTGCGGCGCGCTCACGCCGGGCGCCCGGACCGGTCGGTGAGGATCACCGTCGCCGACGGCGAGACCTCACGCACCGCGGCGATGCCCGCGTCCTGCGCGGATCCGCCGACCAGGACCGCCGCCTCGAATCCCCTCGCCCCGCTGCCCATCGCGGTGGCGACCGCGACCTGCAGTCCGGTCAGGGTCAAGGCCGTCAGGCTCACCGGGGCACCCGCGTAGGTCCGGCCGTCGACATCGCGAACGGCAGCGGCACTGCCGGAATCCGAACGCGCCATGGCGGCCCGGGCCAGGGTCACCAGTTTGCCGTCCTCGGGGTCGAGCGGCTCACTCGTCGTCATCGTCGGCCTCCGGTTCAGGGCAGCGCACCAGCACGGTGCCGATCCGGACCCGGCCCCGCGGGTCGGGGCCGCCCTCGGCGACCAGTCGCAGGCCGTGTGAGACCACCTGAGCCCCGGGCAGCGGAACCCGGCCCAGTTCCAGTGCCAGCAGACCGCCGACGGTGTCCACGTCGAGGTCCTCGTCGAACTCCACGCCGCACAGCTCGCCGACGTCCTCGATCGGCAGCCTCGCCGACACCCGGAAGCTGCCGTCCCCGAGGTCCTCCACGGGAGCGACCTCGCTGAAGTCGTACTCGTCGGCGATCTCGCCGACGATCTCCTCCAGCACGTCCTCGATCGTGACCAGGCCCGCCGTGGCGCCGTACTCGTCGACCAGGAGGGCCATGTGGTTCCGGTCCCGTTGCATCTCCCGCAGCAGTTCGTCGAGCGGCTTTGAGTCGGGTACGAAGACCGCCGGCCGCATCACCTCGTCCACCGTGGTGTCGCTGCCGCCGTTGCGCGAGTAGTAGGTCCGGCGCACCAGGTCCTTGAGGTAGACCACGCCGACGATGTCATCGACGTTCTCCCCGACCACCGGGATTCGGGAGTACCCGCTGCGCACCGCCAGCGATGTCGCCTGCCCGGCGGTCTTGTCCGCCTCGATCCAGACCATCTCGGTGCGCGGGACCATCACCTCGCGGGCCGGAGTGTCGCCGAGCTCGAACAACGACTGGATCATCCGGCGTTCCTCGTCGGCCACCACCCCGCTCTGCTGTGCCATGTCGACGACCTCGCGCAGCTCGGTCTCCGATGCGAATGGGCCGTTGCGGAACCCGCGACCCGGCGTGAGCGCGTTGCCCAACAGCACCAGAAGCCGGCTGATCGGGGCCAGCAGCACCGAAAGCACCTGCAGCGGAAGGGCTGAGGCCAGGGCGATCGAGTACGCGTGCTGACGGCCCAGGGTGCGTGGACCGACCCCGACGGCGACGAAACTGGCCACGGTCATGATGCTGGCCGCCGCGACAAGCGTCCACTCGATGCTGAGATGGTCATAGAGGTAGGCCACGAAAAGCACCGCGGCGGTTGCCTCGCAAGCGATCCTCAGCAGCACCACCAGATTCACGTAGCGCGGCTTCTCGGTCACCAGGCGAGCCAGCCGAACGGCGCCCGGGCGCTCCTGGCGCACCAGTTCCTCGACCCGGGCGACCGACACCGTGCCGATGGCGGCGTCGATCGCCGAGAAGAGCCCCGCGAGCGCGACCAGTGCTATCGCGCCGATCAACGGCGCCAACTCGCTCAATTGCCGAAGTGCCGGGACTTGTCGAGCAACCGGCGGTCCCTCTCGGCCTGACGGTCGGAGTGGTAGGCCTCCACCTGCTCGGCCACCCACTCCTCGAGCAGCCGGCGCTGCAGGGCGAACATCTCTTTCTCCTCGTCCGGTTCGGCGTGGTCGAAACCAAGAAGGTGCAGAACCCCGTGGACGGTCAGCAGCGCCAGCTCGTGGCCCAGACTGTGGCCGGCGGCGGCGGCCTGGTCGGCGGCGAACTGCGGACACAGCACGATGTCGCCCAGCATCGAGGGTCCCGGATCCGGCGCGTCGGGCCTCCCGCCCGGCTCGATCTCGTCCATCGGGAAGCTCATCACGTCGGTGGGACCGGGCAGGTCCATCCACCTCATGTGCAGATCGGCCATGGCGTTGGTGTCCAACAGAACCATGGACAACTCCGCGGCCGGGTTGACGTCCATCCGGCGGATCACGAACCGGGCGACGCTGATCAGTTCCTCTTCGGAGACGTCGAGACCGGACTCGTTGGAAACCTCGATGCTCATCGCCGGTTACCGCCGGGACCGTCGTCGGGGCCGGTCGAGTCCGGGCTGCTCGGAGGCTCGGGCGTAGGCGTCGACGATCTCCGAGACCAGCCGGTGGCGAACGACGTCGGCGCTGGTGAGTTGGGCGAAGTGGATATCGTCGATGCCGTCGAGGATCTCCACCGCCGCCCGCAGCCCGGACTTGGCCCCGCCGGGCAGATCGACCTGGGTGATATCGCCGGTGACAACGATTTTCGAGCCGAAGCCCAGGCGGGTCAGGAACATCTTCATCTGTTCGGCGGTGGTGTTCTGCGCCTCGTCGAGGATGATGAAGGCATCGTTGAGGGTCCGGCCGCGCATGTACGCCAGCGGCGCCACCTCGATGACCCCGGCGCTCATCAGCTTGGGAATGGCCTCGGGGTCCATCATGTCGTGCAGCGCGTCGTAGAGCGGGCGCAGGTACGGGTCGATCTTCTCGCTGAGCGTCCCGGGCAGAAAGCCCAGCCGCTCACCGGCTTCCACGGCGGGCCGGGTCAGGATGATCCGGGTGACCTTTTTGGACTGCAAGGCCTGCACGGCCTTGGCCATCGCCAGATACGTCTTCCCCGTTCCCGCCGGCCCGATTCCGAACACCACCGTGTTGGCGTCGATGGCATCGACGTAGCGCTTCTGGTTCAGCGTCTTGGGCCGGATGGTGCGGCCCCGCCGGGACAGGATGTCCAGAGTCAGCACTTCGGCCGGCGAGGCGTCCTCGGTGCCGGTCAGCATCGCGACGCTGCGCCGCACCGAGTCCGGTGACAGCGCCTGCCCGCCGGCCACCACCGCGATGAGTTCGGCGACAGCGCGCTCGGCCAGCGCCACGTCGGCGCCGCTGCCGGTGAGGGTGACGGTGTTGCCGCGCACGTGCACGTCGGCGGTCAGACTGTCCTCGAGGGCACGCAGGTTCTCGTCGGCCGAACCGAGAAGTCCGACGACGAGATCGGGCGGAACCGTCATGCTGCTGCGTACCGGCGCAGCGGCGGCGCTTTCGCGGGGCGTCAGTTCGATGCCTGCCTTCCGGGAATCCGACCAGACGATTCTACCGCCAGCGCCCCGCGAGCACACCCAGTGCGCCCAGGGCCACCGCCGCGGCGGTCGAGGTTCGCAGCACCGCGGGCCCCAGCCGCACCGGGACCGCACCGGCCCCCGACAACGCCGTCAGCTCCTCCTCGCCGATCCCGCCCTCCGGCCCCACCACCAGGACTATCGACTCGGCATGGGCCACGTGGGATTCCGCCAGGCCGGTAACGGCGGACTCGTGCAGGACCAGCGCCGCGGCGCCGGCCCCAACCCGCGCTGCGACGTAGTCGGCCAGTTCGCCACCGGTCATCGGACCCGACACCGGCGGGATGCGGGCCCGCCGCGACTGCCGGGCGGCCGAACGGGCGACCGCACGCCAGCGCCGAATCCCCTTCTGCGCACGCTCACCATCCCAGCGAGCCACGCACCGGCCCGCCTGCCAGGCGACGAACTCGTCGGCCCCGGCCTCGGTGGCCAGCTCGACGGCCAGCTCGGAGCGGTCCGATTTCGGGATCGCCTGGACGACGGTCACCGTCGGCCGCGGCGGCACGAGGACGCTGCGGCGCTGCACCCGAGCGGTCAGGCTGCGCTTGTCGACCGCCTCCACCACACACTCGGCCACCGCACCGTTGCCGTCGGACACCAGGAGCCGCTCACCGGGGCGCACCCGGCGCACCGAGGCGGCATGGAAACCCTCGTCGCCGTCGACGAGCACGGCCGCGCCGACCTCGGGCACCGCCTCGACGTAGAACAGCGCCGCGGTCAACGATCAGCGGCCGCTGAAGGTTTCCCGCAGCCGACTGAACAGTCCCCCGCCGCCGGCCTGCCCCGGCGAGGTGTGCGTGGACCGCACCCCGGGCTGCTCCTCGCCGCAGCTCTTGAGTTCGCCCAGCAGTTCACGGCTCCGGGCGTCGAGTTTGGTCGGAACCAAAACCTCGACGTGGGCGTGCAGGTCGCCGCGCACTTCCGAACGCAACCGGGGCATCCCCCGGCCGCGCAGCGTGATCACCGTCCCGGGCTGGGTGCCGGGAGCGATGACGATCTCGGTGTCACCGTCGAGAATGTCGGCCACGGTCACCGCGGCGCCCAGAGCGGCGTCGGCCATCGGGACGGTGACCGTGCAGTGCAGGTCGTCACCGTCACGGGTGAAGACCTCGTGCGGCTGTTCGTGAACCTCCACGTACAGGTCGCCGGCCGGGCCGCCGCCCGGCCCGACCTCGCCCTGGGCGGCCAGCCGGATCCGCATCCCGTCGGCGACCCCGGCGGGGATCTTCACGGTGATATCCCGGCGGTCGCGGACCCTGCCGTCACCGTTGCAGCGCCGGCAGGGGTCGGGGATGACCTCGCCGACTCCCCCGCAGGTGGGGCACGGCCGCGCCGTCATGACCTGGCCGAGCAGCGAACGCTGCACGCTTTGAATCTCGCCGAGCCCGCCGCAGATATCGCAGGTGACCGGCCGGGAGTCGCCGTTGGTGCCCTTTCCCTGGCACAGGTCGCACAGCACCGCGGTGTCCACCGTCACCTGTTTGGTGACGCCGGTGGCGCACTCGCTCAGCGTTGCCCGCATCCGCAGCAGCGAATCCGACCCGGGGCGCACCCGCCCGACCGGGCCGCGGGAGCCCATGCCGGTGCCGAAGAAGGCCTCGAAGACATCACCGAGGCCACCGAAGCCGGCGAAGCCGTTGGACGACCCGGCCGTTGCCAGCGGGTCCCCGCCGAGGTCGACGATGCGGCGCTTCTCCGGGTCGGACAGCACCTCGTAGGCCGTGCTGACCTCTTTGAAGAGGTGCTGGGCCTGTTCGTCGGGGTTGATGTCGGGGTGCAGCTCACGGGCCAGCTTTCGGTAGGCGCGCTTGATCTCCGCATCGCTGGCGCCCTTGCTCACACCGAGCAAGCCGTAGTAATCGCGTGCCACGACTGACCCTTCCTACCGGCGCCGGCCTCAGCCGGCGCGGTTGCCCAGAACTTCCCCGATATACCGTGCAACCGCGGCGACGTTGGCCATAGTTCCCGGATAGTCCATCCGGGTGGGACCGACCACGCCCATTCCGCCGTAGACGGTTCCCCAGCTGCCGTAGGTGGTGGAGACCACCGAGGTGCCGGCCATCTCCTCGACCTCGGTCTCGTGGCCGATGCGCACCGTCACCTTACCGGCCTCCTGCTGCGCGGCCAGCAGCCGCAGCACCACCACCTGCTCCTCGAGCGCCTCCAGGACCGCCCGCAACGAACCGCCGAAGTCGGCGGTGTTGCGGGTCAGGTTCGCGGTACCGCCCATCAGCAGCCGTTCCTCGGTGTGCTCGACCAGGGACTCCAGCAGCACCGAGGCCGACCGCCCGACCGCGTCGCTGAGCGTGCCCGGCCCGTTGATCCCGCCGGCCAGGTCGGCGACCGCGACCGAGGCCGCGGAGATCCGCTTACCCTCGAGGGCCTGTCCCAGCAGGTCCCGCAGCTGGGCGAGCTGATGCTCGTCGATGGTGTCGCCGAGTTCCACGATGCGCTGGTCCACCCGTCCGGAGTCGGTGATGACCACCATCAGCAGCCGGGCCGGCGTCAGCGCGACAACCTCCAGGTGGCGGACCGTCGAGGCCGACAGCGTCGGGTACTGCACCACCGCTACCTGACGCGTGAGTTGGGCCAGCAGTCGCACCGCGCGGCGCAGCACATCGTCGAGATCAACCCCCGACTCCAGAAAGGACAGGATGGCGCGTCGCTCCGGGGCCGACAGCGGCTTGACCCCGTGGAGCCGGTCGACGAATTCGCGATAGCCCTTCTCCGTGGGCACCCGGCCGGAACTGGTGTGCGGCTGGGCGATGTAACCCTCGGCCTCCAGCACCGCCATGTCGTTGCGGACGGTGGCGCTGGAGACCCCGAGGTTGTGGCGCTCCACCAGCGCCTTGGACCCGATCGGCTCCTTGGTCGCGACGAAGTCGGCGACGATGGCCTGCAGCACCTCGAAGCGGCGGTCGTCGGCAGTTCCCATCTGGATCACCTCCGTTGCCGCCATTTTACGGCCTCTGGGCAGTGCGTTTGGCAGCCGCGGGCCGCGAGTGCCACTGGCACGTCGGACCGGGCGGGCCGGATCAGTCCAGCGCGATCAGCGGCGGCAGGTGACCGCGGCCGTAGCCCGGCAGCCAGGCCGAGCCGAACAATGACCCCGAGGGGGCCCTCGGCACCGGCTCGGCGCGCAGTGAGGCGTGACCCTGTTTCTGGCACACGGTCACCGCCGCCTCGCGGCAGGTGACCGGGTTCGACGATGCGGCGGCCGGCGGTGACAGCGCCAGGGCGGCGGCGATCGCCATGGCGGCAGTCGCGATGTGGAAGGTCATCGGTCGAGTCCTTTCGGTGTTCGCGCACCGGCCGGAGCCCGCGCTGCGATGTTCGAATCCGCACCGCCGGTTCCGATTTCGGATGCCGGGCGCTATGCCTCAAGGCTAGAAACATACGAAGTAAAAATCACGAAACACATACCGTTTACAAAGGCTCGGCCGCGCACAGTGGCAGACAGACGGTGAACACGGTGCGGCCCGGCCTGGATGCCACCGAGACCGTCCCCTGATGCGCGTCGACGACGGAGGCGACGATCGCCAGGCCCAGGCCACTGCTGCCCATCTCCCGCGATCGGGCCTTGTCGGCCCGCACGAAGCGCCCGAACAGGTTCGGGATGATCTCCTCGGGGATGCCCGGCCCGTCGTCGCTGATCTCGAGGATCGCCACCGGCCGGCCGTCGTGGTGTGAGGTCGTCAGCGCGGCGGTGGCCGTGACACCCGGCGGGGTGTGCATGGCGGCGTTGCCGAGCAGATTCGCGACCAGCTGCTGAAGGCGGGCACGATCCCCGTGCACCAGCACGGGATACTCGGGAACCGCGGTGACGAAACGGTGGTCGGGAGCGCTGACCGCCGCGTCGTTGACCGCGTCCGCGACCAGTTCGGCGAGATCGACGTCCTCGAACTCCAGATCCTTGCCCTCGTCCAGCCGGGACAGCAGCAGCAGGTCGGCCACCAGCGATGACATCCGGCGCGACTCGGCCTCGATCCGGGTGAGGGCGTATTCGGTCATCGGCGGCAGGAGATCGCTTTCCTGTCGGGTGAGTTCGGCATATCCGAGGATCGCGGCCAGCGGCGTCCGCAGTTCGTGGCTGGCGTCGGTGAGGAACTGCATCATCCGCCGGTCGGACTGCGAGCGCTGGGTCAGTGCGGCGTCGACGTTGTCGAGCATGTGGTTGAGCGAGAGGCCCACCGCGCCGACCTCGCTTTCCGGGTCGGTGTCGCGGTCGTGAACCCTGGCGGTGATCCGGTACTGGTCGGCGTCCAGCGGCAGCTTTGCCACGTGCCGGGCGATCGCCGCGACCCGGCGCAGCGGCCGCAGTGCGTTGCGGACCAGGACGACCGTGGCGAACGCCGTGATCAGTAACGCCACCACCAGCAGGCCGGCCAGGATCAGCGCGTTGCGGATCAGCGTCTGGTTGGCCTCGCGCAGCGAGACCGCCGACACCAGCCGATCGCCGCCGCCGACGTCGCGGGTGCCGACCCGGTACTCGCCGAGATCGCCGAGTCGCACCGTGCGCGGGTCCCCGCTGCGCCAGTCGATGGCCTCCAGATCGCGCACCACGTCGGGGGGCACCGGCGCGGGTTCCCCGTCGGTGAAACGGCTGGCGAAGACCGTCCGGCCGTCGCGCACCACGGCGATGACCGTGCCCGGCGGCTGACCGGGAAACTCGGTCAGCTCACCCGCGGCCACCGGACCCGCCTTCGGCCGCGGCAGGACGAGCTTGGCCTTCTCATAGGAGTAGCCGAAGGATGCCAGTGAGTTGGCGACCTGGCTGTTGATCAACGCGATCATCTCGTTGCGGAGGCTGAGTTCGGCGACCGCGCCGACGCCGACCATGGCGGCGCTGACGATCAGGGAGACGCCGATCACCAGCCGTTCACGCAGCGACCGCGGCCACCACCGCGGACGCGCACGACTCATTGCGGCGGCCGCAGCATGTATCCGACGCCCCGGACAGTGTGGATCATCGGTTCCCGTCCGGCGTCGATCTTCTTCCGAAGATAGGAGATGTACAGGTCGACCACGCTGGAGCGTCCGCCGAAACCGTAGTTCCAGACCCGGTCGAGAATCTCGGCTCGGGAGATTGCCCGACGCGGGTTGCGCATGAGGTAGCGCAGCAGCTCGAACTCGGTGCCGGTCAACGCGATCGGCTCACCGCCTCGCGTCACCTCCCGGCTGGCCCCGTCCAGTTTCAGCTCCCCCACCGTGAGGACCTCGTCGTCGGGGGACTCCATGGCAGTGGTCCTGCGCAGCAGTCCGCGCAGCCTGGCGACGAGTTCCTCGAGGCTGAACGGCTTGGTGAGGTAGTCGTCGGCGCCGGCGGTCAGCCCGGTGACCCGGTCCATGACCGAGTCGCGGGCCGTCAGCAGCAACGTCGGCGTGTATCCCTCACCCGCCCGGATCTCCTTGAGTATCGACAGCCCGTCGGTGTCGGGCAGCATGATGTCCAGAACCAGCAGATCCGGGGTGAACTCGGCGAACTTCTCCATCGCCGTCTTGCCGTCACCGGCAACCTCGATCTCCCAGCCCTCGTAGTGCAGCGCCATCTTCAGCAGGTTGGTCAGCGCCGGTTCGTCGTCGACGAGGAGAACCCGGACGGGCGAGCCGTCGGGCCGGGTGATGCGGGGCAACTGGCCCAGGACGGCCGAACGTTGCCGGGGATTACGTGGAGCCACAGCCACAGTCATAACCCGATTCTGTTCGCCACGTCGCGCCGCGTCAGCAGATCCATATGAACTTCATATGTTTTCTCTCTGCGCCGAGCAGGGACCGACCCTGAGATATGTATTCGCTATGTGTCCGCCGCCCAGCCTTGGCGCGGGACCGCCAGCTCCCTAGTCTCGGAAAGTGAATTGGCGTAATGCACTGCAGGTTTCCGCACCGGCCACGGCGGTTTCGACGACCCACCTCCGCTGTGCGCGAACAGATCCCGCGGTGAGTACGCGAACCGTCACCGAATGACAGGAGTCCCGCCTTGAGGACAACCGCCCAGCCCAACGGCTCACTCGCGTCCAGCATCGCGCGCTACGACCTGCCGGCCTCCCTGGTGGTGTTCCTGGTCGCACTGCCGCTCTCGCTGGGCATCGCCATCGCCTCCGACGCTCCGCCTCTGGCCGGGTTGATCGCCGCCATCGTCGGCGGCATCGTGGCCGGCGCACTCGGTGGCTCGCCACTGCAGGTCAGTGGGCCCGCAGCTGGTCTGACCGTCATTGTGGCGGGCTTGGTCGCCCAGTTCGGATGGGCGGTGACCTGCGCGATCACCGTGTGCGCGGGTCTTGTCCAGATTCTGCTCGGGCTCAGCCGGGTGGGCCGCGCCGCGCTGGCGATCTCACCGATGGTGGTCCACGCGATGCTCGCCGGGATCGGCATCACCATCGCCCTGCAACAGATCCACGTGCTGCTGGGCGGGGACTCGCACAGCTCGGCATGGCGCAACGTGACCGAACTCCCGGGGCACTTCGGCGATGCCGGCCTGGCCGGGATGGCGATCGGCGGGCTGGTCATCGCGATCCTGGTCGCATGGCGCTGGGCGCCGGCCCGGATCCGGCGGATCCCCGGACCCCTGGTGGCCGTCCTGGCCGCCACCATCGCCGCGGCGGCGTTCGCGCCGGAGGTCCCGCGTATCGCTCTCGACGGATCGCTGGTCGACGCGATGGCGCTGCCCAGCCTCCCCGAGGGCCGGTGGACGGCGTTCGCGATCGGCGTCGTGACCGTCGCCCTGATCGCCAGTGTGGAAAGTCTTCTCACCGCGGTCGCCGTCGACCGGATGCAGACCGGAACCCGCAGCAATCTCGACCGCGAACTGGTCGGTCAGGGCGCGGCGAACATGGTCTCCGGGGCGGTCGGCGGCCTGCCGATCACCGGCGTCATCGTGCGCAGCTCGGCCAACGTGGCCGCCGGGGCCAGGACGAGGGCCTCGAGCATCCTGCACGGCGTGTGGGTTCTGGTCTTCGCGCTCCCCTTCGCCGGGCTGGTCGAACGCATTCCCACCGCCGCCCTGGCCGGCCTGCTGATCGTCATCGGCATCCAGCTGGTCAAGCTCACCCACATCGAAACAGCTCGCCGCAACGGCGATCTGGCCGTCTACCTGGTGACCGTCGGCGGGGTGGTGTTCCTCAACCTGCTCGAGGGCGTCCTGCTCGGCCTCGCGCTGTCGATCCTGATGACGGTGTGGCGGGTCGCGCGCGCCCGGGTCACGGCCGAGCCGGTCGACACCGACCGCTGGGAGGTCACGGTGGCGGGGTCGTGCACGTTCCTGTGCCTGCCTAGGCTGCACAAGACCCTGGAGGCGGTTCCGCCCGGAACCCGGGTCCGCCTGACCGTCGCGGCCGACTACCTCGACCATGCGGCTTCGGAGTTCATCGAGGCCTGGCGCCGCCAGCACGAGGCGACCGGCGGAACGGTGACCACCGCACCGCCGCGCCCGAGGGCCGACGTCCAGAGGCCCCAAATGCGAACTATAACTCGTGATTCATATGGGTTCGATATGAGGTCCGTGACCCGGCACAACGGCGTTCATAAACTGAGGACATGACGAGGAACACAGACGAAACCGTCACCGCCGGTAACGATCTGACCACCTCCGGAAGGAAAGGAAGAACAATGGCCATCACATTCCTCACCTCGGCCGTCATCGTCGGGGCCGCCGCGAGCGCCATCGCCCTGGCCCCCTCGGCCGCCGCGACCACGAACGATATGGAGTGTGCCGACAGGGGCTCGGCGACGCTGTGCCAGAAGTCCGGACACGCCTCGATGAACGTCAGCCCCGGCACCGAGGCCGGCGGCGCGGACTACTGGCCCTTCACGGCCGGTCCGGCAACCCCGCCGATCTGGGCCATGAGCTGACTGTCCGGACACCGAAGGCCGCGAGGGCGATTCGCCCTCGCGGCCTTATTCATACGAAGTGCAAATCGCTATTTCTATGTGTTGTCTATGAAGTTCGTGACTTACGGCGGAGCCCTCCATAGGCTGAAAGCACACAAGGAATCCAGACGAAATCATCACCGCCGGTGAGGATCTCAGGACCACCAAAGGGAAAGGAAACACCAATGAGAGGAAAGTTCTTCGCCTCGGCGATCATCGCGGGAGCCGCCACCGGCGCTATCGCCCTGGCCCCGGTCGCCGCGGCCGAGTCCAACAATCTGGACTGCGTGGACAAGGGCACGGCGACGGTGTGCCAGAAGAACGGGCACTCGTCGATCAACGTCAGCCCCGGCACCAAGGCCGGCGGCAACGCCTACAACCCCTTCGGCGCCGGCCCCATGCCGCCGATCTGGGCCCTGGACTGACGATCCCGACACCGAAGGCCGCGAGGGCGAACCGCCCTCGCGGCCTTCGCCGTTGGCGCGAGTCAGTCATCGAGAATGTCGCGCACCACGGCGTCGGCCAGAAGCCGGCCGCGCCCGGTCAGCACCAGCCGTCCGTCGATCAGCCGGAGCAGTCCGTCGGACACCGCGGCCTCGGCACGGCACCGCTCCGCCGCGCTCAGAGAGCCCAGCGGGATCCCGCGCCGCAACCGCAGCCCGAGCATCATCGTCTCGACATGATGCTCGCGTGGGCCCAGCCGTTCCCAGCCGGCGACCGGAAGTTCGCCTCGGCAGGCCGTTTCGGCGTAGCTGCCGGGGTGTTTGACATTCCACCAGCGGTGCTCGCCGACCGAGCCGTGAGCGCCCGGCCCGGCGCCCCACCACTGCCCGCCGGTCCAGTAGCCCATGTTGTGTCGGCACTCCGCGCCGTCCCTGCCCCAGTTCGACACCTCGTACCAGTACAGGCCGGCTTCGCGCAGGCGCTCGTCGACCAGTTCGTAGCGGTGGGCCAGAATGTCCTCATCGGTGCCGGGAACCTCGCCGCGGCGGATCCGTCGAGCAAGGGCGGTGCCGTCCTCCACCGTCAGCGCGTACGCCGAGACGTGGTCCACCCCCGCATCCAGGGCGGCGTCCACCGATGCGATCAGGTCCGCGTCGGACTCGCCCGGAGTGCCGTAGATGAGGTCGACATTGACGTGCGCGAAGCCGGCCGCCCGCGCTTCGCGTGCGGCGGCGGGCGCCCGGCCCGGGGAGTGGACTCGGTCCAGGACGGCCAGCACCGCCCGCGAGACCGACTGCATGCCCAGCGAGACGCGTGTGAAGCCGGCCTCCCGGATCTCGGCGAAGAACGCGGGAGAGGTCGACTCCGGGTTGGCCTCGGTGGTGACCTCGGCACCACGGGCCAGCGGGAAGTGGTCGGCGACCGCCTCCAACACGCCCGACAGCCGCTTCGCCCCCAGCAGCGAGGGGGTGCCGCCGCCGACGAAGACCGTCTGCGCCGTCACCGGGCCGATCGCCCGGGCGGCGGCTGCCAGCTCGGCCCTCAACCCGGCCAGCCAGCCGTCGGGATCGGAGCCGCCCGCCTCCCCCGGCGTGTAGGTGTTGAAGTCGCAGTAGCCGCAGCGGCTGGAGCAGAACGGCACGTGGACGTAGACCCCGAACGGTGTTCCCGGGGTCATAGTCAGCTCGGGCGGCCCGACGCTCACCGCGGGGCGTCCCGGTAGATCCTGGAGATGGCGCCGTTGTCGGGCTCGAACAGCGCGGGGTAGAGGCTGTCCCAGCCGCCCAGCCCGGCCACCGTCCACAGCACCGGCGGCTGTGGGAACCCCGCGGCGAATTCGGCGGCGACGGCCGGATCCACCGGCCGGAATCCCGCCCGCGCCCAGATCCGCTGGGCCTGCGGGGTGAACAGGAAGTTGCGCAACTCGACGGCCTTGCGCAGTTCGGCGCTGGTGTTCATGACCGCGACGGGGTAGTCGATCCGCAACGTCCGGGCCGGGGTGAGGTAGACCACCTCCTCACCGCGTTCCCGTAGCCGGATGGCCTGGTTCTCGGAGGTGATCAGGACGTCGCCCGCACCGCGCAGGAATGCTTCGGCGGCCTCGTCCGCCGAGGCGGGCCGGCCGGCGAGGTGCCCGGAGACCAGCCGGGTGACGAAGTCGAGGCCGGCCTTGTGGTCCCGGCCGCCGTCACTGCCCGCCGCGTAGACCGCCAGCAGATTCCAGGTGGCCGAGCCCGACTCCCCGGGCCCGGCGGTCACCACGCCCACACCGGGCCGCAGCAGGTCCTCCCAGTCGGTGATATCGCGCGGGTTCCCGGGCCGCACGACCATGGTCACCACCGAGCCGAACGGCAGCCCCCGCGTCACACCGGCGTTCCACCGGGGCGTTACCCGGCCCTCGGTGACCAGCCGGGCGACCTCCGGCTCGGTGGCGAACCCGACCAGGTCGGCGCGCTTGCCCTCGGCGACGGCTCGGGACTGCGCGCCCGACGGTCCGAAGGATCCGCGGACCTTGACGTCCCGGCCCTGCTCGGTGTCGGCGAACGCGGGGATGATCGCCTCCCAGCCGGGCTCGGTCGACGCCGCCGCGACCAGACCCAGCACCGCGCCCTTCGGCGGCGGGGGGCCCGCGCCGATGCCGGTGGGCTTGTCGGTGCAACCGGCCAGCCAGGCCGCGGCGAGTACCGCGACGGCGGCCAGGCGCGCGGGGACTGTCAAGGCCGGGTCCGGTTACTGAACCTGGTAGATCCAGATCAGGTTCGAGGTCAGCTCACCGTTGCCGGTCCACTGGTAGCGGCGGGCGACTCCCTGCCCGTCGTAGCCGGCGACGAAGTCGCGGAGTGCCGGCCGGCTGCTGGCCCCCGAGTCGATTCCGGCGAGCAGGATCGTCGCCGCATCGTAGGCCTCGACGCTGTAGGTGCCCGGCGGCTGCCCGGCGACTGTGGTGTACCGCTCGGTGAAGTCCTCGGTCGCCGGACCGCACGGGCAGGACAGCACCGCCCCCTCGGCGGCCTGGCCGGCGGACTTGACGAACTGCGGGTCCTTGAGTCCGTCCGGCCCGGCGAAGAGGCCCTCGAATCCGGCCTCGCGGAGCTGCTGGAGCAGCAGCGCGCCCTCGGTGTAGTAGGCCGCGTAGACAACAGCGTCCGGTCCCTGCCCCTGAATCTGGGTCACCGCCGCCGAGAAGTCCTTGTCGCCCTTCTTGATCGAGATGTTGCAGGCCTCGTCGGCGATCGGGCCCAGCGTCTCACGGACGGCGTCGGCCTGACCCACTCCCGCGTCGCTGCTGTCGTCGACCACGCACACCTTCTTGACTCCTCGGTCGTTCTTGAGGTAGCTCGCCAGTGACGGGCCCTGCACCCCGTCGTTGGACAACCCGCGAAAGAACGTCGCCCAGCCCTGTTCGGACAGCGTGACGTTGGTGGCCGACGGGGTGATGGCGACCAGGCCGGCCTGGTCGAAGACCGCCCCGGTGGCCTTGGTCTCCCCCGACCAGGTCGGCCCGACCAGGCCGACGATGGAGGGGTCGTCGACGATCTGCGGTGCGATCGCCGTCGCCTTCTGCGGGTCGCCCTCGGTGTCGAAGGACTTCAGTTCGACCTGGCAGTCCGGATTGGCGTTGTTGTGCTCCTCCACGGCCAGTTCCGCGCCGTTCTTGACGTTGGCGCCGAACGGGGCGTCCGGGCCGGTAAGTGGGCCGGCCACGGCGATCGCCACCGGCGCGCAGATCGCGTCGCCGCTGCCGGCCGGGTCGGTCGGCACCGTGTCGGAGGCCAGCGATACCTGCCCGCCGTCCTGGTTGATCGGGGTCACGGCGACGATCTGCAGGGCGGTGTCGGTGCCGCTGTCGCTCGGCGCCGACTGGGTGCAACCGGTGGCGGCGAGCAGTGTCAGGACAGCGGCGGCGATCGGCGCAACAGGCCGGGCGTTTGCGAAAGGCACGGGTTCTCCAGCGGGGTCAGCGGTTGAGCAACCATACAGCCACAACCAGCACCAGAAGCGCGACCAGGGCCAAACTCACCCGGGACCGCGGCATCCCGCTCAACCGGACCCTCCGCGGTCCCGGCGCAGCCGCCGTAGCGTCCGGATACCGGAGCCCAGCACCTTGTCGGCCACCACAGCCAGACCGTAGGACAACGCCAGCGCCACCGGCATCACGATGGCGGTCTGGGGCACGAAGTCCAGCCCGGACAACCACAACTCCAAGCCGTCCCACCAATCCAGCACGCTGGGCACCGCCTCACCCTACTTGGGCGGATCGGTGGACGCACGGGGCGCGCGGCACCATGATGAGTTGATGGTCTTGGAGGCACCGACCGATATCGACGA
>Ga0180432_10005326_pt1 | contig 17184 bp, 9 predicted proteins | sample SS_ome_10_FD_132414 | JGI IMG/M metagenome (GOLD analysis project Ga0180432, IMG submission 132414) | Hypersaline lake sediment archaeal communities from the Salton Sea, California, USA - SS_1_MS_2 metaG | ecosystem: Environmental > Aquatic > Non-marine Saline and Alkaline > Hypersaline >...
TCACAAAGCACGCTGACCATACATGCATCCGGATGAGAAATACGGTGAATACATTCTGCCAGATAGAAAAGGATCTCAGATACAATTGGCAACGGGAACAAGAATGGTGTTCACGAATCTAGAATGGAACAATGCATGTGTCATGCATTTTTGGGGTTGGAGAAGGATACAGGATGACAAGGTTCTGGTCAGAGTGACCAATTCAGAGAGACGTAGAATTCTGGCAGTTGTAAAGGGTTTGTGATCAAAAATTGAGTATGCTGCTTTGTCGCAAAGCAAGCTGACCATACATGCATCCGGATGAGAAATACGGTGAATACATTCTGCCAGATAGAAAAGGATCTCAGATACAATTGGCAACGGGAACAAGAATGGTGTTCCCGCATCCAGAATGGGAAAATGCAGGTGTCATGCATTTTCGGGGTTGGAGAAGGATACAGGATGACAAGGTTCTGGTCAGAGTGACCAATTCAGAGAGACGTAGAATTCTGAAGAATCTTTAGGCCCACTCACTCACTCACACCTGATATATACCTGGTCACCAAGGTCGTCCTCCAGGACGATCGATTCTTTGCGTTCAAAAAAACGACTCATGGCGATCTTTTTTCGTGAGATCGCATCCTGTTTGGTCTCCTCTGGATAGTCAGGGAATTGGAACACATCAGGATTACATGCTAGATACATTGCAGTGTTGTGAGGACTCACAGGAGCGTATTCCAGATAGGCGTGGATCGCTTGTGCTAGATCATCCCTGTCATTGTCACCATTTTCATAAGGGTCACAAATGATATAATCGTTCGCCAATGCAGCTTCTGTGTTAGGCAAGAAGCTGTCAGTGTTGTAGCAACCATCGCTATCAGTGTGCACCAAATTGAAATAGTGTTGTCCATTTTGACCCAAACTGTACTCGACTGTAATAGCTTTGGCCTTGATATCTTGGGGTACTAATTCACCAGAAAACACTCGTTGAATTTCTTCCTGTGACATGTCATAACGGTCAGAGGCGGAGCTGTGACTAGAATGGCCATCAACCTTGTGTACCGTAATTCGATGGATGCAGAGTTTGGCTGCATCAGTTTCATTGCCAAAAACTAGATTGGCACACGCATTCACGTATGGACCAAGATAGATGCGTGCATAGGTATATACAGTCGTTAAGCTATCGAAAAGTGTCATGCTGATATACTCCGGAATAGAGGAGATAGAGGGGACAGTGAGCCCATATGTTCTGATGATAACACCAGTTAGCGCCCCTACCAGGCACGCCTGACATACCATATTGAGGTTTGTCCCATTCTTCTGATTCTCCATGAGAGATGAGAACATATGTAGTGTGTATAGTGTGTATAATATATGTAAATCCATTGCACATAGTGATGCTTCATTTTTTGTTCAGATACAGGATCAAAGTAAAATTGAAGAGTCGAACATAAAATCTAATAATCTATTACAGAAATAGATGAGTTCTCCATTTAATCCCGTTACTGCCGCGAGCTCTACTGCTTCTCGTAGTGACAAGACTATCAAAGTCGAGACACCCTCCATCCCACCTGCGGATCCTAACAATGTTGGGGTTGCTGGTTCGACCCCTGTGTCGGATGGGAGTAAGTTTCTATGGGAGGAACATACCTGGAATGTCATGGAGAGTATGACCAAGCAGGACCCATATTTCTGGGTCAAGCATCAGATTGAGAGTTTTGACAATTTTCTTGACACGATTGGACAGATCATCAAGCACAATAGCCCGATTGTCATCAACATCAATGAGTCATATGACAAGGATCTGCGCCGTCATAAGAATCGATGTGTGGTAACTTTCAATGAGATCTTTATGAGCGCACCTCTCGTCGAGGACCGTGCAAATGGCATCAAGCGCATGTTGCCTAACATGGCCCGCCAGCGAGATTTGACGTATGCAGCAACGCTCTATGTCGATGTGACCCAGGAGTGGTTTGAATGGAGCCCAGATAGTAATCGATATGAGTCAACGAATCACCACACGGAGGAAAAGGTACCACTGACCAAGATCCCAATCATGGTTGGTAGTAAGTACTGCTATCTGTATGGTCTCAGTCCTCACAGGCGTGCTGAGTTGGGCGAATCCGAACAGGATAGTGGTGGTTACTTCGTGGTGAATGGTACCGAGAAGGTTGTCATTGCATTCGAACGCCCACGCGAGAATGCAATTCGCGTGTATCCGACAAAGTCCAATGTCACTGCGTATGTCGATCGCGTTGAGGTGAAATCTACTCAGGATCAACGATTTTTCCCGATTCGCGAGACCTCTGCTTTCCTGTTGACCGAGAAGAACAGTGCAAATGGCATCCATGGTCAGGAGATTTCTGTCAAGATCAAGTACATTCGCAATGAGATCCCACTCTTCGTCGTCTTCCGAGCCCTCGGCGTTATCTCAGACAAGGCCATTATGGAGCTTATCCTGCATGATGTTGATGGAGAGGTGGATAGCAATTTCGTTAATCTGCTTCTACCGAGTGCTAACAAGGCCAATAAGATCAAATCTCTGGATGATCCAACCAAAACGATCAGTATCCGCAGCCAAGAGGACGCATTGCGCTACATCGCTCATCCGAAGAACCTGACCTACAATGTCGATTATCTGAAGGATGTCGAGGATGAGGCTCGACTGACTTTTGCTAAGAGTCTGCTTGATAAGGAGTTCCTGCCGCACATGAACCCTCCGAATGGAGAGCCGAACAACCGCAAGAAGGCATTCTTTCTGGGCCACATGATTCGTCAGCTACTGGAGTGTCACCTGGGCATCCGACCATATGATGACCGTGATCACTATTCGAACAAGCGACTCAACACAACTGGTCCGCTCTTGGCTAAGATCTTTACCCACAATTTCAAGCGACTTGTCAACAAGATCAAAACGAACATCAGCAAGCAGTCGGTCAGCGATACTGCTGGTAACGGGCACCGAGGTCTGCGCAAGGATATTCAGAGCTGTACGATCGAAACGGCTCTGAAATATGCCTTGTCTACCGGCAACTGGGCCACAAGCAAATCTGGAAGCACGAGTAGTGCCGACAAGGGTGTCGCACAGGTTCTTCAACGTTTGACACCATATTCTGCACTGAGTCACCTGCGTCGCATTGTTTCACCTCTTGAAAGAGCTGGTAGCAAGCTGATTCCTCCGCGAAAGCTTCATCCAACCCAATTCGGAATGATTTGTCCAAATGAGACGCCAGAAGGCGCTCAGGTCGGTACGGTCAAAAACATGGCGATGTCCGTGTACATCAGTATTCCAACCAGCACGGCGCCGATCTACGCGTGCCTCAATGAACTTGGAATCCGGCTCTTGGAGGAGATCTGGGTTGGTGAGCTGAAGGCAGCTACCTCGGTCTTCGTGAATGGTCACTACTATGGCATTCTTCCATCTGAGATCGTCCCCAATGTCTATCGCGAACTGAAGCTCTTGAAGCGCGATGGCACATTTGATATTTACACGAGCATCAGCTGGAACATTGAGTATCGCGAAATGCACATTCTGACAGATGGTGGACGTTATTGCCGCCCACTCTATGTTGTTGAGGAGAACATGGAGACTGGGGAGTTTGAACCTGTGATCACCCAACGCTGGAATCAGCAGATCGGAACTGAGCCTGGTATGACGTATGGAAAGGCGCTGATTGAAAAACGTATGAAGTGGAACACTCTGGTGACTGGAACAGGTGCAACCGCCTCTATCTGCAGTGGTGGTGATGGTGATACCTATGAGGAACGCCTGACAAAGGCAGGCGTTATCGAGTATCTAGACACAGCTGAGCTGGCGACTGCTATGATTGCTACGACTGCATATTCTCTCAAGGGCGGGTTCAACATTGATGGTGTCAACCGCCGAACCCCCTCTGCTGAAAATCCACTGAAGAACACTCAATGGACACGCTACAACTACCTGGAACTGCATCCTATTATGATCCTGGGTGTTATCTCGCAGATGATTCCCTTCAGCGATCACAACCCCTCGCCACGTAACTGTTACCAGTGTCTGTGGAAAGAGGAGCATGTTCTGATGGCAGATGGTGAGACGAAGAGGATCGCAGATATCAGGGTGGGTGACCAAGTCATTACAGTGGATCCAGATACTGCTGAAACATCAGTAGCAAATGTGATCAACCAATATGTTCGTCCAACTGAGAAACAGATTGTGAAGATCACCACTCACGCAGGTCGATCATTGACCTGCACCGAGGATCATCCTATCCTGACCCTGGACGGGTGGAAAAAGGCAGGCAGTTTGACTGAGAGTGATCTTATCTGCATAAACCCGAATAACAGCGAGACTTACACTGCTGAATCGCGAAACCATGAGGCACTTACAGCAGTGAGCGGAATCATGCTCAAGAATGATTGCATCTACGTACCTTTTCGCTCATGTGAACCAGTCTCGAATGTTGAAATTGCAGACATTACGATCGACAATCCGTGGCACAGCTTCGTCACTGGTAGCGGTATCGTGGTGCACAACTCGTCTATGGGTAAGCAAGCACTCGGTGTTCCTACCACCAATTTTAACAGCCGATTCGATACGAACAATTATGTTCTGCTCTATGTCCAGCGTCCACTTGTGAACCCGCGCACTATGTCTCTGGTCGGATTCGATGAGCTTCCAACTGGTCAACAGGTGATGGTGGCGATCATGACCTGGACTGGTTATAACCAAGAGGATAGTGTCATGTTGAATGGATCTGCTCTGGACCGCGGCCGGATGAACATCCTCGCAAGCAAGACATACAAGGACAAGGAGAGCAAGAAGGCAGCCAATGCCCTCCGCAGCAAGACCGCAATTGGCGGGCGAGAAAAATTCATGAAGCCCTCCCCGGCACAGACTAAGGATATGCGCGTGGGTAGCTATGCACACCTGGACGAGAGTGGTTTTGCCAAGCCGGGATCCAAGGTGAGTGGTGGTGCAGTTGTTATTGGCAAGACGATCGAACTATCATCCGAGGAGCAGAAGATTTATGACAAAAAGTACAAGGATATCAGCAAGAATCTCAAGAAGAATGATTATGGTATTGTAGACAAGGTGATTGACGGCAATCAGAGCGCTTATGTCAACTCTGATGGTGAGGTGATCGGAAAGCTGAGAGTCATTCACCGGCGTAAGCCCATCATAGGGGATAAGTTTGCTGCGCGGTCCGCTCAGAAGGGTACATGTGGAATGATTTACAATCAACATGACATGCCTTTCAGTGCACAGGCCACGGTACCTGATCTAATCATGAATCCTCACGCTATCCCCAGTCGTATGACAATTGGGCAGATCTTGGAGGGTCAGGCTGGTAAGGTCGCCTGCCATAATGGTGAATATGTAGATGCGAGCAGTTTTACTGAATATCCTCGTCAGCGCATGGAAGAGGACTTGGTAGAGAACGGTTTTCAGAAGAATGGCGATGAGATCGTGTATAACCCTCACACCGGCGAACAGATGCGAGTTCCTATCTACATTACCCCAACCTACTACCAGCGCCTGAAGCACATGGTTGATGATAAGGTTCACGCTCGTGATCGTGGACCAGTGACACTACTAACGCGTCAGCCACAGGAGGGCCGTAGCCGTGATGGTGGTCTGCGTGTAGGAGAGATGGAACGTGATGCGCTGATTGCTCATGGTGTCGCATTCTTCCTGAAAGAGAGGATGGTTGATTTCTCCGATCTATTCCGAGTCTATGTCAGCAAGCGCCACAAGGCTATCGTCATGGCCAACCCGGATCGCGACTTCTACATGTACGGCGGAGAGCGCCTAAGCAAGGATGAGGTGCGTGAGGTCCAAATCCCATATGCTTGTAAACTGCTCTTTCAGGAACTTGGTGCTATGGGCGTCAAACTGGAACTCAAAGTTAACTGATTTAGTGATTTGAGGATACATGGTATAGATATGTAAGTGGACAAAATATATTGCTCTTAATTAAGTGGTCTTTGTGTTAATATGAGCACAGTAGGACCTATTCTACAAGGCTTGGATGTGAGTGCCATCCGCTTATATTGTATAAATCTACCTAAGAGCAAGGACAGACGTCGCGCAATGCAACATGTTTTCAACTCATTGGTACCACTCAGGACTCACTTTGTCAGGGCTTATTCGCCAATGGATACAGAATTCAAAAAGCTTAAAAAGAGTCGCCATGTTGATAAAAAATACAATCCGCGCTGCTATTGTGTAGTGAAACACAATGGCCGTTGTACAAAACACCGGGTACGTGCTCTCAGAGATGTTGAGATAGCGATCAGTATGTCTCACCACCATGCATACAAAAAAATACTGAGAAATAAGGATAAACTGGCTATCGTGTGTGAAGATGATGTTATTGTTTTGCCGAACCTGGTCCAGATTCTTGGTCGGTTGTTTCGGAATGACTCAACCCTGCGGAATAAGTTATTCAGCAACCATCCCACAATACTATTCTTTGGTGGTGGTAGCAATAATCCTGGTCTTATCAAAGACCGACCAGACCAGTTTTCAGTGCGTGACAATCCCAACGGAGTTTATAGCAATTACTGTTATCTCTTGAATGCGGCTGGGGCGAGATTGTTAGACAAGAGAATGTATCCAATAATACGCCCAGAGGATAGTTATAAAAGGCATTTAATTGGAATGGGTGTACTAACCAGTTACCAAATAGTACCATCTGTGGTCGCAGAGCTGAGCGCAGGTGTTAATGCTCAAGCAATATATAGTAGACTGAGTAAACCCGCCACCAGAAAGGCATTTGAAAACTCGGTGAATAGGACTCCGGGTCAAAGAGCCGTTAACTCCGATCTCATCGGAAGAATTGTCAGACCCTCGGTTCACTCAACTGCTCACACCAAGCCCCATTCCACACACACCAAGCCCCATTCTGCATACTCTGCTCGTATCAAACAACACAATACACCGCGCCACCATAACAATAGTCAGATAATCACATTCAGAGACAATGCACAGGTACGTGCCAAAATAGTTCCTCGGGTGGTCATGGGAAATGAGATCTTGCACAGCATTGGTCCTAAGACTAAGAAGACTATCAGATCCGAGCCCAAGTCTAAGCACACCACGCCCAAACATAAAAAAGCCAAAGCTAGGCAACGTCATCTAAAAAAGAGGATGATTGCAGGAACTGGGAAAATTAGAATAGGGAGTAGATAGCCTCTATCCTGTTGTTGATCGGTTCGCGGAGCATGATATTACCACCTGTTCATTCAGCACGTGCAGACGCCCAATGAATTCGATGTAGTCGGTGACGATCAGGAGACAGGTGAAGATCACACATCCAAACATCAGGAAAACATTCAGAATGTATGAGACTCCTGTCATGAAACCCATAATCAAGAGCTGGGATGAGAGAGGAATACTCTTACCTGTGAATACCCAGGATAGGTACAGCTTCTTCTTTTTGATAGCCACTAGACTCAACAAGAAGAACCCGATATACAGAGCACTGATTGCGCTGATGAGCGTTAGGAACCACATCACAGGGGCAGAGTTGTGGGATGTAATCTTGACAAATGGGAGCAAGGTTGTTAGAAATTTTCCCTCAGGATCAAAAAGCTCGGTTGCCATGAGCATCAGAATAGCAAATACTATTACATTGGTGATGATGAAGCAACATTTGGCATGTGCGACACTTAGGCAAATACTGTTGACAATGTCATTGCATCTATCCTGTGTTGGAATATTTCGGAACTGATATTCATAGCAACATGTTGGACATGTTGTCATGGAATCTGGGTGAGTATTGGCAAGTCTCCATTTCTCAAGGCATTCTACATGTATCCACCTCTGAGAGCCAGAGCATAGACACGGATCTATCCATCCTCTCTCACTCTCTGTGTTCTCCAGACAGACGCGACAACAGATATCAGAGCCACTGTCCTCAGTTGTCTCTGCTGTCTCAGATGTCTCAGATGTCTCTGTCTCTGATGATGTGAATAGAGTTACTGGCTTTTCTGGCCGTAGTCCCTCCTCTAGGGCTCGTAGGATGGGAACAAGGTCTCGACTCAGACCACCCTCTTGCTCTTGCATTCTGACCTGGTCCTGATTGTGTGTGCATACATGAAAGTTGAGATAGATTACCAACAATTTTTACAAAGCCCTCTGGAGCATTGTACGCAATTCGGAGTAATCTACAGGTTTTGTGATATATCCATCCAGATGACCCTTCTTGACATAGTACTCACGATCTCCACGCATCGCAAGTGCAGTGAGTGCTATCATCATTGGTCTTTCTGCGGAGTCGCCATATATTTTGTAAACCTCTTGAGCTACCTCTAATCCGGAAACGACTGGCATCTTGATATCTAGCAGCAACGCCTTAAAATATCCTCTGGGTTTTTCGGACATGATCTGCAAGGCCTCTCGACCATTTCCAACGATTGTCAAATTAGTGTATCCGAGTCGATGCAGCATTTCTCGGATTACAAACTGATTCATCTCAATGTCTTCTGCCAGAAGGATTCGCGCTGCTGTGTTCTTGGCACCCTGTTGGGTGAGACTAGTGTTTTTAGGTGACCTTTTCAGTCCTGCTGCTGCAGCACATGGAACACAACCACAACCTATCTTTTCAGAACCATTACGATCTTGTATAGTGCGAACAATTCTCTGCAAGAGTTTTTCTGATTTCACAGGCTTGATCAAAAATCCTCCAAATTCTGAGCGATCCTCATTTGAAAGTTGATCTATGCTAGATAAAGCCAACAAAGGTACGTCGTATGTTTTGTGAATTTCATGAGCAAGTTGAGTGCCATTCATATGAGGCATATTCATATCTATCAGTCCGATATCAAACTGGAACCCTGATCGAATATAACTTTGTAACGCCTCCTTGCCAGAGCTACATAGGAATGGAACCATATCCCATTGCTGCAAAATGTCAAATAAATATAATCGATTGATTTCTGAATCATCTACAACCAACACCTTGAGCCCTTTAACTTGCTTCACCAGTCCCTCTCGTGCCTGTTCACTGAGATAATCCATCTCAGTTGAGGAGGAACTCCGGCTTTTCGAACCATAAACTCCGATCATGTCGGAGGTATTCTCACCCTCTTTCACTCGGTCCTCACACGATGGCACTTCAATCTGAAAGATGGCGGTCGTTCCCATACCCTCACCGGGTGATTCTATTCTTATGTCACCACCCATCAGGTTGACCAGCTTTTTACATATGACCAGGCCCAATCCGGTCCCTTGGTATTTCTTAGTACTGGATTGATCTAATTGACCAAAGACTCGAAAGAGCCTGGGGAGGTCTTCATCACTGATTCCAACACCAGTGTCCTGAATACGGAACTCTAATTTATAATATGGTGTTGTCACGCTCTCAGGATCAAGACTGGTTCCTGATTCTGAAGCGGTTGTCTCAAAGCTGGCAGTATCTGGATCGCTGATAAACCCAATCTTGGAGCACGGGGCTCCGACTCCTCGAGCCGCCAACCCCGATAAGATCGGGACCTTTCTGATAGTAAGCTGGATGTCTCCACTATCGGTGAACTTAATAGAATTGTTCAATAGGTTAACACAAACTTGTCTCAGTCTCTGGAAATCTGCCCGGATACAGTACGGAACATCTGGTTCTATCTGATATGTCATGGTCAATCCCTTTTCACTTGCTTTGCAGAGTAGAACATCAAAACTGCTTTCAATACATTTACGCAGACTCATCTTCTCATTTTCGAGGATCATACCTCTTGCCTCTAATCTCGTTATGTCCAGAATATCATTAATTATATTCAACAGGTTGGATCCAGACTGCTTGATTATCTCCAAAAATTCCCGTTGCTCTGAAGAGAGGTCTGTTTTCCCCAATAAGGAGGTCATACCGAGAATTCCATTCAGAGGTGTGCGGATCTCATGACTCATATTTGCCAGGAACTGGTTTTTCTGTGATTCTGGGTTGTAATCAATGTCATGATCTTGAACACGATACCCATCATGTCTACGCAAGAAACAACTGATGAGTGATGACTGATATGATTCGTTTTTAATAGACTTCGACTCTTCTGGCTGTTGACTCTGATCGCACTGGAGGAACTCCACAACGACGTTCAATCTGGATCCGTTTGAATTAATTAACTGGAGTGTCGCACTGCTGTCCAAATGCTCTTCAATCACAAAATCATCTCCAAATAGCAGATCAACAGTTTTTCCGATTAACATATCCTGGTGCCATCCAGTTGCACTGCTGAAAGCAGTGTTGAATTTACAGATCTGATTGTTTGTTCGATCAAAGAGGAACCATGGTTCCTGAACAGAATTCATCATAGTGCCCATCAACATCATACACTTTCTTTTCCCGCATGTGCCTTTCTTGTCACTCACCTTACTGGTCTTACTTTTACTTATCTTACCACTTTTACTTAGCTTACCACTTTTACTTAGCTTACCACTTTTGCGTACAGATTTTTTCCCTTTCAAAGATTTTTTAGATGATTTAGATTTGGACAGGGTATTGGCTCTTGGATTGTCTGCCGACATTTCATCGGATGCTTTGGGGAACAGTCTCACCCGTTCCATATATATATCCAATTTATCTATTCTAGGTATAGATTATTTATATCGATTGTAGTCATGCAGCATAGTAGACAGGCTTATGGGCGTTTTTTAAAGGGGAAGAGGGTTGCCATTGTTGGACCGGCTCCCAGCATTGTTGGAAGCAAACAGGCCAAGGCACTCGAAGCGTTTGATGTTATTGTTAGACTGAATAAGGCATTGCCAGTACCAGATGAACTTCATAGTGACATTGGGAAACGTACTGATGTTCTCTATAATTGCATGAATCCAAGTGAAGAATGTGGTGGTAAAATAGACATCAATCAGCTCCACAGACAACATGTTAAATTTCTAGTTTCGCCGTATGCACCATATCAGAGCTATCGTTTCCAAAGAGACATAAAATCCTTCGAAGAGACTAATCGGAGACATGCCAAACCGATCCCATTTTGCCACATTGATCCTACATACTTTGCCAGACTGATGCAGATTATCAAGCTACCTAACACAGGAATCAGTGCCATTCTCGATCTGTTGCAACACGACATTGCCCATCTCTACATTACAGGGTTTACCTTTTTCAAAGGAGGCTATATCAAGCAGTATCGCGGTTACGATGAGAGGAAAGTGCTCAACTTTATGGCCAAATATAATTTACATGATCAGGAAAGACAGTTGCATTACATGCGACGTATTTTGAAAAACAATCCACGAGTCACAATGGACAAGGCACTGGCCGATATTATCAACAGTAGAACAAACATCAGCTTCAAAGTAGATCCTGGGATTGTACGTAAAGCAACGGTCCAGACACCAAGTACCAGGAAGACTCCAGTAACTACAGTGGTTTCCAAGGCTGTCAAGCCCAGTAAGACTACAGTGGCTGCCAAGCCAAGTAAGACAGGAACTGTAACTGGAAAGAACCGGAAACCTACCAGCTCTGTCAAACCCAGAATTGTATCTGTGCAAACTCCTGCTGCTCCTACTGAGAGTGGTATGAAGAAAATACCCATAGGAAAACCTAAAATCAGTAGGGGACGGCGCCGGACATTGAAAAAGTCATAAACATCTTCTCAACATCTCCAATGCTTCACGATATATTTGCAAGAAATCTTGGTGCAACTTTTGTACCTTGTACCCTCTCAGCTCAGGTCGACTGGAATAGTATTTAATCTTCTTTAACAGGTCCTGACTGTCCTTATAAGTAACAGCCTCTTTGGAGATTGTCGTTTCCATTCCCTGCACATCGTCAGATATAAAAAAACATTTGTGAGCCATAAATTCAAACGTTTTCATGCTGATAAACCCACCATCTCGCATATCTGGCCAATGATCATTGATAACCACGCGACTTTTACCTAATATCCTGGGTAAATTCTCATTATTTGTCCATTTTATTTTTGTATTTGGAATATGTTTCTGAGGGATGACACCTTTCCACCCAGTACCCCAGATATTGAGACGCATTCTCCCATCCAGGATACTCTTTACGGAGTCACGATAGACGTTTCTGCTATTACCTATGAAAGTAACACCAAATCTGCGCTCTCTCTCCATCTCCAGATAATCTTTGCTCCATTTAGTAATGGTCTGCATATTTACGAATACTTGAGGAAGATAATGTATCTCAGGCCCCTCACTGAGTCTATCATTGAACTCATCACTGAGTTTTTTCCTGAGTTTTTTACACATCTTTTTCGAAGCTACCCAGAGAATATCCCAGTCGATCAGCCTGGCAACTGATTGTTTGTTCGTTCTCTCTGTGTCCCACATATCGGGATGAGAATACAACCACAGGATGTTCACTTGTCCTTCGCGTGGGATGTATTTGTTGTACCCTCCAAAATATATTACTGTATCATACAGATATCTATCCCTCACCATGAGAGAACACTCCATTTCCCAGTCACACTCTAATTGGATCCAAACACGGTGACCAAGATTCTCGAGCTCCCGTTTTAGATTCTTAGCTAGAATGTAGTCTCCCCAATGACCAATCTTTCCAATCTTGCTCTTGCCACAAAATACCTTTATAATTATATGCTTGCACTGAGTGCTCTTTACCTGATGAGTCATGTGCCTCGGGGTGGTCGTATGAGTCAACTGCCTCACTTGACTCAGGGTGGTCGGGTGACTCAGGGTGGTCGGGTGACTCAGGGTGGTGGGGCGAGTCAGTACAGGTATATCAGTTGGTTGCACCACTTTGAAAGCAGCGCTGCTGCAAATATTAAACAGGAGATTATGCAACATCATGTCAGCAGGATCAATCCCCTTTGTGAGACCAGGAGGCAAACAGATAATTCGTGGTAGTCTGAGGTGGTGTAAATAGCTCCCAACCTCATAACAGACCAATATCAAATCAGCTTTATGATATCCAAGCCGCTCAAGCAGTGATTGCTCATCACCATCGTCCATTTCACAAATACTTGTAGAACCAAGCCAGAGGATCTTGAAGAGGTCCTTGAAATTATCATCACCATCGCCACCGCCATCGCCATCACCATCACCATCAACATCAGCACTGGGTGGGATTGTTTGGGGGTCTGAGTAAAACACTACATCTGGATCAGTCTTATCTTCTATCCAGTAATCCATTGCAGAAAGATAATTCAACAAATCATCATTGTTTCCTCCATCAACCCATTTCCATTTGATCCGGTGACCAGTGTAAAGCTTGTTTGATAAATCTTTTCTTATTATTGGTAATTGGTGTGGATGTTCTGATGAAGGTCCGTCAAAACGCCATGTTCGAGGAGGAGGAGCCTGATATTCGGCCACTCTGGGTGACTCTTTTGTCATATTCCAGGGGATATAGCCACTGACCAATCTTTCCCATGCATGTGCATAGCTTTCGCGTTGATTTGTTACATAGCCTGATTTGAACAATGCAAAAGTGTTGAAAGGACTGTGTATGCTGATTTCACGCCAGAATCTCTTGAGTGGCGCCCATCGAATGTAGAAACATGTTCCTGCTGAAAAATATGGAGGCATCTCCCATCCATACATTTTCTCATACCACTGCAAAATCTTGCGATTAAATTTATCTTTTCTGCAATCATGCAGGTGTTTTTTGGGTATGATTACATTGGCGACTGTGTCGTCGATGCCCTTTGATTCATCCAGATTGCAGTGCACTGTTCTAGCATTACCTGCCAATGCTGTGTACATCTCCTTTCTCCAAACTGGGTCCGTCTTTGTATGTAATTTCAAGATCCATTCTGTCTGAATATCTAATCTCAACATGATGTCACAATGTATCATGAGACCGCCAAGATCCATACCACAGTTTGCCCCTGTCGTGATCATCCAATCGCTAATTGCCATATTTCTCAATGACCCTGTCACTATCTCAATGTTGTTAGGAGTACAATCAACCAGGTGCACTAAAACAAGCAAATCCTCTGTGCTCACCACTGCTACAACTGCTGCCAAACATTCGGTGAGTTCTGCCCAAATATCGATGTTACCCACATGATAGGTAACAGTCATCCGGTACGCTTTCTGGACCAGAGCTCCTCCACTAGAACCACCGGAACCACCAGAGTTGAAGTCTTTTTGGACCAGGGCCAAAGCTCCACAACATTCAACGATATGATACCATGGCACTGGAGTCTCCCTTGGTAATCCTGTCCAATCCTTAGTACAAGCGGGTCCAGGGCCCGCCTTGAACCATTCATTGAATGACTCTGGATGATCCTCTGGGTTGCTACTGCCAGAAAAGCACTCCATCAGGTCAGCTAACTTAACCTGCTTTCCTCCCAGATATGTCCATATTCCGAATGGATCACGATCACAGGTAATGCTACTCTCCAGAAAACCGAGATAGCATGACCTTTTTAAACCACCATCATGCAAACATTTCGCGAGAGTTTTCAAATGAGACAATCCACATACAGAATGATTCTCCTGATGGACATATGCGAACACACCAGGTGCACCTCTCAAGAAATACAGCCCATTCCCCTGTACACAAAAGCCCAGAATCACGATGAGTATTTCGGTTGTTCTGGTTCTACCACTGGATGATAGATAATCACACACCTCCTGAAATAGTTCATCGCTTGCAACATATGCAATAAATATCTTTCTGTTTTCTGATACTAGCTTCTCCAGCTCTTTAGGCCTTAGTTCCTGCAACTGTGACTTTTGGTTACCTTGTCCCCATTGCGCCTCTTGTGGATTGACTATGATCTCAAATGTAGGTGTGATTACAATATTTCCATTTGGATTACATCCACCAGGGAATAGACATGCAAATGTCGTGACAAGACTCTGAGCTTTGAACCGTATTTCCAGATTGATCTGTTTCTGTGGCACTATCGCAAAAGGAGTTCTATCCTCAATAAAAGTCAATAAATCTTCTGCCAGGAGATGATATTCTCCTCTGCACTGGTTTTGCTCGATATTATGGGATAAGTTCAACTTTATATGATACAATTCTCCTGGGGATGTGTGAAATGACCACTGAATACCTGCATATGAATGATCCGGGAGGATGATTGGGAACAGAATATTCCCAGGAGATGCTGGACATCGATGACAATTTATAAATCGAACCTTGCAGTCATTCACCATGAGTTATATACATATAGCAAAGATATCAGATCAATGGCATTTCCGATGGACCTATCTGTTGAACAGGAATCCATGATTGTGCAGACTATCTTCACCATCACTGTCTGGACCATCCTCGAATACATCATCACTAAATTCTTCATCATCGCTCACATCTATACCAGGTATATTAGGCTGGCGCATATGATGAGGCTGTATATCCTCCACGTTTGCAGGTTCGAGCCCAGATCTTGCACCTGAATTATATTCTGGATCAGCAGTCCGTAGATCGTTTGGATAATGATCAGGAGCTCCACCACTTCCATCAACAGGGCGCATACAGCTTTTGCCGCGAAATCCAAGTTCGAAACACGCTTTTTGATACTTGTCCAATGTCTCCGGAAATGAGATAACGAATGCAATGATCAGATTGCCTCGTTCGTAAGCATCCCAGGGTATATCCTGATAAATCTGACTCTTGGTGATGATTGGCATTCCTTCCCCTACGATAATCTTCTTACTGTTTGGATTTACTGGATCATCTATCTTAACACGCAGTTGTCGTCCATCCAAATGCGTTATCAACCTGTCCATGCCAAGCATGGCCTCGGCCAGCGTTATCTCATATCTGTAAACAAGATCGGCGCCGAATCGAATGAAAGGACTTTGTCGATGATCCTTGGATGGTATAAGTTTTATCAGGATATCACCTGGGGCATGATCACGCAAACGATTGCCTTCACCTGCAATCACCAGACGATTGCCCCATTCAAACCCAGGCTTGACCTCAAACTCCTGGCGAATCTTCTGAAACAGCCATTCCTTACCGTTACAGGTTGGACAGGTCTCCTTTGGATCAATGGAACCACCCTTGCCACTGCAATTAGAACAGCTTTGACGGTGACGTTGAACGAGCGACCCATGCTCGATTACTTTCTGCATGTATCCCTTGCCCTTACAGAAACTGCATGTATATATACGTTTCTCGCTGCTCCCTGTGCCCTCACAATCTGCACATTCTCTCTTAACACGCAGATTGATGCGATATTTCTTGCCACTGTACAAATTTTTCAGAGATATTGGCAGCTCTTGGATGATGGGCTTGCATTTACGGAGGTTGCTACCAGACAAGAACCCCATACCTGAGAAAAGATCAAAAATATCAAAATCCTCCTCTCCCTCCCAGTCCTCACTGTTGCCATATCCCTCCTTGCGAGCGATATCTTTGAGACCCTCCTCGCCATCTGCATCATAAACAGATCTCTTTTCTGGATCACTTAGGATTTTGTGCGCAGCGCTCATCTTCTGGAAATGATGTGTGGCAGAATCAATATCTTCTGGGTTCTTATCAGGGTGCCAGAGAACAGCAAGCTTTTTGTAAGCTTTGGTAATCTGTTCAGTCGTTGCACTTCTCTCAACTCCCAAGATCTTGTAGAGATCTCGCGTATCTGGTGGCAATGGCTTTGTGTCGTTTGTTGAGCTCTCAGGACCCTGAGGGCCCCGTGGACCCTGAACCTGTGGAATCTGCTTCTTTTCAGGCGGGGGCTTCACCTTTGGCTTGGGCTCCATGATTTTTGGTTCTTCTTTCAGACCAATACCCATTTTTGTAGGCATCTTGGGTGGTATTTTGAGAGGAACCCGTTTGAAATTCTGCACTGCATTTCTTGCACTCATCTACACCTCTTGGTGATGAGGACACCAGAAACACCTCTCTTTTCAAATTTTACATTTCAATCCTTTGTATGAATATGCACGCCCTGCCCGCACCATGTGCGTACCATTGCTGTATAAAAGATAGATGAACAGGTCCCGACTTCAGAAGCTTTGGGTGCCCTAGACCTAGCTAATAGTTCAACAATCACAGTCACAGCTCGGTTTACTATTACTTGCCTTTTACCCAAATTTCGCGCCCCCGGAGGGTAAGGGAGCGAACATGGCTTCTCCATGTGGACCGCTGAGGCTCAGCGCGCAGCGCCAGCCGAGGGGAGGCCGTAGGCCGACACTGATCCACATTCGGGTCCACATTTGGTGCCTTAGACTTAGCTAATAGTTCAACTATCAGAGTAACTGAGATGTGAAAATTCACAAACATTTTGGAGGATTAAAAATAAATTTCAAAGTCGGAAAATCTCAGAAAA
>Ga0180432_10005328_pt1 | contig 17181 bp, 11 predicted proteins | sample SS_ome_10_FD_132414 | JGI IMG/M metagenome (GOLD analysis project Ga0180432, IMG submission 132414) | Hypersaline lake sediment archaeal communities from the Salton Sea, California, USA - SS_1_MS_2 metaG | ecosystem: Environmental > Aquatic > Non-marine Saline and Alkaline > Hypersaline >...
GTTGGCGTTGGTGCGTCAGACAAGGCCGCAGGTGGGGAAAGGGGAAATGCCACAGCGCCACAGGCCGCCACAGACAGCGCGACGACGAGCAGCACACCACGTGCGCCCCTCAACTCCCGAGCGAGTCTCGGTCGCCTCGCTGGGCAGCGGTCTCGCTGCACCCTCTTATATCTTCTGGGTCCCCCCGCTTCCCTCTTGTCTCTTTCGCGCAGCGCTCTCGCCCTCCATTTGGACGGCCGCCGCCACACCCATTGCTGCTGCCGCCGCCCATAGGACCCGCAGAGACGTGAAGCATAGAGACTGCCCGATCCCTCAGCGTCCTGGACGTCCCTAGCCTGTCAAACATATCTTATCACACCTTGGCCGTACGTACAACGCCCAACTGCAACAGACTTAGAACATCTCAGACGCCTTATTCAAAAGACCCCCAAGGTCTCATTTGGGTGTGTTTCAAATGAGTTGAGCGTTGTTTGTAGTGCGCGCTGAAGCGCGCTTTTACGGCGATAAATCGCCTACTACAAACCAGATTTCAACCGAGATGAAATGCACCCGTCTCATTTCCGTCGCGCTACACCTTGTAACACGCCACCATATGTCCCCCGCCCTTGTCCTCCAGCGGCGGGTGGTCGGCGTCCCGACAGGCGTCGTCAGCGATCAGGCAGCGGTCGTAGAACCGGCATCGGGGCGGCGGATCAATGGGAGCGGCAATTCCCCCCCTGATCTCGATCGCCTCCCGCTCGAGCCGCGGATCGGGAACGGGGACGGCCGAAAGGAGGGCCTGAGTATAGGGGTGAAGCGGTTGGCTCAGTAGCTCCTCCGTCTCCGACTGCTCGACGATCTTGCCCAGGTACATCACCGCGATCTCCTGGCACATATAGCGCGCCACCGCCAGGTCGTGCGTGATGTAGAGATAACTGACGCCGAAGTGATGCGCCAGTTCCTCCATCAATTGCATCACGCCAATGCGGATGGAAACGTCCAACATCGACGTCGGCTCGTCGGCCACGATAAAGGCAGGTTCGATGATCAAAGCGCGGGCGACCGCCACCCGCTGCCGCTGCCCGCCGGAGAGCTCGTGGGGAAAGCGGAACATAAAACTGGAGGCCGGCGTGAGCCCCACCAGTTCCAGCAGGTGGGCCACGCGCTCCTCCCGCTCAGCCAGGTTCCCCACCCCCTGCACGGCCAGGGGCTCCACCACCGTGTCGTACGCCGTCCGACGGGGATTGAGGGACTCATAAGGGTCCTGGAAAATCATCTGCACCCGACGGCGGAAGGCCTTGAGACGTTTTCCCCGCAACTCAGCCACATCCACCCGCCCCAACTCGACGTCGTCACAGCCAACATCGACGTAGATGTGCCCGCCGGTCGGGTCATGTAGACGGACCAAAAGCTTCCCCGTGGTGGTCTTGCCGCAGCCAGATTCGCCCACCAGTCCCAGGGACTGACCGGCGTGAATCTCAAAGTTCAAGCCGTCCACGGCGTGGATGAAACCGTGTGCCCTCTGGAACAGCCCCGCCGCCACCGGGAACCGCTTCCGCAGCCCCTCAACCGTGACCAGCGCGCCATTTTTGGAACAGCCATTCACGCGCCTACGCTCCTTCATTGTCCACCTCCCGGGGGTGCCAGCAGGCCGCGAAGTGGCCGTCCCCCATATCCTCAAACGAGGGAGATGACTCCTGACACACCGCCGTGGCCCGTGGGCAGCGGGGATGAAAGCGACAGCCCGGCGGGGGGTTCATCAGGTCCGGGGGTTCGCCCGGCAAGGTCTTCAACTCGCGTCGCTCCCCCTTGATGCTGGGGAAGGCGGACATGAGGGCGAAGGTATAGGGATGCATCGGGCGCTCGAACACATCCACTGCATCGGCCAACTCACACATGCGGCCAGCGTACATCACTCCGATCCGATCGCTCACCTCGGCGATGACGGCGATATCGTGGGAGATGTAGATCATGCCCATGTCCAACTCATTCTGAATCGCGCGCATCTGTTTCAGAATGCGATTCTGGACGATGACGTCCAACGCCGTCGTCGGCTCGTCAGCGATGATGACGTCCGGCTGGCAGGAAAGCGCCATGGCGATCACCGCCCGCTGCCGCATCCCGCCGCTGAACTCGTGCGGGTAGCGGTCCATCAGCGCCGGATCAAGGCCTACCATGCGGAACAGATCGGCCACCCGCCTCCGGGCCTCCGCCTTGTCCATGGTCTCAAAGTGGGCCTGCAGCGCCTCGACGATCTGATCGCCCACCCTGTAGACCGGATCAAGGGCGTTCATCGCCGCTTGAAAGACCATCGAGATGCCCCTCCAGCGGACCCGCAAGATATCCCTCTCGTCCAGCGCCAGGATGTCGGTACCGTCCAGATAGACGTGCCCACCCAGGACACGGGCGTTGTCCGGCAACAGCCGTAGCAGAGAAATCGCGACCGACGTCTTTCCACAGCCCGACTCCCCGACCAGTCCCAGAGACTGACCCCGTGCGACGTCGAACGAGACGTCATCTACCGCCCACACTTCCCCCCGGCGGGTCGCATAGTGCATGGTCAGATGCTGTACCGAGAGAATAGGCAGCGCCGTCGACGTCGACTGGAAGGGTTTTATCCGCGCTGGCGTTCGTGCTGACGTGGCTAACATAGAAACACCATCCCTTCTACCGCTGCCGCAGACGCGGGTTGACGACCTCGTCCAAGGCGCGACCGACCAGGTAGAAGGCCGCGCACAACAGGCTGATGGATAGGCTGGCGGGGAAAACCAGCCACCATTTCTTCATATCAATGAGGTAGCCGGCCGCCTGCGTGGTGAAGATCATCAAGCCCCAAGACATGCGGATGTTCAGCAGACCGAAGAAGGACAGCACGGCCTCCGAGAAAATCGCCTGGGTGACGGTGAACATCATATAGAGGAACGACAGAGGCAACAGATTGGGGATAATATGACGAAAGATGACGTGCGCATCACCTCCCCCCGCCACCCGGGCGGCCTCGATGAACGTGCGCACCTTGACCGTCAGCGCCTGAGACTTGATGATCACCGCCGTGGCACCAAGGCCGGACAGAATTCCGATCACGAGGGCCAGGTGAATCAACTGGACGTCAAACAATACAGACAGCACGATCAGGATGGGAACGTACGGGGTCATCACGATAATGTCGGCCAGGCGCATAAACAACGTGTCCACAACGCCGCCGTAATACGCCGACACAGCGCCGACCGTCGTAGCGATGACGACGGTGACCAGGGCGGCCAGCACCCCCAGGACAAACTCCGAGGCCGTGCTGTACAGCAACTGACTGAGCACATCCCGGCCCAGGGGATCGGTGCCGAGCGGGTGAGCGGCCGACGGTGGGGCGGGCTGCTCCACCTGATTATAGTCGTATCCCACGATCGGATCGTAGATTTTGGCATCCCAGACCGTCTTCATCAGGATCGGGTAGGCCAGGGCCATCAAGGCAAAGACCAGGATGATCCCCAGGCCAATCAATCCAATCTTGTTCTCCGCAAACAGGGCCGCGTTGGCCCGAAAGCCTCTCCAGGCCAATTCAAGGCGAATCCGCCACAGCGGCCTTTGAAGAACATCACGCGCAGGCTCGCCATCCGCCCGCCTCTCCAACGCAGATGATCGCGCAGGTGAGCGAGTCGTGTTCTCTTCCATGTTCAAATTTCAAACCTCCATCCAACGTGGTGTGAACTTCGTTCACGTGTGAACTTCGTTCACGTGTGAACTTCGTTCACCCGGAACCTCGTTCACCCGGAATCCACCCGATGGGAGAGGAGCTTTCTCGGAAAGTCTCCGAAAACGCTCCCCGCCCACGTCCCGGGGGCGTCTCAGGTAAGTAGAGCCGCTGCAACCGCCCCGAGGACGGGGCTCCGAGTCGGAATGCCATTCCAACCTACGTAGGCCGGATTTCCTCCCCCCTATCTGGGGGGACAGAGGGGGGAAGATTGTGCGGATACCAACGCGCTTTCCGAGAGCTCTCACAGGGCAAAGAAGGGATGACTCCATCTCTGCACTACCCATATCGAACACGAGGGTCGAGAAAGGCGTACAGCACATCCGCCACGAAGTGAGCCGTCAGCGTCAGCGCACCGGTGAACACCAAAACGCCCACCGTCGTGGGGATGTCCTGCGTGTTCGCAGCGTGCAGCAACGTCAGCCCCATGCCCGGCCAAGAAAAGGTCGTCTCAGTGATCACACCGCCGTTCAGCACGCCCGCCAGGCTGAACACAAAGGAGGTAAAGACGGGCAGCAAGGCATTACGCGCGGCGTGTTTGTCGCGCACCACCTCGTCGGTCAGCCCCTTGGCCCGCGCGGCCAGAATGTAGTCCTCGCGCAACGTCTCCAGCATGCTGCTGCGAGTGAGCAACATGGTCCCGGCGAAGCTGATAGCAGCCAGGGTCACGATGGGCAGAACCAAGTGATGGAGAATGTCAAGCGCGTACCGGGCTGCTCCTCCCGTGAAGAAGAGCCAATAGACCACGACACCCAGCAGAACCACGCCTCCCCCCAGCCACCGAAGGCGGTTCCGCCTGACCCGATCCAAGTGTCGCGTGGAAACCATGCACACAAACAGGACAATCGAAGAGATAAGAGCGGTGTACAACATACGAAGGAAGACGTAATTGGCCGCAAACGGCGACTGACGCCACAGCACCGGATCGATAAACTTGCCAATTGGAAACAGTTTCAGGGTGTAGGCGAACAGCCAGATGATGGTCAACGCAAACCAGGGCAAGAAGACAGTGTAGAGTCCTACCCCGCCAATGGTCGCCACGTATTCAAGCAGCCCACCTCTGCGCCAGGCCAGCGTCTTGCCAGCGACGAACCCCAGATAGAAGGACACGATGGTAGAGCTCAAGAACAACACGATCGTGCGCGGCGCTCGCTCGGCGATCACGTCGAGCACCGGACGGGGATAGTTGGAAAAGGAGATGCCGAAATCCCCTCGCACGAAGTTTCCCATCCAGATCACATAGCGCTCCCAGGCGGGCCGATCAAGCCCCAGGTTACGCCTCAGGAGTTGGCGCTGCTCGGCGGTCAATTTGGGATCTTTGAGAAAGATATTGCCAAAGTCCCCAGGCTGCGCGTCCAGCAGGAAGTAGACTGCTGTCAAGAACAGAAAGAAGGTCATCACGTTCTGAAGAAGACGCCTGACAATGTATTTCCTCATATCATCCCTTTCTGCAATCTTCCCCCCTCTTATCCCCCCAGATAGGGGGGAGGATGGCTGGCCCCCCTCTGTCCCCCCAAGATAGGGGGGAGGATGGCTGCCCCCCCAAGATAGGGGGAGGGCAGGGGCTTGCTCCTGCCCTCCCCCCTGTGACAGAAACCGGGTTGACGATTCGGAGAGGACGCCTGACCTACGACCTCAGCGCCTACGCGGGCCAGGGCACCCGCACCTACTTGCCGTCAGGGACATCGAGCGAGACGCTCTTGACCAAAACCCGGCCTCTTGTCTCCATCCCGATCACTTGATCCTCACCGCGTTCTGCAGCGACTGATACGGAAGTTGGTGGCTGTACTGCAGCCCACTGAGGTGGGCGGTGTACGGGTACTCAATCGACGCGCTGCGGTAGGGCTCAATGATGCCCGTGTCGAACAGCAACACATATGGCACTTCCGTGGCCAACATGGTCTGGATCTCGTCGCAGATGGGCCGGCATTCCTCAAAGGACTCGCAGGTCATCAGCGACTCGGCCAGGACGTCAAACTCGGGATTCGTGTAACCAGCCGCGTTGTTGCCATCGGGCACGGCCTGCTCGCTGTGCCAGTAATCACGCATATAGGAGGGGAAGGTGTCGAGACTCCAGCCCAAGATGTACATGTCGAAGTCCTGTTCGGTGAAGATGAGCGGGATCAGCGTGTTGAAGTTGGCCAGGTTGGCTGTGACGGGGATGCCCGCCTCGTTCAGCCACTTCTCGATCCAGATGGCGAAGGTAGCGCGCAGCGGATCGTATCCAGCGTTGGGTCCCCAGAGCTCGATGTCGGGCACAGGCGTGCCGTCGGGCATGATCAACCGCCCACCCACCTCCACCTCGGCGTTGTCGACGTTCCACATCGGCCTCTGGTCGTTCTCCCACGAGTAGCCAGCCTGCTCAAGGATCGCCACCGCCATGTTGATGCGTTCCTCACGGCTCATGGATGTGCCATCCGCACGCAGACCGAGCTTGGGCACGTCGTCGAAGTACCAGGCCCCGTTCGCTTGCGGCACGAAGGAGTACAGAGGGAAAGCGACGTCCTGCAGGATCGTCCTGGCCACGAACTCTTTGTCGATCAGGAACGCCACCGCCTGGCGGAAGGAGCAATCGTTCATCGGCCGGCGGCGGTGGTTGAAGGCCAGATAGCGGAAGCCATTGACCGGGTTCTGAAGCACTTGCAGGTTCGAGTCCCCCTGGACTTGATCGAGCAAGCCACGCTGCAACCCCAGCGGATTGAGGAGCATGTCGATCTCACCAGCCTTGAGAGCCAAGATCGCCGCGTCCTGTGAGCTGTAGATGGTGTATACGGCCGCCCCCACGTGCGGACCGACCTCGAACTCAAGCTGCACATCGCCCCCGGCATCCCCGTACAGGGTGAAGTCGTACACGTCCGCCAGCGTCTCCTGATAGGCGCCGTTGGCATACTCGGTCACGACCGCCCCAGTCTGGAAGTAATCGGGGTTGGCTGTGACCTCAGTGAAGGCGCCGGGCTCCCATCGGGTAAACAGGAACGACCCAGCCAGCGGCTCGCCCTCCGGCTCAATGGCGAACAGGTTGTCGTGTGTCTCGGCCTGGGCCGCGAGGACCTCCTCCTCGCTCGCCCCCTCGGGCAAGGCGTCAATGGGGGCGGCGGCCTCCTCAACCAGTGGGGCCCAGAAGTGCTCGGCCAGGATCGGCGCCTGCAACGTGCCATTCTCATGACGGGCCAGGCCTGGCTTGGTGTGATAATAGTACTTGACCGTATAATCGTCCACCGCCTCGACGCGATCGAGGTAGTTCGCATCGTACCACTGGGACCAGTTACCCGAGATCAGGCCCAGCTTTACCGCGGCGTTGGCGGTGAAGGCCACGTCCTCGGCCGTGAAAGACTCACCGTCGCCCCAGGTGATATCCTCCCGAATCGGGATCTCAACCACCCAGAAATCCCCCTCCTGGGTCAGAGACTCCGGGAGATCCTTGGCCACGAGGGGGACGAAGTCGAAACGCTGATCCGATAGATTGTACATCGTCAGTCGCTGGGGCAGCATATAGGCGTTCCAAACCGTGTTATCGGGCCCATTGGCCACCCAGAAGTTGGCCGAGGTGAGATCCTCAAAGACCCCCACCCTGTAGACCAATTCCTGCCGGGCAGGGCTGGCAGAGGACGAGCTAGCCGGTGCCTGTGTCACGTTACCGGCAGGTCGGCCCACGTCTGCGGGCTGTCCCGTATCGGTAGCGCGAGAGTCAGCGGGAGCGGCCAGACCCGGCCCACTGCCGCCGCCGGCGATGTCCGGCAGAGGCTGGCACGGAACGAGCCCCTCGGCCGGTATGAACTCCGTGGCTACCTCTACGGCGCCCTCCGCCGAGGGAGTGGCAGTGACGACGACCTCGACCGGCTCCCCCTCCACGACCTGGGTGACGACCACCTCTTTGGTCTCAACGACCGTCTTAGGCTGACATCCCACGGCCAGGAGGCCCACAATCACCACCAGGCTGGTAAGGACAAACTGCTTCTTGCTGAACATGTTCTCCTCCTTCAATCGTTTATGTGTACGTACTATGTGATATGCTCAACAGTATAGAAATCCACTCTCGACGTTAGCCGCGTCCTCCCCCGACATCACCTCCTTTGCGGTCACCCGAACAAGTTTGGTAATTATTCATCTCGTGCTCGCAGCGGATGAAAATCCGCTGCTGAAGGCAGAATCAAACCGGTTTAGCCTCCGCAAAGCTGCTGGGCTGGATGCACATTGTCATCCAGCAGGAGCAGGTGAATAATCACCAAGTTTGAAACAACTGAGCGATTCCTGGCCCACCAATGTGCATAGAGTCACAAGTTTGAGGTTGAACGTGACCCGAACCGGCGCTTTGTGCTAAGCGATTGATCGCCGTAAGCTGTCACGCCGGGCAAGGTGGCTATCGCCGTGCTTTGCGCGGCCGCTTGGCCCCGGTCAGACCGGCCGCCTGGTCCACGATGCGCTGCCACACCTGATCAGAGGAGGCAGACAAACACCACCCGTGGGCGTCTCTGGCACGATCTGCCAACACCCAACGAATGCGTCGATCGAGATCCGAGGTAGAAGCCGTCCGACTGTATGGGAATATTCGCATAACATCACACCTTCCTCGTACTACTACGAGACTTGATGCAAACCAGACTTCCGAAGTCTCTGAGCCGCTTTTACCAACCCATCTACTCGATCAAAAGTACCGTTTGGCGCCAATTGGCCATGCCTGGGGCAGACTTCGGAAGTCTTCTGAGTACTAGAACCACCCATCCACGGGCGAGAACGCCACCGGGCAGTCCCTCACCTGCCAGAAGCGGGGCAGAGGCAGTCGGGGTCAGACTGCCCCTGCCGCTTTCCAAAAAGTGGTACCTTGTCCAAGCGTCCTCATCATACAGCAAAAATCCCCCAGATGCATCGGGCATCTGGGGGATTTTACCATTGGACAGGTGTCCAATTTGTCCCTTAGTCAGGTGTACGATTTTTCTTTCGTCCAGGCGTACAATCCAGCGCGTAGAGGCTCTACGTATCCGCGTCAAGGGCGCGACGAACGACAGCTCCCAGGGTTTCCACGTCGAAGGGCTTCCTGACCACGCCCAAGAAGCCACTCCCACCTGCATCTTGCACATCGTCCGGCACCCCGTAGCCGGTAATGCCCACAGCTTTGAGATCGGGGGAGATCTCCCGCAGTCTGCGCACCAAGCGCCGGCCTCCCATCTTCGGCATCACGATGTCGGTGACCACCAGGTCCACCACCTCCGCCGCCTGGTAGACGGCCAATGCATCCTGTCCATTCCTGGCCGTCAGAACCCGATAGCCCAGCGACTCCAGAATGCGCCGGCCCACTTCCCGGATCCTCTCGCTGTCCTCCACCAGAAGAACGGTCTCACCCCTGCCTCTCAGAGCGGCCGAATCCTCCTCGGGGACCTCTCTCTCGCCCTCCGCCTGGCAGGCGGGCAGGTAGACGTGGAAACTCGATCCTTTCCCTACCTCCGTCCCCACTCGGATGTGCCCGCCATGTTGCTTGACAATGCCATACACCTGCGCCAGCCCCAGCCCGGACCCCTGGCCCGGCGGCTTGGTGGTGAAGAAGGGCTCAAAAATGTGGGGCATCACCTCGGGCGGAATGCCGGCACCGGTGTCTGAGACGCAGAGGCAAACCCACTCCCCCCCCTCTGTCCGCTCCAAGCCAACGCGCAGCTCGCCGCCCTCTGGCATCGCATCCCGCGCGTTAAGCACCAGGTTCATCAACACCTGCTGGATGCGGGTGGGATCGGCGTTCACCACGTACTTCCCCGGCCCCATATTCAAAGATAAGGAGATACTCTCCGGGATCGTGCGCTCCAGGACACGCACTGCCTCCTTAAAGAAGGGTTTCAGGTCCACGGGGCGGGTTTGGATGGGAGAGCGGCGGCTGAAATCCAGAATCTGCTGCACCAGTTCTGCCGCGCGCCGGGACTCGTCCACGATGGTCTCAAACGCCCGCGCCAGGTCTGGAGGCAGATGGGGCTTGCCCAACGGAATCTGAGCGTAGAGCATAATCGTCGTCAGCAGATTGTTGAAATCGTGGGCGATGCCACCGGCCAACTGTCCCACCGCCGCCAACCGCTCCTGCTGTTGAACCCGCTGCCGGGCCTCCCGCCCCGCCGTCACGTCCCGCACCAACACCACCCAGCCCTCTGTCTCCTCAGTCTCCCGTCCCATGGGCTGAGCCGCGACCTCAAAAATCCGGCGAGGCGGCCCGGCGACCTCCAGTTCACGCCACACCCCCTCAGGCGGCGGCTGCAGCAACTCCTCCAGCGAGCGCTCACCTAGATGGCTCAACACGTCACCCACCCCTGCATCCGTCAGAACAGGAAGATAGGCCTCGGCCACCGGGTTGGATAGCTGAAGGCGCCACTCTCCATCGAGCCACAGGATGCCTTCGGGCAGGTGTTCCACCAAGGCGGCCAAGCGCCCCCGCTCCGCCTCCAGGGCCGCACGCAGATGCGCCTGGTGCAGGGCCAAAGCAAGTGAGTTAGCCACCTCGCGGGCGACATCGACGTGGTCGGGGGTGAAGGCTCCCGGGCTCTCGGACGCCAGGGCCAGGACACCGATCAGCTCATCGTAGGCAATAAGCGGCGCGCCAACGTAGGAACGCACGCCCGCAGCCTGAAGGGCTCGAATGGCCGGCGACGATCGACCGCCATTCGGGCCCTCCGCTCGGGGGCCAGAACGTCGATGTTCGATTTCCGACTGCCCCACGTCGGGAAGGCTCCGCTCCACCAGGATATTGCCCCGCCTGAGCCTCTCGACCTCCGTTCCACCCCAAAGCGGAAGACGTGTCCCCTCCTGCACGCCAACGTCACCGTCGGCATCCATAGCAAAAAGGAGAATCTCTCGCGCCTCGAAGTCGAACCTCAGAACGCCGGCCCCCAGGCAGGGCACCAACTGCCGGACGTGGCGCAGGGCAGCCCGCGCGATCTCCTCCGGCGACCAGGCAGCCAGGATGGTCCCGTCGATAGCGTGCAGAGCCCTTAGCCGCTCGGTGTAGTGGTGCAATCCTTCCTCCGCCCGCTTGCGCTCGGTGACGTCCGTCGAAATGCCATCCAGCATTACCTCGCCGTCCTCCACGCGCCGGCCGATGGAACGATCCCGGAACCAATGCCAGTTTCCCGCAGAATCCCTGATCCGGTACTCGACATCCAGCTTCCCGCCAGCCGCGAAATCCTCAAGCGCCCGGGCGACGCGATCTCGATCGTCGGGATGGATAGACTCTCTCCACAAGTGCGGATGCTGGGCGAGATAGTCCGGCGAGTATCCCAGGGCCTCCTCCACCTGGGCGGAAGTGTACATCCCCCCATGCTCAACCGAGAACGTCCAGATGATATCGGGCGAGCCTTCGACCAGGCGCCTGTACCGCTCCTCGCTCTCCTGCAGCGCCCTCTGAGTCCGCATCTGTTTGGTGACGTCGTGGGCCATCGCCCGCACGACCGGTGTGGGCACCCCCTCCGTGCGTAACGCGTTGTCATACTCCCACATCCGTTCCTCGCCGGCACGGGTCCGAACCAACATCAATCCACTGACAAAACCATCCTCCCGAATCGTCGCCAGGTATGCGTCAAACTCATCCCTGACATCGGGGGCTAGAACGTCGCGGATATTCATGCCGAGCAGGGCGCTTTGTTCATATCCCAGCAGATCAACAGCCACCTGGTTCACCAACAGAATGCGACCCTCGAGGTCGTGGACACAGATGATTTCGTGGCTGTGCTCGACCCGGTGTCGATAGCGCTGCTCGCTCTCCCGTAGCGCTTCCTCCACCCGCCCCAACCGCAGCAGGGCCTCCACACGTGCCACCAGCTCCCGGTTCGAGATGGGACGGACGATGTACCCATCCGCCCCCGCCTCCAGCCCTTCGGCCTGATTCTCGGAAGCCGTCTTCACGCCGGAGAGCAACACCACGTGGATTCCCGCTAAAGTCTCGTCGGCCTTGACGCGCCGGCACACCTCCAGACCATCGATGTCCGGCAGCACCACGTCGACCAGGATCAGGTCCGGCCTGGCCTCTCTCGCCAACCGCAGAGCGTCGCGCCCGGTGGCGGCCTCGAGCACCCGGTAGCCGGACTTCTCCAGCAGACGAGCATGGGCGCGCCGCAGGTGCGGGTCGTCGTCTACGATCAGTATCTGGGCTATGTCACTCATCCCTCGACCTCCTGGCCGCAAATGGGCAACGACACGTAAAACGTCGTCCCCTGACCCACGTGGCTCTCCACCCAAATCTCGCCCCCGTGGCCCACGACGATCTTTTTGACGATCGCCAGGCCCAAGCCGGTGCTCTTCTCCCCTGCAGTGCCCCTGACACTGGTCCTGACAAATGGCTGAAACAGCCGTTCCCGCTCCTCGGGCGGTATCCCCTGTCCTTCGTCCTCCACGGCGATGACCACACAATCCTCAGTTCCCTCCCCCTGCCTGCAGGCGCGCACCCGAACGGTGGTATGAGGATGCGAGAACTTGATGGCGTTGTTGATCAGATTGTTGAGCACCTGCTCCGCCTTGGAGGCATCCAACATAACGTGGGGGATATTCCCATCATACACAAAATCCAGCTCGATCTGCTTCCTCGCCGCCAGCACTCTGTTTAAAGCCACGTTGCGCTCAATCAGAGCAACCAGGTCCACAGGCTGCAGCTCCAACTGTAGCTTTCCAGACTCGATCTTGGCGATGTCCAGCAGATCTTCCACCAACTGCAACATAAACTGGCTGGAGTTGCGTATGATGGATAGGAACTCTCTGTGTTCCTGATCGAGCACGTCGGCCGCTTCGTCGATCAAGAACTCGCTATACGCCGTGATGATGCTCAACGGGTTGCGCAAGTCGTGGGCAGCCATGCCCAAAAACTGGTTCTTCTGTTCATTCAGCCGCTCCAGATCGACGTTCCTCTTGGCCATCTCGCGCTGCAGGGCGGCCAGCTCGTTGTTCAGGCGAGTGAGCTCATCGTAGAGCGCGCTGTCTCGCTCGGCCTGATCGCGGGCCGACTCAGCCTGCTCTTTCAGCGCTACGCGCAGCGCGTTCGCTTGTTCGTTGCCGATGCGCATCAGCCCCTCGTAAAGCCGCATGACGCCATCGTGAGTCTGAGCACCAAGCACCACCAACTGGCCGCCGGTGCGAATGCCGGCGAAGTGGAGCGTGCTAACCTGGCCGGCGATAGGAACGTTCAACTGCCAATTGAAGGCCGCACCACGCGTCTGGAGTTCAACCAGGAAATTGAGGGCCTTCTCAAAACTGCCCCGATCCACGACCAGGGTCAGGGACCGGCCCGGGGCGACCCGGTCGGCGACGCCCAACTCATCGCGGAGGACCTCCAGGATGATCCCCTGTTCATCGCACGCCAGCGCCAGGCCAGCCAGTTGTTCGCGTGCATCCACGCCTATGCCCCCTCCGCCACCAGTTGGTTGGCCACCGCGATCGCCTCCTGGGCATCGTGCGCCCAGCCATCAGCCCCCAACTGCCGCCACAGCCCCGGAGCGGCGTTAAAAGGATAGCCCCCCACCAAAATCTTGACGCCTGCGCCCACATCGGAGAGGCGCACACGCTCAATCAGCTCCGCTACGGCGCGCACGTGAAACGTCATCGTGGCCGATATCCCCAGCACGTCAGCCTGACGCTCCTCAACGATGTGTAAGACGGTGTCCGCCGGCGTGTTGGCCCCCACGTAATAGGTGTCCCAGCCCTCCATCTCGAAGAAGTCCGCCACCATGCGGACGCCGATCTCGTGCAACTCCCCGCCCACACAGGCGGCCACCAAGCGACGCCCCACCCTCTCGGTAGCAAAGATATGGGGATACAGTTGGGACATGATCAGCTGGGTGGCGGCGGTACAGTAATGCTCCTGTGCCACGCTGATCTGATTCATCTGCCACAGGCGGCCGATCTCGTGCTGGCAGCGCTGAAATACGTACAGGTACACGTCCTTGACGCTCGCGCCGTCCTCCACGGCATCCAAAATGAGTCGATTGGCGACGCTTCGCTCACCCTGCAGGAGCGCGTTCAGATATCGCCGGGCCAGCTCGGCCAGGGGTGAACCGGGAGGGATCAAGGTAGGCAGCGCGGAGGGCACTTGGGCAAGCTGAGCCAGTCCGGCGTCGAGATACTCACCCGTGACGGCCACCACTTCCTCCGGTAGTGCCTCCCCCAGCACCTCGCGGGTGCACTCAAGGGTGACCCTCAGGGCATCCTCGGGGAATTGAAGGCCGGCAAACAACACTTTCACCCAGGCCACGTAGTCAAGAAACAACGACGGGTCCGAGGCGGCGATCGCCTCCGATAGATAGGACAGGTGATAGTTGACGTCCTGGAGGCTCTTCTCCCTCCCTTTCTCATCACTGCACGGACGATCCTTATGTTCGCCCGCGCAGACCCCTGTCCGCAGTTCATATATCCGCGCCACAATCCGCCGGGCCAACGCCTGGCGCTGGACATCCAGCGCCTGACTCACTCTATCGGACATGACCACCTCACAGCCGATATACCGCTCCAATGGAAAGCGTCGCTATTATACTGTGACGGCCCCAGGGGGACAAATGCCCCTCTCCCAGCGCAAACGCGGCTCGGTCTATGGCTCAGCCCACACAAAAGACGCAACCTTCCTGTAACGGAACTGTAACCAGCTCCCAGGAACAGATAGTGTAGAATTCAAGGTGACCGGCGCTTTTACGCCGGTTGTGGTAGCAAAGTTGTACATGCTCTCTGAAATCGCCGCTTTCCAGGCTGGTTTCACAAGTGCCGGTCACCTGAACAACCGGGCCAGGAGAGAGGCGACTCACATGGTTATGGCGAACTTCTGCAGAATCTGAGGCGCACGACACAAGCCCTGCACGACCTCTCACGATGTACGAGAAAGGAGATTCCCATGTCTCAACAACAGAAAAACAGACCAGCCAACAGACGGTCCCTGAACCCCGTCCATTGGAAGATTCAGAACAAGATCACCGGCCTGGTGCTCTCGGTCGTGGTTCTGTCGGTGGCATCCCTGACCGTGTTCAGCTACCTCACCCTATCCCAACACACGGTAAGGGCCAGCGGCCAGGAGATGGTGGGCTACGGACACGAAGCCCTCCAGCGCTCGGCCGAGATCGTGGCTGGCAATGTGAAGGCCCTGAAAGCGCTGGCGCTCTCCCCCTCGATAGTCGAAGCCGTCGAGGCCGCCAATCAGGCCTACGTGGGCCGCACCCAGGCGGAGTTGGACGCCGAGATCGCCGCGTTAGACCAGGCGTGGAAGGACGAAGACCCCAGCGCGGACGCGTTGGTGGCCGAGATCGCCAGCGACGAAGTCAGCGATCATCTGAGAAGCTTTATGCAAGCGTTTCCGGGAGAGGTGGAGGTGTTCGTCACCGACATCCAGGGCCTCAACGTGGCCATGACCGACCGCACCGGTGACTATCTGCAGGCCGACGAGGAGTGGTGGCAGGGCGCCTACAAAGACGGTCAAGGCGCTACGTACATCGGCGAGGTGGAATACGACGAAAGCGCCCAGGCGTGGGCCATCAACGTCGGCGTCCCCGTGCACGATGAGGAGGAGGACATCATCGGCGTGCTGCGCGGCACCGTGGACATCTCTGTCGTATTCGACGCTCTCTCCACAATCGCCTTTGGAGAGACGGGGCACGCAGCACTGCTGGATAGGGAGGGAAGGATTCTCTACGCCAACAACAAAGAGTTGTTAATGCAACAAGCCTCTGAGGAGATCCTGACCGCCATCGAAGAGACGGGGGAGGGCTGGCGCGAGAACATGGATGACCTGGAGGGGAATCCAGCGATCGTCGCCTATCACTCTATGGAAGGGGAACTGGCCGGCCCACTGGGATGGAGGATCGTGCTCGACCAGGACCTGGACGAGGTCAAAGCACCCATATTGCAGGCTCTCGGCAACAGCCTGCTGGTCGCTGGCGTCGTGGCCGTCTTTCTGTTTATCGTCGGACTGGGAGCAGGGCGTTCCATCGCGCTGCCGTTGGTCGTGGTAACAGGCCAAGCCCAGCAGCTGGCGATGGGAGACGTCACGGGCACACAGAGTCAAGACACAGATAGACTATTAGAGCGAGGGGACGAGGCAGGGGCTATGATGCGGGCATTTCAAGGGCTGGGGGAATACGTTCGAGACATCGCATCGTGCGCCGAGCGGGTCGCCGATGGCGATCTGACGGTCGAAGTACAGCCCAAAGGCAAACAAGACGTGCTGAGCAACAGCTTCGTCGAGATGATCGTCAATCTGCGCAATCTGATCGGACAGGTAGCCGACAATGCGAGCGCGGTCGGATCGGCCTCCGACCAACTCAGGGCCAGCGCCGACCAGTCCGCCCAAGCCGCCAACCAGGTCGCCGCCACGATCCAACAGGTCGCCAGCGGCACAGCGCAGCAGAATGAGAGTGTGACAGCGGCCACCAACACCGTCGAGCAGGTGGCACGGGCGATCGATGGCGTGGCCAGAGGAGCCCAAGAACAGGCCACCGCCGTCGCTCAATCCGCTGAGATCACCGGCCGCATCTCCACCGCCACTCGACAGGTGGTCAAAAACGCCCACGCCGGGGCCGAAGGCGCGGCTGACGCTAGCAAGGCCGCCCGCGATAGCGCCGAGATTATCAACCGGATGATCGAGAGAATGGAAAGCATCAAGGCCAGCAGCGACCTCGTAGGCCAGCGGATCAAGGAGATGGGGCTGAACTCAGAACAGATCGGCGCTATCGTCGAGACGATCGACGACATCGCCACCCAGACGAACCTGCTGGCGCTCAACGCCGCCATTGAGGCAGCACGCGCTGGCGAACACGGCAAGGGGTTCGCCGTCGTGGCCGACGAGGTACGTAAACTGGCCGAGAACTCGGCGGAAGCCACTCAGGAGATCGCCGGTCTGATCGCGACCATCCAACAGACCACCAACGAGGCGGTGCAAGCGATGGACGCAGGAAGCGCCGAGGTCGAAGCGGGGACGTCGCAAGCGGACGAGGCAGGACGCGCGTTGGATTCCATACTGCTGGCTATAGAGTCGGTCAGCCAGCAGATCGAGGACATCACCTCGTCCGCACAGCAGATGGAGGATTCGGCCAACGAACTGGTGGCTGCGATGGACAGCGTCTCGGCAGTGGTGGAGGAAAACACCGCCGCCACAGAAGAGATGTCTGCCGGGGCGGGCGAGGCGTCACAGGCGATAGAGAATATCGCCGCGATATCCGAGGAGAACGGTGCCGCATCCGAGGAGGTGAGCGCCACCGTCGAGGAAGTAAGCGCTCAAGTGGAAGAGGTCACCGCATCGGCCCAAGCACTGGCGGGAATGGCTCAGGCGCTGCGAGAACAGATAGCACGGTTCCGACTGCCCGAAGCTAAGATACAGACGCCCACGGTCAAGCCGCAGGCTGCTCTTGTCCGACCTCCTATGGGATGATTTTTATGGGTGCATTTCATCTCGGTTGAAATCTGGTTTGTAGTAGGCGATTTATCGCCGTAAAAGCGCGCTGAAGCGCGCACTACAA
>Ga0180432_10005329_pt1 | contig 17178 bp, 14 predicted proteins | sample SS_ome_10_FD_132414 | JGI IMG/M metagenome (GOLD analysis project Ga0180432, IMG submission 132414) | Hypersaline lake sediment archaeal communities from the Salton Sea, California, USA - SS_1_MS_2 metaG | ecosystem: Environmental > Aquatic > Non-marine Saline and Alkaline > Hypersaline >...
CCTGAGGAGGACGCCAAGACAAAGATCCGCGAAGGAGAGAATGCCAAGCCGGAATATACGCTAAAGGATACTACTGGTGACTCGGGTGCCAAAATTACCACGACTCGCAACGTTCAAGTCACTGAATTGACAGCATCAGAAAAGAAAATTGATTTTAAAAACCTCGGTGGAGATGATTTATCGGACCCCTGGGACGAGGGGTATGGATACGACGACGACGAAGAAGAAGACTCCTCGCATATATACTAGTGGTAGGCGAGGAATGTAAGCGTTTTTGATTGTTGCTCTCATTTATGTATGTAATAGATAAACAAAACTTTACATTTACTTTGCCATTGGTGTGCCAGACGAGAAAAATTGATGGATCTTGGATTGTGTGGGGAAAATGGCATCAAAACAGTCTGCCAGACGTTCTGAAAACATTTCTCGCTTTTCCATATCGTCTCTGTTGTACGAAGCCATTTGAAACATCCGGTCTATCGCTCGTCCATAGTTTTCTTTGTACAAACGTTGTTTTTCCCTCATATATGCTTGAGATGAGGGAGATGTGGGGGTTCCCAAAGTTCCTTTAAGACGCTTCCAACTTTTCTTCATATGGTTCTCGGCAACCAGAGACGCAATGATATGTACTGCATACTGACTATCGCTATTGCTATAATTGCACAAAAGCACCGCATCGTCCGGGTTCTCTTCCAGCAACATCTCTATCTGGGCCATGATTTCCTTTACTTGAGAAGGGGTCGGTAGGTTTGTGCTTGCTTCCACAGGGAATCTCTGGAAGGATATTCCCGTTTCTTCCCAGTAAGAAGGAAGAGGAAAGTCCTTGGACGAAATAAACACAATATGTTCAATCCCATGCGCCTTCATGATATTTACAGCAGTAAGATCAACCAGACGCTTGCTCCCAGAAGAATATACGCGATTTCGGACGACGGGTTGAAACCGGTCTGGAGTATTTAAATTGGGATCGTAGGATGTCAAACAAGGCGGGTCTCTCTTCCTTTTCGCATGAATGGCTTTGGGGGGTTTTCTGACCACACGACCTTTCTTACTTCTACGTTTCATGTCTACATGTCTTGCTCTTGATTCATTTTGTCGTACACTATCTTGTATGATACTATCCAAGGACCTCTTCATGTTCTCTCTGAGGCACGAAGATGGTCGAGTTCTTGTTGTGTTAGACCCCAAGGCGATGAGTAAAAATATCGAGTGAAAGTTTTTTTTCTTGTAATAGTTATAGCCCATTTTGGTGGGAAAAGGCGGGCTCGCTGACCCGAATGCCGTGATGCGAGGGTGTAACAATTTTTTTTCGGAGGGCACAAAAAAGGGGAAGAAATTTTTTTTGGAGAAGGGGTGAGAAAAAAATTGTTACGGATTTTTGGAAAATGGGGGCACCCCTCCAGAATTCTCTCGACCAATCAAATTGCAGGGATTTGACCAAATGCTAAGCAAAAGTGACCAAATGCAACCATTTTTCACTGAAAAATATGGGACTACTAGTTCCTTGTCGAGGGGTGGTTCTACACGCGTCAAAAAAAATTGTCATACACCAAAGTGAACTATTCCATTTTTAATAGACATTCTTTTGGTTTTCCCTCATACAAAGTTACGTTCTTCACCATACGGTTACGATCCGTATTAACGGGTGTGGGGTACCATTTCGAAGACCCATCCCTTTGCTTTGCAAGTCGCAATCCATATCGTACGAGACCCAACGCGATGATAATACATAAGTAAACCATAACCAAAGGCGAGCATAATGTGTTCAAAAAGAACTTTTGCATGTCGTCCATTGATCCTTCCAGAGCGCAATATATCACACTCTTTTGAACTTCCTTCTTGGAACGAATGCACAAATCACGAAAATCTGGTGCGGTGTACCCTCTCTCCTCGCATTCTTTCACATTGTTCATGTATCCCAAGTAGTCTTGATAGCATTCTGCGTGGTTGTTGAAGTATATAAAGGGAATGGATACCGCAAACCAAATAGGAAGCAACAGAAGAAATAGGAGTATACAATATCGCGCGGCTTTGGTCACCATTCTCTGTACATTGTCTATCACATCTTCGGCCGACACCACATTGTATACATCAGTGTCCGCCGGTTCGTTGTCGTCTGAATCTCCATCGCTAACCTCGCTTTGCAATGTATGCGTGTGCCGCCTTTTCATGGATTTTGTAGCGGTGTTGGTGGTGGTGGTCTCTACGAGAAAATCGGCCACTTCGGTGCAAACTAACAAGAGTACCTTGACAAAATATTTTATCGTCCCGTAGGACAGGCGAAGTGTAGGAACCAATACCAGCAGCAAAGGTCCAAAGTAGTACCAATATGTATAAAGGGGAACCACGTATGTGTGGACGAAATAGATCCAAGAAGAGTCCTCCAGTAACCCAAATAGCATATTATATAGGTATGTCATTTGGTAAAAAAAAGCAAGGAGAAACCATTGGGTGTACAGTTGTTTTTTTTTTACACTTTACAAAACACCAGCATGAACGAAAGCACCAAAGCGTCCATTGTTCCTTCCAGTTTTGTGTCTTTGATGTTTACCTTTCGGTACGACTCTATCTTTTGCACTTGTTTATCGGTAAATATGGGAATGCCTCCACAAATATAGTTCATGAACCGATCATAGTCTTCGTCTTTCATGTGAATGACCCAGTATAGCAACATCCATACGGAAATCTCGTCCAGGCGAAGAATGGCCATTCTTCTTCTGAAATTATTCCGCGCCACCTTGGCTCTTTTCCCCTTTTCCTCAAAATCCTCGCTCTTCAAAGAGGTAGCCAAGGCATCGATGTTTTCAAGCGAGGAAACATCGACCAACTCTCGTTCCAAGAGTTCTTCTTCCCTACAATCGGATACTAAGGGTTCATACCAGCATTGCTTGCAGAATTTCAAAAATAAAGGAGAGATGTTGCGTTCGCATTCTTGGGCAAGCAGCATTTTTCTCCGTTCCTCGTCTACAGTTTCCCCATCCTCGCCTTTCATCCAAGCACTCTCAGGTCCAGTTTCTATCACACTCAGGCATTGGTGAATGATAGGCGGAAACAAGGCACAAAAGGAAGGGACCCAGAATGGCGGGGAATGTGGAGATTGGCCGGCAAACAGCAAGTCTTTGGTTTCTTCAATCAACCGTTCTATATCGCCGTCCATGTTCATGTGAAAGCATTTATTGTAGCAGACTACGTAATTGGAGAACTTGGATGCCAAGTACAAACAATGTAGAGTCTTAATATTCATCCAAAAGGGAACGTTTTCCGTTTTCAAGAGTTGTTTAGCAAAAACATCCATTTTTTTTGTAAGTATTTTTGATTGATACGCAAATATAAAAATCACAACTCCAAATATTTTACAGAAAAGGTAAAAAAAAAATGGAGGGATTGGTTGAAGCAGCGATTGAGGTATCTAGGTCTGAGGAAATCTTACGCCACCTAGACGAAATGGGATTTCAATTCCCAACACCTCCATTTTCGGATGATGATCCCAAAAGAATTTGGAGATTGTCGAGTCTTTTTTCCGAATATTATATGGAAATACATAACAAAACGGGAAGACGCAAGGTCAACGTCAAGACAACCTTGCTTCCTATGCGCAGCGCCATGGTAGGTGATTTTAGAAAATTCGATAGCGCTACCTACAAAGGAGTAACGTACATGGTGACCAAGTGGAATCATAATCAAAATTTTGCAAACCCTGCATACGTGGGTGAAGTTTTGGAATATTTTTCTCAGGCCATGGACATATTTATCAACAACATTGGAAACATGTTGGACCTTGGGCAAAAACATGCGAGCGAAAGGAGTGCGTGGCTTGACGCGTACTTGAATGCAGAGATGCAACTAAGGGCAGATTCGTTGCGATTAGGGGTCATCGAAATTTTAAGAAAAGACAACGGACTCGAAAAAGAAAATCCTTTGGCTTCGGTAGGAAAGAATACGACGGCATATCCGAAAATAATACCTCGTAGACCTTCAAACATGTTTGAGGACTTTAGGGGTTTTGTGGAAAAAATCCAGAGTTATTTGACAGCTTTAATGAAAGACGAGGAGGTCAAAAATCTTATTGAAGCGTTCTATGAGTTTGTGTTTGAGGGGGCCGAATTCAATAAGAAGGCGAAATTTTGGCCCGATGAACAAAAATCGAGGTGGAAAACCGCGCGGGAATCTCATGGGGATTTTATATCCGAACTCAAGACCAGTTATCCGACAATAGAAATTTTAAAGTCCGCTATGAGAGAAATGATTAATCAAATAATTGACATAATAATGTCGAAACCGAAAGACATTCTGGAAAAAGAGGATACCATCAAACGTATGGTAGAAGGGCAATACATACGTATGGAACCGTATTTTTCAGGTGCTGAGGACAAAGAAATGCAATCATTGCGAGAAAACTTGGATAGTCTTGTATTTTAAAGCATTTTCCTTATGTTCATTAAATTATTTTACTTACGCGGCGCACACTATTATCCCGCCCCTCGCATAAAACGTCGTATTATGCTCATCTACTTGCCTCTAGATACGACTCTTTCTTCTTTCATGTTATTTATAAACGTTATAGTGGGATTTGTATATAATCATGATTGTAACGATTTATAAAGTTTTATTTCATGGATTTTTTTCCTCTACACTTCCATTTAGCCCTGGATGCTTTGTTTCGCGGCGTATCCCCATATTTTTTCTTGATTCCATATGAACGTGCGCAATAAGAATCTCCTCGTTTTGTTCCTGGGGAAATTTTGTATCCCTTTGCGCCATGACTTACTCTGTGTTTTTTACCTTTTATGACAACAGTGGATTTCCATTTTTTTCCTTTTGCCACTCTTTTAGACGAATCCTTTCCTTTTGAAGGCATTTTATCATGCACAAGACCAGTGGTTGATTCGCTTGTCTTTTTATTGTTTACACCGTTTGCATATACTTGTTTTACCTTATACTCGTGTTATTTTTTTTTACGATTTCCTTTTTGCGAAGCTTTGACCATTTTGATAGAGGACCGCAAATTTTTTCCCTTTTTTGTTTTTGCATTACCACCTCCTTTTTTCTGTCTGCATTTTACAATACGTCCTGAGGCATATGCAGAAGGCCATGCCCCTCCTTTCGCTTTGACAGACGCTTTAACCTTTCGGTAACAAGCATCCTTGTTGGTTTTAGAAGAGTTTCGGCGTTTAGGCATGTTTTCCAATAGACAAAGAGTGTATTTAACTTACTTATTTTTAAAAATACAATAGTTATATTTTTTTTTTAAAGTAAAAATCGCAGTTTATGTACACACCTTTGGCAAACATTCTTATCAAAGCCGGAGCAGATGTGCTACTGAAAAATGAAAATGATAAAGATAAAATGGACGCAGATTATGCCATAGAATCTGGAAACAATGCTGTTTTTGATGTCCTCCAGGAAGCTGAACACGCTATAGAAGGAGAGGGTACACAATTTCATACACCCCCGGAAGGATCATATGGCCGTGGATACAAAATGAAGCGAAGAGGGTATTGTCAAGCAAAAGCAAAACAAGAATGGCTTGTATTTCAAATTGGGGATTCCCTGCATCACTCCACAATTTTAAGGGAGTCTGCCTTGGCACGAACTCGGTCAAAATCGGTACGCAAGTAAAACGACGCCAAATAAATAGGTTTTCCTCGCATATCCACATTCACCTGATAACTATAAATAGCCCGATCAAAGTAGGGTTCGTCCGCTTGCACCACACGGATGATTTCCCGTGCCAAATCGGTACCCGTTGTATCCATACATGTGCTTTTCATGGGAATCTCGATTTCTTCACGTATCAGGACGTACCTAGAACCCATGCGAGAAGACGAACACATGTCCTCATGGGAGTAACAAGCGATAGGTCCGTCTGTATGGTTCAATGTCAGGGGTTTCAGTTGTTGGAGGGATACGGAACGGATTTCATCGGGCATAGCCATACGTATGCACAACCCGAGATGGATATGTAGAAATAAATTCCTTATTTTGCAGATGAAAATATTTTTTTTACAAATTGGAAAACACTTTTTACATCATCAAATTCTCCACATTGCGGCAAAATTCATTTTTTACCGGACATGTACCAATAGATCTTCGCCGGCGATCGCTAGACCCCGTCTTGGTTAAATTACCCCTTCCGTTTTTGCCTGAAGATTGACGGAAAATGGTCGCACTACCTGAACTCTGCATCATACTAGACGCTAAATCTCCGGTACGTAGCGTACTTGGTGGTATTCGGCTGGTATTGCTTGATTTTCTCCTCCCGTGAGCCTTGGCGCTCTGGTAGACCGAGAACATTGATGTACATATATATTCTTCCGGGGCAGGTGGTGGATTTCCATACAATACATCATCGCATTGTTCGCTGACTTCGGATACAAACCCTTCTACATCTTCTTCGATTTCACGAATAGTGCGAACATCGTGCTGGATAAACGAGGATAGCACAGGTACAACTTCCTCGCGTATACATATAATATCGTTCAAGATAGAGCGTATCGAGTTTACGTGGAGATCTTTTGGCGAGGAGTTCTTTCCTCCCTTTTTCTTATCTGTTTGTTCATTCTCAAGAAAGAAAGACATCATGTCCGAGCTATTGGATATGGATTCGACCAATGTCTCCAGTTTACGTAAGGACTGATAGGCTTCCTTTCGGACACATTTAAGTTCTTTGCAAATGGTGCTGGTTCCGTATCTCGTAACATAGGTCTTGAGCGCAGACGCTTTGTCTGCAACATTCATAGAACCCCAGCTGGAATTTTTCTTCCCCGCATTCAACCCGGTACCACGGTTTACAGAATATGACGTCTCTCGCTTAACCAGAGGGCCCATTTTATTCTTCTTATTTTTCCGTGATTTTTCCTTAGGAACCCCTTTCCCTTCTTCTTCCTCGCACATTTCCGCTAGCTTGCGTTTGTATTGAGAAGGCCCTTCTGCGGATTCAAGCGAGGATTCTTCAATTGAAGGTTGTGTACATGAATCCTCGTCAAACGGTTCCTTTTTAATCCTACGTAGAAACCGTTGTGTAGCATGGCTAGCCTTTTGTCGGTTGGATTGGGTTTCTGCACCGTATTCTTCGTCTTCATCATTAAAGAAACTTCCAAGGAGGCTTTGGTGCAACGTTGAACTCATCCTTTTGCCTTTGTCTAATGGGAACGGGAGAAAAATAAACGCTCTGGTTGGTAAAGATGAAAATTATTTTTTTTTCAGTTTTTTTACTCGGAAAAAATGCATTCCCCCGACCCTGTCGACCGAGAGGATCTGCTTCAACATATTCACCAAGACATTGAGGACATTACCCAAGTCACCATCAGTACGGTAGATGAGTTGGTTAGGCGAGGAGATTTGTTGGACGATTTGGTAGACAAATCTGAAAAGCTATATGAATCCAGCGAAGGCATGCTTTGGACCATGCAGAAAACATTGAACCAGAGCATAGGCCGCAGAATCCTACGCATAGCTACAGGTGTTCTGCGTGGGGTTTTTTTCCTTTTTCGAAAAGCCATAAATATTGGACTGTTAGCGGGTAAACAGGTGTATGTGCTACTTATTTTCATGTTCCCAAATGAGCAAGACATCATAAACCATTTGGCCAGACAGGAAGAAGGGAAAGGCGAAAAAATATTTTAGCACCGGAAGCAAGTATAGCAAAAATCGACATTTTCGCATGAGAGAAAACACATGCGAGGAGGGCGCGCATGGGTTCAGGGAGTAGACTAGATCAGGAAAGAGAAATCTACTTGAACTACACATCCAATTACCTATGTGGGACACCCTTTTCCATCTATAGAGGATGGCCTTACCTGTTATTGGCATGTTCTCTTTTCGTATCGATATTTGTGGCCATTGTGGCTACCGTGTTCAACCATTACGAAGATTTCTATCATTCGGTTACGGTGATTACGATCGGGGCTTTGTTTGACGTGGCACTGTTTTTAGTGTATTTGTTTATTCGCCACAGAATCGACGGAACCCAGCACGCCGATCAAATGATGGACGCAGAATCGTCCATGTCCTTGCATGCGGAAGAACGAGAAGAGGTTATTGAGGAAAAGAAAAGGGCGCGGACAAGTCCTGTGGCACATGTGATGAACGCCACCGCCAGCAAAGCGCCACAAGCCATTGTGTATTTTACCACATTCCTCGCCTGGATCATTTACGGCTCTATTTATCATTACGCGAACCTTTTGTCAGGCGACGAAGGGCTGAGTTACATCAAGGCAAACGTAGAGAAAAGCTTCTGGGTCAACATTCTTGTCCCTATGTTGATTGTTCTCATGCTGGTGTTGTCGTATATTCAGAGAGTATACAACAGTATTGTGTGGAGGTCTTTGATGACCATGGTTTACGCGTCATTACTTATTTCAAACCCGACTACCGGAAACGTCGTCGGAGGGATGGTGGTCGCACAGGTGATATTTCGATTGGGAATGTTTTTCACACTATTTGTGTTGACCGAGATTGAGGGAAGGTGCATGCTGAACGATTGGATGAAGTATTTCAGTTTAGTTGGTAACCGTAAAAGCTCCAATATTGTGGTGTGTGTTTCAGACGAGCTTTTGAATACTCCCATTTCGGAGATCCAGACCGAGAGGAAAAAGGTTTTTTTTGTCGTTTATCGGAGCGTGTTCCAGTCGGTCTACACACTTTTCGCATGCGCGAGTACAGAGATGGTTATGTTGGGTTTCTTGTGTCACCTGATATTCTTGGGTACAAAGATTTTTAAAATTGTCGGAAGGATGAATGAGGACGTGGCTAAGAAATTTGATGATATAAGCGTCCTCCGTGTAGAAGAACAAGGCGCAGGCAATGTTTATCAAGAAGAAGAATTCAAAATGCTTACGGAACCCGTGGCCATAGACATAGGTGATTACGAAGGCCGTCCAAATCCGCCGGTATACTACGAAGGTGGCGGATTTCATCCACCTTTGCATAGATATCCATATCCCCATGGGCATTACCCGCGCCATCCTGTTGATGACAGCCTCACACACCCCCCGGCTCCTCCACCTAATGAATTTGTGCACCAAGGACACCCTGTGCACCAAGGACACCCTGTACACCCTGTACACCCTGTGCACCAAGGACACCCTGTACACCCTGTACACCCTGTGCACCAAGGACACCCTGTACACCCTGTACACCCTGTGCACCAAGGACACCCTGTACACCCTGTACACCCGGTGCACACTGTAGACACTGCGGATACTGTAGACACTGTAGACACTGTAGACACTGTAGACACTGTAGACACGGAGCACACGGAGCACACGGGGCACCCAATGACCCCTCCGCACCGCATGCCTATGAATCTGCCTGTTCCTGGGAGAGGAATGGAATATCCGCCATACCCACACCACCGTCATGTGCCCGGAAATGGAATGCCACACACGAGGCCTTCTGGGACAATGTCTCGTCTGGGGTATTCTTCCGACAGTATACCACGTCCGGGGTCTTCCTCTGACTGTATACTACGCCCGGGGTCTTTTGACGTAGGAATGTGTCAAGAAGAGTCTGTAGGAAGGGGGAAGACGCGTCCCGGAGATTCTACGCCGAGGTTGGGCGGTCGTATGCCTCTTGTGCGGAGAGGGACAAGAACTACGGACACCCCTAATCAGCATAATTCTACTCCTCCCCACACCCCTCGGGATAACCCAGGCCGAGGAAAAGAGAGTAAAGGACCCGCCGTAAGGCGAAGGCGAGGTGCTCCGAGGAGGATGATACCCCGTAGAAGAAAACCACAAACGGCAATGAGAAGGGCGGCGCGGGATGAGAATAAGGAAAAGGGCGACAAACAGACGTGAATAAAAATTAAAAAAAAAATACACCAATTGGTCTATTTTTATACATTCATGTACACCATGAAGGGATAGAAAGAAGGGGGTAAAATGTTAGTTCCTCGCGTAATGGACGATTTGGGGGCTTTAATGCGTAGATTTGTAGACGAAGAGTTCCGTCCTCCACTGATCAACACCAAACGAGAATTTGAATTGGGAATCATTCAAAAACCGCATTGTATGACTGACAGGCCCGAGTTACTGGTGGCGGTAAACAGGCTCCAGGAAGAACGCACCGATGTGTACCAAATGTATAAACGGTTGATTTTACCGATACTACTCCATCCTCGTCATGATCACGTACGGTTTTCCAGTAAACCTGGGGAAGAAGGGTTCTATGTAAACCAGCAGGCGGTGAACTCCTCGTCTGCTATACTGGAATCGGCCACAGGGGAAGGAGGACGGGTGGTCAATTCTGTGGTATGTCCGATTTTGGATCAAAAATTAACCGATTCGAAATTCCGTAGAAAGTCTGTGCGCGTACGGGGGTTGCTAAGCATGCTTAGAAAAGTTTTTTGGCCTACGTATAACGCCGAAGTCCATGGCAGTATGGCACGTAAATATTTAACGAAAGAGAAACGAAGGCGAAAGGCCGAGGCGGCGACAGGCGGCAAGAGCGGAAAGGGGGGAAAGGGGGGAAAGGGGGGAAAAGGGGGAAAGGGGGGGAAAGGAAAAGAGTCCTCTTCCAAACGCAAAAAGAAGCAACCAGCTATTCGAGTGTCTGCCAAAGACAAGAAGAGATCTTCAGGATGTTCGTGGAGCACCATAGACACGGTGATTCATAACAAGCGAGGAGTAGGAATGGAGTTGGGCAAGCAAGTACACAACCAGCTGGAACGATTTGCTAAAGATCATATCGCCTTTGCATTATCTCGTGAACCGGTAGATCCTATTACACGTGCCGTGATCCGGAAACTCGTAGGAAAATGGAAATTGATTCCTTTATGGGGGGAACTTCAAATATGGGATGAAGTGTTGAGGTATTGTACAGCGGTCGATATGGTGTGTCTGAATCCCAATGGTGGTGGTTCTCTTGTTTTTATCGAAATCAAGACGGGTTACAAAGATGTGTTTACATACCATATGAGGAATGTGCATGGAGGAATAGGTGTCCCAGACTCTCCACTGGGTCATGCGATGCTTCAGTTGATTATACCTATCCAGACAATGAAACTAAGATACGGTATTACCAATATCAAAGGCTACGTCGTCCACGTCAACGAAATGGAAGGTGTTTCACTGTTCAAGCTTCCTATAGACAATCCTCACGTACGAGGGGGTATTTCTTACACAAGGGCTTATCAGTACGCTATAAGGCGAGAGAAAAAAGGAGTGTGGGAACCAGGAATTATGGTATCCGAAGGTCGGAAAAGAAAGAGAGGGTCTGGCAATAGGGGTAAAGGCAGAGCAGTGCCTCGCTCCTCGCCTTCTTCTATCGTAAGTAGCCGGACCAAGAATGGGATGGTATCGACCGGGGTCAAGAGGATAAGGGTAAATAAGGCGGTAAAAAAAGAAAGGAAAAATACAAAATAAGCGAGAGGAAAAAAACACCACGTTGATAAAGGATGGGCATTTTCGAGCTTAGGGTGAAAATTTTGCTGTCCACCCTGGACAGCAGATTTACTATTTTAATATCTATAAATAAAGGAACGGTTCAACTCCGTACAATGTCATGGGTTTGGGTTAGGTTTTGGATTAGGTTTTGGGTTTGGGTTTGGGTTTGGTTTAGGTTTTGGATTAGGGTTATGAATAGCCGCACCGTGATTGAGCTGAGTGTTACGACACTTCATCTGCTTCAAAGGGGCTCAGCTACTAGAATTCAATTGTGTCAAGCATATCCAACTTGTAAAACAAAGAAAAACTTCTAGTGTGCCCATGGAGGTTCAACTGCATTTGTTAGCACATGCCCATTTCTTCATTGTTGTATATCAAGGTTTGATATGCTAACTGAGTAGTAAAACGATCAGTTCTTCCTTTATCTATGTTATAACATTGGATGAGGAACTCTCAATCGTTTTGTTAGACCTACAAGGGAATTGGGCAGTCTTAGGAATTGTAAAATCGGACAATTCATTGACGATTGCTACCATTGTACTATTTATCATCAGTTTTCATTGTATCCAAGTGAGCATGATATGAATTGCATTCCATATTTAGTTTAGCACTACGTCAAAATATGATCTAACGGAGGAAAACAAGAAAAACAAGGCCCATCATATTAAGAAAATTTCACCCTAAGCTCGAAAATGCCCGATGCGAAATTGGAGGAGAATAAAATGCGGACAAAAAAAAAAGAATGTACTTTAAGAAAACCAAGGTCTTTGTATGGGGTTTAGTGTATCAGTGCAGAGAAGGTAGGACGGGGGTTGGCTGTACGATATGGAGGAAGAATCTTACAATAATTATAGTAATATGGCTGGAAGAGGATTGAGAAACCGGTCGGTAAACCCCTTTGAAGGAGAGGGGTTTGAAGAAACAATTCCTGAGGTTTTCCCGGCTGGACAATACCACAGGCGATTGTCCTTTCGGTACGTGGAAGAAAGGGAAATTGAGAGGAACATAGAATATCGTATAGACGCGCTAGGGGAAGTGGTGCGGAACATGTGCATTGGCCTCAGCTTTCTTTTGCTTCTTTTGTTATTTGCTATTGCAGGAGCTTACTTGTACACCGGCTTACATACTCACGGCGATAGTGGCGATTGTCACGGATGCTCTAATGGGACCAATCTCTGTGAACTTGCTGAAGAACATTTGGAATTCGGATGTTTATCTAACGTGAACGACTCGAATGCGACGGATCATCAAATTGTAGTGTATAAAAACGACACGTACATTACCGTAAATCCCGAAGACGTTTGCCCCACTCCTTGTGTCAACGGAACTGACGGGCAAGACGGTCAAGACGGGGTAGATGGAACTAACGCCACCATTGAAGAATGTGATAAACCGTTTGCTTCTATGGTGTGGGCCGAGGGGAATGTTACGGACAACATTTACCTGGACATTACCATTGCCTCGCCTGGTACTTGGGTCCCAATAAGTGACCCACTTTGTCGCGTCATTGATTTTCAAAACATGACCTATTTGGGGAACTGCTCGTGGCAAGTTGACATCAACCAAACGTACCAATGGTATGCGGACATGTCGTTTATCACCAGCGGGGAAGAAAAACCTGAAATAGCTCTTGGGGTACAAATAGACGGCCAGGATCCCACTAAAGACCACCAGGCTTCTACGCACGGGACATTGGCAGGAAATATTGGGTTTGAGACAACAATGTATCTTACCGAGGGCCAGACGGTCGGAATTGCGGTGACAAACGCGGAAAACAACGAGACTGTTCGCATCGAAAATATGCATTTTGATTTGGTGGGAAATTTGATTTGCGCATTTTTGGAGACCGGTCCTCGTGGAGAAAAGGGTCTTCGAGGCGAAAAGGGCGACGATGGGTACCACTGCTGGGACTTGGATCAAAACTACCTTTGCGACCTGGTTACCGAGGACGTCAACGGAGACGGGTACTGTTCTGTTACCGATTGCACTCTTTCAAATATTACGTACGACAACGTGACCGGAAACATATGCCCTGTTCTAGAAGACGCGGAACTAACATGCCTGGGGGACGTCAATGTTTCCTCGCCTGCGGAAGGGGACTACCTGTGTTGGAACAACACTTCAAATCAGTGGAACAATGGGCCAATCTATTACGAAGTGATAGAGGGGGATCTTTGCGAACAGCTGGGAGACGAGTCTGTTGGGTGCATGGGAGACGTTGTGCTCACTAACACACAAGAAGGAGACATTCTGATATTCAACCACACTCTACAGAAATTTGAAAATAGACCGTTAGCGAACGAAATACCCGATTGCAACTGCTCTCAAAATGCGACATGCGAGGGGCTTTGTGTTGACGGAGAACAAGGACCACCGGGACCGCAGGGACCACCGGGACCGCAGGGAAACCCGGGGTTTTGTTCAGACGAGCAGTGCACAAACACCAGTATTTGTGAGCTAACTGACGTGGAATGTGGAAACTCTACCTATGGTGATGTTCTGGTTTTCAACAACGTCACCAACGCATGGGAGGCTGGGCCAGGAACACCCGGTCCTGCCGGAGATCCTGGTCCACAAGGCCCTCCGGGTGCGGACGGTATTGACGGAATTAACGGAACAGACGGTGTGGACGGAATATGCGACGGAAGCTGCAACACTACGCTATGTGAACTTCCTGACGTAAACTGCACCGGAAACGGCGACGGAAGCGTGATTGTATACAACAACATCACCAAAGAATGGGAGTCGCAGCCTCCCCCAAACATATGCGATCACCCTGACGTGGACTGCACTGGAGGTCCTGAAGAAGGGGACCTCCTGATGTTTAACAACGTTACTAACAAGTGGGAACTGGTCCACAGGTGGGAAGTCGCGCATCCACCAAACCCCGGAAACGAACCTCCCTGCACGTGCGGGGATCCAGAATGTCCTGTAAACACTATATGGTTTAGCACCGAAGACGGGTTAGAGTTTTTCTGTGACAATCGAACGCTTACTTGGCTTGCCGTGGGGTCTCCCATTTCTCTATGGGGAGAGCAAACGTATGCCTGTAACGCAAACATGGATATCACAACGGACGCGGGATGCGCCATGTCTTACGGATCGGGCGCAATGGGATCTTCTCAAGATCCTGTACACGGTCTTTACATTTACAAGGACTTTACCGTTATATCTTGGGGAGTAAGCATAGACGACGAAGAAGAATGCACTAGTGGATCGTTTGACACAGTGATATGCTGGACAACAGGACCTACGGTGGATGACGGCTATGCGCTTTCAAATTGTACTACGCTAGGCAGTGGTCTGACTTCAGATGCGGAAAACGATCTGGGTCTCCGTATCGAGGTTCCCGGGAACCGGTATGTTATATGGGGACTGATTAACAACTGCTCGCAAAGCAAAGGGGGGAATAATCCAAACGGCGCTGGTTCTATAGCTTCGGCCAATCTCCACTTACTTGTAAAATACCGACACGTAACTACGTAAAATACACGTAAACACGGAAAAGACGGAAAAAAACGGAAAAAAACGAAAAAAGAAACGTCGATGGACATTATTTGCTCTTATTTGTTATGGCACTTTTTTAACGTAATTAAAAAAAAAGTCTGCTCAAATTATCAATGAAAACCGCCACAAAAAAAAGAAATAAAAATAAACGTTTTTCGACTATTTCTTCTTCCGCCATACGTCAGGTATGAGTAGTATACGACATGGCGTACCGTTCTGTAAGAAGAAGGGGTCGTGTCGATGGTCGTGGGTTACTTTCTGATCGTTATTCATATTACATCGGGGAAGACGAGCCTGGTGAAATGGAGCAAGATGAGGATGATGAGATGGAGCAAGATGAGGAAGAAGGGCCCTTGACGACCGAAGAGGAGATTGTAGCTCTGAAACGACGGCACCAAGGTCTGCGCACCAATTTCAAGTGGGCCTGCTGGACATTCTTTATTCTGTTGGTTATTTTATTTTTGTTTATTTGGGCAGTTCTCGTATTCGTATGGTTGCATGACCACGACGATTTGGACAAGGACATCGAGAATCTCAATATGCGCATTGACGGCTTAAACGCAACTGGTCTAGACGAAATAGACCCCGCGGGTTTATGTACCCTGCTGGAAGACAATATAGACATTGACTGCTTGAATGACGTCACGGGCACAGGAGGTATGGACGGAGATGTACTGACGTTAGACAGCGGCGAATGGATACCCATGCATCCCGATGATATCTGCCCTGGCTCGTGTGTCAACGGGACCGACGGAGAACAAGGTCCTCCGGGGGTAGACGGAACAAACGGCACAGACGGGACCAACTGCTGGGACCTGGACGAGAACGGGGATTGCGACTTGCTTACCGAAGATATCAATAACGACGGGGTATGTAACGTGACCGATTGTCAGCCTGTTGGCGGAGTCAACGGAACACAAGGACCTCCTGGGCCTCAAGGCGAAGAAGGACCCCAAGGACCCCAAGGACCCCAAGGACCGCCTGGGCCCGTTGTTCCCCTATGCAACTTGACCGACGTAGAATGCGACGGGGAGCCCTTAAACTGTACGGTGCTTAAGTACGACAGCAATTCTTCGACGTGGAACACCAGTTTGTTTTCCTATTCCGACTTGGCCGGAGATTTATGCGAGGAACTGGCCGCGGAGTCCATTGATTGTCTTGGGGACGTCACCGCCTCCTCGCCTGAATCCGGAAAGTTTTTGGTAGGTGACGGAACACAATGGGTGCCCGGGGATGTGGATTTCCAAGGATTCGTAGACGACATATGTGTAGGCACCATTGACAACTTGACACTGGATTGCCTGTTTGATGTCACCACAGCTGGAGCCGAAGATGGAGACGTTCTACGGTTCGACGGAACCAACTGGGTCGACTCTAAAGTTGGATACGATGATTTGAGCGGGTTTCCGGAAACAAGCGCTTTAAAAGGCATTGGTGGCGGCCTTCAGTTCAGCAGTCACGAAAACCAAACCTCTGTACTCATTCCCTCGTCCATGGGCGAGGTAGACTTTACAGGAGGCGGGGCATATCGAGACATCAACGCTTCGCCAGACGATTTGAATGGCGTGGTTCTTTTCCCGTTCGTTGGAAGCGTTGGGTCCGCGTACTTATACGAAACGTTTTATTACAACGTCGAGACAGTTAATGTAACTGTATTCTTTTACCAGTACACAACCGAGCAGATGAACACCGGGCTCACCAACGGAACTCTTGTAGGGTCAATGACTGCTATGGCGGGACCTGGGTATGGTGTCAACTTTACGGATTTGAATGTGACGGTATCGCCTTGTGTCATCATCCCTCAGTCGGTAGGAGAGGTATACATCAAGGCAATGATGTAAGAAAATAAAAAAATAAGAAAATAAAAGCAACAATGAAAAAGAAAAGCCAAAAGACGTAAAAAATTGAAATTCGATTCAAACATAGTGTATTTTTTTTACCATTACATTAGAAAATAATCCTAAAGGCTTTACTTTCTGATGCCATTGACCCTTTAATGACTTTACCGCTGTATTCTCCTCGTCCTCTTAAGATATTTTCTATCTCAGCACCAGTGTTGAAGGCCTTTTCGATAAATCGATTGTCGTTACGTTCCAACAAATTTCCCTTTTCCTCATCGGGTTCTTTGCTACGAAGTATGGTCGCAAACGCTATTATATAATTTCTCACATATATTATATAGTCCGTCCAGACCGATCTCAATTGATCTAGGTGATCCTTGCCGGCGATTTCGTCGAGTAATGTATAAATATTGATTGCGCTAGTGGCTGTTCTGAGGGTCCAA
>Ga0180432_10005331_pt1 | contig 17172 bp, 16 predicted proteins | sample SS_ome_10_FD_132414 | JGI IMG/M metagenome (GOLD analysis project Ga0180432, IMG submission 132414) | Hypersaline lake sediment archaeal communities from the Salton Sea, California, USA - SS_1_MS_2 metaG | ecosystem: Environmental > Aquatic > Non-marine Saline and Alkaline > Hypersaline >...
AACTTGACATATTACATTTATAAAAATAGAATCATCCCCTCCCTTTAATAATATTAATGGTGAGAAAAGAAAAATATTTATTGTTACTGAGGTCTATATGTATTTTAAAAAATTATTGGGATGTCTCCTTATTGTTCTTGTATCAGGCTGCGTCCCTATGTGCGACCAGCAGCCGCCTGTTCAACCTCTTCGCTGCAGGGAAGCACAAACGCGCAACTTCGAGTCCACGGATTCTCGGACTGTGATGAAAGCGATGATCAATGTGCTTCAAGACGAGGGGTACATCGTGAAGAATGCCGTCGTAGAGCTTGGGCTGTTGACTGCTGAAAAAGATGTTAATGTTCCAGGCTATTGCGACCCGTATTGTTCTGATTGGTTTTTCTGTTTTGATGATCGGTATCCTAATCATGCCCTGGTGGAGCTTACAGCCAATATCTCCGAATATGGAGATGATACAAGGGTCAGAGTCAATTTCCAGAAAAGGGTTTTTGACAACTATGGTTGTGTGATCGAGGCCAATCAAGAGATGAGCGAGCAGCATTATCGAGAATTTTTTGCCAAAGTCAGCCGAGGCGTGTTTTTCCAAATTGAAAATCTATAATCATAGGAGTCTTTATGAAACTCTCTAGTTCTTTACTTTTGTTAATGGGCGCTTTGATGCTCACCTCTTGTCACAATCACTATTATTACCCTCATGTGACATACTCTAATGAGCCGGTGACTTTAGGAACCGTGCAAAGAAAGCTGAGAAAGGGGATGGGGCAAGACAGTGTTGCCTATGCATTGGGTTCTCCGAACATTGTGACGAAAGATAAGTTCGGGCGGGAAGCCTGGATCTACGATAAGCAGTCGTCGGATCTATGTGTCTCGGAATCCAGTTCCGGCATGTGGCTGATCATCGGCTCCACGCAATCAGAAACAAAGAAGCAGTCCTCATCGCAAAAGTCGTTAACGATCATTGTGAAGTTCGACGAGCAAAGCCTGGTGGACCACATCTCTTATCATACGACTGAGTTCTGAACTGATGTTGTCAGAAGGTCGAAGTCGATGTTTTCTTCGACCAACTTGATGGCCCTTTCAATCTTTGGAAGGTCCTTCGTGCGGATTTTCGCGGTGAAAGAGGTGATCATCTTCATCGCGTCAAAACTGCAGACGGGGGCATAAAGCGAAGGGATATTGGTTTTTGAAAGTGCTTCGAGAGAGTCCTTTGATGGCGGGTGGCGTCCGGTAAGGATCAACCCGCCCTCCAAATCCTTTTCCCGTTTTTCATTCTGCTCGATATAGGCGAAGATGATATCGTCACGTGTAGCGGGGGTGATGATCAGTTCGCTGGGAATGATCTCATTTTTAAAGGTGCCAACAGACCCGGCAACAAGTCGGAAACTGATAAAGTGGCGATAGTGATGTTTTTCTCCAGAGAGTAATTGCGTATCAAATAGCGATTCGAAGTCGCGGATCGTCGGTTTATCGAGAAACGAATTATAGGGGACACATCCGATCAAAGGGATGTTCCATTTTTTTAGCGAACGTGGGAAATAGTTCAGGATCATCTCCCGCTTTTCATCAATGACTCTATTAAGGATTACTCCACGCACTTTCACTCCGTATTGTTCGCAGAGGGCGATATTCAAAGAGAGTTCGTCATGCGATGATCCAAGCCCGCCAGATGCGATGATCACCATATCCAGGCCTAGCTCTGCAGCGACTTTCGCGTTATTAAGATTGACGATAGAACCGACACCGACATGCCCCGTTCCTTCAACAACGGTGAACGCGTTGGCGTCCATCACTTCCTTATACGAGCGGTGTATGTTTTCAAGCAGGTGCTTCTCTGTGATTTTTTGGTCGATATAGTCTCTTGTAAAACCTGAAGGAATGATGACAGGACTCATGTTCTTCCAGGATGTTGGGAGATGGAAATGCTTTTTAAACAGGACGGCATCCTTATCGACAATTGTCGAAGGATCGATTGTCACATGCTGCTGACCGACCGGCTTGATAAATCCGACTGAGGGATAACGTTTCTTAAGGCCTGCAATGATGCCGAGACAAAGCGTTGTCTTGCCAACATGCTGGCCTGTGGCAGCGATAAAAATGGACCTGTTAGACATAGGCTTTAACTCCCAGAAGCGTTTGGATCACCGATTTTGTCTCTTTAAAAATTTCTTCATCGCTTTTCAGCTGTTCCACTTCATCCAGGGTAAACCAATGGATTCCATCTGTTTCTTTTGGGTTTTCTACAAGCTCGCCTTCGATAGGGTGTGAAATGTAGATCATATCGATATGTTGATGAGCGGGAACCCCTTTATGTTCAGGGATATTTTCAAGGAGACATAGGTAGGGGCGTTCGATGCTTTTCGCATTCCACTCGTCTACCCAGATATTTTCTTGAGGGATCAGTTCAATATGCAGTCCTGTTTCCTCATAGGCTTCCCTTACGGCAGCTTCCGGGGGTGTTTCATTAGGGTCGATATGCCCGCCTGGGGGTAGCCATTTCTGGAGTTTTTTGTGAAAAATGAGCAGTACTTTGTCTTCATTTAAAATGTAGACGGTAGCGGTAAATTCTCGGTTCATCATGGCCCTACCAGATTAAAACAGGGATTATACGTCAGAAGAGGGGGTATTGCAAATTTTAATTGTTCTGAAGAAACCTCCGAAAGAGTCGAGGTGATTCTGAGTGATATCAAGCGTTTTTTGCGCAGCCGTGTGGCATTTCATCACGCCAGGGTCCACTTCACCTTGTATTGGGATTTGCTCGATAAACCTCGAGACCAAACGACCGTCATCCGGGAATTCGTCAACAAACTCCACGATTTTTTTCAATCTTTCCTCAAGCCGATAGTATTCGGGAAGATGTTCGAGGTACACTCTGATGGAAATACAGGGGCAAAAGCAAATATTGTTCTCCTTTCTTTCCATCACTAACTGCTCTGCAAACGTTTCCCAGGAGCGATGAAATTCCTTCAGATGTTCAAGCAGCAGGGGTTCGTCATCTTCGATGATCAGGGTTCGAAGAGCGTCAATTCTTACGATAAGGTCAACTGCCGCCTCAAAAGTTTTTTTCAGGGGAGAAACTGTGATCATCCAATAATCGTATCGGAGATTTTCATAGATGAATTCTTCGCTGTCGCCTTTTGCAATGCGGAGTGCCAGGAAATATAGGAACGCGGTGCTGGGGGAGTTGGCATAGCGCTCTTCGACTGTATAGGAAGAATTGATGAGCTGAGAGATTGCCTGATTGTCAAAGGTAAATTCAGAGTATTCTGCCAGCGACGATAAAAAGCTCTGTACGCATTCGTAGTAGACATTTGCCGGCATTGTCATCGTCAAGGGGATTTGATTTTTTTTCATCGCGATTTCTATCGAATGAAGGACTTTTGTCAATTTAACCAGCCGAGAAGGAATGTTTGACGGCGGCTTGCTCGGCTGTGTTTCCATAGAGACTCCAGATGTCCATCTGGTCCTCAACCATTGGAAGCTCAATAGAGAAGCTCTCTCGCTCTTTTGAGAAATATCGCTTCCATAGCTGGCAGCTGAACCTACCTCCGATCGATCACAAGGTAACATAGGATGAAAACGGTCCGTTCACATTGCCTGATCTGTAAGGGACTGCTGGGTTCAGAGAGTCGGTCGGTGGACGCTCTTCGGCAACTCCCACCCTTCCTCCAGCGAGCAGTTGTTTCAACCTTGAAATAAAGATGTCCGATACCGCTGGAGCATTCAACTCAGAAATGACAAGAGTTAAATCCATTAACGACATGAAGCCTCCAACGATTGAGTTAAAGATATGATTTACATATAAGGAATCCAACATTACCTGTGAAGATTTTCTTATCTTTTCAAAAAGGGGAATGTAGGATATAATAAAACACAGATTTTTCCGGGGAGCTCGGGGAAAGGGTCAGTTCGAACCAGGTCAGGACAGGAATGTAGCAGCCTTAAGAACCACGATTCTTGCCCTGAGTCTTTCTCCGGTTTTTTTTTATCTTGTCAGGTGGCTTTTCAGCATCCAGAGATTCTTGTCCAAGTCACCTAAGATCCCTGTCAGGATATCAGAGGTCACCACATCGTGATCTTCATCGGATTGTGAGATGACATTTTTCATATCTGCAGTGTGTTGCTCGTACGATTCAATCAACGACTCCAACATTTCATCTCCGTTCAACTCCTGATGGATTTCCTGTATGGACATTTTTTTTGAGAATGCTGTCAGAGAACCATTGACCTTGCTTCCAAGTTGACGGATCCGCTCCGCAATTTGGTCGTTCTGTTCTGCAAGCGTTACATACTGTTCTTCAAACATTTCGTGAAGGGAATGAAATCTTGGATCGACCACATTCCAATGACAGTGCAATGTTTTGATATACAGCGCCATGTGATCCGCAAGCAAATAGTCAAGCTTATCTGCCAGCTGAAGTTTATTGCCTGATTTAGTCATTTGAAAAATATTTTCTCGAACTTCCATGATTGCCTCCTTGTATATTACTTATTATAACACATATGATGGGTTTATGGTAAAAATCAATCTAGACAATATTTTATGGGGCGGTGAGCAGGGGATTCCCGCAAATGTATACACTTTCAGAACCGGAAATTTTAAGCGCAGCTCTACCCTTCTGAAAGACTGTCCCCATGTCAAATTGTTGAAACTGTATGAAGAGAAAGGTGAAGGTCTCTTTGCCTCAGAACTTTACAAAGAGACGGATTACTACAATAATATCTGCGAGTGTATTCAGCAATGCGGAAATTATTTCAACATCACAGATCCCGAAGACGCGGTCCGGCAAATAAAGCGTTTTATTGCGCACTACGAAGGTCGGGAGGAACCCAGGGTTCATCAACAGTCTGATGAGCAAGACCCCCTGGTCGCTAAAAATGCATTTAGCGATCATTATGAAGTGATCGACGGAATCCACCGCCTGGCTATCGCTTATATGAAGGGATTGAACGAAATGGAATGTCGCTTAAGCGAGCAGCAGACTGTAACTTTTTTGCAGGAGTTGGTGATCGGGAACAAGTGGACTCCTGGACAGCAGCTTCTCTACCAACCAATAGATGGGCCCGAATTTGATCAGTTTACTCTGGTGAGAAAGTGTACGGATCGATTGGAGATGATGCAACGGTTGATTCAGGAGCGGGAATGGGAGATGTCCGGGAAAAAGTATTTGGACCTGGGCTGTTCTTACGGCTATTTTATGGCAGGGATGGAAGCGGAGGGGATGAAAAGCTACGGGGTTGACAATTGTCCCAATTCCATCCTGTTGGCCCAAATCTGCTACAATCAGCCAAAAGAAAGGCTTTTATGTCTGTCGCTGGAAAACTTCTTCGAAATGAATGAAGAAACTTATGAAGTTGTCTCACTTCTCAGTGTACTGCACCACTTCATGTTGAACCGCGGACAGATCACTGCAGAAGAATTGATCCGCAACGTGGATACGATCACAGGCAGGGTCTTATTTCTTGACTCCGGACAAAATCACGAAGAATGGTTTAAAGACTCGCTGCCTGAACTAGACGAAACGGCGCTGGTCAAATGGTTGAAGGAGCATACTTCATTTGACGAGGTGATCGCATTGGGCAAAGATACCGATAACGTAGGAGTCTATTCGCCTAATTATCAACGTTCATTGATCGCCTGCATCAGGAAATAACGGTTTTTTCCGGGCGAGGATGATAATGTGGCTGATACTCGGTTCGCTGTGACTGAGTTTTTCCAGTAAAAGCAACAATGAGCGGCTTTGGTCAATCGTCCTTTCAAACCAATTGCTGATCGGAGCGATCCACTTCCACAGCATTCCAGAAAATTTTGTTGAGTTCCATTGGAACCAGTAGCGCCAAATGGAGTGCCGGTCGCTCAAGGCATTTTTTCGGAAATTTTTGTCGCGCGAAGCGTGCGCAAAATGACGGGGCATGGAGAAAAAATTCTTCAGGGCAATGTGACGGCTGTGATGGCTTACCTGAAAATCAACAATTTCCAATTCTGTCTGTATGAGGAAGAACAGTTTTTCCAAAGCGTCTTCCGAATGGATATCGATGGAAGTAGAAAACAAAATGGATCCTTCCCGCTTCGATAAGCGGGCTATTTCGTTAAATAACAATCGGTGTTCTTTGGGTGAGAGGTGTCCGATCAGTTCCGTGCAGGCAACTAAATCGTAAGCGCCATCATCGAGATGGGTATGCGGCACACAGGATTGCACGGGTCGGATATTTTTCTCATCGGCAAGAGCGTCGTTAGCTAAGCGGGCAATATCGACTGCGTCGATTATTCCTCCTGCATCTCGGTACATTCTTGTAAGATGCCCGTGCCCTGAACCAAGATCCGCGATTTTAAGACCCCGGAGCTCGATACGGTTGCTGATGAACCGAAAGGTGCGTTCAATCCTCGTTCTTTCCCTGGCATTTCGTAAGGGGTTGAATTGCTCAGGATCTTTCTTCCATTCCCTGTCAAATCGCGCCTTTGTCAGTTCCCTGAAGGTTTTAGGTTTTATCTGCTGTGTGTAGGACCGATCTTCCGCGTCAGACTGTATGATGTTCAGCTTGTTCATGCAGGTTCATCCAATAGATCTTCGACAGAGATCTCAGGGGGTTCTGAAGAGATGGGGCGATTGATAAACAACCTGAACCATATCTCTAATTGGAGAATAGACCATAAGTTGCGGTGGGCGTGTTCTGTGCGTCCAAGTTTGCGTATTTGATCGTTAAGCCATGATTGAGAGATAAGGCCATTGTCGACCAGAGTACCTCCGGGGAGTTTCTGATAAAGAGACTTGATCTGTTCCGCTTCCATCCATTCCTTTAAAAATTGATGTCTTGTCCGTTTTGGTCTTTTGATGATCTGCTCCGGAAGAGAATTTTTCATAAGAGATTTCAAATATCCGGCAGCCTGCTCTTCTTGCAGGAAATCAGGCTCAGGAAGGGAGGCAAGGAATTCGACCATATGGCGGTTGAGAAAAGGGGATTTCCAATTGATGCCATGTGCGACAGTCAGTCTTTCAAATTGGTGGATATAACAATCGACCAACCGTGTCTTGACATCAAAATATAACAAGGAAGCTACTGATGACCGCACTCTGTGAAGATGGTGGAATTTGTGCAAAAAGACTTCAGGATCGAAAATCCCTCCCATTTTCGGGGATGCTTTGACAAGTTCGGAGGCATCCATAAACGCATTGGCATTCAGATAGTCGAATTGGAGAGGGTCGGTGCGCGATTCTTTCATCAATTGATAGGCGAGGGGTTTGTATAGTCTCTGCGCAACGGGAATAAGGGCCTTTTGAAACTGATGGAACCAATTCTGAGCAGCCTGCCAGATGAAGCCCGATCGCTGTTCTTTTGTCGTATATCTGCTGTGTCCGGCAAACAGCTCATCGCTGCCCATTCCAGAAAAGACAGTATCGGACCCTTCGGATGCCATCTCGCTTAGCTTCCAGGTTGACACGACATTGGGGTCTGCGATCGGTTCGTCTAAATGCCAATTGATTTTCACAAGATCTTTGACGAAAGTATCTTTTGTGATCTCATATGCGTCAAGGGGGAGCTGAAGGTTTTCGGCGATGAGGTTGGCCGCATCGAGGTCGCCTTCGTTTTCGCCCTGAAAACTGACGTTGTAGCCATGAATATTAGCAGAAGGCGCAAGTTCCTTCAGATAGTAGGCGACGCTTGCAGATCCAAGACCCCCGGACAAAAAACACCCCATCGATTTCTGGTTCTTGGGAAGGTAATGCTTGATGCTCGATTCAAAAATGCGGCCAAGGTTTTCAAGAATCTGCTCATTTGAACTTTTTGTCTGCTTCTCAAAATAGGAGCTATAGGACCAATACGATTCAATGGATTTACTTCCGTCAAAATGATACTGGAGGTAGTGTGCGGGAAGCAGTTTGTTTACTCCTTCGATGGGGCTCATGTCCTGGGGGATATACCCAAAGAACAGGTAAGAGGAAAGGGAGTCGATAGCGGCAGTTTGAGGGACAGCGCCAGTGGCGAGGATCGCCTTTAACTCGCTTGCAAAGATAAAGGAATGATTATTTTGAAACCAATAAAGAGGTTTTCTTCCAATTCTGTCTCTGGCCAGCAGCAGTTTTTTTTTGTTCTGGTCAAGAATCACAATGACGAAGTCCCCCTCGATCTTTTCCAGAAAATGATTTCCTAAGATCTCATAGGATCTTAGCACCAGTTCGGCAGCCGTTGATGACTTTAGGCCGAGTCCTTGCGATAGCTCGTGGAAATTTGTAATCTCTCCATCGAGGACACAAAAGATTGATTTGTTCTTATTGATGGCCGTTTGTTTTTCACAGCCCGCGATCTGAATGTTTTTGTGAGTATAAATCATCGGCTTTACAGAGCATCGATGTTCAAACGTTTTCACCATGGGCTTGATGAGGTCGTTCATTTGGAAGAGGTCGGGATATATGATGCCTGCAATGCTGTTCATCTGAGGTGCGCCATCTGGGTCTAAGTGATTTCTTCTATAGTATATTTTTGTTGAATTTTTTGGAAACATTGGAAAGAATGCAAGATTATGACGTTTAGACAGATCGCTACTTTGCTATTGCTGTTATGGCAATCCCTTGTTACTGGAAATCCGCAGGTCGTTACCATTGGTGTGGTCAATGACAGCTATTCTCCATCCCTCCAGCGTATCGACGATTTTATAAGAAAAGAGATTCACGCCTTGATGGATGGAGAGTTTGAGATTGTCATCCGAGACGATGAAGAGTTTACTGGAGACTGGACTCAGGAGGGGGTCAGGATCGCTGTCCAGAATGCGATGGATGACCCGTCGATTGATCTTGTAATAGGTGTTGGCCCATTGGCATGCAATGAGTTATGTCATTTACAGGAATATTCCAAGCCGGTTTTTGCCCCTTTTATCATGAATATTGAGTTACAGCAACTCCCCTTTACTGAAGGGGTGAGCGGCGTGGCCAATTTGAACTACCTGTCTTTCCCGAACAATTTAGAGCGCGATGTGCTCACCTTCCATGCGATCACGCCTTTTTCGCACCTGTCATTTATTGTGAATGGTTATGTCTATCAGGCGCTTCCCGAGCTGGAAAATACGATTCGAATGATGTTGGCCGAAACAAATACTCAGATTGATGTCGTTCCCGTTTGGAACACAGTAGGGGACCTCTTTTCAAGGATTCCTGCGGAAACAGACGCCGTCTATATCGTTTCTCTAACTCAGCTCAGTGACGATGAATTGGAAGTTCTAGCGGAGGAGCTCATAGCCAGAGACCTGCCCAGTTTTTCACTGTTCCGGCAACGCTATTTGAAAAGCGGTGTGCTTGCCAGCATGTCGCCTGATGCCGATCTCCCACGATTGATCAGACGCCTGGCATTGAATATCCAACGAGTGCTTTTAGAGGAGAATGCAGGAGACCTTAGTGTCTTTGTTTCTGAATCTGAACAGCTTGCGATCAATATGAAAACTGCGGAAAAACTGAATATTTCACCTCCCTGGTACGTCTTGAACGAGGCTGAATTGCTGTATGAAGGGGAGAAATTATCCTGCATGGACATGTCATTGCGTGATGCTGTGGATTTCGCCCTCGTCCGCAATCCCGGGCTGGCGGCTGCAGGAAAGATAATTGATATCGGGTGCCAGCAAGTCAATAAAGCGAGGTCCAGACTCTATCCGCAACTGAAAGTTTCGGGGCTCTTCACACAGATCGATGAGGACAGGGCTGCGAACTCATTTGGAATTTTTCCTGAGAGGGCTATCTGGGGACATGCTGGATTATCGCAGGTGATTTACAATAATCAAGCGATCGGTGATCTAAGGACGGAAAAACAGCTTCAGCAGGCCAGGTGCTATGGCTATCAGGTAAACAAATTGGATATGGTCCAACACGTTGCTGAAAGTTATTTGAACTTGCTTCGGGCGCAAACCCTTGAAAGGATACAAAGAAGGAACTTAGAGCGTACGCGAGCTCACTTAAAACTCGCGCGTCAACGTGTCGATGTCGGTGTCGCCCGTTCCAGTGAAGTGTACCGATGGGAAAGTCAGTATTCAAGCGACCTTACCCAAGTGACCCATGCTTCGTTCAAAACAAAGGCAATCGAAACAAATTTAAAGCAGCTGGTCAATATCCCTCCGGAAACATGCCTGAAAGTACGTGAAGTTTCACTGGATGAACCTTACTGGGTTAAGAAGAAAAGCTGGTTGGAAAACAACGTGATCAACGATCGGACGCTTGAGGCTTTTATTGAGTATTCAGTAATGGAAGCTCTGCAACGATCAGATGAGATAAAAAAATTGCGCAGTGAAATCTGCGCGCAATCGGAAGTGTTGGGGATTACACAACGTGCATTTTGGACACCAGATGTTTCTCTTAATGTCCTTGCCACTCAACGGGCGGACGAGTGGGGAGCAGGTTCAACGGGCCCGGCATTGTTCAACCGGTCTGATTGGCTTGTTGGTTTGAACTTCTCTTTCCCCTTGTATACAGGAGGTTATAAAACTGCGGCAAAACGGCAGGCGTGTCAGGAGCTAAAAAGACTCAAGCTGATCCTAGACAATGAGGTCAATCTTGAGAGGGAAAAAGTAAGGATTGCCGCTTACAACGCGATCAGTTCTTATTCTGCAATCGGACTGTCGCAACAGTCGGCGGACACAGCCCAAAGCAATTTGTCTCTCGTGCAGGCTTCTTATTCAAAAGGGGTTGTGCAAATTGTCGATTTATTGGATGCGCAAAACCAGGCGCTCGTTGCCGACCTGGTCACAGCCAATGCCATTTATGATTTTCTCAGCGATCTGGTGTATTTTCAACGTCAGGTCCATCAATTTGATTTTCTAATAGATCCGGAAAATGCTGACGACTGGGTCAGAAGCATCACCCATTTCTTCAACCTGCGCTTCAAGGAGGAAAGATGAAGAGAGCCCTACGGATTATGATCGCCCTATGCTTGGTCTTTAGTTCCTGCGGAGGATCTGGGGATGGTCGAGATGACTTGAGAAGGGTCCGCTACGAAAAGATTCAGGCCTCAAATGGAATGAGGCTAAGAACTTTTGCCGGACAAGCACAGTCGGGAATGAAGTCCAAGTTGAGCTTCAGGGTGAATGGAACAATTAATGAGTTAAATGTCAAAATTGGTGATCTCATCAGGAAAGGGGAGGTAATTGCCAAACTCGATCCTACCGATTATTCATTGAAAGTCCAGGAGGCCGAGGCATCCCTTCTACAATCAAGGGCTCAAATGCGTAATGCTGCGGCAAGCTACTCGAGAATACGCGATCTCTATGAGTCCCATAGCGCTTCCAGGAACCAGCTCGACGCCTCCCGCGCTGAATCGGAATCGGCCGCTGCGGCTGTTGAGGCCATGCAGAAAAAGTTAGCTTTGACCCGCTCACAGCATGGCTACACAGTCCTCAAGGCCCCTGTCGACGGAACGATTGCGGAAGTTTTAATTGAGAAAAATGAGACTATTTCCAGAGGAGAACCTGTTGTTGTCCTCAATTCGGATCAAAATTTGGAAGTGCGGGTGTCGGTGCCTGAAATTCTCGTTGCCGAAGTGAAGAAAGGGAATCAGGTCACTGTGACTTTTGATGCTCTCCCGGGAAGGTTTTTTATTGGAAATGTTTCTGAAGTCGGGGTGACAAGTGAGGCGGGGACCACTTTCTCAGTCATTATTGAGCTTGATGGAACGCCGTCTGATGTGAGGCCCGGAATGAGCGCGCAAGCGCAATTTATGTTCTACGATCCTGAAAAGCTGGACCGCATATTTGTACCCCCAATTGCCGTTATCGGGAGAGGCGGTGAAAATTATGTCTATCTTGTGGAGCCGCAAGAGGATGAAATCGGTGTGGTCACTAAAAGGAAGGTCAGGGTCGGTTCCCTGACAAATGAGGGGCTTGAAATCTTAGGAGGGGTGAAAAGCGGGGATTATATCGTGACTGCAGGATGGACGAAAGTTCACGAAGGACAGCGAGTCAGGATGGCCAAATGAAGGGCGATATCACGAAGTTTGCGATTGAAAACAGTCGCATCACACTCTGTGCTTTGCTTCTCATCTTGATCATGGGAGTAATCTCCTATGTCAAGCTTCCAAAGGCTGAAGATCCGGGGTTCATTGTCAGAAAAGCCCGTGTTATTACGTTTTTTCCCGGTGCAAGTCCCGATCGAATGGAACAACTGGTCACAGATAAGCTGGAAAAAGCGATCCAGGAAATGCCGGAGCTTGAATTTATCACCAGCGAGTCCAGGCCGGGCGCATCTGTCATTACAGTGAAGATGTGGGACCGGTATAAAGAGATGCAGCCGATTTGGGATACTCTCAGACGTAAAGTCGACCGTACGATCCCCCTTCTTCCCAAGGGAATTGTCGGCCCTTTTGTCAATGATGAGTTTGGAGACGTTTTTGGCACATTGATCGCCATCACAGGAGAAGGTTTTTCCTATAAGGAGCTGAAAGAGGTTGCCGACCGAACAAAAGATGAGCTGCTTTATATCGATGAAGTTGCAAAGGTAGATATTATCGGTGACCAGGATGAGAGGATATTTATTGAGTTCAGTGATTCGCAGCTTCGAGATATGGGGATCACAAGTCTGCAGATCAAAAATGAATTGGAAAACAGGAACATCGTGATCCCGGGAGGATCAGTGTTTACTGAGCAGGAACAGGTGATCCTGGAGCCTTCTGGAAATTTCGAAACCCTGGAGGAACTGCAAAATGCTGTGATCCATATTCCCGGACTTTCCCATCCGCTCTATCTCAAAGATATTGCGTCAGTGCGCAGGGGGTACGTCGATCCGCCAGCCAGCTTGACCCATTACTCCGGTCAGCCCTGTATCCTGCTTGCCGTTTCATTGCGGGAGGAAGGAAATATTTCTGCCCTGGGAGATCAAGTGGGGGTTTTGATTAAACGGCTTCAACATTATTACCCTCTGGGTCTTGACTTCCATTATGTCTATCAAGAGGCGAATGAAGTGACGCGCAGAGTAGATACCTTTATCTCCAATTTAACTCAGAGCTGCACACTTGTACTTGTCATTATGCTCGCCAGTTTAGGAATACGAACGGGTTTGGTCGTTGCCGGACTGATCCCGATGACAATTCTATCGACTTTCGTCTTTATGCATTTTTTTGATATTGGGATCGATCAAACATCGTTGGCGGCATTGATTATCGCATTGGGGATGCTGGTTGATAACGCGATTGTCATGAGCGAGTCGATCTTTACAGAAATTTCTCGCGGCGTAACACCCAAGCAGGCGGCGATCAACTGTTCGAAAGAGTTGAGAATGGGTCTCCTTACAGCCTCGCTAACGACGTCGTTCGCATTTCTCCCGATCTATTTAGCGAAATCGGTTGCAGGCGAATATACAGCGTCTCTTTTCAAAGTTGTCACGATCGCCTTATTGAGCTCGTGGGTCCTGGCATTGACCATGATCCCTCTGCTATGTGTGATCTGGGTCAAAGTGGAGAAAAACGGCCTTCATACCGATCAGGGACTCTATAAGTGGTATGGCAGCGAACTCCGCAGGCGTCTGAAGAACCCCCTGAGGCAGGTAGGTTTATTTGCCGCGATGCTGGTCGTTTCCATATTGGCCCTTAAGCTTGTTCCCCGGTCGTTTTTCCCCGATACGGACCGTCATCAGTTTACAGTCAAATACAGCCTGCCTGTCGGAGTTAAAATTGGCCATACAGAGGATATGATCGGAAAGATTGAGCAGTACATGAACAATCAGCTGGTCGGCGATGGCATTGTCGATTGGGTGACATTTATTGGAGGTGTCACTCCACGCTATATCTTAAATCACAATCCCATACAGCTTCAGCCTCAAGAAGCCTACATGATCATCAATACGGATTCTGAGGAAGTGATTCCGGAGTTGATGGAAAAAATTGAAAAGCATGTCGACGAGGAATTCCCCAATATGCTTGTCAGCCCGGAACCGACAAAGTTCGGTCCGCCGGTTGCCGCCCCTATTGAAGTTCGCATTTCCGGACTGGACCAGGAGAAGCTCTTTACGTACGCTGATGAAGTTAAAGAGGCTTTGAGCGGCATTTCGGGAGTCAAGCACATCAGGGACGATTGGGGCGAGAATTCAAAAAAGCTTGTGGCGAAAGTTAACCAGGCAAGAGCGTTGCGTGCAGGAGTGACGAACCGGGACGTTGCGATCTCTTTGCAAACGATGTTGAGCGGCATGGAAACCACGCAGTTCCGTGAAATGGACGAGGTCATCCCCGTGACGATCCGTTCCGTTAGCGCTGACCGGAATAATCTGGATAAATTGGAGACTTTGAATGTCTACTCGCAAAGTTCAATGGCCAAAGTTCCGCTCAAGCAAGTTGCGGACCTTGAACTGGAATGGCAGCCTAACAATATTTTAAGGCGCAATCGATTAAGAACCGTCACTGTCATGGCGGAAACGGAGCCGAGATACCATCCTCAAAAATTGGCAGCTTCACTCAAACCGTGGTTGGATGATGTCAGCAAAGGCTGGGGACCAAATACTTTTTATGAATTTGGAGGCGAAAAAGAGAAGTCGGAGGAGTCGTCAGGATCGATTGTTGAGCAAGTCCCGTTTGCCGGTCTGCTCATTTTGCTGCTGCTGGTCGCCCAGTTTAATTCCTTTCGACATGCCTTGATCATCTTGATGACAATTCCAATGGGAGTCATAGGCGTAACCATTGGCTTGATCCTTACGCAATCATCAATGGGCTTTATGGTCTTTTTGGGCATTGTCTCACTTTCGGGGATTGTCATTAACGATGCGATTGTCTTACTGGAAAGGATCAAACACGAAGAAAAGGAAGGCCGGTCCAAATTTGAGGCCGTGATTGAAGCCTCAAAGAGACGGATGAGGCCGATCCTATTAACAACCTATACAACTGTCGGCGGCATGCTTCCTCTATGGTTAGGTGGCGGGCCAATGTTCAAGCCAATGGCGGTCGCCATTATTTTTGGCTTAATTTTCGCAACGTTGTTGACACTTGTATTTGTTCCTGTTTTATACTGTATCTTTTATCAAGTGAAATCGGAGGAATCATGAAACGCTTGTTGTTAGCAATATTTATTCTTGGGATGGCGACGGTCACTGCCCAGGAAGAACTCGCCTATCTTAAGATCGGCGGATTCAACGGAGAGAGCCAGAATGCGGGCCATCGGTCCTGGTTTGAGTTGGCTACATTTGACCAGGGACCATACCGATGGACAAAACAAGGGGGGACACGCAACTATCTTCCTAAAGATTCTGGATCAGAGGGAACAGGGCGTCTCACAGTCACACGAATTGCCCGTAAGCCTTCAACGGAAATGTACGAAGCCGCGACCCGAGGCACTTATTTTGGAACTGTAGAGATCGACGTCCCTATGCGTACAGGAATGGGCGATCGGTATATTCGCTGGACCTTGTCCGATGTTGTCGTCACGGGATTGAATATCGAGCGTGCTCACGGAAAAAAAGGGCTGCCCATTGAGCAGATCACCCTTTCCTATCAGAGGGCAGAGTGGCAGCTTCCTGAAAGTCAAAGTCAGAGAAGGGACTATCGAAGCTCAAGGTCCTGGCATCAACGCAACTAATTGGTTGCCATCCGGGTGATCAGATCGAGGGGTACCTCTTCAAAATAGGGATTTAAGATGGAGACACCCGGATATTGCTTTTCACAGACCTCAGATCCATCGTGTGATCTGAGGTCTGTTTTATTTGACCATTCCTCAAGAAACTTGGAACGGTCGACCAAAAGGTAGACGGGGACATGATAGTGATTTGCCAGGATAGCGAGACTGCGTGTGCCGATCTTATTCACAAAAAACGGTGGAGTGACGCGGTCCGCACCGATCATGATATAGTCGACAGAGGGTATCATTGAAAATGCTGCGGCTTCTGTAACCAAAGATGTCTCAATTCCGACTTTCCCCAATTCACGGCTCAATGTTCTTCCTTCAAATCCTGGCCGGGATTCAGGCACAATCGCTCTTATTTCTTTGCCAAGGTTTTTGAGTTCAAGAATACACTCTTTCACCGTAGAACTGTTGCTGTAGGTCATAATGGAGAATGCTTGGGGAAGGTCTGGAGCAATGGAATGTGCGATGGTAACCGGAGCTCCGATGGCATCGTTGACAAAATCCTGGATTTCTTTTGTCGGATCACTGGACTGCTCAGCCAAACGACAAAGATTGATGATTGGCGCCATGTCCGGTTGCGAATTCCTGATCTTATCAATAACATCCGGGTCCTGTGTCTCCATTAAAATGCGTGCGGCTTTTTGCAGCAGGACTCGAGCGCCAGATTGATTGTCGCTCATGAATTCAGTAAGTTCATCATTCATTCTTTCCTTTTACCACATCCAATGTTAATGTCAGAGAAGACATTATAAGGAGTTGAAAGTATGGCGTTTATCTTTGAGCAGATCAAAACGGGCGGAGACCGCAATTTTGCCTATCTCATCGGAGATGGGTCTACGCAGGAGGCCGTGGTGATCGATCCTTCCTATGATCCTGAAGGTGTTGTCCAAAGAGCTAAAGAGCAAGGGTTGCACGTGGTCGCAATTCTCAACACGCACGGACACGGAGACCATACAAATGGAAATAATACAGCCAAAGAGCTCACCGGGGCCGATATCGCCGTTTACAAGGAGTCTTCTGTCCCGCATGACATCGGTCTGGAAGACGGGCAGGAGTTTCCCGTCGGCAACCTCAAGTTGAAAGTGTTCCATACCCCTGGACACTGTGAAGACCATCTCGTCTTTTACTTGGACAAGTACCATGTGGCGATCACAGGTGATCATTTGTTTGTCGGTAAGATAGGGGGAACGGCAACCGAAGAACAAGCGGAGCAGCAGTACCAGAATCTTCAAAGGCTATTAAATGAGCTTCCACCGCAGACAACGGTCTGGCCAGGTCATGACGTTGGTTGCCGCCCATCATCTACTTTGGAAATAGAAAAAGTTTCCAATCCGTTTTTAATGGTGAAGGATCTTGAGGAGTTCATCGATCTCAAGAAGAATTGGTCAGATTTCAAGCAGAAGAGGGGATTGCTGTAAAAAAGATCAACGCAAAGAATGCGAAGGGATCAAAGTCAATGTTTCTGTTCTTTGTGACTTTGGTACGTCAGGCTAAGTCTGACTTTTCTTATGGGATGGAATGTTCCCATCGGACCAATTGCCTATTGGGTCCGTAGTGAAATGGACATGCAAAGAAGCAATTCTTTTGTATGAAGTTCT
>Ga0180432_10005332_pt1 | contig 17168 bp, 12 predicted proteins | sample SS_ome_10_FD_132414 | JGI IMG/M metagenome (GOLD analysis project Ga0180432, IMG submission 132414) | Hypersaline lake sediment archaeal communities from the Salton Sea, California, USA - SS_1_MS_2 metaG | ecosystem: Environmental > Aquatic > Non-marine Saline and Alkaline > Hypersaline >...
CATCTGCCAGTCGAAGTTGTCGTCCGCGCCACCGGTCGCGACCAGGTGGTGCATCTGGCACTTGCCACCGAACCACTCGAACTGGTCGTCCGAGCCCATGTGCGCCTGCAGGTAGGCGAAGTCGGTCTCGGCGCCCAGGCCGTTGAACGTGAAGGCGTTCAGCTCGTTGGTCTGCGCGAGCTCGTAGCCGGCGTACTCGACACGGACGTAGCGCATGTAGCCGCTGTCGTCGCAGTCGTCGTCGCCGCAGAAGCTGCCGGCATCGCCCTCGCTCTCGCACGACTCGCCACCGAGGCAGTCGGCGCAGTTCGCGACGGCGCGACCGTGAATCACCAGACCACCCCAACCACCGCGGGTCATCTCGCCCGGGGGCAGGTCGGTCGTCATGATGATCGGCTCCTCAGCCGTACCGATAGCGTAGATCTTCGCGCCGCGGTCAATAGCCAGATAGCCGTCGGTGGCATTCTCGCCGAAGATCACAACGCCGGGATCAATGGTCAGCGTCGTGCCGTCGAGCATCGTCACCTTGCCACGGAGGCCATAGTTGAAGTCCGCCGTCAGGTGCAGATCCGCGGCCTGCTCACCCTCGAGGATCGTGACCGGCTTACCATAGTCGATATCCGTGCGGCCTTCACCGTCGAAGCTGTAGTAGGTCCATCCCTGCGTCCAATCCTCGCCCCACTCGGCGGGGGGAAGGGCGCCGCGATAGCAGACGCTGTAGTCAAAGACATCGTAAGAGCAGTCACATCCCTCGTGGCACTCGATTGCGGCACGACGGATGTTGACGACGTTGTCATTGTTCCACACCGCGTGGCTAGGAAGCGGCGGGACCCAATTGGGATCCTCGCGGTTGTACGGATCGCCCAGCATGGGATCCATCCAACGGTTCTCGGAGAAGGCCTCGAATGCAAGATTCCAGGCATCCCAAGGCTGATCGAAGTTGCGCTTGCACGGACCCTTGCAGTCGTACATCGTGTTACCGTCGAAAGTGTGCTGCGCCAGGACAGGTGCGGCGAAAATCAGCACCCCCCCCAGCAGAAGCAGGATCGACTTCCGTTTCATTTGGACACCCTCCATACGGATGTTGCGGGATTCAAAAAGCGGTGAATGTCCGGGCAGAAATCCGACCCGTTCCCCATTCGTGCGCAAGCCAGCAGGGTCTTTCCCTACATGTCTATCTGGGGGATGCGACTCGGTTGTCTCTGACCCTCGTGCCCCGAATCCCGGCGACTGGCCAGGACTCGACCGTGGCGAGACTAGCAATGAGGACCGTAAGATGTGTGAGCGGCGAGTGATGCTACGCCTAGAAGTGTGCGAGGGGAGTGTTAGGGAGCTAGGTGTTCTCGAGACGGGCGAGATGAGCGTCGATCGCATGCACACGGCAAACCACGTCTGCTGGTGATTGTAGTTGTTGGATTTCGGCACGGGTCGATGGCGCCCCCCCGGCCCAAGCAGGCCTCCGCCTGCGGGATAGGATTTAGTCATTTGTCTTTGTGGTGCTTAGGAGCGCGGGAGACCATCCAGACGCCGATCGGAGCGAATCCCTAAATCTTGTGAAGCCTCCGGGCTCTCGGGCGAGGAGTTGGTATACTCGGTTCATGCTCCTGGCAAGACGCAAGGCCGGCCTCACGATGGGGCTCCTGACGATCGCGCTGATCGGGCTCTTGCTCGTGCAGGCCTACTTACTGCACGGCGCCGTCAAGCTGAAGGAGACAATCTTCAGAAATAGCGCCCTCTCGGCCCTGGGCAGCGTAGCCCGACGGTTGGAGGCCGATGAGGCCATTGACCGGGTGAACCGGTGCCTGATCCCGGCCGATGCGGATAGCTCTTCTGCTCCGCCGCTCCGAGTTGCGCGCGAGATCATCATCGGAGTGGCCGATGACGGCGAAGAGCACATCAGTCATCGTAATCTTCTGCCTTCCGGCTCGCGGTTGATGATCCGGACAGGTCCCGAGGGTGCGACCACCGCGTGCTCCCTGGCCACGATGGTTGACTCCACCCGCCGCGACTTGGTCGAGCGCGTTCTGGTCGACATGATTGGACTCGATCGCGAGCCGATCACCCGGCGATTCGACCTGGCCCGGATTGACGAGGCCGTGCGCGCCAGCCTGGCCGAGGGCGGTATCGACCTGGCGTTCGCTTTTGGACTGCGGCGGATCGGTTCCGATTCCCTGGTCGCGGTCTCCGAGGCTCGATACGCAGAAGAGTTGGCCGCCAGCGATCTCCAAGCGTCGCTCTTTCCTCTGGAGCTCCTTCAACCCCTCCACGAGCTGGCCGTCTATTTCCCCCGCGCCGGAACCTACCTGTGGGCCCAGATCTGGCCACTCCTTCTCCTGTCGCTCCTCTTCACGTCGATCATCGTGTTCGGCTTCGTGCAATCGATCCGTACGATCATCGCGCAGCATCGATTCGCAGATCAGATCGTCGGCTTCGTCAACAACATGACCCATGAGTTCAAGACCCCCCTCTCGACGGTCGGCCTGGCCAGCGAAGCGCTCCTGCGACCGGATGTGAAGGCCGACCCCGAGGCCTCGGAGCGCTATGTCCGGATGATCACCGAAGAGAACCGGCGCATGCGAACACAGGTCGAGCGCATTCTGCAGGTGGCCCAGTTCGAGCGGGGCGACTTCGCCCTCGACCTCGAAACCATCGATATCCACGACGTCATCGAGCAGACACTCCTCACCTTCGCGCTTCGAATCCAGCAACGTGGCGGAATCCTGCGCAAGGATCTCGCCGCCACCTGCTCCCGGGTGCGGGGGGATCCGATCCACCTGGCCGCCATTGCCGGGAACCTGATCGACAACGCCATCAAGTACTCCCCCGGGCATCCGGAGATCGACGTGCACACACGCGACGATGGCCGCTGGGTGCAGATCACGATTCGTGACCGTGGCTGGGGGATCAGAGAGGAAGACCAGGGACGGGTTTTCGAGAAGTACTTCCGCTGCGACACGGGCGCCCGGCATGATATCAAGGGATTTGGACTGGGGCTCAGCTACGTGAGGACGCTCGTGGTCAAACATGGGGGCCGAGTGGACCTGGAGAGCCGAGTGGGAGAAGGCACACGGGTTACGGTGCGCCTCCCCTTGGAATGAGGAAAGGCGATGACGAGCGGTGAGCAGATCCTGCTACTGGAAGATGATCCCAACCTGGGGGTTATCATCCAGGAATCCCTGGAGCGCCAGGGCTTTGCGGTGACGCTTTGCCCCGACGGCGAGCAAGGGCTCAAGGCTTTTCGCACCGGCGGGTTCGACCTTTGCCTGATCGACGTCATGATGCCCGTTCGGGACGGCTTCTCCTTCGCCCGCAAAGTGCGCCGCGACGATGACGATACCCCACTGATCTTCCTGACCGCTCGTTCGCTCGTGGAAGACCGAGTGGAGGGGTTCCGGATCGGGTGCGATGACTATGTTACGAAGCCCTTCAGCATGGAAGAGCTGACGCTCCGGATCGAAGCGGTGCTTCGGCGCCGGCGCGGCGCGGTTCCCGGTGAGGCGGAGAGTTATACCCTGGGGGATTTCACCTTCGATCCCTATCGCCAGCTTCTGCATCATCCGGACCAGGAGCGGAAGCTGACCGACAAGGAGACCGAGCTGTTGCAGCTGCTTTGCCAGCATCAGGGGCGCACGCTGGAGCGCGGACTGGCACTGCGCCGCATCTGGGGCGAGGAGAGCTATCACTGCAGCCGCAGCATGGATGTGTTCATCTCCCGCCTACGCAAATATCTGAAGAAGGACGAACGCATCCGCATTCGCGCCGTACACGGTCGCGGTTTCCGACTGATGGTCGACTGATCTCGATTTCACATCCTTTCACACTTGCTGACACTTCTTGGCGCCCCATCGACAAACGAATGCCCGATGCTCTACGTCTACGCTTCTAGAATCAGATCGGTTGGGGAAACGCGGAGGTGAGACATGCATCGGATCGTGCTCCTGGTTGCTGTTCTTGTGCTGGGCGTCAACGCCAGTGAGGCGCAGTGGCGTGGCAAGATTGAGGACGTCGAAGGCGTACCTCACGTGCGCAATCCATCAGAGCCGGCGGGACCGCTGCAGGTTCGGACGCTCAGTGAGCTCTGGCGCATCGGGGGGGAGGAGGAGGAAGAAGAGATTCTCGGTCAGATCACCGATGTCGCGGTAGGGGATGACGGCCGGACTTACCTGCTCGACGGGAGCTTCAGCACCGTGCGCGTCCTCTCGCCGGAGGGAGAGAAGCTTGGCCAAGTCGGCCGCGAAGGGGAAGGCCCGGGGGAATGGCGTAACGGCCGCGACCTGCTCACCCTTCCGGGCGGCAAGCTCGGCATCATCCGTCACATGCCCTCGAAGATCATCCTGATCGAGGAGGATGGCACGCCGGCGGGAGAATTCGAGGTGCCCAATCAGAGTGAGATGAACCTTGGCCTCATCCGTACGGCGGATGCCGCCGGAGGGCGGGTGGTTCTCAGTCTGTTCGAACCGGTCCTGGAAGGCGGCGCAATCCAAATCAACGAGGCGCTCGCCGCCTACGACCTCGAGGGCAACTTGATCACCACCTACAAGGAAGAATCCCGACCCAGCGAGACCCCGCGCCTGCGGGTCACGATCAACAACCCGCGGAATTTCTCGTTGTATTGGACGGTCGCCGACGATGGGCGGCTCTACGTTGCCCCGACTTTCGATGACTACCGGATCGAGGTCTTCGGGCTCGAGGGTGGATTGGAACGGGTGATCGAGCGAGACTACCGGTCGCTGCGTCGAACGGCCGAGGAGATCGCCCAGCGCGAGGAGGCCAATGAGCAGATGCGGGCGATGGTGGGCGGGGGAGGATCGGAGGTCGAACCCTACGATCGAGATGTCCTGCGGCTGTTCGCGCGCCCCAATGGCGAGCTGTGGGTATGGTCGAGCGAGGGAAAGCAAGCCCGACCCGGCGGTGCGATCGGATCGTTCGATGTCTTCGATCGCGAGGGACGGTACCTGAACCGGCTCAACCTGCGAGCCGACTTCGATCCCGATCGGGACAACTTCCTCATTGTCCAAGACCGCTTGTTCGTTCTCAAGGAAGCCCTTTCCGCCCCGACCTCCATGTCCCAGGGCGGTGGAGGTGGTGGAGGCCAGATGGTCATGGTTCAACTCGGCAATCGGGCGGAGGACGACGGGGAAGAGGCGAATCCCTACGGGGTCATTTGTTACGCGCTGCCGAACTGAAAGGAGCTCGCGGGGACAGCACGATCCCTCCGGCCTCATAGATTACACACTATGTGAAATCTATTAGACCGGGAGGCAGGACTCACGCGGTCTACTTGAACATGTGCTTGATGGCTCCCCAGGTAGTCTCCCGAGTCGGTGTATGGGAGCCCTCGATGCCGCGAAACTTCAGGACGTAGTCGAATTCGAGGGGATGCGTATCCCAGCCTAGTGGCAGGATGACAAACCAGATCTCATCCCCGATATCGCCCGCGAAGGGCGCGGGCCCGAACTCCCAGCAGGGCTCGAGGACGGGCATCCAGATGAAGCCCCAATCACCTTCGCATCGCTGAATCGGATCGAAGTAAGCCTGGCCGACGTAGGAGTCGTGCTCGACGATCACGGATACGTCGCACGGCTCTGCGGCCTTGTAGACAACGAACCAGTCGGTGTCTCGGCGTATGCTGTCTCCGTACGTGTAGTACCCGGAGATGCCGCAGAGCGTCAGCTCGTTGTTCTCGTCGCCGCACAAGTACTGAAACGGGTAGCCGTGCTCCGGGCCGCTGCAGCCTCCATTCCAGGTATCCTCGTAGTCGTCCACCAGCGGTGGTTCTCCCTCGAACACGGCGCCCGCGGGGCACTCCACGACGCAGGGTTCCTGCCGGTCAATGGTGAGCTCGTACTCGCCGCAGCTTTCCCCGTAGCCATCCACAACGATATGGTACGTGTGACCGGCGGTCACGGAACACCCCTCGATGAGCGACTGATAGCCGCTGTACCCGCAGCCGGCATCGTCGTTGCAGGCCAGCGGGTTGCCGAAGCCGTAGCCGCCTTCCAGGTCATAGACGTAGACCTTCGTATCGTACAGGGATGCGCAGAGGTCGATGTCGATCACGCCTTCCTCGCCGGGTGAGAAGACGTAGACCACATCCGGGGCGGTGGATCCGGTGTACGGACAGGCTTCATCGTAGTCGTTGATGTTGTCGCAAGTCTCCCCGGTGTCGGTGAAGGGGAGCGCATCGATGGGGAGGGCGTCTTCGACCGTCTCTCCACCCTCTCTGCCGTTGGTGGCGGACGTGGAGATCGCAAGGATGAGCATGAGAACCAGACACATTTGCACTCGCATGATAACCTCCGGAATTCGAGTATCGCTTTGGATGCGTCTTCCCCTCCTCGTCCGGTCCGCTTACCTACTCGTGCACCCGAATCCCCCGGCTTTCCTCAATGCCCGGAGCCCGGAAGCGCACGAAGTAGCTTCCCGGCGCAACCGGGTGTCCCGCCTGATCGGTGCCGTTCCACACGAATTCGTGGTTGCCGCGGCGGAGCTTGCGGTCGACGAGGGCACGGACTTGGCGGCCGCTCACATCGAAGACCTCGAGCGAGACCCAGCCATCCGTGGGGACCTGGTAGCGCAAGCTGATCGGTCCCGAGGCCGGGTTGGGGAACAGGTGAAGGTGACTCGCTTGCGGCGCGGCCTCGTCCTCGACGGCCGAGAACGCCTGCGCCCCTCCGTACGTGTCCTGATGCCCGTTGCGCGTATCGGTCCAGACAGCGGTGATGAACCCATCCGCGCAGGCAATGCCGATGTACTCACCGATCGTGCCCGCTCGCGAATCCTGGTGCGGGCCGCTCGGGCCGTCTGCCCGCTCGCGCGCCATGGCGCGGCGGATCGGTCCCGGGAGCGCGGGGCCGGCTGCGATCTTCGCTTCGCGATCCGCCTCGTAGTCGATCTCCGGGGCCGGCGGGACCGTGTCGTTCGGATTCGATGGCATGGTCGAGACCTGCTGGTTGGGAGTCCAGGTGATCCCGCCGTCAAAGCTCTGGCTGACGTAGCAGTGCCACTCCCAGTTTGACGGGCTCTGGCGACGATCGAGCCATACGGCGGACACGATGCCCTGATTGTCCACCGTCAGCCAGGGATGGAATTGATCGCGCCCGTTCCCGACCGGATCATCATTGATGCGGCGCGCGTCCGACCAGGTCGAACCGCCATCGTCCGAATGGCGGATGAAGATGTCATAGTCCGGGGTGCCGACGCGATTGAGATAGGCGATATAGATCCGTCCCCGGTACGGACCCCGTGTGATGTCAACATCCATGGCGGGGTGCGCGGGTGACCCCAAGTTCCCGCTCAGGGTGGGATGGGGATTGTACAAGTCGGTCACGTGGATGTCGTTGCCGAAGGTCAGCCCGCCGTCGTACGAGCGATCGATTCGGATCGATCCGCCGAAGTTGGTCCAAGCGACATACAGGGTTCCGTCGTGTCCGACGGCGGGAGTAGGGAACTGGTTGCTGGCCGCGTCGCTCACCAGACGCTCGCTGGTCCAGGTTTCGCCCTCGTCCCCGCTGGACACGCAGTAGATGTTTGTCTCGTAGAACCGGTCCCAGACCGTGTAGATCCGGCCGCTGTACGGAGAGTCGGTGCGATCACAGGCGATGAACTCCTTGTCCTCGAAGACATCGGTGACGCCGTCGATCGCGAATCCGCGATCTTCCCAGGTCTGTCCTCCGTCAAGGCTCCGATACATCAGCATGCCGTTCGGCTCATACGTGCTTCCGGTGTACGACAGCAGCATCGCATAGAACGTCCCGTCCGCACTCACGGTGAGGGCGGGGTCGCTGTCTCGGGGGTAGTGGGGATTGACGAAGAGCCCCGGATTCGTCCACGTGCGCCCCCCGTCCATGCTGTAACCGTACCCGACCTGGCGGTAGCCTAGCCGGAAGTCCCGCCAAACCGACACCAGGTTCAGGGGATTCGTCGGATTGACAACCACTTGCTGCTCGTTCTGGAGCTGGGCGGTGGTGTCGGTGTTGATTCGGGTATTCACCCATTCGTCGGCCAGCGCTGTCATGCAGAAGGTGAGGCAGATGAATAGAAAAAGCGGTGTGGCAAGCTTGCATCCCATGGGTTCGACCTCCTCCTGAGGGAAACCGCAACGTAGGTGCTGCTGGTGGGGGCCAGGAAGCGCCTGTGACTCAACCAACTAAGTATACCCAAGAGAGGAGGGGCAGCTCAAGGCGATCGCGATTCGGGAGGCCGAGCGTCCGGTTGAATGCCCGGGCGGGGCGGTGCTAAAATCTCACTGCAAAGGATTGTAGGTAGTTCCGACCTTCCACACCGCGCATCAATGGAGGGCCCCATGCAGAAGCCTACCTTGGTTTTCGCGTTCCTCTCTGTCCTCTCCCTTTTTCCCTCGGCGCACGCGGAATGGATCGACCTGGGGGGCGATCCGTTCCTGGTTCGCATCGTCGAGGCGGATCATGACCGCACCGTGATCGAATTGACGCTGGAGGGCTTTGACGCCGTGCCGGTGGAGATCGACGGTGAAACCTATCATCACATCCAACTCACCGAGGAGAGCGTCCAGCAAGTCGCCGGCATGCCGGCGCTGCCCGATGTCCGGCGGAGCCTGATCATTCCCGATGACCGCGCGATGCGGGTCACCCTTCTAGACGGCGACTTCGTCGATGTGCCCAACCTGCCGGTGGCCCCATCCAAAGGGCATCTCCTCCGAACCGTCGACCCGGCGACGGTTCCCTACAAATTCGATCCCTTCTACGACGGAGATGGGATCTACCCCGCGACGTCGGTGGAGGGCCACGAGCCCTATATCCTCCGCGACTATCGTGGGATGGTCGTCGATCTCAATCCCTTCCAGTACACCCCCTCGACCCGCACGCTTCGCGTCTACACGCGAATGCGGGTAGAAGTCGCTCCCGTTGGATTGGGATCGGTCAACGTGCTCGAACGGCGCCGGCCACTCGACCGCGTCGATCCGCAGTTCGCCAAGCTCTATCGGGAACACTTCCTGAACGGCGGAAGCTCGCGCTACACGCCCATTCTCGAGGAGGGCGGACTTCTCATCATCACCTACGATGCGTTCCTTCCCAACGTTGAGCCCCTCTACCATTGGAAACTGCAGAAAGGGATCCCGACCCAACTGGTCACGCTTTCGGAAATCGGCACCACGCCGGATGCGATCAAGCAGTACATCCAGGCCGAGTACGACAACGGGGATCTCGCCTACGTCCTTCTCGTGGGCGACTCCGAGCAAGTGCCCACGTTCACCTGGGGCAGCGGGGGCTCGGATCCGACCTACGCGCTGGTGGCCGGAGCGGACGACTATCCCGACATCTTCGTGGGCCGGTTTTCGGCAGAGGTCCCCGGACACGTCGACACCCAGGTCGAGCGCACGATCACCTATGAGCGCGACCAGGTGGCCGGCGAGGTCTGGCCGCAGTATGGCACGGGAATCGCATCGAACGAAGGGCCGGGGCATCACGGTGAATACGACAACGAACACATGGATCTCATCCGGGAAGATCTGCTGGGCTACGGGTATCTGGGCGTGGATCAGATCTACCAACCGACCGGCACGCCGGAGATGGTCTCGGCGGCGCTCAACGAGGGGCGCGGGATCGTCAACTACACCGGACACGGCAGCACGACCTACTGGGGCTCCCAGTCGGCCGGCTGGGTCATCTTCCGCATCGCCGACATCGATACGCTGCGAAACGTGAACCGGCTTCCCTTCCTCAATAGCGTGGCCTGCCTGACCGGGAACTTCACCGGCGAGACCTGCTTCGGCGAAGCTTGGCTGCGCGCCACCCACAACGGACAGCCCACGGGAGGGATTGCCAGCTACATGTCCTCGATCCTCCAATCTTGGGATCCTCCCATGGATGCCCAGGACGAGGCGATCGATCTCCTGGTGTCCGACCAGATGCGGACCGTGGGTGGTCTCTGGTACAACAGCTCTTGCTTCATGATCGATGTCAACGGCGCTGACGGTGTCTCGATGTTCAGAACCTGGATCCTCTTTGGCGATCCCTCGGTTGCCGTGCGGACGAAAACGGCGGAGACGATGACCGTCAATCACATCGGATCTCTCATGTTGGGAAATGACCAGTACGACATCCAGGTCCCCGGCGTCACGGGCGCCCTCTGCGCACTCTACGCCGATGGGATCCTGTACGGGACCGCCTATACGGACGAGGCCGGCACGGCGACGATCACGCTCGATCCCGTGCCGACCGAACCGATGAGCCTGACCCTCACCGTGACGGCCTACAACAAGGTGACGCACGTGAGCGCCGTGGAGGTTATCCCGGCCGAGGGTCCGTATTTGATCATCAGTGAAGTCCTGTATATGGATGAAGACGGTGACGGCCGGATCGATGCCGGTGGAGGGGCCGAGATGCGGATCAAGCTGCGGAACGTGGGCGTCGAAACCGCGACGGCGATCCGGGGCATACTCAGTACCGAGGACGAATACACTGATATCGGTGAAGACGAGCAGGACTACCCCGATATCGCGCCGGGGGAGGAAGCCTGGTGTGTGGGACTCTACGCGTTCGGCATTGCACCCGAGTGTCCCGACGAGCATCCCGTGCAGCTGCACCTGCAGATCGAGGGCGAGGAGCGCTTGGCCTGGGAGGGCACGATCGGGTTCGTGGTCCATGCCCCGATCGTCTCGGTGGAGGCGATCGAGATCGATGACGCCCTTGGAGGGAACGGCAATTACCGCCTCGATCCCGGGGAGACGGCACTCGTTTCCCTGACCCTCCACAACGCGGGGAGCGGTCACGTCTATGGCGTCTTCGGCGACTTTGTATGCACGCACCCTCAGATCTCGGTCTTGGTGGATCGGGGCTACTTGGAGGAACTGAATCCGGGTGAGAGCGGCCTCCTCGCTCCGGCCTTCGAGGTTTCGGTTGACACCGAGTTCATGGCGTACGAGGCGGATTTCGATCTGGTTGTCACGGGGTCATACGAATTCACTGAGACCTATGAGATCCGCCTACCGGTTGGCGGCTTCTACGAAACCGTGGAGCAGGGTGCCGGCGAGTGGGTGCACTATGTCGTGGGCTCCGGCTTCTCCGACCAGTGGCATGTCTCGAGCCAGCGCAACCACACGTTCGGCGGCGCGCAGAGCTGGAAGTGTGGAGATCAGGGGGCCGGGGACTATGCGAATCTCCTCGACGCCGGGCTCGAGACGCCCGCGGTCGAGGTCGGATCCGATGGTGAACTGCGCTTCTGGATGTGGATCGATGCCGAAGAAAGCGCCGCCTATCCCGAACGGGCCTACGACGGCGGCTTGGTGGAGGTGTCTATTGACGGCGGGCCCTTCACGCAGATCACGCCCGAATGCGGGTACACCCATACGATCCGCGAGGGAAGCACACCGGGGCCTTTCCCGGAAGATACGCCGGTCTTCTCGGGAAGTCACGCGTGGCAGGAGGTGGTGTTCGACTTGAGCGGCATCTCGGGCGAGCTCGCGTTCCGCTTCCGCTTCGGGAGTGATGGGGCGGCCACGGGCGAAGGCTGGTACATCGACGATGTCGAGATCCTCGGCATGGTCGCGCTGGCGGATGTCGATGCCGCAGGGAGCGTGCGTCTGGCGCTCGCCCCGACGCAGCCCAATCCGTTCGCGGCGAGCACGCGCATCCGCTTCTCCCTTCCCGCGACCGGCCCGATCTCTCTGGCGGTCTTCGATGTGAGCGGGCGGCTGGTCCGCACGCTGCACGAGGGCCCACTACCCGCCGGCGACCACCTGGTTGCTTGGGAAGGTACGGATGACGCCGGCCATCGCGTGGCCAATGGGTTGTACTACTGCCGGCTGCAAGCAGACCAAGCCGCGCGTGAGAGGTCCGTGATCTTGCTGCGCTAAGCGAACCGGGGGTGATCGCGCCCGCGATCGCCCCCTTTTGTCCTACCTGAGGACAACCTGGCGCGTGCTGGTCACTCCACCGGCATCGAGCCGAACGAAGCAGACGCCCGACGAAACCGGCTGTCCCCGTTCGTCACGTCCGTTCCACTCCACTTGGTTATAACCGGCTTGAAACCGTCGGTGGGCCAGTCGATGGATAGCGCGACCCGAGGCGTCCAGGACGGTGAGGGCCGCTCTCTCTGCCCGCGCGAGACGGAAGCGGAGACTCGTCGCATCTTGGAATGGATTGGGCACGTGGGAGGCGAGGAATGTGCCCGATGAGATTGCCTCGCCTGGCGGCGCGTCCGAGTATGCTTGATGAATCACCGTCATCTGCCCCGGATCGGCGATGCCCAGATTGTACGGATCGCCCGACGCTTCCTCCACCCACTCGCAGGCGAAGGGATCGAGCTCTCGGGCCGCCCGCTCGGCGTTGATGATGTCGTGACCGGGAACGGTCAGGGGGGATGGTAGCGCATTCAGGGGTGTGATCACAGGTTCAAGACCCTGCGGGCAGGAAGGGTCTACCTGTAATCTTTTGCTGCACAATGTCTTGTGGCGTCGCGCTCGCCGTCCTCTCCGGCCCATGTATACTGGCGGAACGCAACCAAGCGGCACTACGGTCGGACGAGGAATTCAGCCCCGGGCTGTGATTCCGGGCAGAATCCGGATGTCTACTTATGATGGGAGCGTTCGAAGGGCGAGGAGTTCCCGAGTCCCATCTCCTGCGAACCGTGCGGGAGGAGGCAGGATCCGAACGTGCCCGACAGGCTGCCTCGGATCTGCTGTCTCGCTACCAAGATCGCGTCTACGCGTGGTGCTGCCGGCATCTCGGGGATGCGGACCGGGCGCGGGATGTGGCCCAAGAGGCCCTTTTGGCCGCCTACCGGGGTCTCCCGCGATTTGAAGGGCGATCGGCCTTCGCGGCGTGGCTGTTCACGATCGCGCGCAACAAGTGCATCAACGAGCTCAAGCGCCCGAGCCTGCTCTACGACGACGAGACCGATCCCAATGGATTGAGGAGTGAGAAGAAGGACCCGGCGAGAACCTATGTTGAGCAACAAGACGAGGAGGCGGTCAAGATACTGATCAAGAGGCATCTGTCTCACCAAGAACAACAAGTGCTCTGGCTGCGGTGTTTCGAGCGGATGCCCGTCGACTCGATCACCTCCCTCTTGGGGATCCAGCAGGCGTCGGGCGCCCGGGGGGTGCTGCAGACCGCCCGCCGCAAACTGCGAGCGGCGCTGCGGAACGACGAGGAGAAGGAGCGATGAGCGAGCGCTGTTTCACCATGGCCGAGCTGCACGAGATCGCCGAGCTTCCGGGGGATGATCCCCGCCTGGCCCACGTGGACGACTGTCCCCGCTGCAGCGCCCTCTTGGCTTGCTACCGCGACTTCCTGAGCCAGGGAGCATCCGTTCCCCCGGCCGAGATGGACCGGTTCCGCCGCGAGTTCTCCGAGGCCTTGGAAGCCCAGAGTCGCGTCGCCATCGGTGACCGACTCCGGCGAGCGTTTCGCGGGCTCACGCAACCGGTCCTGCGACCCGCCTGGGCCATGATCGCAGTGGCGCTGATCGTGATCGCCGTTCAACACGCCCGGCACACGAACCCCGTGTATCGAGGTGAGAGCCCGATGGGTTCGGCCTTGATCACCTCCGCCCCCACGATGCGTAACGATGGGCGCCTGCTCCTCACCTGGACCCCCCATCCCGAGGCGGATGGGTATGCGGTCATCTTCCTGACTGCACAAGCAGTAGAGGTCGCGCGGATGGATGCCTCGGTGAGGTGCGCCGTGGCGGTGGCACCTGACTCCCTGCGAAATCTCGCCGGCGGCAGTGGACACCTTATCTGGCAGGTGTCGGCGATCAAGAGGCGCGATGTCGTTGCCTCATCGGATCCGCGCACGCTCGATCTGGGCGGCCTTTGATAGGCAGGGAGTGGTCCAACGTGGTCTACCACGGCATAAGCTTCGAATCCGCGCGACGGATCATCAAGCAAGGGTTCCGGGTTTGGCAGGAGTACAAAGACGGCCGGGGTGTGTCGGGCGGCCATCTGGGAGACGGTATCTACACAACCCGCGATTGGCGGATTGCGCACGAATTCGGCCGCACGATCCTGAAGGCAGCCATCTCACCCGGCACCAGGCTCCTGAACACCACAGTGCTCCCCGATCTCAAGACCATTCAATACCTCAAGAGAGAATTCGGCCACGAGATCCTGCGGAAGTCCCCTTGGAGCGTCTGAAGCGCTTCAGGAGCTTTCTCATCCGATACGGATTCCATTATCCGGCGAAGGGCCTGTGCACGCTTGCGGATGCATACGAGCACTCGCGTCAGCACAATGGGAGCCGTCTCCGGCGCCTGGAGAGGATGATCGGATGGAAGCGTGCCCAATCCGTGGACTGGCCAAGGGCATCTGGGCAGGGAGTCGCATCCCCGATGCGGAACACCCCCTCGTGACAGCAAACCGTGCGACGCGCCTTGGGGCTCAGCCTTCCGGACGATCGGATACCCACTCGCTCCGAAGCATGGCGTAGACATACTCGTCCGCCCATTCATGGTCGAGATTGGTGTGACCCTCGCGGAAATGGGCCTCCCTCCGCATGCCGATTCGCTCGATGCCGAAGCCGCAGTTGCCGATCACCTTCTTCTCTGCTCTCAGCTCGATCAACATCGAGTACCATTCTGGATCGCCGTAGGGGGAGAGCTCACGCATCTTCCCCCAGTATTCGCGGACTGCGTCCGGGGTGGCATCCGGTTTCACCACGCGCCGGATCATGGGGTCATCCTGCGAGAGGTACTCGACCAGATCAGGCACGTCTCGTTCCTCCAGCGGGCGGAGGAGCAGCCGCGCGGTTTCGATCGTCAGCCGTTCAGCATCCATGGCTGCAGTCTATGACAAGACGGGGCGGATGGCACGCATCAGCGTGCGAGCAAGACCTTCCGGGACAACACGGAGCCCTCCGCCTCGATCCGCGCGAAGTACATCCCCGGTGCCACGTCCCGACCGAAACTGTCCGTTCCATCCCAGACGGCGACATGACGCCCGGCGGCCAATCGGCCCTCGCGCACGACCCGCACCCGGCGCCCGGAGGCATCGTAGATGCTCAATCGAACGGCCTGAGTCCCCGGCAGTTCGAAGGCGATCGATGTCTCGCCGGAGAACGGATTCGGCCGGGCCATATGCAGCATGAGCCGGGCCGAGGCCAAGAGCTCCTCGGACGGCACCGCGGTCGTCTCCCCCTCGATCGATGCTTCATCGCCCTCGTTGCCACTGAAGTCGGACGTCGTGACGTGGTAGAAACCGTAGGCGTTGCCGGAGACATCGTACGTCGGCGTCACGGCGTACCCGAGCATCGTGGCCGATTCGTCGAGCGTCGAGCTGGACGATCCATACACCGTGTGGTAGGCGAAGTCGGGCTCGACGGCTTCCTCCCACGTCAGCACGCCGGGGCTGCCGAAGACCAGATTCGCCGGGGCGGCGGGCGCGAGGTTGTCGATCGAATAGCCGCTGTCGGGAGCGCAATCGAAATAGACGAGCGGATCCTCTGTCGCGGCTCGCACGAAGAAGATCGACCAGCAGATCCCGCCGGTGAGGGTCGAGTCGCACACGGTTTCGCATACGGTGCTGTACGTAGCCTCGCCGTAGGCGGGGACCGTCTTCACGAAGTCCCAATCCCCCGGGGGATAGACGCAGGCGACAGGAGCTGCCGTGGCGGTGGTCGGCTCGTCTGGGCCATCCATCGCGGGAGGGGAGGGCAGATCGATGCGCCGCCAGATGCTGTACTCCGTGATGATATAGTCCGTCTCCGGCGCGTCATCCAGGGCCGCGCCCCAAGCTAGCCTCACGCGGCGTCCCTGATCGTTGGGCACATCGTCCACGGAAAGAACCCGGAAGCCGCAACCCACCTCCCGGGCTCCGATCTGTCCGCAGCCGGGGTTGTTTTCGGCGGCGCAAGGAGAATCGAACTGCAGGGTGTAGTTCCCGGCGCCGGCGTTACAGAAGAGCGGATCGGCGGAGATATTTCCATTCGTGCCGAACTGATCGGCAATGTACCCGTCCCAATCGCCCCCGGTATTGCCGAACACGTTGCAGCACGAGAGAGTGGCGGAAGATGCCTCGACGCAGTTGATGACCGCATCGGTCGCCTGGCCGAAGGCGATGATCGTGTGGTCCAGCGCCAATGTCGCCTCGTTGGCGATGTAGATCGTCTCGGCACTTAGCGTGCTCAGGTTGCTCACGAAGGTGCAGGAACTTATCGCGACATCGGAACTGGACACCAGCACGGCGCAGCCGTTGAAATCGGACATGTTCTGCGCGAACACGCAATTCGTGATCACGGGAGAGGCGCCGGCGTAGCAGGCCAATCCCCCTCCTCCATCCATGCCATCGCATCCGGAGATGACGCAGTTGGTGATCGTGGGGGAGGAGCCGTCACACCTGATCCCCGCGCCGGTGCTCGCATAGAAGTGTGTAAGCGTGATCCCTTCGAAGACCGATTCGCTCCCTTCGCCCGATTCGAACCGCACCCCCCAGTCCCCCGTTTCTTCCCCGTCGATCACACACCGGCTCGGGTCACCGCTCTGCGAGCGGATCGTGACCGCCTTGCCGCCGTAGTCGAGCTGGCGGTTGCCTTCTCCGGTGAAGGTGCCGTCGGTGAGCTCGATGATGTCTTGGTCCCACACATAGGCGAGCGCGGATTGGATGTCCGGGAAGTCCCCGGTTCCTTCCGGATTCACAACGTACACCGACGTGCCGCAGCCGACCGGCAGTGCCCCGACCTGTCCGCAGGTGGGGTTGTTGTCGGGTGCGCAGGGGGATGTCACGTGCAGCGAGTAATTGCCCCCCTCGGCGTGGCAATACCGGGGATCCTCCGAGATGTTGCCGTTCTGTCCCAGCTGGCCGGCGATGCCCTCTACCCAGTCTCCCGCCCCATTGCCGTACACATCGCAGCAGGAGAGGGTGGCCGTACCCAGCTCGGCGCATCGGACGGCGACCGAACCGCCGCCGGTGAAGGAGATGATCGAGTTGTCCAAGTGGAGATCCCCATCGTTCCCGACATAGATCGCTTCGACGCCGACGCCGTTGTTGCCGGTGAAGGTGCAGTGGGTCATGGTGATGCTGGACTGCGAGAGGAACATGCCCGCGGCCCACATGTAGGCGTAGTTGTTCGCGAAGACGCAGTGGGAGATCGTGGGAGAGGCGCCGTCGAAGCAATAGAGGCCGCCGCCGACGTCGACGCCGTCACAGGAGCGGATGACGCAGTTCGTGATGGTGGGGGAGGAGGCGGTGC
>Ga0180432_10005333_pt1 | contig 17165 bp, 14 predicted proteins | sample SS_ome_10_FD_132414 | JGI IMG/M metagenome (GOLD analysis project Ga0180432, IMG submission 132414) | Hypersaline lake sediment archaeal communities from the Salton Sea, California, USA - SS_1_MS_2 metaG | ecosystem: Environmental > Aquatic > Non-marine Saline and Alkaline > Hypersaline >...
ATTGGGACGACTAGCATTTTTTTCAGCCTTAATTTTGCACAGTGTTTCAACCTGGGAAATGATTTTGCTGAAATGGGTCCCTTTGCGGATTCGGTCATGAGTTTTGGCACTGGTGCCAGCAAGGCTAATACCTATGATGTCTAAATCCAAATCAATCAAACTTCGAGACATATCTTCGTTCAGAAGCATTCCATTTGTCGTAAAACCGGTGCGTTTTCCCTGATTTTTACAAATTCGGAGCATGCCAAACAGGTGGTCGTTCAGTAGCGGTTCCCCCCACCCCTGTAGGTAAACCAAATCCGTATATTCGAGAAAAGGAACCAATGTACAGAAAAGTTCCATTGGCATGTGTTTTTGTGCCCAACTATGCCTCATTATGGTATGGGGACAATAGATACAGGAGCCATTGCAATAGGTTGTTACTTCAACCTGGACCCAGTCCAGGGCTGGACTGCAAATTTTATTGAGTCGTCTTTTGATCCATTCAAACATGTTCAATATGGTGTTAAAAAATAGGAAGGTTTATATTTGCTCACCTTAACGGCATTGGCGTAAACCGGAAGATGAGAATTGTTTTGTGCTGTATTCATCAGATTTTGGTCTATCATACCAGTTTTTTCGAAATGGAATACCAGTTCATCGGTGGCATCATAAAACGTCAAAAAAATGTCACAAAAAATTGACATTTATCACTGAGTTATGTAACTTCAATTAAATTATTTGTTAAAAATGGTCCTTCAATCCAATCAAAGGGAGGATTGTGTTTCTTTATCAGCTACGGCGATTATTACAAAGTCGTGACTTCAGTTCTTATAGATCGCGAACCCTGTACAAGGATTATTTTGAGATGCAGGAGATTTTTAGACCTTTTCTATTTTTATGGTAATAGTACAATCCTTAATTGTTTCAAGATGCCTTCAGCCTCACAGGATAGACAACAGGGAAGAATAAGATGCGCAACGAATCAATACTAGTGGTAGACGATGCCCCTGAAATTCGATTAAGCATATCTGAAATCTTAAAACGTGAGGGCTTTAATATAGACGTGGCTTGTAACGGCCAAGAGGCTATAGATAAATGCGGCATGAATTTTTTCGATTTAGTTATTACAGACCTCTATATGCCTATTAAGAATGGAATGGATGTCCTGTACTTTCTTAAAGAGTATTCTCCGGAGACAATCTGTATAATTATGACTGGTTTTGGGACCATACAGGGGGCTGTAGAGGCCATGCGTCAAGGGGCCTTTGATTACCTTACAAAGCCCGTCAAACTGGGAGAGGTCATTCTCGTAGTGGAAAAGGCTCTTGAATTCAGAGAACTCAAGAGGGAGAATCGGTTATTTAAACAGGAACTGCGAGATATCCACGGTTTTGAAAGCATAGTTGGTGTCAGCAAGGCAATGCAGGAGGTCTTTGATCTGGTAGGAAAAGTTGCCAAAGTAGACAGCACGGTCTTGATTACCGGCGAATCAGGTACAGGGAAAGAGCTTATCGTTCATGCAATACATTACAATAGTGAACGTAAGGACAAACCATTTGTGCCTGTGAATTGCGCTGCTATTCCCGCAGAACTTTTGGAAAGTGAACTCTTTGGCCACGAAAAAGGGGCATTTACCCACGCACTCAGTACCAGGATAGGTCGGTTTGAGCTTGCAAATAAAGGAACAGTCTTTTTAGATGAAATTGGAGATATGAGTCCGGTTCTTCAGGTCAAGCTCTTGCGTTTCCTGCAGGAACGGCAGTTTGAAAGGGTTGGCGGAACCAAGACCATACATGTCGATGTCAGGATAATTGCGGCCACCAACGTGGATCTTGAAAGGGCTGTTAATAGCGGTAGTTTCAGAGACGATTTATACTATCGTCTGAATGTGGTACCCATACATATACCTCCATTAAAGGAACGTCCTGAGGATATTCCTTTATTAATTCAGCATTTCTTGCTGAAATTCTGTTCTGGTAAAAAGATACGCGTAGAAGGTATAGAAAAGGACGTAATTAGATATCTGGAAAGCTACGGGTGGCCAGGCAATGTGAGAGAACTCGAAAATACAATAGAGCGCATGGTGATACTTGCCGACGGCCCTGTGCTGACGGTTAAAGATATTCCCGACAGGATTTTAAAGACGTCCGGAAAGCCTATAGGCGCAGATTTGTCCATGGGTGTCCTGCCGACCGATGGACTTTCTCTCAGCTCCGCCGTGATAAATCTTGAAAAAACTTTAATTCTTCAGGCCCTGGAACAAACAGGTTGGGTCAAGAACAGGGCTGCCAAGTTGTTGCGTATGAACAGAACCACCCTGATTGAAAAGATGAAGAGACAGAATCTTATGGCACCAAACCATGAGGTAGGGAAACAGGGCATGAGCAAGCCTGTACAATAAGAGATTGATTCCGGGTTTTGGTGTGTCACAAAGGACTAAATAAACGTGATGAAAAATATTATTCAAGGAATATTTAGGGCAGGACCTGGTCTATTTATTGCTTTTATTATTTGCCCTATAATAAGTCTCGAAGCTGCTCAGCGTGAAGTCAAGGTCGCAGTGCTTCCGTTTGATATCAGTTCCGCAGGTCAGTTTTCTTTTGTTGGTCCTGCTATAGAAGAGGTTTTGAGCAGCAGTCTGGCCACTCTGGCCTCGGACGGCATGTCCGTTATGGATTCCCTTGAGATCCAGTATATAACCGGCAAGAAACAGGGGGCCATCTCCTTTCCAGATATAAGAGAGATGGCCGGTAAGTTAAGGGTGGACTATGTTATCACCGGCAAGCTGATCTCGGAAGGGGAGCATATAACAATAGACATGGACTTACTGCAGGTAGATTCCGAGTCTCCATTATATTCTCTTGTCTTTTCTCCTGTATCTCTTGACGAAGTACCGCCCAGAATCGAAGATTTTGCAACTCAAGCAGCAAACCAAATCATGAATGTTCCAAAATCAGTGAAAGCAGAATCTGATACCAAGGACGAGCAAGAAGTTCCTCAAAAATTGTCGCAAGAGGAAACAGCTCAGAATGAAAATCTGGTAATAGCAAGGATGCATCCGGACTTACTGGTCAAGCAATCTGACAGGGACTCCGGCGAATTAGAGCAGATTCCCGACTTATCAGCCGGGGAGTTATATACTCAGGGACTTCCACCTATGCCGCCCGAACCCCTTCCAGATCCAGCCTCAACCCTTTCCTGCCTGCCGTCGAAAACCGAGACCGCAGATAAAGAAGATAAAAAAGGCTGGTTCTCCTGGATTAGAAAACCGTGGGGAAGCCAGGATACGTCTGTTCAAAATGCAGCTTCTGCCTCAGTATTTCCTGATAAACCACGAGAAATCAAGACTGCGGAAGACCAAGCTTCCGGTGTTGTCCCTCAGGAATCAAACACTGAGCCGCCCATTCTAACTGATGGTCCTATATGGCAGTGGTATTGATTTTCCCTGAGTAGACCAGGACAGCCTCTCCTTCAAGGAAGACATCTCTGACTTCCCTGCCGTCTAGACGGAAGTAGACGGTTAGTATCTCGCCACTACGTGTCGAGACTTTGACCGGGCTCTCGGTCATATTTTTGCAGGCAGAAAGTATGGCACCGGCCACTGCTCCGGTACCACAGGCCAGTGTCTCATTTTCCACCCCCCTTTCATAGGTCCGAATAAGGATAGTCTGCCTGTCGAATATTTGAACAAAGTCGACATTAGTGCCTGCGGGCTGAAAGAATGGATCAAACCTTATGAGTCGTCCCCATTCTAATATAGGGATTGATTCCAGGTCCGGAGTTAAATATACTGCATGTGGTACGCCGGTGTTCAGGCAATTAAGAGAAAAGATCTTATCGTGGATCTTAATGGGCACATCCAGCTTGAGATCTTTTGGTCGAGTAAGCTGAAGCTTTACAATGGAATTCTCGACATCGGCGTGTATGATTCCTGCCTCTGTCTCAAAACGGAGTTTCTTCGGGGCAATGCCTGAAAGATGGGCAAATCTTGCTGCACAACGTCCGCCATTTCCGCACATTTCTGCTGTGCTGCCATCGGCATTGAAAAAATGCCATTTGAAGTCCGCCCTGTCAGAATTCTCGATGAGTATAAGTCCATCCGCTCCCACTCCAAACTTGCGCCTGCACAGAAGTGCGGCCAGATTAGGTCCTTGGGAGTCCCTTATCTTGCCTTCACGGTTGTCTATCAGGATAAAATCATTTCCACTTCCGTGCATTTTTTTAAAAGAAAGGTGCTGCATAACAGATCACCAAATGGTCTCTCCGAGCAGAAGGCGTGCATAGGTTTCACGTTTTCTGATTACCTTAAAGTGATCGTCCTTTACCATGACTTCTGGAACTCGAGGCCTCGAGTTATAGTTGGAAGACATGCTAAAACCGTAAGCCCCGGCACTCATGATCGCCAGCAAACCTCCTTGGTTAAGATCCGGCATGGGTCGCTCTCTGGCAAGGAAGTCCCCGGTTTCACATATTGGCCCCACAATGTCTGCTGGATGTAAATGAGCATCGGTCTTTATTACAGGTAGAATTTCGTGGTATGCTTCGTAAAGAGCGGGGCGGGCAAGGTCATTCATGGCGGCATCAACGATATAAAACCGCTTTTCCTCCGTATCTTTGGTATATAATATCTTTGTTACTAAAATGCCGGCGTTTCCGACAATTGACCTTCCTGGTTCTATAATCAGGCAGTGAGAAAGATCCTTGATTTCAGAGAGGAGTGCCTTGGCGTAAGCGTCAGGCTTGGGTGGAATTTCATCCTGATATTTTATGCCAAGGCCGCCACCTATGTCGATGAAATTGAGCTTTATTCCAAAGTCATCAAGCTTCCGGAGTAAGAATTTAATTCTCCTTATTGCGTCTACAAAGGGTTCGACCTGGATTAGCTGGGAGCCTATGTGACAATCTATTCCCACTATGTCAAGCTCATCTCTGCTAGATGCAACCTTGTAGGCCTCCAGGGCCTGAGACATGGGCAGGCCGAACTTGTTTTTCTTAAGACCGGTGGAAATATAGGGATGAGTATTTGCGTTTACATCAGGATTTACTCTGAAAGAGATTCTGATGCGGCGTTTAAGGCATCGCGCCTGTCTGGAGATGGCATCCAGCTCTTCCATAGACTCTACATTAAACATGAGGATATCCGCCTTTGCGGCCTCGCGGATCTCTTTTTTCGTCTTGCCAACACCGGAATATACTATTTTGTCTGCCGGGATTCCTGCTTTGAGTGCCCTGTAAAGCTCCCCTCCTGAAACGATGTCGGCGCCGGCCCCCAGTTCTGCCAGAAGATTTAATACAGCCAGGTTACTATTTGCCTTGACGGCAAAACATATCAAGTGCGGGTGTCCTGAAAAGGCCTTATCAAAGACGTTGAAATGATGGGTCAGAGTAGCGGAACTGTAAAGATAGAAAGGTGTCTTTACCTTATTTGCTATCTCCTTGACCGGTATGTTTTCGCAGTAAAGTTCTTTATCTTTATAGTGGAAATGATTCATTGCTCATTCGGTCTTTCTTCAACCACCTCCACCTTTGCAGGGCTGGACAAAGGACTTTCGTTAGCTGGGTCCGCCTTGTCAATTGCAGTTACCCAATATGTATATAGTCCACTGGGCAAGATAGCCCGGTCCACGAATCTGGATAGAGGTAAGGGCTTGTTGTTAAGCTTGTCTAGTAAGTCATCCGGTCCTTTTCTGTATACAATATAGCCTGAAATGTCCGACTCTGTTTTCCCCTGCCAGAAGAGTTCGATTCCCCTGGGAGCCCGGACAGCAACCAGATCAACAGGCGCTGCCGGCGGGATAATATCTGCCGGATGCACTGGTGTTTCAGGCGTACAAGGTCCCTCAATTTCGGTGCCGTGATATGGCAGGACCGCCCCCACCTTGTATTGATAACGGGTCCTCTTTTTTGTCGAGAGATCGAGATAGTCTGTGGAACCTACTAAATCAGCGAGGATTTTCCATTTATCCGTCCCCTTTCTGGCCCGGTAGATCCTGTATAAAAGTTCTTTGTCCACAGGACCGCCATCCGTCCATTTTGATGGTGCCTGCCACGAGAGATAAACCCCGCTTTTTGCCAATTGAACGATGAATCCTGAAGGCGCGGATGGTAAAACGTGCCAGGCCAAAGAGACTTGATTTGACGTGTCGCTGACATTCAGCCATCCCTTTACGGTGCGGACTTTGTATATATAATGCATGCCGGAACGCACGGTTCGGTCTTCATATACCATCTTCCTTGCCTTTTTCGGTTCTGCATCAAATGGAACTTCAATAATTTGCCCAAAAGGCGGAGGACAATCCTCACAATATTCCTCATGCGGTATTTCTGCCTTTAACAGCCTAAATCCTTTGATCCTGACCAGGGGACTGTCATCTCTGTTTCTTACAGGAACACCCCATTTTAGCTCAATACCATCCGGGATAATTGTATAGCTTAAGTCATTGATAGCCTCAGGCCGGAGGGTACCGGGGGGCACAGGAGGCGCTTTGCGTCCACAGGATGCCAGTAAAATGCAAAAGGTAAAAATGGTTAACCTTTTCCAAAAAATTATCTGAACGATATTATTCATAGGTCATTTTTTTCTCCGCCTTTGCCAGTGCCTCCGTTACTCGTTCAGGTGCCGTACCTCCGGGACAACGCCTTGTCCCCACAGAACCCTCTATTGACAGTACCTCAAATATATCTTCGTCTATAAGGGAAGAAAAGGCCTTTAGGTCCTCAAGGCTCATCTCCGCCAGGTCTTTGCCCTGGGAAATACACCGTAAAACTGCCTTGCCCACTATTGAATGTGCCTGTCTGAAAGGCATTCCTTTTTTTACAAGGTAATCAGCAAGGTCAGTGGCAGTGAGAAAACCCTGTGTCACAGTCCGGTGGATATTTTTTTTCTTTGGGACAAGCCTGACCACCAGGGCAGCCATTATCTCCACTGAGGCGCATACAGTATCAACCGTGTCGAAGAGCGCCTCTTTGTCTTCCTGGAGATCTCTGTTGTAGGCAAGGGGAAGGCCCTTAACAATAGTAAGAAGAGACATCAGGTGGCCGTATACCCTGCCGGTCTTTCCCCTAACCAGTTCTGGCACATCGGGATTCTTTTTCTGGGGCATTATGCTTGAGCCGGTACAAAAGCCGTCGGGAAGATCCACAAAGCTGAATTCTGCAGAGGCCCATATAATCAGTTCTTCAGATAGCCTGCTCAAATGGGCCATTATAATACCTGCCGTTGCCAGAAATTCGATAATAAAGTCCCTGTCACTTACCGCGTCCAGGCTGTTAGCAGTAATTCCATGGAAGCCAAGCTGCTCAGCCACGTATTCTCTGTCTATTGGAAAGCCGGTTCCAGCTAGGGCAGCACTTCCAAGGGGGCAAATATTTACCCTTTTTCTGCAGTCTTGGAGCCTATCCCTGTCGCGCGTAAACATTTCAAAATAGGCCAACATATGATGTGGCCAGAGGACCGGCTGTGCTCTCTGGAGATGGGTGTAACCAGGTAGTATAAGATCCTTGTGGGCCCTTGCCTGTTGCAGCAGTGCCTTCTGCAGCAATGAAAGTAGTCTATTAAGGCGATCGATTTCTTCTCTTAGATAGAGTCTGGTATCTGCAGCAACCTGATCATTGCGGCTTCTGGCTGTGTGGAGCCTTTTCCCTGCCTCTCCAATGCGCTCAACAAGGGCCTGCTCAATGTTCATATGTATATCCTCAAGCTCGTTGCTCCAGACAAAGTCTCCGGACGCAATTTCTTCCTCTATCTGGCTAAGCCCATTATCTATGGCGTCGGCATCTTTGTCTGGAATAATCCCCTGTCTTGCCAGCATGCGGGCATGGACTTTACTGCCTGCTATATCCTGACGATACAGTCTGCAATCATAGTGGACTGAGGCTGAAAATCCCTCCAGCATTTTTTCAGTGGCCTCCACAAATCTTCCGTCCCACGGTTTTCTGGAGACTTTTTTGTCTTCATTCATATTGTTATATACCTGCTAATATCTAAAAGTACCTTTGCTTATTCAATTTGTTGGGTGCTCAATATGTCTTCTTTGCCTCCTTGCATCTTTTTCAGGTTAATTACTTGTTGTAACTAAGGCAACCAGGATTTTTAAGAAAAGTATAAAGAGAAGGCGGGACAGTTCTTTATTTAAGACAGAGGATTAGCGGCTGATGCCGCCATTTCCCCCATAGGATAAGAGCCTAACCATTCCAGAAAGGCGCAGCCTTTTCGAATGACTTTGATTCCTTTCTGTACATTCGGGTCTTCTATATGGCCTTCAATATCCACATAAAACAGATATCTCCATGGCTCGTTTTTTATCGGTCTGGACTGTATTTTGGTGAGATTTATTCTAAGTTTTGCCAATGGCTCGAGTAACTTAAAAAGCGAACCCGGACGGTCCTCAAGGCTTAAAAGCAGGGAGGTCTTGTCTTTTCCACTTGGCTTGGGACACTCATTGCCGAGAACCAGGAAACGGGTGGTGTTCCCTGCAAAGTCCTCGATGTGCCTGGCGACTGTCTGAAGGTTGTATGTGCGTGCTGCCAAGGGACTGGCAATAGCCGCTACGGAAGAATCAACCGCTGCCCAACGGGCGGCCTGTGCAGTGCTGACCACTGCTTCTGTGGGGATTGCCCGCATGTTATGTTGCAGCCATCTTCTGCACTGAGCCAGGGGTTGGGGATGGGAAAGAATACGGCGTATCTTGTCTGTTCTGCCGCTCTGACTGATAAGGTCGTGAACAATAGGCAGATAAACTTCTCCGCATACCTTGACCTTAAAATCGCAAAGCCCGTCCATGGCCAAGGCTACAGTCCCCTCAACCGAATTTTCTATAGGCACTACTCCATAGTCTGTACGTCCTCGTTCTACTTCTTCAAATACCTCGGTAATGTTCTCCATCGGAATAAATTCAGGGGCATGGCCAAAGAACCGAGCTGCTGCCATATGGCTAAAAGTTGTCTCAGGGCCTAAATATCCCGCCCTGGCTGGCCGTTGGGCGTTCCTGCAGGCGGATATTATCTCTCCGAATATGATCCTTAGACCTCCCGGAGGAAATTTTTTTGCATTTTGTTTTAAAATGTGCTGTATTACTTCGCGTTCACGCGAGAGATCAAGGGGCTGCTGGGAGAATTCTGCCTTAGTCCGGCCGATCTCTTCCGCCACCTTCAGACGTTCCTGGAGAAGGCCTACAAGCTCAACGTCTATTTCATCAATTCGCTGTCTGAGGCGCTTAAGTTCTTTATGCTGGCTGTCATCCATTTTTTGGATCGATCATCTCATTGATGGCAATTAGTCCATGCCTGATTTCCCTGAGCAACTCATCTGTGCAGTCGCCGCCATTCTTCATTTTTTGTTCTTCTGCGATCCGCCTCTTGGCACCGGCTATGGTAAATCCTTGATCATAAAGTAGTGTCTTTATATGCCTTATAAAATCAATATCTTCAATCTTGTAAAGACGTTGTTTTGCAACCCTGTGAGTACGAATTTGCCGAAATTCGCCTTCCCAATAGCGAAGTACATGAGCTTCAACCCCGATTAGCTCACTTACCTCACCTATCCGGTAATATTTCTTCCCCTTTTCTGGCATTTATGGTCCTCTTAAGTGCTCGGCTGGGGTGGAAAACCACTGTACGCTGGGCGGGAATAATAATAGGCTCTCCATTAACAGGGTTAGTCCCTCTGCGTGCTAATTTTTGCACACTGCATAAAGTACCAAACCTCACAATTTTTACTTGATCGCCATTGATAAGTGATGCCTTGATCTGGCTGAAGACCGCATTGACCAATTGCTGGCTGACACGCATGGAATAGCCAAGTTCATTGCTTACTGTCTCAGCGATTTCCCGCTTGGTCAAAGCGCTCATCAGTTCCTCAGATTTGCCTTAAAGGATTTAAGAATAGAGCTGACAACTGGATCATGGACCTTCGAAACCTCACGATCTGAGAGTGTATGATCAAAGGCCCTGTATGTAAAGCGCATGCCTATGCTTTTTGAGCCTTCTGGAACAGGTTTCCCCCTGTAAATATCAAAGATCCGGACTTCTTCCAGAAGCTCCATGCCCCGGCCGGAAATATATTCCAGAAGATCCTGAGCTGAAAGCCTGTCGGGGACAATTACCGCAACATCTCTTTCCACAGCAGGATACTTGGCAAGGGGAGTAAATTTAAGTTGCTGGGACGCGGCTTTTTCTAAGGCATTAAAAGAGAGTTCAAATATAAATACCGGTCCTTCTATACCCCAAAATTCCAAAACATTCGGATCGATTTGGCCAAAGTTGCCCAGGACTTTATTTTCTTTCCATACTATACTGGCTGAAGCCCCCTGCAGATAAAAAGGATCATCTGCCGTCTTCAATAAGGTTTTCCACCCGGATATTCCAAGGGCCTGAAGCATTCCTTGCAGAGCTCCTTTTAAATCAAAAAGATCTACTTGCTCACTAGGCCATGACCACGATTCGGGATAACGCGCTCCTGTATACAGGCCAGCTATTCTCTGTTCTTCAAAGGGAAGTTCGCCCGCTTCCCTTGCATAAAATACAGTGCCAATCTCAAAAAGTCCAAGGTCCATATTGCGCTTCGACTGGTTTCTGGCTACCGTCTCCATAAGTGAGGGGATAATGCTGGTCCTCATTACTGACTGATCGTCGTTCAAGGGGTTCTGCACATTCAGCATTCGCATCCTTGGATCATTTTTATCCAGGCCCAAGACCTCTATTTCCCTTGGAGACATAAAACTATATGAGATTACCTCGGTCATTCCCAGAGATGTAAGAATGCTTCTTATCCTTTCAACAAGTTTTTGAGACGGTTCCGGAGCCCTGGTAGCAATCCCTGCCCGTGGTACATGAGTCGGTATATCAGGAAAGCCGTAGAGTCGGGCTATTTCCTCTACAAGATCTACCTCTTCTTTCAGATCAAGACGGTATGTGGGTACCATTCCTCTTATTATTTGATCATCAATATGGTTGAGCTCAATACCAATCCTTTCAAGCAATTGGGCCATCTGTCCAGATCCAAGCCCTGTACCGAGCAGTGTGTTGACCCTTTCCGGACGAAGAGACAGATATTCAGATTTATATGGTTTTGGATAAACATCCTTGATTTCTCCAAGCAGACGGCCGCCGGTTATTTGACCAACAAGTTCCACTGTCCTGTAAAGTGCACTTATTACCCCTTCCGGGTCAACTCCCCGTTCAAACCGGTATGAGGATTCGGTAGTCATTCTAAGGACCTTCGATGTTCTTCTTACTTGCGTTGGAATAAACCATGCACTTTCAAGGAGTATACGCCTCGTATCATCATTGACCTCGGTTTCAGCTCCACCCATGACACCGGCCAAAGCCACTGGCCTCTCTGCATCTGCAATGACCAACATGTCCGGCCGGATTTCTCTGTTCTTTCCGTCAATTGTCTTTATTTTTTCTCCAGGCCTTGCTGTCCTGACTTCAATAACCGGTCCTGTTAGCCTATCGAGATCAAAGGCATGGAGCGGTTGCCCTCGTTCGATCAAGACGTAGTTTGTCACATCCACTACATTATTTATCGGCCTTATTCCACTAGCCTGTAATCTCATGGCTATCCAGTGAGGGGAAGGACCGATCTTAATTCCTTCCATTACGGCAGCCGTATATCTACCACACAGGTCAGGGGCTTCTATGGAAATGGGAATCTGTTGATCTGTTGATCTGTTGATCTGTTGATCTGTTGATTGAGGTATTGTCAGGGGGATGCCGTATATGGCGGATACCTCTCTGGCGACTCCCATGATACTGAGACAGTCAGGACGGTTTGGCGTAACGGCAATATCCAGGATCCAGTCGCACAGTCCCATAACATCTATAAGAGATTTTCCCGGTTTGCATCCGTGGGCGGGTTCCAGTTTAAGTATTCCTGTTTTATCTTCACCGATACCAAGTTCGGCCTCTGAACAAAGCATTCCATCAGAAAGTATTCCATAAAGGTTAGAAGGTTTCACCGTCGTACAATCGGATAAAACGGTTCCAGGCCTTGCAAGAGCTGTCAACATCCCTCTCTCTACATTAGGTGCCCCGCAAACGACGTCAAAATCCTGTTCGCCTGTTGTTACCGTGCAGACCTTTAAATGCGACGCATGGGGGTGAGTGACGATCTTCTTGACTGCGCATACTACGACCGGAGTCAGTCCTTTGTAGAAAAACTCCATCTCTTCTACTTCAAGACCTTTCATAGTGAGATCTTCTGCCAGCGTCTCTAAAGGCACGGTAAAATGTACAAACTCTTTGAGCCAGGATGTCAGGATTAGCATAAGATTACTTTATTAATCAAAACTGGTGGAGGAAACGCAGGTCGTTATCATAAAAAAGGCGGATGTCGTCAATACCAAATTTGAGCATTGTGATTCTTTCTACTCCAAGGCCGAATGCAAAGCCGCTAAATTGTTCGGCATCGTAACCCACGTGCCTGAACACCTCTGGATGCACCATGCCGGCACCCAACACTTCCATCCAGCCGGTCTGAGAACATATCCTGCAGCCCTTGCCTTTGCATATGACGCACTGAATATCTATTTCCGCACTGGGCTCTGTAAACGGGAAGAAGCTCGGTCTGAAGCGTACCAGGGTATTCGGATCAAATATCTGTTGGACAAAGGCGGTCAATACCCCCTTGAGACCTGCAAAGGAGACATCCCTGTCCACCATAAGACCTTCCACTTGGTGGAACATCGGGGTATGGGTTATATCTGAGTCGCACCTGTACACCTTGCCCGGTGCAATTACACGAATTGGGGGCTGTTGCCTTTCCATAGCGCGTATCTGTATCGGGGACGTGTGAGTTCGAAGCAGGACCTTGTCGTCAATATAAAAAGTGTCCTGCATGTCTCTGGCAGGGTGGTCAGGAGGAATATTCAGGGCCTCAAAATTATAAAAGTCAAGTTCTACCTCAGGACCCTGGACCACAGTAAAGCCCATCCTCTCAAATACAGAACATATTTGATTCATCACCTGTGTGATGGGGTGCAATCTGCCAAGCCGTTTTTGCCTTCCTGGAAGCGTAGGATCCAGTCCTGGAATAAAGGCGCTGACATGAAAGTCCTTTAAAGCCTTCTTGCGGGCATTGATAGCTGCCTCTAGCTCCTTTTTGAGCTTGTTGGCCAGTTGCCCGACCTTTGGACGTTCTTCGGCAGAAAGCTTTCCTATGGCCTTTAAGACCACAGTCACTTCCCCTTTACGGCCAAGGACCCTGACTCTTATATTTTCAAGATCTTTCTCGCTGGACGCTGATTTTATGGCCTCAAAGGCCTGAGACCTGATTTCCTCTAGGCGCTCCTGCATATATCCGGTTCTTTATCAGGCGTTCTTTGCTGTTTCTACAAGAGAGGAAAAGGTATTTAGATCTGTTACTGCGATATCGGCAAGCATCTTACGGTCCACAGCAACCCCTGCCTTGGTAATACCTTTAATAAAGCGGCTGTAGGACATACCATTCAGCCTGCAGGCCGCGTTAATGCGGATTATCCACAAGCGACGAAACATGCGTTTTTTAGTCTTGCGATCTCTGTAGGCATAGCAAAGTCCCTTTTCCACAGTCTCCTTTGCCTGTTTGAAACAGAGGCGTCTGGCACCTCTGTAGCCTTTGGCCATATTGAGTATCTTCTTGCGACGACGATGGGCCTTAAAGCCCCTTGTAACCCGTGGCATTTTCTTTCAAGCTCCTTTTAGGTCAAAATTTATACTGAACGAAATCAGATGAAAGGCATCATTCGCCTGATTGATTTGACCCTTGCTTCAGAAATCTCTGTGTCTTTTCTCAGGTCCCTTTTGCGTTTACGTGTCTTGGAGGTCAAAAGATGGCTCGACCCCGCCTTTCTATACATGAACTTCCCGGTCCCGGTCTTTTTGAAGCGCTTTGCAGCAGCGCGTCTGGTCTTCATCTTTGGCATAATTTTTTATCCTTAATATTCTGCTGAAAAACCGCAGGTGGCTCAATGGCCTTACTAATCCTGTATAAATTCACAAACCCCAATAGATAACCCCATAAGGGTTTCAGGTCAATCCTTTCTCGGAGCAAGTATTGTGTGCATTAACGGACCTTGCTTGACAGGGTCGTTTTCAGAGACGGCAATATCGGAAATCTCCTCCATAATTTGTTTTAATAAGGTATATCCCAATTCAGGGTAGGCGTTTTCCCGGCCTCGAAACCTTACAGTGACCTTTACTTTATTGCCGGCGCCAATAAACTCCCTTATTCGTCTCTTTTTTACATCAAGATCATGTACATCCGTTCTTGGACGCATTTTAATCTCTTTGACTTGAATAATGGTCTGTTTTTTCCGGGCCTCCTGAGCCTTTTTGCTTTGCTCATACTTGAACTTTCCGTAGTCCATAATACGGCAGACCGGTGGCTGGGCATTCGGGGCTACCTCCACCAAGTCTAATCCAATAGCCTCCGCTTTTGCCAGGGCTTCATCCAGCGTTACTACTCCGAGCTGCTTTCCGTCCTCACTTACGAGGCGTACTTCCCTGGCCCTGATCCTGTAATTTACATTGACTGGAATTTCTCTTGCGATACTGCACCCCCACTGTCTTTCACGTTAATACCCTTCGGCCGAATTTAAAAAATTTCTTACACTGATTTAATTGGTTATACTGCTTTCGTCTGTATGAACCTGTTTCTAAAAAATAAATTTTTATACTATGAGCTTATTAACAATTAAAGACTTCCCTGCACTCTTTTTCCACCAGAGCGATAAAGTCATTAACAGATATAGCTGTCAGTTTCTGGCCCTTTTGGGTGCGAGGACTTACGGTCATATCAATTACTTCCTGATCGCCGACTATCAACATGTAAGGTATCTTGTCAAGTTGGGCCTCCCGAATTTTTTTGCCCAGCTTTTCATTTCTGAGGTCGGCTTTTGTCCTGACACCAGCGGTTCTGAGTTTTTTGACAACTGATTCCGCCCACTGATTCTGTCTGTCGGTTACGGTTATAACAATGGCCTGAACAGGGGCCAGCCAGAGAGGAAAGGCCCCTGCATAGTGTTCAATCAGTACACCGAAGAACCGCTCCAGGGATCCAAGCAGGGCCCGGTGTACCATTATCGGCGTATGGGGCCGGCTGTCTTCCCCTATATAACGCACATCAAATCTCTCTGGGAGGTTGAAGTCAACCTGGATAGTCGAACACTGCCATGAACGATCCAGACAATCTTTGATTTTTATATCGATCTTGGGACCATAAAATACGCCTTCACCAGGATCTACTTCATAGGTCAATCCCTCCTTCTCAAGTGCCTGCCTGAGTGCGTCGGTTGCACGCTCCCAATTTTCATTCGAGCCTACATATTTGTCGGGACGGGTGGAAAGATAGATTTCATATCGCTTAAAACCAAATACCCTCAGGACATATAGAGTTAAATCCAGAATTTCATGAATTTCCTCATTGAGCTGATCCAGTCGGCAAAAGACATGGCCGTCGTCTTGCGTAAATCCTCTGACCCTCATGAGTCCGTGCAGGGTGCCTGTCCTTTCATAGCGATAGACAGTACCGAGTTCGCACCAACGCATGGGAAGTTCCCGGTAACTGCGTATCTGTGAGTTGTAGATCGCTATGTGAAATGGGCAATTCATTGGTCTTAACTGATAGCTTACCTGGTCGATTTCCATTGGGAGATACATGTTCTCAGTGTAAAAATCCAGATGGCCGCTGGTCTTCCAGAGGTCCCTGCGGGCAATATGAGGAGTAAAGAGTATGTCGTAATCTCTGCGGAAGTGCTCGTTGCGCCAGAAGTCCTCAATTATCCTGCGGATAATTCCCCCCTTAGGGTGCCATAGTATAAGTCCTGGACCAATCTCTTCATGTAAGGAAAAAAGGTTCAGATCTCTGCCGAGACGACGGTGATCCCGTTTCTTGGCCTCTTCCAGACGATTCAGGTGTTCTTTTAGGGATTTTTTATCGAAAAACGCCGTGCCGTATATACGCTGGAGCATCGGCCGGGTTTCATCCCCTTTCCAGTATGCCCCGGCAAGGCTGTTGAGCTTAAAGGCAGTCAAGTGACCCGTGTGTGGAAGATGTGGCCCTTTGCACAGATCTATGAATTCTCCTTGGCCGTATATTGAGACCTTTTCTACCCCTTGGGCATCAAGTTCATCCAGTATTTCAAGTTTGTATCTCTCTCCAAGCTTCTCAAATCGTTTCTTGGCCTCTTCCAGGGCTATGTTTTCTCTTGTTATACCTTGAGACCTCTTTACGATTTCCTTCATCCTGGATTCTATCTTTTCTAAGTCTTCAGGGGTAAAGGGCCTTTGGTAGTCGAAATCATAGTAAAACCCGTTTTCTATTGCAGGTCCTATACCTAATTGTATATCTTGGAAAAGCTCTTTAACGGCCTGGGCCATAATATGTGATGCAGTGTGCCTTAAAACTTCAAGGGTATCATCATCTCCGGGTAATATAGCCTCTATTCTGCAGTCATGCGTAAGAGGCGTGGAAATATCTTTTAATTCCCCGTCAATTCGAACAAGAATCACCTTTTTTTGCTTACTCTTGCTGAGTATGCCGGCCAGGAATTCAGAAGCAGGAGTCCCGTCTGTAACCCGCTCTATGTTTTCACCATTAAAATTTATAGTGATGACATCTGTTTCAGTCTCTGCCATTGGTCTCTCTGTTCAAAGCAGAAAAAGGCATCTTTGTCCCTTGGTGTGGGCGAAAAGATGCCTTTTAAAAGTCAGGGGAGGACAGAAAATGGATATTGGTAGGCGCGGGCGGGATCGAACCGCCGACTTCTACCGCGTCAAGGTAGCGCTCTCCCCCTGAGCTACGCGCCTTTCCACAGTTATTTAAAATTATACAAAAATTTATCCTCAAGGCGTTGAAGTTGATAACAAGATTTGCCTGGAGTGTCAAGGTAATTGCGCAGGCCGAATCAGGTCCTGAGTCAACAAAGTTGTCCAATAATCAAAAGCAATTGGGGGAAAATATCCTTCCCAAATAAGTACTACGTTATAAGGCCCTTGACGCGGGCTCAAGACGTCCATAATGTATTTTTTAAAATCATCAATTTTTCAAAAGACTCGATAGATATCGGGAGACGTATCATGGAGAAAAGTCAATACGCCAGAATAGACAGATTGGTTAAAGAAAAACGGCATGATACTTACAGAGAGTCAGGCAAATGGACAGAGCCGACGATGTGTACTGAATGCAAGGCCCTTTTCTTGGA
>Ga0180432_10005334_pt1 | contig 17160 bp, 13 predicted proteins | sample SS_ome_10_FD_132414 | JGI IMG/M metagenome (GOLD analysis project Ga0180432, IMG submission 132414) | Hypersaline lake sediment archaeal communities from the Salton Sea, California, USA - SS_1_MS_2 metaG | ecosystem: Environmental > Aquatic > Non-marine Saline and Alkaline > Hypersaline >...
ACTACGTTTGTCACAGTCGCCGGGCTCAGGCCGGTATGTTGGCTCAGTTCCAACCGGCTGCTGGATCCGGAGAAGTAGATCTGTTGGAGCACCAGATGGCGGTTGGTCCGTCTGAGATCTTTCACGGTTCGTTTGGGCGACTTCACCAGGAGAGCCTCCTCGCGGTTCGGGATGCCCGCGCCTTATTTTGTATCTTATTCTAAGTCTTATTTTACTACATAAAAATAGCCCTGTCAAGTGGTCCCCTTCAAGACACAGGATGAAGTCCTAGCAGGGATATCCCTGCGTGGAGAGCCCGATTGCCTCGGCTGAGCAGATCGCGCTGCCGTGCGGTTTGACACCCCCTGTCACCTATGACACAATTGAAGTAGCCGCGAGGCATCGAGATTCCGTGGGGATCGTATCTGAGGGGTTTTCGTTGAGGTACTTCAGGAAGGGGCGTGCCGGTAGGCCGTCAAGCATGGTGCCACGCGATGCATTCGAACGCCTCGTAGCCCAGGCACTCGCCGAGCTTCCCAGAACGTTCAGCGAGAAACTGGACAACGTCGAGGTGGTCGTTGAAGAGTGGCCCGACCGCCACACCCTGCGATTGGCCGGCGTTCGTTCGCCTGTGGAGTTGCTCGGCTTCTACCAGGGCACCCCTCAGACGAAGCGTACACGCAATTATGGGCTCGTGCTGCCCGACAAGATCAGCATCTACCAGGGCCCGATCGAGATGCGCGCCCGCACGGCGGACCAGATACGCAGGACCATCGAGCGCGTGCTGCGTCACGAGATCGCGCACCATTTCGGGCTGGACGATGCTCGTCTACGGGAGATCGGAGCGTACTGACGCTGCAGGAGCTCTTCCTCTCCATGGCAAGGCGCAGTACTACTGGTCGAGAGTAGCCTCAGAGGCTCGATGATGGCCCGGTGCGAGACGTGCGGCCAATCCGCGGTGACGATATCCCCCACACTCGGCTTCTGCGCCGATTGCATTCGCCAGCATCCGGAGGAAGCGCTCCCTCGCATCTCGGCGTTGCATCGTACCATCAGACAGGACTTCGGCCTGCCAGCAGAGCCGCCTTCTGCCGAGGATGGTCACCGCTGCACCCAATGCGCAAACGCGTGCCGCATGCTAGAAGGAGAGACTGGGTACTGCGGGCTACGGGTGGTGCGAAACGGACGTCTCCATCATCTGGCGGGCACTCCGTCGCGAGGATTGCTGCACTGGTACTATGATCCCCTGCCCACCAACTGCGTCGCCGACTGGGTCTGCCCTGGGCATGCCAGACCCGGCCTCAAGAACCTTGCGGTATTCTACGGGGCGTGCAGCTTCAACTGTCTCTTCTGTCAGAACTGGCACTTCCGTTCTACGTCCACATCCACCGACGTTCTCAGTGCCCAGCGACTGGCCGAGACCGCCGACGAGCGCACCTTCTGTGTGTGCTTCTTCGGCGGAGATCCATCGCCCCAGATGCCCCATGCCCTGGCCACCTCGCATCTCCTTGCCCAGAAGGGCGTGCGGATCTGCTGGGAAACCAACGGCAGCATGAATCCGAGACTGCTAGATCGGGCCGTCAAGCTATCACTGAACTCGGGGGGGTGCATCAAGGTGGACTTGAAGGCTTGGGACGAGCACCTGCACTACGCTCTCACCGGGGTCACGAATCGGAGAACCCTACAGAACTTCGCCCGGGTCTCCAGGCTGATTGGCCACCGTCAGGGCTCCCCCCTCCTGGTAGCCAGCACTCTTCTTGTGCCCGGATACGTGGACGCCGAGGAGGTGAGGGGAATCGCGGCCTTCATCGCCTCGCTCAACCCCGACATCCCCTACGCGCTCCTGGGGTTCCATCCCAGCTTCCGTCTTGCGGACCTGCCTCGAACTTCGATCCGTCACGCTGAGGAGGCGGTGCAGGCCGCGCTAGGCGCCGGTCTCACAAACGTTCGAATCGCCAACCGCCATCTTCTGTCGCACTGCTACTGAACCACCTTGACAGACGTTGGGCCCGCCGCTATAATACCTGCCTAGTGGACACTGCTTCAGCAACCCTGGTTCCATGGTGGGGCAAGAGCGAGGAGGTTCGTGTGAAGAAATCCGTGCCGAGCTGGCTCGTACTCATCGCTATCCTTCAGATCCTTCCGATCCTGATTCTGCCTCCAGAGCTACTCAAGGGTCTTGCCCTCTGGGTATGGGCGATCCCTGTGGCCCTGTTCGCCTTCATTGGATGGGGGCTGTTGACCGGCCGAGCTTGGGCACGCACCGCCACAACCTTCATCCAGGGATTCAGCGTCATAGTCCGCCTACTGTCCCTTCTGCCGGGAGCGGTAACGGTGGTGTCCAAGGCCGACGGCACCATGCTCACCAACACGCCCCTCATCATCACGAGCATCATCTCCATGGGGTTGTCGACGGCGATCCTGTTTACCGTGGATCGCCCTGAGGTGACCGCTACGCTGGGGTGACAGTCACGTATCCAACGGGCACTGATCGCATCCATCGACGTCACTATCTCGTGCAAGTCCCACCAAAAGACGGCGCCGCACCCAAGGTGCAGCGCCGTTCTGCCACTCCTCCGAATAGCCGCCGGGCCTACTACTGTTTCTCGTACGGCTCACCGTCCGCTGCCGGAGCAACAGCCCGGCCGACAACTCCCGCCAGCGCGACCATGGTCACCAGGTACGGAGCCATCAGGAGGAACTCTGACGGAATGGGCACTCTGAGAATCTGCAGTTTCGCCTGCAAGGAGTCTGCGAATCCGAAGAGCAGGGAAGAGGAAAAAGCTCCCAGAGGTGTCCACTTTCCGAAGATCATGGCTGCCAGGCCTATGAACCCCTTACCCGCCGTCATCAGCTCGTCGAATCTCCCTACCGATCCAAGGATCAACCAGGCTCCAGACAGTCCTCCAACCATGCCTCCCAGAATCACATTGACGTAGCGGATCTTGAACACGTCGATGCCCAGCGTGTCGGCTGCCCTGGGATGCTCGCCCACCGCCCTGGTGCGCAGTCCCCACCGCGTGTAGAACAGCATGACGTGCATGACGACCAGCAGAATCAGCATCAGATACAGTACCACGTTGTTCTCGAAGAAGATCGGCCCGATGACGGGGATCTTGCTGAGCAGGGGAATCGGCACTCCGGTGAACTTGCCCGGGTTGTTGAGCTCCTGAAACCGCGCCAGGAAACGAGCGCTGATGAAGCTGGTAGCTCCGGTCGCCAGGATGTTGATCGCGGTGCCGCTGATGACCTGATCGACCTTGAACTTGATAGCCAGGATGGCCAGGAGCCCCCCGAGCAGCCCACCGGCCAGGAGTGCCGACAGCAACGCCACCCATAGATTGTGGGTCAGGCTGCCGACCACCGTGCAAGTACATGCTGCCGCGAGCATCATTCCTTCGATCGCTATGTTGACTACACCTGATCTCTCGCACATGACGCCGCTGAGGGCCGCCAGGGCGATGGGAGTCGCCCTAAGCAACGTGCTCTCCAGCATCCCGACCATGTTCAGCGATCGATCGCGCGCAGCCCAGGTCAGAAAGCTCAGCACGAAGAACAGACTGCACAGACCTAGCATCCAGTTGGCAGGACGCCCCGGCCGAGAGAGCTGCCAAATGCCGAGGGCTATCGAGAGGGCCGTCAGGAGGTACAGAGTGTTGCGAGTCGGGACGACCAGATCAGGGATTCTGATCGCCTCACTCCTTCTACCCGGATTCATGCCAAACTTGGTCTGGAGTCCCGCGTCGACCCCTCGAGCGAACAGCACCAGTATGGCAATGCCCAGCAGGACGTAGAGAACGCCCAGCACTCGACCTCGCCGAGCCGCCACGATCTCCCTGGCCTCTTGTACCACAGCGGTTGCAGCTGTCATGCTCCTATGACCTTTCTGGTTTCCGCCGGCCTACGCTCCCCAGCCGCGGGTGAACACCACCTCTGCCTCTTCACGTTCTACGCGAAGATGGAAGAGCGCTCGGATGATCTCGGGTGCCGCGATGAAGATGATGATCAAGGCCTGAAGGATCGAGATGATGTCCACAGGAATGTGCGCCACAGACTGCATCCTCGTGGCACCGTTTCGAAGTGTCCCGAAGAGCAGCGCAGCCAGCACAACGCCTCCAGGGTGGCTCTTACCCAACAAGGCCAGTGCAATGGCATCGAAGCCGTAGCCGGAGTAGAACGCGTTAGGCATGTAGTGAATCAGGCCCAGGATATCGTTCGAGCCTGCCAGGCCTGCCAGCCCGCCACTCAGAGCCATGGCCAGGACGAAGTTCTTGGTGATGTTGATGCCGGCGTAGCGAGCTGCCCGAGGGTTCGCACCGACGGTACGGATCTCGAAACCGATGGTGGTCTTGAACAGAAGCCAATAGATGAACGCGGCCACACCCAGGGCCAAGAAGAACCCGGCGTGGAACCGGATCGGACTGGGGAAGAATTGCGGTAGATAGGCGCTTGGCTGGATCTCCGGACTCACGGGCCGGTAACCCTCGCGCCTCATTGGCCCGTTCAGCAGCCACTCGGCGAGCCTGAAGGCGATGTAGTTGGTCATGATGGTATTGATGACTTCGTGCGCTCCGGTCTTGGCCTTGAGATACCCGGGCACGGCTCCCCACAGAGCCCCTCCCAGCACCCCGGCGAGCAGGCACAGCGGAAGGTGGATGAACGCTGGCAGCCCGGTGACACTGTAGCCGACGAAGACCGAAGCGAGGCCGCCGATGAAGTACTGCCCCTCCGCGCCGATGTTGAACAGGCCGCACCGGAAACCCAGTGCAACAGCCAATCCGGTGAGGATGTAGGGAGTCGCAGTCACCAGGCTCTCGGTGATGGGCAAGAAGGCACCCGGCAGCAAAGAGGTGTCTCCGCTGTCAACATACTCGGCCAACGCCTGGTACATCCGCTTGGGGTTGCCCAGAGATCCTTCAAACAGGGCGGTGTAGGCCACCTTCACCGCATTCCAGGCGGCAGCCAGAGGAACCTTGGGATCATCGAGGAAGTCCAGAACGATGATCAGACCGGGGCCAAGCTCAGGGTACCTCGCCTGAGCGTCCTCCAGGCTCATCTCGGTCTTGGGATCGGAGACCGTCTCAACGACTGTGTACCGCGCCCTCCGGGTCACGACAATGTCACCCACGATGACCTGATCCGGGTGCTTCTCCCTTGCATCTTCCAGGCTGATCTCGATCGCGGGCTGCTCCACGGTCGCCACTATCCGCTTCTCGATGTGGGAGAACCCGCGGAGCACCTCGAGATCAGAGATGATGATAATGACGGCGCCGATCACCAGAGCTGCGAAAATGGCCAGGACAGGCACCAACAGCGCACGAGCCCGACTCCGTCGTTCGGCCCTCTCCTCTACATCGCCCTCTTTCCCAACTGGCTTACGATCCGTAGCTGGCTGAGTCAAGTAGCTCTCCTTTCGTCGCAAGGCAGCGCTTCCCGACGTACTGACAACCGGCTCATGCACTGCCCGAGCCACTGAGCGGTCCAGGATCAGAGTCCATCGATCCAGATATTGCGACCAGCAGGGTCCCATCTAGCTGCAATCAGCTACACAGCAGGCGCGATGTGCTCCTCGACCCCTTCCTCGGCACGAACTCCTGCCATGAGTAGCCCCAGGCGCGCCTTCGTTGCCTCGACCGCAGGCAGGATATCCATGATCTCTCCCTTGTACACCACCGCGATGCGATCGGACAACTGCATGATCTCATCAAGCTCAGGAGACACCAGAAGAACAGCAGTGCCCTCGTCCCGCTTATCCAGAAGGCGGCGGTGTATGTACTCGATGGAACCGACATCTAGACCCCGAGTGGGCTGAGAAGCGATGAGTAGTCGTATTGGGCGCGACAACTCCCTGGCGACGATGATCTTCTGCTGATTGCCACCGGAGAGGTTGCTCGTAGGAGCGAAGATGCTTGGAGTACGAATGTCAAACGCCTCGACGCGCTCCTGCGCCTTCTCGACGATGGATTCCTCGTGCATCACGATGCCCGTGGCAAACGGCTTGAGATAGTAGGTACAAAGCACCAGATTGTCTGCAACGGGGTAGCTGAGTACCAGTCCATCGCGCTGACGATCCTCTGGTACGTGCGCCACGCCTGCTTCGATGATCCTTCGAGGGCGGGTATTGGTCAGATCTTGATCCAGAATCCGCACTCGACCGCTGATGCTTCGGCGCAGCCCGGTCAGTGCTTCCACCAATTCGGTCTGCCCGTTGCCCTGAACGCCAGCCACGCCCAGCACTTCCCCGGCCCGCACGGCAAACGATACACCCTTCACCGCCACGTTGCCCCGGTCGTCCATGACGTGAAGGTCTTGCACCTCCAGTACCGGCTCGCCGGGCTTGGCCTCGTCCTTCTGAATGACCAATTCCACCTCATGGCCAACCATCATCGATGCCAACGACTCCTCACTGGTTTCCTGAGGCGTCGTCGAGCCCACAACGCGACCATTCCGCAGCACCGTGATCCGGTCCGCCAGTGCCATGACTTCCTTGAGCTTGTGCGTGATGAAGATCACCGAGTTCCCGCCGGCCACCAGAGTCCGAATCACGTGGAACAGATCCTCCACTTCCTGGGGAGTCAGGACCGCCGTCGGCTCATCCAGGATCAGGATATCGGCGTTCCGATACAGGATCTTGACGATCTCTACTCGCTGCTGTACTCCGACGGGCAGATCCTCTATCAGCGCCTCGGGATCCACTTCCAGGCCATACTGCTCCGATATCTCGCGAACGCGTGCCCCTGCCGTAGCGCGGTCGAGGAAGATCCCGTTCCTGATCGATTCCTCTCCCAGCATCACGTTCTCGGTGACCGTCAGGGGCGGCACCAGCATGAAGTGTTGGTGCACCATGCCGATCCCGCGCGCGATGGCATCACCTGGCCCACGGATCTCTGCTTCCTCACCCCGTACAAACACCTGACCCTCATCGGGAGTGTACAGGCCGTACAGGACGTTCATCAGAGTAGTCTTGCCAGCTCCGTTCTCGCCCAGGAGAGCATGAATCTCCCCTTCATCCAGTGCAAAGCTGATGTGATCGTTAGCCAAGACACCGGGAAACTGCTTGGTGATGTCCCTCAACTCGAGGACGGAGGACATGATCACTCTCCATGGCATTCGGCCTGAGGACGGACGAGCCCCGTGAGCCCATCCATTGGTGCAGATAGTACGGATACGGTCAATTATACCGTATTAGGTAGGCCCGCGCAAGTGATCCCGGGTTCGCTCGCTCCAAGGAGTCCCGAAGTACCGGCCAGCGACCCTCTCCCATGCGACAGCCCGCTACCGGAAGAGCCCTTGAGCCCCGCACATCTCCGCAAACATCCGTCGCCCCGCGTCGAAATCCCGGATCAAAGGATCCATCAGGAAGGCCCGCAAGGCAAGGCGCTCGTCCTCGCCCAGCGTTGCCTGCACGATCATCTCCTGGATCTCACTGTGCAGGCGGCACGTAGCGGCAATGCCCCGAGGCAGCGCCCCCAAGGTCACAGGTGTCAGCCCACTGGAGTCGGCCACCGCGTAGGTCTCCACGATCGACCCGACGGGCAGAATGGGGATCTGTCCCTGATTGGGCAGGTTCACGAAGAATTCTCGGCCCAGATCATGCTCCATGGATTCTATCACACCGAAGACGACTTCCCCGGATTTCTCGCCGTACAGTGGCTCTTTGCCGCAGGCTGTGGCCTTCGCAACCTCGCCAGCAGCGAGATAGTCCCTCTCGTAGTCATCCGCAGTCGTTCGCTTCACTCCGTATTTCCAACCGTACTGGGACTCCTCGGAGAGGAAGTGGGAATAGAACTCCGCGATGTGACGATCTCCCGCCACTCCCAGAGCCCCTGTGATCTCGAAGAGCGCGTACTTGATCAGACAGAGATCGAGATACGGCGAGAAGTAGTCGTACGAGAGCTCAGGAGCTTCGTACGAGTGAATGTGCTCGGCCAGTTCGGGGAAGAGGTCTCGGCCTTGGTGCCGGGCCTCCAGCACCCATCCCAGATGGTTGATGCCACCCACCTTCATCTCGATGTGACCTTCCTTCTCCACATCGAAGATGTCCATCAGCCTATGCTCCAGACTCATCAACTCATGGCACAATCCGACCACTTGGATATCGGTAGCCACCGTGACCGCACGAGTCAGGATACACATGGGATTGGAGTAGTTCATCAGCCATGCGTCAGGGCAACGGCGTTCCATCTCTCGGGCGACGCCTACTATGACGGGGATGTTCCGCATGCCGCGGATGAGGCCACCGGGTCCGACAGTATCACCAACCGATTGAAACACCCCATACTTCTCGGGGATCTCGAGATCCTGACGAGTAGCCTCGTAGCCACCGGTGTTGATGGTCAGGATCACATAGTCGGCTCCGACCAGTGCCTCCTCGATGCGAGAGGTACCCGTGACGTCGTAGTTGCCTCCCAGTTCGCGCATCGCCCTCCGGCCCAACGGCACCATCACCTCCAACGTCCTGGGATTGGTGTCAAGCAGCACCAATCGCCCTCCCAGGGACGGCGTGCAGGCCAGATCGGTCAGCAGTTTCGGAGACCAGTTGAAGGAACCGCCTCCGACGATGGCTATGTTGGCGTCTCGCGTCTCCACTGGCTTGCACCTCCAAGTCGGGACCATCTCTCTTCATCGCAGCGCCCAGAGTCTCGAACAGAGAATCCTATGCCGAGGCACAGCGTCACGTGCCACCCGCGAAGCATGACAGAGAGGGCGGCAGGCCGCATGCCCATGTGCCTGCTCTCTTGGCGCTCCACTCAGAAACCCGTACAGCGATTATACCACGGCGGTCAACTTGGCCTGGCCCCCGTGTTGTGGTAGAATCTCTGCGAGTGCCCTGAGAGTTCCGCGCTGCCACGGGTGTCAGCGGTCCAGGTAGGCGGATTCGCCCTCAGGATACGGTACGAACTGTTCCCTACACCGATCATGGGAGGAGCAATGCTATGCATTACCTCATCGGATTCTTGGCTGCGATCGGCTGCTACGTAATCGTATGGCTGCTGAGCCGACTGCGCCGGGAGGAGGGCATCCACTTCCTGCAGTTCGCCGTCTCTTCCTCAGACAATCGCCTCAGTCTCTCCCGTTTCCAGATGTATGTCTGGACCTTCGTGACCGTCGGCGCCTACGTGACGGTTGTCGTAGGACGCCGATCCTTCGTAGACATTCCCGGATCCGTGCTGGCCCTGATGGGCATCAGCCAGGCCACCTTCCTCGGCGCCAAGTTCATCGCCGGGGAACAGCATGCCCGGCGCGAGAGCACCAGCAATCAACCCACGTCCACCAGTCCCACACGCGTGATCCGCAAGCTCGAGCCTGCTTGGCAACCATCACTGCTCGACCTGATCGAGGGTAGCGAGATGATCAGTGTGGGAGAAGAACAGGTGAACGGCCAGACGGTGGCACTGCTGGAAGAGAGAACCGTTCCCAATCTGGCCAAATTCCAGATGTTCTCCTGGACCCTGGTGCTCATCGTTCTGTACATCTACGCACTCGTCGGCGCCCAGGGGCTCGCAATGCCCGAGATCCCACCCCAGTTGCTGGGCTTGATGGGCATCAGCCAGAGTGCTTATCTGGGCCGCAAACTCACGTCCCCGACTACCTGACCCGATGACAGGACCCGCTTCGTGCCCACGTGGGGGGACGACCATCGAACACGCCCCCTCCCACCTGGCGCTCCACGACCAGGCCTGGTCGCCGAGGCAGGGCATCAGGTCTCTGGCCACGGGCTCATTCCCCTACCTCGCTCCACTTCCCCGCTCGAGAGTTCGGCCCTGCCCAGGCTACCGTACCCGACCCCGGCAGCCGCGAAGCGGGGAAGTTAGTCGGGTGACCAGACCGCATCATCCCGGTACTTGACAACCGGAGCATCTCATTGTATAATTTAGGCTAGTCTAAAGAATATCGTGATGTATCTTATGGTCGGTACAAACATGGGAAAAGGATCAGAGCAGCGACTCAGCGAGAGCATGCAGATGTACCTCGTGACGATCGCACGGCTGGCAACAGGCGAAGAGCCATTGCCCTTGTCGCAGCTTGCTCAGGAACTGGCGATATCTCCTATCTCGGTCAACGAGATGTGTCGCAAGCTCCAGGCCGAAGGACTGGTGATCTATCGCCCGTACAAGGGGGTATCGCTCACCGAGGAGGGCCAGAGGCGTGCATGCTACGTCCTGAGGCGCCACAGGCTGTGGGAGGTCTTCCTGGTGGAGAAGCTCGGCCTGGATGCCGCGGCTGCTCACGACGCGGCCTGTGACCTCGAGCATACCACTCCGGATGTGGTCGCCGACCGCCTCGATGTCTACCTGGGGTATCCCAAGGTCAACCCTCTGGGGGAGCCCATTCCCAATGCCAGAGGAGACATCCCGGCACGAAACCTGTGCGCGTTGTCGGCCCTCCCCGCCGGCCAGGGTGGTCACGTAGTCCGCTACGACGTGGATGAGGCCACCGGGTCGTTCCTGTTGGATCATGGCGTGCAGCCGGGGGCTCGATTCACGGTCGCTGCGGCCGCCTCCGAAAGCGTGCTGGTGAAGCTGGCCTCGACCGAGGTCTCGCTCTGCAGAACCCTGGCAGACACGATCCAGGTGGAACGCGAGGACACGAGCCAGTGATAGACAGATCGTATGCCTCACACGGCAGCGATCGATACGGCACACAGGTGAGTACCACCCTCATCTGGCGAGTTGCTGAGCAGATGGTGGAATGCAGATCGAATCGAATCAGCGCCAATCGAATTCTTGGAGGACGCATACATGGTTCCAAAGGCATTCGGGCACCGGCGACGGCACACCGTCCATCGAGCTCATTCGTCCAACTCCACACGATCCGGTGAGGATGCCGCTCTTCGGAAGGAGAGAGGTCAACGTGGTGATCAGGGCAAGAGCGTTTCACTGAACTCCCTACCCGTGGGTCACATCGCCAGGGTAACGGAGTTGCGAGGAGGAAGAGGCCTGATAGGGCGACTGGCATGCCTGGGATTCACACCGGGCGCGCGCGTGCACATGCTCCAAAACCATGGCTATGGCCCACTGATCGTCGAGGTACGGGACGTCAGGATCGCTCTCGGGCGGGGTGAGGCAGCCAAGATTCGGGTGCAACCTGAGGGCGCATCCAAGTAACACACCAAGTCGGGACCGGAGGAATAGTCCACTGTGGACCAACAACAAGGCATCATAGTAGCACTGATGGGGCAACCCAATGTGGGCAAGAGCACCGTCTTCAACCTCCTCACCGGCCTCAGCCAGCACGTTGGAAACTGGCCGGGGAAGACCATCGAGCAGAAGACCGGCACCTGTCAGCTCGACGGCTCGAAGATGGAACTCATCGATCTGCCGGGCACCTACAGCCTCTCGGCCAACTCGGCAGAGGAGGTCGTGGCCCGCGACTACATCATCAAGCATCGACCAGACGTAGTGGTTGCCGTTCTCGACGCCGCCCATCTCGAGAGGAATCTCTATCTCGTGGCGGAATTGCTTCCGTTACCCGTGCCACTGGTCGTGGGGCTCAACATGGTCGACGTGGCCGAGACAGAAGGAGTACACGTCGATGCCAGAGTGCTCCAGACTGTCCTGGGAGTACCGGTCGTCCCGATGATCGCCACCAAGAACGTTGGCGTGCAGGATCTTGTTGATGTCATCGAGGACGTCGCCTGCGGGAAGATCGACTACGACCCTCAACCACCGGCCATCCGGCAGGATCACCTCGAGGTGCTCGAGGAACTGCAGACCCTCGTCTCCGGACACGTGCCCGAGCCGTACCCGGTGGAGTGGGTCGCGCTCAAGCTGCTGGAAGGCGACAGTGTCATCACCTCCATGATGCAGGAAGCCCTGCCCTTGGAGATCTGGGATCAGGTGAACGCGATCCTACTTCGCCACGAGGACGCCATCATCGCGGTGGCCGGTGGGCGCTACGACTGGATCGGCCGTGTGGTTCGCGCCGCGGTCACGCGTCCCAGGGTAGGCCAGATCAGCCTGACCGACAAGCTGGACCGGGTCGCGACTCATCCGGTGTGGGGGCTGATCCTTCTCGCAGCCACGCTAGGCCTGATCTTCTGGCTGACCTACGCCCTGGGCGGACCGCTACAGGGCTTGCTGGAGACCCACGTGATCGGGACCGCGTCGGATTGGGTAATGGAGACCCTGGCGGATGCTCCGGGGTGGATCGCGGACCTGCTGGTGAACGGCGTGATCGGAGGGGCAGGCACGGTGATCACCTTCGTGCCCATTCTGCTCATCTTCTTCACGGCTATGGGTATCCTGGAAGACATGGGCTACATGGCGCGTGGGGCCTACGTGATGGACCGCTTCATGCACCTGATGGGCTTGCACGGCAAGTCGTTCCTGCCCCTCTTCGTGGGTTTCGGGTGCAACGTGCCGGCGGTCATGGGGACACGCATTCTCGAGTCCTCCAGGGCTCGTCTGCTGACCATTCTCCTGGCCCCTCTGGTACCGTGCACCGCGCGCATGGCCGTGGTAGCCTTCGTGGCACCGGTCTTCTTCGGAGCCTCGGCCACGGCCGTCTCCTGGGGACTGATCTGCCTGAATCTCATCGTACTGGCCCTTTCGGGGTTGCTGCTGAACAAACTCCTGTTCAAAGGTCAGCGAGTTGCCTTCATCATGGAGCTACCGCTGTACCATCTGCCCAACTGGCGCACCATTGCATTGCAGGTCTGGCAGAGACTGGTGTCCTTTCTCAAGAAGGCCGGTACCCTGGTTCTGGTCTTGTCGATCATCGTCTGGGCCCTGTCCGCTCTGCCCAGCGGCGACATCGAGACCAGCTATCTGGCAAGCTTCGGTCAACTGCTGGTGCCCCTCGGCAGCCTCATGGGCCTCGGCTGGCGGGCGATGATGGCCCTGCTAACCAGCTTCATCGCCAAGGAGAACGCCATAGCCAGCCTCGGCGTGCTATACGGGGGTAGCGCCGGGGGGGTATCCGTAACTGCGGCCCTCGCCCAGTCCATGGCACCGGCCTCAGCGCTTGCGTTTCTGGTTACCCAGATGCTCTTCATTCCCTGTGCGGCTACTGTGGCCGTCACGTACCAAGAAACCAAGTCCTGGAAGTGGACCGTCTTCGGCGTCCTGTTCCTCTTCGTCGTTTCCATGGGCATGGGCATTGCCACGTACCACCTGGCCCAGGTACTCCTATGATTCGACCGCGCCGATTGCAGGTGAAGATTGATCATGCTAGCTAGAATCCTATCCTTACTCAGCGAAGGCACGAGTCACTCGACGGCAGACCTGGCTCGGCGACTCGGCGTGAGTGAGCAGATCGTTGACGATATGGTCTCCCATTTGGCATCACTGGGCTACCTGTATACGACCAGCGACACTTGCCGCGTGGCTTGCGCCGCCTGTCCCCTGGCCGGGAGCTGCTCCACTCAGGTCCCGTCGCGACTCTGGGCCTTGACCGAGAAGGGTACCCGCGCAGTTCAGCAAAGCGCCCGGGAGTAGACGCTCCAGCACTTCATCCGCACCGGCAATCAGGTTCTTCGCGATCGGCACCGAGATGGTGCCGATCGCTTTTCTTCTCGCAGATTCGCTCCTCCCTGGCTTGACTGGCTCCCGGTAGCAGGGTATCCTGAGATCAGTGCCGCTCTGGACCAGGCGCCATCCACGGCCCTTTGCGAAGGGATCAGTCCGGCGCGACGGCCTGGAGCTGTGCCGCAGGACACCCAACAGACGGTCGCTCTCCTTGACAGCTGACCACACCATTCTCACGGAACCTCCGGGGCAGCCTGCGCGTCTTATCTTGTGAGGGATCGAACTCTTGAACATACCATCCTGCATGACGCTCACTCGCCGCAAGGCCATCATCGCATTGCTGGCTTCCTTCGTCACCGGAGCGGGGGCCCTGGCAGCCTTCCTCTTGGTGGGCGATCTGCCGGCCGTGGACTCCATTCGGGCCGGCCTGCTTCCCCCTACCACGCAGATCTTCGACTGCCGTGGTCGCCTGCTGTACGAGGTCATGGACCCAGAGGTCGGCAAGCACACGTACGTCTCTTTGGATCAGATCCCGCTGGCTCTGCACCGTGCAACCATCGCCACCGAGGACGCGACTTTCTACGATAATCCAGGTGTGGACCTGGCAGCAATCGTACGCGCCCTATGGATCAACCTGCGGGGAGGCGAAGTCCTCTCGGGGGGCAGCACCATCACCCAGCAATTGGCCCGCAATCTGCTACTCTCGCCCGGCGAACGGACCCAGCGCACGCTGTGGCGCAAGATGCGGGAATCGATCCTGGCCTGGCGCATGGCTCGCAGACTGTCCAAGGACGAGATCCTCGAACTCTACCTGAACCAGACCTACTACGGCAGCGTAGCCTACGGCGTGGAGGCCGCAGCACAAGCCTATTTCGGCAAGCACGTCGGGGAACTCGATCTGGCCGAATGTGCCCTGTTGGCGGGCCTGCCCCAATCCCCCGCGCTCTACAATCCTCTGGAGCAACCCGAGTCGGCGAGCGCCCGACAGCGCACGGTACTCGAGTTGATGCGCAAGGCAGGCTACATCTCAGACGAGGACGTACGGCTGGCAGCCGGCGAGACGCTGCGCTTCGCTGCGGCCCCATTCCCCATACAGGCCCCCCATTTCGTCATGCACGTGCGCGGCATCCTGGAGCGAGAGCTCGGTCTCGAAGCGATCTATCGTTCCGGCCTCCGCGTGTTCACTACCCTGGACCTCGACTTGCAGGAACGAGCCAGGGACATCGCTCGGCAGCGCCTGAGCGATCTCAACGAAACCAAGAACGGGATGCCGGGTGCCGATGCTCACAACACGGCCTTGATCGCCATCGACCCCGACACCGGGCACATACGAGCGATGCTGGGGAGCCCCGACTACTTCGACTCGACGATCGATGGAGCCGTCAATTGCACGCTGGCGCTGCGCCAACCGGGTTCCGCCATCAAACCTCTGACCTACGCGGCCGCCTTCGCGGCGGGCTACACGCCGGCCACCATGCTGACCGACGTGCGCACGGCCTTTACCACTTCCGAAGGCACCTCCTACGTGCCGGTCAACTACGTCCATCGATATCATGGCCCGGTGCTGTTGCGACAGGCCCTGGGCTCATCCATGAATCTCATCGCCGTGAAGGTACTCCAGTACGTCGGAGTCGAGCAGCTTCGCATCCTGGCGAGGGATCTGGGGATCACGTCTCTGAGCCAGGACCGGCTTGGCCTGGCCTTGACTCTCGGCGGCGGAGAGGTCAGCTTGATGGAGCTGACTGCGGCCTACGCTGCATTCGCCAACGGGGGAGACCGCATCGACCCGATCAGCATCACACGCATAGAGAACCGCAACGGGCAGGTGATCTTCGAGGCCCCTCCGCCGCAGAGGCACCGCGTAATCGACCCCCGCGTGGCCTATCTGATCGCCGACATTCTCTCCGACGACACGGCCCGCATCCCGGCTTTCGGGGAAGACAGCGTGCTCGAACTCTCGCGGCCTGCCGCCGTGAAGACCGGAACGACCAGCGACTGGCGGGACAACTGGACCATTGGCTTCACTCCCAGCCTGGTCGTCGGAGTGTGGGTGGGCAACGCGGACAACCATCCTATGCAGAACATCTCCGGTATCAGCGGAGCGGCTCCCATCTGGCACGACTTCATGGAAGAGGCGCACAAGGGTATCCCGGCGCAGAGCTTCGAGCGTCCCGGCGGCATTCTGGAGTTGGAGATCTGTCCCCTGTCAGGGCTTCTTCCTGGCCCAAGCTGCCCGCACAGGCGGCGCGAGTACTTCATCGCCGGGACCGAGCCCACGACCGAATGCACCCTGCACCGTACCGTTCGAGTGGACACCACCACCGGGCTTCTGGCCTCCGAGCACTGCCCACCGCAAGCCGTGATCGAGCGCACCTACACCTACTATCCACCGGATGCCTTGCAGTGGGCTCGAGACGCCGGGCTCCCGCTGCCGCCTGAGCAGCGTTGTCCGATCCATCGACCGGATGAGGCCCTCGCGCAGGCCTCGCCCGCTCCGACCCTCGCCGCCGCGTCTGTGAGCACAGCGCGCACGCCGAAGATGGTGATAACCGATCCGGATCCGAACGGAGTCTACCGCATCACCGCGGAGCTACCGGCCGCCGATCAGCGCATCGGAATCGCAGCTCGCGCCGACACTGGTGAGCCGATGCGAGAAGTGAGTCTTCTGCTCGACGGCGTACCGCTCGCGGTCATGAGCCGAGCACCATACCGCACCCTCTGGGAGCTATCTCTCGGCCAGCATAGCATTCAGGCCAAGGGCTACACGTCAGAAGGCGCACAGGTTGAGAGCGACATGCTGAGCATCACCGTGCTGCAGCAGTAGAATCGAACAGTCGACACCCGTAGGGAGGAACCAATGAGTAACAGGAGAGTAATCATCTTCGTGCTTCTGGCTTCGATCGCAGCATCGCTGCTATCGGCATGCACCGTTCCCGCCACGCCGACGCCAGAGCCGGTGGCGCCGCGCGTGAGCCGGTACTCCACCATGGAGGGAGGTCAGCAGGTCCCCGATCTTCCCTTCACCCTGGACTTCGATCAGCCCATGGATGAGGAATTCACGTTGAGTGCCTTCGAGATCACGCCACCGGTCGAAGGCTCTCTGACCTGGCAGAGCGATCGCACTCTTCGGTTCGAGCCTGCCGGTGAGGGCTTCGCCCGCGACACCGAATACGTGATCACCTTGGGCACCGAGGCACGCAGTGAGGCGGGCGCTCCGCTGGCTCAACCGATCGAGATCCGCTTCCGAACGGCCGGACACGTGACCGTGACGGACGTGCAGCCATCAGACGGGACCGAGGAAGTCGACCCGGACACCGTCGTGGCGGTGATGTTCGACCGGCCGGTCGTCCCGCTCGTGTCTCTGGACAGCGAGGGGGAGCTGCCCCAACCCCTGTCCTTGAGTCCTGACGTTCAGGGCACCGGCGAGTGGCTCAACACCTCCACCTACGTCTTCCGACCCAGAAGTGGCCTGGCGCCGGGAACGAGCTACGCGGCCAGGGTGGAGGTCTTCACCGGTCTGGACGGGTCCGCTCTGACCGATGACTACACCTGGTCGTTCAGGACCATCGCCCCCCGGGTGCTCTCGACGTATCCTCAGGCCGGTTCCATACACGTCAGCCCGAGCACGACCATCAGCACTACCTTCATCTTGTCAGTGGAGCACGCGTCCACCGAGAGCCTCTTCGCTCTGCGGGTCCTGCAGAGTAGAGAG
>Ga0180432_10005335_pt1 | contig 17159 bp, 18 predicted proteins | sample SS_ome_10_FD_132414 | JGI IMG/M metagenome (GOLD analysis project Ga0180432, IMG submission 132414) | Hypersaline lake sediment archaeal communities from the Salton Sea, California, USA - SS_1_MS_2 metaG | ecosystem: Environmental > Aquatic > Non-marine Saline and Alkaline > Hypersaline >...
AGCTGATGCCGTTTCGTAACCTGTTCGAGACCTAAGGAATATCGACAGAATAGTGACCGGCAGTCCGGCGGGTTGAGTCCACAGCAGTCAAAGGATGCGCCATTTTGAAGGTTGACCGCACGTTTCTGGTTAAGTTCGTGGCCCGTAAGCCCCTGGTGGCCGCAATCGTGAGCATAATGACGTTTGCTGGCGTCTGGTCTACCGCGGCCGTCGCCGATCCGGCTGAGGATGCGCTGGCCAAACTGACCGAGTTGTCACGTCAGGCCGAGCAGCTGACCGAGTCCATGCACTCTGCTCAGCTCGACTTGAACCAGAAGGTGCAGCTCCAGGTCGAGGCGGACCAACGGCATGCCGAGGATCTCGCGGCCCTCGACGCCGCCAAAGCCCAGCTCGTCGGTTACCAGGGCGCGGTCAACAAGCTCGCGGCATCGGTCTACATGGGCGGGCGCACCGACGGATTCAACGCGATGCTGACCGCCACCTCACCCCAGAACCTGATCGATAAGATGGCTGTCCAACGGGTGATGGCCATCGAGATGGCGGCACAGATGCAGAGCTTCCGGCAGGTCAGCGAGGAGGCCGTAACGATCGAGGCCGCCTCGGCCATCTCCGCGGCCGAGGCTAAGGCCGCCGCCGACGAAGCCGCCGCCATCCGCGCTGACCTGCAGCGTCGGCAGTCCGAGTTGCAGGTCCAGATTGCCGTGGTGAAGGCCCGTTATGCGATGCTCACCCCTTCTCAGCGCGCTGTCCTAGCCGCTCCGGCCGCGCCAGCCGCGCCTCCCGCGGCTGTCCCGGACGCGCCGGCACCCGAAGCCGCCCCGGGCACCGACATCGCCACGCTGGCCGCCGTGCCCATGCCCGGTGGTCCCGGCAGCGGCGCCGGTGCGACAGCCGTTCAGGCGGCTCTCACCAGGCTGGGCTCGCCCTACACCTGGGGCGGCTCCGGCCCGAGCGCATTCGACTGCTCCGGCCTCGTCCGCTGGGCATTCCAGCAAGCCGGGGTGTTCCTGCCGCATTCGAGTTACGCCCTGGCCGCCGGTGGCCAACCGGTGTCGGTCGACCAGATGCAGCCCGGTGATGTGGTCGCCCAGTACTCCGACGCCTCGCACGTCGGCATCTATATCGGCGACGGCATGATGGTGCACGCCTCCACCTACGGCATCCCGGTTCTCGTCGAGTCGGTGTACAACGCCCCGATCTACAACGTCCGTCGGTACTGAGTCGCCGGTCGGTGCCGCGCCGCCGAGCCAACGGTCAGGCTGGCTGCGGAAAATGCTGGGCGCCCTGCTGTTCGGGCAACTGTTCGCGGCCGTGGTCCTGCTGGCGGTGACCCAGACCCAGATCCAAACCCAGACCCAGACTCAGACGCAAACCCAGACCCAGACGCAAACCCAGACCCAAACCCAGACGCAGTCCTGGTCCGGGCCCGAAGCCGGGTCGGAATTGGCGCCGATGGTGGTGGGGGATGGCCGAATCCTTCGATTGACGAGTCTGGGCGGGGCCCGCACGGACGCGCTGCTGCAGCGAGTCCGTGCCGATATCGGTGACTCGGTCCGGGCCGTCGAGCGGTTCTGGGGAACCGACTGGACATCCGACATCAGCGTGGTCGCCACCGGTTCCGCCGCCGAGTTCGCGGCCGAGGCGGACTTGGACCCGGATAGGGAGTGGACCGATATCGCCGCGGTCGCCGTCGCCGACAAGGTGGACTTCGCCCATCGGCGGGCATCGGGGCAGCGCATCGTGCTGGCACCCGGGGCGTCCGGCATGACGGACTCGGGATTGCGAATCGTGTTGACTCACGAGCTTTTTCATATTGCCGCCCGGACCGAGACCGCCCTGGACGCCCCACGCTGGCTGACCGAGGGGGTCGCCGACTTCGTCTCCCGGCCCCCCGCCCCGATTCCCCCGGGCGCGGCCGCGACAGCCGCGCTGCCGTCGGATGCCGAGCTCGACGCGTTCGGTCCGGATCGGGCAGCAGGGTATGACCGGGCATGGTGGTTCGCCCGATTCGTGGCCGACAGCTACGGAACCGACGGGCTTCGCCGACTCTACGAGCAGGCTTGCGGTCCCGGCCACGGCGATCTCGCCGCGGCGGTTCGGGGGGCGCTGGGAACTGACCTCGCCGATGTGCAGGCCCGCTGGGGCGGGTGGCTCAGCCGCTAGCCGGTCGACCGATAACCGACCGATAGCCTGTGTGGACGATGTCGCGGATTCTGCTGCTCACCAATGATTTTCCACCGCGTCGCGGTGGTATCCAGTCTTATCTCGAGCAATTCGCCAACCGGCTGACCGCCGCCGGTGAACATCGCCTGACCGTGTACGCGCCGCGGTGGAAGGGGGCCGACAGCTATGACCTGACCGCCCCGTTCCGGGTTGTCCGGCATCCTGGGACGCTGATGGTTCCCGAGCCTGGTGTAGCCCGCACGATGCGCCGACTGATCCGCGAACACGACATCGAAACGGTCTGGTTCGGTGCGGCGGCGCCGCTGGCCCTGCTGGCAGCCCGGGCGCGATGCGCCGGCGCTCGACGGGTGGTGGCCAGTACCCACGGTCACGAGGTCGGGTGGTCGATGCTGCCCGGCGCCCGGTCGGCGCTGCGGCGTATCGGTGAGGAGGCTGACGTCATCACCTACGTCAGCGGCTACACCCGGGGCAGGTTCGCTTCAGCGTTCGGTCCGCGAGCCCGCCTTGAGCACCTGCCGCCGGGCGTGGACACCGAGCGTTTCCGTCCCGATCCGGCCGCCCGTGCCGCGCTGCGGACCCGCTACGGGTTGGGTGGGCGGCCCGTGGTGGTGTGTATCTCCCGGCTGGTACCGCGCAAAGGTCAGGACATGCTGATCAAGGCGCTCCCCAGGATTAGGGCGAAGGTGGAGGGTGCGGCACTGGTCATCGTCGGCGGCGGACCGCAGGCCGACGCTCTGCGCCGGCTGGCCGAGGACTGTGGCGTCGGTGCCGATGTCGTCTTCGCCGGCGGGGTGCCCGGTGCCGAACTGCCGGCCCACTACGCGATGGCCGACGTTTTCGCGATGCCGTGCCGAACCCGGGGGGCCGGCCTCGACGTCGAAGGTCTGGGAATCGTATTCCTCGAGGCCTCGGCGACCGGTGTGCCGGTGGTGGCGGGTAACTCCGGAGGGGCGCCGGAAACCGTTCGGCAGAGCGAGACCGGGCGGGTCATCGACGGCCGTTCGATCGATGAGATCGTCGAGGCCGTCAGCGATCTGTTATCCGATCCGGAGACCTGCCGTCGCATCGGCGAGGCCGGACGCCGGTGGATCGGCCGGGACTGGAACTGGGACACCCACACCTCGAGGCTGGCCGACCTGCTGCGGGTTCGTTCGGGCGATATGTGAGGCTGATGTAATGAGCAGCATACAGGTCGCCGACGAGACCTTCATCGCGGCGAGTCCCGTCGCGGTCGGTCGCGCGGTGGGGGACCGAACGCGGTGGCGACGGTGGTTTCCGGATCTGCTGCTCGAGGTTGTCGAGGACCGAGCCGACAAGGGTGTCCGCTGGACTGTCGCCGGTGCGGTGACCGGCACCATGGAGGTCTGGCTGGAACCGGTACTCGACGGTGTGGTGCTGCATTATTTTCTGCACGCCGAACCCGCTGGAGCAGCTGGATGGCAGCTGGCGAAGATGGACCTGCCGGCGATGACGCACCGCCGTCGGGTGGCGGGAAAGCGGATGGCATTCGAGGTCAAGCAAACCTTGGAGGCCTCCCGGCAGGTCGGTGTCGCGCCAACCGTTTAATGCCCGCGGTCCCGCTGCCACGGGAGGGTACGGTTTGATTTCTCGGGGATCCTGGCAGTCTCGGGAACCCTGACAGTGGAGTGATGGACAAGCGGCACACAGCGGCGGACAAGGCAGCGGCGGACAAGGCAGCGGCGGACAAGGCAGCGGCGGAACAGACAGTGGCGGACAAGACGGCACAAACGATCTACATCGATGCGGACCCCCGCACGGTGATGGAGGTCATCGCCGATATCGGCTCCTACCCGCAGTGGGTGTCGGAGTACACCGAGACCGAGGTGCTCGAAACCGATGCTGAGGGCTATCCGAAGGTCGCCCGGTTGGTGCTGGAGGCCGCGGTGCTGCGCGACACCATGGTTCTCGCCTACCAGTGGCCGCCCGATCGTCGATCCGTGCGTTGGTCGCTGATGTCCAGCACTCTGCTCAAAGTGCTGGACGGGGCCTACACGCTGGTCCCGAACGGATCTGGAACGGACGTCACCTACGAGCTTGCGGTGGATCTGACGATGCCGATGATCGGCCTGCTCAAACGTAAAGCCGAACGCAGGTTGACCGAGACGGCACTGAAAGATCTCAAGAAGCGCGTCGAGGACGTCAGTGACGGTGAGTGACACGGCCAGTGGCAACGCCGTCGATGCGGACCGGCCCGGCAAGACCCGCATCAGTTTTTTCGTCGGCAAGGGCGGGGTGGGCAAGTCGACGCTGGCCGCGGCGACCGGGGTGCAGGCGGCACTCCGCGGTGAGAAGGTGCTGGCGATATCGACCGACCAGGCCCATTCCCTCGGTGACGTGCTCGGCGCTCAGATCGAGCCCAGTGGCGATCGGCAGCCGGTTCGAGTCCTCACCGAGGAACGGGGCGGAGACACCGGCGGCGGGCACCTGGACGCCATGGCCCTGGACACGCTTGCTTTGCTGGAGTCAACCTGGCGTGTAGCCGCGCCGGTTTTAGCGGCTCGATTTCCGGCATCCGACCTGAACACCATTGCACCCGAGGAGCTTTCGGTGGTACCGGGGATCCAGGAGGTCGTGGGCCTGCGCGCGGTCGTCGACCTGGTCGACTCCGGAAGCTGGGACTATGTGGTGGTCGACTGCGCATCAACCGCGGACGCCCTGCGAATGCTGACCCTGCCCGCGGCCTTCGCAATGTACGTCGAGCGCTGCTGGCCCCGCCATCGCCGGCTATCCGCAGCCGCGGAGGATCCCCGTGGCGCGGCCACGGTGCTCATGGTGGAGGCCGCCCACGCCGGCCTGGAGCGACTAGCGGCCCTGCTGTCCGGGGAACAGGCGAGCGCACATGTGATTCTCACCCCGGAACGGGTGGTGGCCGCTGAAGCCGTCCGGACACTCGGCTCGCTGGCCGTAATGGGGATCAGAGTCAGTGAAGTGATCGTCAACCAGGTGCTTTTCCGGAACGATTCCTATGAGTACCGCAAGCTGCCGGACCATCCGGCTTTCGACTGGTATGCGGCGCGGATTGCCGAGCAGCAATCGGTGCTCGAGGAACTCGCTGTCTCGGTCGGCGAGCTTCGGCTGGTGCTGACGCCGCACCTGGCCGGCGAGCCGATCGGGCCGAAGGCGCTGGGCCAGCTGCTCGATGAGTCGCGTCGGCGAGACGGCGCGGCCCCGCCGGGGCCGCTGCGACCGGTCGTCGATCGCGAATCCGGTTCCGGCCTGGACGCGATCTACCGCATGCGGCTGGAGCTGCCCCCACTCGATCCCGGCGCGCTGGACCTCGGGAGGGCCGGCGACGACCTGATCATCGGGGTCGGTAGCCTGCGGCGGCGGGTTCGGCTGGCCCCGGTCCTGCGCCGCTGCGTCGTGACCGGCGCCGCATTGAGGGGTCGTGAGCTGACGGTTCGATTCCGGCCCGATCCGCAGGTGTGGCCGAAGTGACCGGCCACTCCGAAATCGGGCCCGAGCTGCGTCAGCTGGCCGAGGCGTTCCTCGACCGGCTGGACCCGGCCGTGCGGGCGGCCGCGACGATGGCGGGTGAATCGCTGCGTGGCCCGGGCCGCTGTCAGCAGGTGTGGTGCCCGGTGTGCGCGCTGGCCGCCCTGATCAGCGGTGAACAGCACCCGATGCTCAATGCGATCGCCGAGCACAGTGTCGCGCTGATGGCGGTGGTGCGGGCGATGGTCGCGGAAACGCCGCGCCACGAGTCCCGCGCAGCAACTTCACCGGTCGGAACGGAGCCCGAGCCGGCAGCCGGCGAGGCGGCCACGTCGGCAACCGGTGAAACGGCTCCGCCGACCGCCGACGCTGGCTATCACCGGATAAACATCGTGGTGGAGCCGGTCGGCGGCGAGCCCGGTGCCGGCGAACCTCGACCCGCTCCTGAGGATTGTCCGTGAACCGGCTCGCCCCGTGGTTGGCGACAACGCGCGCTGGGTACAGTTAGCCGGAAGGCGAGCGTCTCCGCGTTGAGTTGGCGGGGGAGAGCGCAGGAGAGGGCACGGGAGAGGGCCTATGTGGTACTGGTTGTGCAAGTACATCCTCATGGGCCCGTTGCTAACTTTCCTGGGTCGGCCGAAAGTCGAAGGCCTGGAATATGTTCCGCATTCCGGCCCGGTCATTCTGGCAAGTAACCATCTGGCGGTGGCAGATAGTTTCTTCCTGCCGCTGGTCGTCCGCCGCCGGATCACCTTCCTGGCCAAAGCCGAGTATTTCACCGGCACGGGTCTGAAGGGTCATTTGACGAAGTGGTTCTACACGGTCGCCGGCCAGGTTCCGATCGACCGCTCCAACGCGGACTCCGCCCGGGCTGCCCTTGACACCGCGGCCCGAATCCTGGCTGACGGCAAGTTGCTCGGCATGTACCCCGAAGGCACCCGGTCCCCGGACGGCCGGTTGTACAAAGGTAAGAGCGGGATCGCGCGGTTGGCGCTGGAGACCGGTGTGCCGGTGATACCGGTCGCGATGATCGGGACCGACGTCGTCAATCCGCCGGGATCGAAGATGTGGCGGTTCGGCCGGGTGACGGTCCGGTTCGGCAGGCCGATGGACTTCTCCCGGTTCGAGGGCATGGCCGGCAACCGGTTCATCGAACGGGCCGTCATCGACGAGGTGATGTATGAGCTGATGGAGCTGTCCGGTCAGGAGTATGTCGACATTTACGCGGCTACCGTCAAGAGCGGCGGCTCGGGTAGCGATGAAGTCAAGCCGGTCGGACCAGGTCATGTGTCCGCGCGGATCCCAGACACCGCCGCGGGCTGACCGTACGCGACGTCAGGGCCAGACCTGATGCCGCGATGACGGCCAATGCCCACCACACATAGGACATTCCGAACAGTTGACGCCACCAGTCCGCGCCCGCCTCCTGATGTTCAGGTAACAACTCGATTGGTGGCCACACCATCAGCGCCACTCCAACAACGCTGACCACTGCTAACACGGCAGCGCGGCGCTGGTAGGCAACGAGACCGCTCACCACGACCGTCGGAAGCGCCCACACCCAATGGTGCGACCACGACACCGGTGAGACCACCAGGCCGAACAGCGCCACACAGATCAGCGCCAGGGTGGGCTCGGCTGCCACCAGTACCCTGCGCACCGCCCACACCGTCAGCCCGAGAACTGCCAGGCAGGTCACGGTCCACAGCACGAAGTGCGTGCGTTCGTCGAGCCCGAGCCGGGCCAGCGCGCCGGCGGCGTTCTGGTTGGTGTTGAGGCTCGCGCTGCCGATCCGGTCGGTATTGCGGACGGTCACCGTCCAGTATTCCCGGGAGTCCTGCCAGGCGAGCAGGAAACCGAGTGCGGTGGCCGCGGCGAAACCCCCGGCCGCGGTCAGCAACGCGCGGTGGTTGCGGCGCAACACGAAGTACAACAGGAACACCGCCGGGGTCAGTTTGAGGGCGATCGCCACGCCCACCAGCAGCCCGCGCGGCCATCGGGTCCGTCGCGGAACGCAGTCGGCGATCACCAGGGTCATCAGGATCACGTTGACCTGGCCGAAGGAGAAGTTCGCCCGAATCGGCTCGAACCACGTCACCGACAGGGCGACGATCCCCGCCGCCAGCCAGCAACGCCGCACCCAGGGCGATTCGCCCCCGGTCTCCCAGTCCGCTGCGACCTCGAGTCGGGTCAAAACGATCCAGATGGACACCATCAGCAGCACCCAGGTGGTGGCGGTGATCGCCAGGCCGGCCACCGGTAGAGGCACCAGAGCGAGAGGGCTGAATGCGATCGCGGCCAGCGGCGGATAGGTGAACGGAAGGTCGATACCGGCTTGTGTCGGGAAGGCCGCGCCACCGGAATACAGCGGCTGACCCTGCAACCACGCCTGCCCGCCCATCCGATACACGTCGGCGTCGATCAGGTAGGGGAGGTGTCCGAAGAGTTGCCAGCAGGCGTACGCCACCGCCGCGACGATGATCACCTGGGTGAGCCGCCAGATGACGAGTAGCGGACGGCCGGATCGACTCAGCCCGTCGGGACCGCCCAGCCCGGGCGACTGCAACCTGCTCATCTCGGGATCAGAGTATCCGGCAGCAATGCCGAGATTCCGGTTGGCGTAAGTTTTGCAGACGTGCCCGTCGCCACCCACCCCGTTGCTTTCGGTGACCTCCGCCTGGATTTCGTGGCACCCGGGCGCGAACCATTGATGTGGTGCCTCATCGCCTTCTGCCTGACCTTCTTCATCACCCGCTCGATCACCCGCTATATCCGGGCGACGGCCGATCGGCCGGGCCCGCGCAAGTGGTGGCAGCCGCACAACATCTCAGTTTCGTCCAAGAACGCCTCCCAACCAGGTACCCAGGCCGGCGGCGGGCTGCACATCCACCACGCCGTGTTCGGTGTCATCCTGGTGTTGATCTCCGGGGTCGCGATGGTGACCATGGCGGCCGACGGCAGCAACCAGCAGTTCACGGTGGCCGCGATCTTCTTCGGGATCGGCTCGGCTCTGGTGCTTGACGAGTTCGCCCTCATCCTGCATCTGCAGGACGTGTACTGGTCACAGGACGGCCGCACCTCGGTCGACGCGGTGTTCGCCGCAGTCGCGGTGGCAGGCCTGCTGGTCCTGGGGTTCAATCCGCTGTCGTTCTTCGATATCGGGATCTGGCGCGACGACGACTCCGTGCCCGCCCGGCTGAGCGTGATCGCGCTGGCCGTGCTCACCCTCGCTCTGGCGGTTGTGGTGCTGCTCAAAGGAAAGCTGTGGACCGGACTGTTGGGCATGTTCGTCACGCCGCTGCTGATCGTCGGAGCCATTCGGCTGTCTCGCCCGCACGCCCCGTGGGCCCGTTGGCACTACCAGGATCAGTCACACAAAATGCATCGCTCGATGGAACGGGAGCGCTATCTGCGCCGGCCGTTCGTTCAGGCCAACCTGTGGCTTCAGCACGTCATCGCCGGTGAACCCCGCTTCCCGAGCGAAACGGAGGTCAACGCCGAACTTGATCGTCAGGTGCACGCCGCGCCTGCGCCGGGTCAGCCGTCGACCGATTCGCCGCTGACCAAGGCCGCGGGATAACAGCATCGTGCGCTACTTCTACGACACCGAGTTCATCGACAACGGCCGAATCATCGACCTCATCTCGATAGGCGTGGTCGCCGAGGACGGCCGGGAGTTCTATGCGGTCTCGACTGAGTTCGACCCCGAATCGGCGGGCCGATGGGTGCGTACCCACGTCCTGCCGAAATTGCCGCGTCCGGCTTCCCAGCTGTGGCGCTCGCGCCGGGATATCCGCGAGGGTCTGGAGGATTTCCTCAGCCCCGACAGCGTTCGCGGTGGCCAGCCGATCGAACTGTGGGCCTGGGTGGGTGCCTACGATCACGTGGCTTTATGTCAGTTGTGGGGGCCGATGACCGCCCTGCCGCCGCAGATTCCGCGCTTCACCCGGGAGCTCAGACAGTTGTGGGAGGACCGTGGCAGCCCGCGAATGCCGCCCCGGCCGGAGGAGAGCCACAACGCGCTGGTGGACGCCCGGCACAACCGGCGACGCTACGAGCTGATCATGGCGGCTGCGGAGTTCACCGGCGGCGCTTCACCGCAGGTAGGCCATCTCTCCGGTGGTCATCCGACTGGATAGGCCCGGTTACGATAGTCTGCGTGAACTGGACCGTTGACGTACCGATCGACCAGCTGCCCGCGTTGCCGCCGCTGCCCGCCGACCTGCGGGATCGGCTGACCGCCGCGCTGGCGAAACCGGCCGCCCAGCAGCCGAGTTGGGACCCCACGCAGGCACAGGCGATGCGCAAGGTGCTCGAAAGTGTGCCGCCGGTCACCGTCGCCTCGGAGGTTGAGCGCCTTTCCAGCCAGCTCGAGGCGGTGGCCCGCGGCGAGGCCTTCCTGCTCCAAGGTGGCGACTGCGCCGAGACTTTCGTCGACAACACCGAACCGCACATCAGGGCCAATATCCGCGCGTTGCTGCAGATGGCGGTGGTGTTGACCTACGGGGCCAGCATGCCTGTGGTGAAGGTGGCCCGGATCGCCGGGCAGTACGCCAAGCCTCGTTCGTCGGATACCGACGCGCTGGGTCTGCGGTCCTACCGCGGCGACATGGTCAACGGCTTCGCCCCCAACGTCGCCATTCGCGAACATGATCCGTCACGGTTGGTCCGGGCTTATGCCAACGCCAGCGCGGCGATGAATCTGGTGCGCGCGCTGACCTCGTCGGGCCTGGCCTCGCTGCACCTTGTGCACGACTGGAACCGCGAGTTCGTCCGCACCTCGCCGGCCGGGGCGCGCTACGAGGCGCTGGCTTCTGAGATCGACCGGGGCATGCGCTTCATGCAGGCCTGCGGGGTCAATGACCGCAACCTGGACACCGCCGAGATCTACGCCAGCCACGAGGCGCTGGTCTTGGACTACGAGCGGGCCATGCTGCGGCTGGCCGACGACTCCGGCGAACCCCGGCTATACGACCTGTCCGCCCATTACTTGTGGATCGGTGAACGCACTCGCCAGCTCGACGGCGCGCATATCGCTTTCGCGGAGGTCATCGCCAACCCGATCGGGGTGAAGATCGGGCCGACGATGACGCCGGAGCTGGCTGTGGAGTACGTAGAGCGGCTGGATCCGCACAATAAGCCGGGACGGCTCACCTTGGTCAGCCGCCTGGGGAATCACAAGGTCCGCGACTTGCTGCCCCCGATCATTGAAAAGGTCCAGGCGACCGGGCATCAGGTGATCTGGCAGTGTGACCCGATGCACGGCAACACCCACGAGTCGTCCACCGGATACAAGACCCGGCACTTCGACCGGATCGTGGACGAGGTTCAGGGGTTCTTCGAGGTACACCGGGCGCTGGGCACCCATCCCGGCGGTATGCATGTCGAGATCACCGGGGAGAACGTCACCGAGTGTCTCGGGGGCGCCCAGGACATCTCCGACTCGGATCTGGCCGGACGATACGAGACAGCCTGCGATCCACGGATGAACACCCAGCAGAGCCTCGAGTTGGCTTTCCTGGTCGCGGAGATGTTGCGCGACTGAGAGCTCCGGCCGTGGCGGGTCAGTTGCCGATCAGACTCGGCAGGTGCAGCCCGAGGTTCCACGCCGCGCCGGCCACCAACCCGGTGAGGATCAAAACGGTAAGCACCCACAGCACCACAGTCCGACGGCCCCGTTGCCTGGCCCAGGCGAACTCGTCGACGTCGATACCGGCGAATTGCTTCGCCTCGATCGGGTTGTCACCCGGCTCCGCCTCGGGTTCGACCGCGTCGGCACTATCGGTACCCATCGAGGGGTCGGACCGGCGGTCTCGGGGGCGGTGTTGCGGGGCGGGCGCGAACTTCCGGGTTTCGCCGCCCCGCGGGCCACGCCGGGCGGTCGTCACGGCGTTCAGGGCCGCGTGCTGTGCCGAATTGCGGGGTGCGGGAACCCGGAAATCCGGCAGTTCCAACTCGTCTGCCAGGGCTTCGAGGGCGTGATCCATCGCCAGAGCGTCAGCGAAACGGGCTTGAGGGTCGCGGGCCGTTGCCCGTGCGATCAGGGCGTCGAGCTCCGCGGGCACCCCGTCGATGATCGAGCTGGGCGGCGGCACGTCCCGGTCCAGTCGCTGATTAGCCACCGCAAGAGCGTTGTCGCCGCTGAACGGTGTTGTGCCGGTGAGCAGTTCAAAGGCCATCACACCTGTCGCGTAGACGTCGCTATGCGGTCCGGTGGCATGTCCGAGAACCTGCTCCGGCGATAAATAGCCAGCTGTGCCGAGGATGACGCTGGTCGAGGTGATGCCTGCCTCGGCACTGGCCCGTACCAGTCCGAAATCGACCAACTTGACCTCGCCGGTATCCGATATCAGCACGTTCTCCGGCTTGATATCACGGTGTACCAAGCCGCTGTGGTGTGCCACGGCCAGGCCGCCCAGCACCGGGTGGAGCACCGCCACCACCGCGTGCGGCGGCATCGGTCCACGCTCGGCGAGAAGCTCGCGCAGCGTCCCGCCTTCGACGAGTTCCATCACCAGGAATGGGTGGGCGGTATCGATTCCCTGGTCGTAGATGCCGACGAGCCCGGGGTGCTTCAGACGGGCGACCGCGCGGGCCTCGCGTTGGAAGCGGGCAATGAATTGTTGATCCCCGGCATAACGCGCATCCATCACCTTCAGCGCGACCGGGCGATCGAGTCGAATGTCGATGCCCCGGTACACCGTCGACATACCACCGGTGGCGATCGCTGCCTCGACGCGATATCGGCCGTCGAGCATGGTGCCGACGAGGTGGTCCGAGATCACCGGCTCATCCTAGGTCGGCAACCGCTTCAGTCCTGCTTAGACTGGTACGTGTGAGCGGTATTCCGACCGGTGCGGACGTTTTGGACGCCGACGAACCGGTTTACGACCTGCCGACAGTGGCCGAGCTGCTGAGAGTTCCGGTCACGAAGGTCCATCAGCATCTCCGGGACGGGCACCTGGTGGCGGTGCGCCGTAACGGCATTCTCGTGGTGCCGACGGCGTTTCTGACCGAATCGGGCCAGGTGGTCAAAGCGTTGCCGGGACTGCTGGCGGTGCTGCGCGACGGCGGTTACGGCGATACCGAGATCCTGCGCTGGCTCTTCACCGGCGATCCGTCGCTGACCGTCACCCGTGACGGGTTTCGGGAGTCGACGTCCAACGCCCGGCCGGTCGACGCGCTACAGACCCATCAGGCCCGCGAGGTTCTGCGGCGGGCCCAGGCGATGGCCTACTGAGGCGTACCGAGGCGCACTGACCATGCCGTCATCCTGTTGGCAACGGCTCGGTCCGCCACAACGAGTACCAGGCGGCCGCTGCACACGCCGTGGCCAACAGCACGTGCACCCAGGAGTACATCCCGTGCGAGCCGTCCGGTTTGAAGATCACCATGATCCAGGTCGAGAACCCGGCGACCACCGCGATCGCCGCCCGCGACTGCGCCAGCGACGACACCACGGCCAGCGGCCAGGTGTAGTACCAGGGCAACGCGGCTGGCACGAACAGGACGACCACCACCATCGCCCAGAAGATGCCCTGCAGCGCCTCCCTGTCATCGTGTCGGAATCGCCACCACAGCAACGGAAGTGACACCAGAATTACCGTGATCCCGGCCAGTCGGGCGATCTCCAGCACCGCGTAGAAGTTGACCGGGGTAAAGATGCCGCCGATGGTGCTGGTGAGATTGGCCAGCGCGGTCGGCACGGTCAGCCAGTTGATGATCCGCACCGATCCGGCCAGTGCCGTCATCCAGCCGAGGCCGACCCCGGCCAGGGCCGAAAGCACGGCGAACACCGCGACGAACGTGGCCAACGACGCCAGTGCCGCGATGGCGAACGCCCGCAGTCGATTTCCGGCCAGGTGACGCGTCCAGACCCACACCATGAACGGCAGTGCGAGGATCGCGGTGGCTTTGACCGCGACGGCAACGGCGATCAGCGCAGCGCCGGCCACATGCCGGCGGGTTAGGGTCAGGGCGATGCCGGCCATCATCAGTCCGACCATCAGCATCTCGTTGTGCACCCCGCCCATCAGGTGGACGATCACCAGGGGATTGAGGACGCAGATCCACAACGCCACCGCGCCGTTGGCGCCGATATGGCGGGCCACCCTCGGGGCGGCCCAGATCAACAGCGCCAGGCCGGGAAGCATGCACAGCCGCAGCAACATGGTGCCTGTCACGACGTCGTCACCGACGATCAGGGTCACGAATCTGGCGACCAGGATGAAGGCCGGGCCGTACGGCGCCGTGGTGGTGGTCCAGATGGGGCTGACATCGTCGAGGAGGGTGTTCGGATTCTCGATCGGACCCACGACGTAAGGGTCGAAACCATCGCGCAGCAGCGCACCCTGGGCCAGGTAAGAATACGTGTCGCGGCTGAACAGCGGGACGCTCAGGAGCAGCGGCACCAACCAGAAGCAGGTCGTCGCGATCATGGTGTACTCGCTGATCGGCTGACCGTCGACCAGGCGACGCCCCAACCACAGCCAGGCTGCGAGTATCAGCGCGACACCGACCCACAGCACGACCGTGGAGACCACCATGCCGTGGCCGAAGCGAAGCCACGACAGGTGCACTGCTTCCAGCATTGGGTCGTGCTCACGGGTGCTGCCCGCCCCCAGCCCGCCGAGAGCGATCAAGGCCGCGCCCACCAGGCCCAGCAGTGCCGGCCGACCGTCGTAGCCGCGGGCGAACCCGCGCAGGCGGCTCAGGGCGCGCGGCGCGGCAACGGCTGTCCTCGATGCGGTCATCTGCTCTAAGCCGACCGGTTGGCGGCCAATCCGGCTAGTTCGGTCAACCCGGCTCGGGCCGGGGCGTTGATCGGTGCACTTTCCAGCGTCTGCAGAGCGCGGTTGGTCAGCGCGCTGATGTGCTGCTCGACCGCGGCCAGGGCGCCCACCGAGTCGATGACCGAACACAGTTCGCCTACCTGTGCCTCGCTGAGTTCGGTGCCGACCGAGCAGCGCAGCAGTTCGGCGCCGTCCGGGTCGCAGCGCTCAGCCCGCTCGACGGCCTCGGCGAGCAGGACGGTGCGCTTTCCGGCGCGCAAGTCGTCGCCGGACGGTTTCCCGGTGACGGCGGGGTCGCCGAATACGCCCAGTACGTCATCGCGCAACTGGAACGCCACGCCGAGGTCGGTGCCGAGGCCGTGGAAAATCGTTTGCACGTCCGGACGGTCGGCTGCCGCGGCAGCGCCGAGTTGCAAGGGTCGCGACACCGTGTAGGACGCCGTCTTGTAGGTGTTGACGTTCATCGCCGTGTCGATCGAATGCCCACCGCGGGACTCAGCGACGATGTCGAGATATTGGCCGCCGAGAACTTCGGTACGAATGTCCGACCAAACCCGTTGCACGCGGCGCTGACCGTCGGCGGGCAGGTCGACACCCGCCACAATGTCGTCAGCCCACACCAGCGACAGATCACCGAGCAGGATCGCGGCCGATCGGCCGAATTGGTCGGCGGACCCGCGCCAGCCCCGTTCGCGGTGTAGATCGGCGAACTGCACGTGTGCCGTCGGCATGCCGCGGCGGGTCGCCGAGTCGTCGATGACGTCATCGTGCACCAGAGCGCACGCGTGCAGCAGTTCCAATGCGGAGAACAGTCGGAGCATGCCGTCGTCGACGTCGTCTTCGGCTCCGGGGGTGACCGCCCGATAACCCCAGTAGGCGAAGGCGGGCCGGAGCCGCTTGCCCCCGCGAAGCACGAAGTCCTCAAGCGTGGCGATCAGGCCGTCGTAATCGGTGCCGATATAGGCCGCTTCCGCACGCCGGAGGGTCAGATAATTCCGGAGTTGGTCGGTGACGGCGCCGACCAGTGCGGCGGCCGACGGCGCTGCGGGTGTGCTCAGCGCGGTACCCCTTTCTTCATGCGGATCCACCGGTCCGGGTGGTTCTCGGCCTAGCGTTCCTCGTCCGGCTGGGCCGGGGCGAACCGTTGCGAAGACCGGTCGCGATCGCGCCAGGCCAGCACCCCGATGATTCCGGCCACCAGCGCGGTCGCCAACCCCAGCCAGATGGCCGCCGTGGTGAACGATCGGGTACTCGGATCGGTGAACCGCGACTGGGCGCTCATCATGGTGACAGTCCCGGGATTGAGCTTCCACTCGACGACGCTGCCGGTGATGAGTTCGCCGTTGGTGGAAACCACCTCGCCGGGGAAGGCGGCGCTGAACGTCACATCGGCCTCCGGGTCGGTGACGTTGGTCAGGTCGACTCGGCCTTCGAGGATCACCACGTTGCCGGCCCGGCGCAGGGCGATGTCCACCCCGCTCGCATCGCGGCTGAGGGAGGCGAGCTGGGGCATTTCGGCGAACGTCAAATCGGAGAAGGTGACCCGGGAACCGACATACCCGTCCGCCTCGTAGGGCGACACCGAGATCTTCTCGTTGAAGCCCACGGCCTCGTCGAACTGCGGACCCTTGTCCTTATCGTTGCGCGGCTGGACGGCGGCGACGATCCGCCCGGACACGAGGTCATCGGGGGAGACGGTGATCGCGGCGTTCACGCGGAGGCACCCGGCCGTCAGCGGTATCGCGAACAGCAGCAGGGTTACCATCAGCCACCGACGCACGCGGCGGGAACCCTCCAGTGGTGGCACGAGAGGTATCGTGCCAGACTCGCCCGCCTACAGCGGCAACGTCCGTCCCAGGACGGCGAACGCGCGTGGATCTCCGGCGAAGTGATACCCGCGGATCACATCGGCGAACCCGAGTCGGCGGTACAAACGCCAGGCACGGTTGGCTTCATCGCTCGTCTCGGGCGTGGACAGCAGCACGTGGGCTTCGTCGCGGCCTTTGAGCAGTCGGCGCGCCAGCCCCTCGCCCAGCCCGCGTCCCTGAGCGCCCGGGTGGATGTGCAGTTCGGTCAGCTCAAAGTAGTCGTTCATCAGCCGGCTGATCCCGTCCCGGTTGAAGCCGACATGGTGCAGGCCCCGGACCACTTGCTGCTGCCACCATTGGCCCGGTGCGCCGCGATAGCCGTAGGCCACACCGAGCAGCGGTGCGGAAGCCAGTTGGTCCGGGTCGGGCCGTCCGGAACCGGTCATGTCGGCCTCGACCGCCGCGACTGCCCGCCACCCGAGCCGTCGGGTGTGCTCCAGCCACATCGACGCCCGTTGTTTTTCGGTGCCTCGCGGATAGTGCATCGCGTCGACGTAGACCGACAGCGCGTCGCCCAGTCGCAGCGCCATATCGGTCGGCGACAGATCGATCAGGAAGGCCGCCATCGTCCCCCTCGCCGTACGTGCCGCCATTGTCGCCTACACCGACATTATGGAGGCGTTGGAGTACTGCTCCGGTTCAGTCGTGACGGACGCCTTACATGAGCGGGAGCCATGCGGACCACCTCGGCGACGGGGCTACACTTTCTTACAGCGGTGACGGACAATCAAGTGTTCTAACCGGGTGGTACAGGGAATCCCCACCTCGTATCATGTGGTTAACCGTCCGGTGTGAGCCGCGGCGGACATCCGAAAAATGGCGGCGTCGGCAAGGAGGGACGAATGCCACTCTCCGATCA